>Ga0307378_10003216_pt1 | contig 24069 bp, 11 predicted proteins | sample UN1MG_FD_202238 | JGI IMG/M metagenome (GOLD analysis project Ga0307378, IMG submission 202238) | Soil microbial communities from Risofladan, Vaasa, Finland - UN-1 | ecosystem: Environmental > Terrestrial > Soil > Coastal area > Acid sulfate soil | place: Finland: Risofladan, Vaasa | collected...
TTCCAAGTTCAAATGCTTCTAAATTCATATCTAAGGTCGAAGCTGGGACAAACGATTTGATAGTTTCGATTGCCGATTCTTCTGAGAAGATTCCAGATAATACAGTGAAGATCCCGAATAATATGGTGTTACCAAAGACGATATTATTGAATTTTTCGACAGCTAACTTCTGAATGGGCATACCTAAAGTTTTTTTAATTCTTTTAGCTGCTCTAATTTTACTAATTGTTGATGTATCCCAAATCAAAAAACCAGTCTTGCCATCTTTCACGAAATCTGGTTTGATGTCACTCGCAGCTTCTTCAGACAACACAATTAAAAAATCATAAGGTTGCAATGCTTTAGGGTAATCTATGAGTTCTATTTTTCTATCTAACTCAACAACTACTTCGGCCCAACATTTTCCTCCCCGCGCGGCCGCTGAATAAGCTTCAGTTTGGGTTGCAGCTAAATTTTCATATAAAGAACTGGCAGTGATAATCATTTTGCTTAAGGTAATGACTCCTTGACCACCGTAGCCACTTATTCTAATTTCATATCTTACCATGTCTTACTTATCCCCCATGGCTATTTTCTGAATTTTTGCATACTCATCTGAGTATTCAGGTTTATTTGGTTCATAACGGAACTCCCCAATGATGTATTTATTGAATAATTCTTCTTCACTCATGAATTTTGCTTGATTTATTCTAACAGTGTTTCTCTTGATCCAATCAATCATCTTGAACCCTTGATCCATTTTCTCTCCTTTAACTCCTGTATACTCTGCTCCTAAACTATCTAAGTTCTTTCTTCCGAAATAAGTGATGCAAGGGGTAATGATTTCAATCACCGAAGTACCCTTATGTTCTAATGCTCTTCTGAAGTATTTCATGTATGTTCTAGGATGAGCAACTGTAGTTCTCGCCACGTATGTAGCTCCTGCTGCTAGGGCTAACTGAACACCATCACTCCTATTTTCAAACATGCTATAAGGGGTTGTAGTGCTTTGAGCGCCATAAAGCGTAGTAGGGGCTCCTTGACCTCCAGTCATGGCATAAATACTGTTATTAAAGATAAGCATAACGCAATCTAAATTTCTCCTACAAAGATGGATAAAATGATTGCCTCCAATTCCTAAAGAATCGCCATCTCCCGAAAAGATTATAGGTTTCATCCTAGGATTTGCCATCTTAATTCCTGTAGCTACAGCAGGAGCTCTTCCATGAAGTGCTAAAATTTTCTGGGATTTGAAATGAACTAATAGGAGCATTTGACTGTAACATCCAATTCCAATTACAGTTGGAAAAAGTTTAGGATCTAAATGATCATCTTCAAAAATTCTTGTGAATAGTTGAGCAATGATTCCATATCCGCATCCCGAGCAGATTCGCTTAAATGAAGGTTATCATCATTTAAATCGCGTTGCAAAGTTATTAAACATACTTCCAGCATATGAAAAAGGGACATATGGATGTTCAGGTTGCTCATTCTTCAGCATTCGCCCTATATCAACCATAATCTAATTCCTCCTTCATTGGCATTTTCTCGATATAATTCATTATGATAGTCATTATTGTATATACCTAATAATCTGGAATAAATTAATATAGATTATAAGAATTACTCTTAAATTAAAAAAGATCAATATTATTTTCTTTCTATAATATTATTTATAAATGACTAAACTTGTTTCAATTTTAAGTTCAAAGAATGTTTGAGAATATTATAATAAAGACGATTTTAAAAATAAATTAGGAGTGAAATTTAACTGCTTAACTCTATATTATGATTCAAATATATCATACGGTAATATTTTATAGAGGAATGAATCAATATTTGAATTAAAGAACATTGAAAATAAAAAAAATAATGAATTAATTTAAATTAAAATTAATTAATCTCTTTTTAGCTAGATAGATCAATCCAAAGCCAATTATGGATAGCATTATAAAAACATTAAACCCAGGAATAGCCTGATCAGGTGGAGGCGGTGCTTGAGATATTACTACTAATTGTAAGATAAAAAATTTGGTATCTTCAACATTACCTGCGATATCAACAGCATGATAAGAAATATTATAAAATCCTTCCTCATATGTACTAAGGTTAAATGGAGTGTTATAATCGTACCAATCTGAGTTGTTAATTTTATATCTGATAATGCTAATTCCAGAACCTAAATTATCATCACTTATAAATGATAGCAAGGTTGATTTTTCAATTACATTAATTCCTTCATATGGTATAAAGGTAAATGTTGTAACCGGTTTCTGATAATCAAATATTTTTATTTTATACAATTCTGTAGAATTATCGTTTATTCCAATATTTCCTCTTGTATCATTGGCGTAAAATGAAAATAATATTACATCATTCCAACTTAAGTTTGAAATATCCAGGATATAAGTCCAATTACCATTTCCTAAATTAGTCATTGATCGATTTTGAAACGTACCTGAAGAATTTTCACAGCAATAAACCCAAGAGAGGAGGGAAGAATCAACAACGTTACAGGTAATTTGAATGTCATCATCATAATACTCGGGTTCAGTTAAGCTCAAGTAAAATTTATTAAATTCAAAAGATATCTCAGGAGGGTCAATTTCTCTGATAATTAACCACTTCATTACATTTGCTGTGTAATTTTCATCTATTAAGATAGCAGTAATATTATAAGTGCCATCTAAATACAATGATAAATTTACAAGTATATAGTTATTTTCTTCTTGTAGTAATTCACCGTTAGAAAATAATCTAATGATTCCAGAGGTAAAGTTTAAATTTATAACCGTAATATTAACCAAGGGATTATTTTCATAGAAATAAGTATCTTCAGTTCCATTAAACAAGATATTTAATTGAATAATTCTCTTATTAAGGACAAATGTCTGCCAATCGGTTGAAATCCAAGCACCATCATTATCTTTTGCATGCCATCGGAAATTATGACCATTTTCATTTGCGCTTAAATCACTTAAAATAAATTTATATACTCCAAGAAAATTACTCGTAACCGTATAATTCTGACTGTTAAATTCAAAATATACTTCTTCAATTTCGCCATCATCATCAAAAAAGCTACAATTAAAGAAATAATCCATATTAGGGCTGTAAATATTATTAATAGGAAGAATTATATCAGAAAAGTAAGGATATGAATTAATCTTGACGAAAATTGAAGATTGATTTATAGCCCCGATAGTATCATTTATAAAACAAGTGTAATTATATAATCCGGGTGATAAGAGTTCCATTTCAACGTAATCTATATCACTATTGTTTAACCATGGTCCACTATCAATAATTTCACCATTTCGATCAATCCAATATGTTAAAGGGTTATCATCGGAATCGCTCACGTACCAAGAAAGAAAATAGCCAATAGTACCATAATTTACGATAGAATATTGAGTATTATTAATAATTAAAGGGTCGTGATTGATTATCGTAATAAATATAGAAGATTGATTCTTGGCACCTGAAGTGTCACTTACGATGCATGTATAATTATATACCCCAACATTAAGAATTTCCGTTTCCATAAACTGTATGTTGGAGTTATTATTCCATAATCCTGTATCGAGTATGTTTGAATTCCGTTTTATCCAGAAAGTATTATTATTTCCATCAACATCGATAGCGTGCCAGGAAAGAATGTAATTTATCGTGCCAACATTTAAAGTAGAATCATCGCTATTATTATAAATATCCGGGATATGGATATTAGGCATGACTGTAATCGTTATTGAGGAACTATTTACTTTTCCATAGGTATTATTGACAAAGCAGGTAAAGTTAAACTCTCCAGGACTTAACGTAGCTAAATTTGAGTAAAATATTTGAGATCCATTCCATTTTCCTTCTTCTACTTTGATTCCATCACGTAGGATCCAAAATGAATCATAAAATGACGACTCATCTATGGGTGTCCAAGTTATAGTTTTTGTATTATCATTTTCATAGAAGGAAAAATCTTGTTGCAAATTAGTAAAATATGGAGCTTCAGGGGGAATAATCTTAAATTTGACAAGAAGCATTGGACCGTAGCTATGAAAACTCCTATAACCGGCAAGATAAACGTGGTTAGTTGAATTTAATGCCATTGAAGTACAAAATTCATCGTCTGAGGTCCCCCATGTTTCTTTCCACTGGAAATCTCCAAATTTATTGATTTTTGCAAATCCAAAATCTCTATAATCAAATGTAGTAGCAATGTAAATATTATCAAAACCATCAATTTCCATTTCACTAACATCACTATATCCTAATCCGGGATATGTTCTGTTCCAAATTTCATTACCAGAACTGTCAAACTTAGCAAGGACTGGAATATAATTATTAAGATCATACACAGCAGCGAATATATTACCAGATGAGTCTATTACAACACCATCATTAAACTCATAATGATTTCCACCTCTCTCCCATACCAAATCCCATTGTAATACCCCTGAACTATTGAATTTCACAAGACACATATCTGAATAGCCATCTCCATAACTTACAGTAGTTCCTCCTATGATTAAGTCATCAGAGGAATCAAATGCAATATTTTCACCTCTATCCAAATCTGAACCCCCCCATGTTTGATTCCATAGTTGATTACCAGAAGAATCATATTTTACCACGCACAAATCATCATTTCCTACGGAAAAACTTTCTGTACTTCCAACGAGATAAATATTGTCTGCAGAATCTATCGCCATATCATTAAGTGGATCCTCTTGAGACCCCCCCCAAATACGAACCCATTGGAATTCACAATCATAATTATATTTAATTAGAAACATTTCCTCACGGTTGTTAACCTGTCCTGCAACATAAATATTATCTAAAGAATCTAGCGCAACTGCTTTTGCTTCAGCATAATCGCTCCCAGGATGCCATGTACGATTTAAAATATAATCACCGTTACTGTTATATTTTACAAGAATAGAATCCCTAATTGAACCCCCGACACAATAAACATTTCCTGAAGAATCAATTGTAACATCATAAGCCTCATCCCAATTATATTCTTCCGGATCATCATAAATTCTCACCCATTCAAATGTAGCATTTTCTTTCGATAATTTCAATCCAGAGGGTAAATTTGGGATAGAATTTCTTTCCATTCCTATATCTAAGTAATTAATTTGTAAGAATGCATAAAGGCATAAAATACACATTAGCAAATACAATTTTCTTTTTTGCATTTTAAATCATTTTTGTTTTTTTTATAAAAAATTTTTGTCTGATATAATTAATAGAAAGTTCATATTTAAAAATAATTAATAGTAAAACTCAAATCTAAAGATGAAAGGTTTTGAATCAAGAGTGAATCCCTCAAATTAATTGATTGAAATAGGTGTGGAAGTCTTTTTATATCACTAAATATACCATTGATAAAATTCTAAACTTGGAGTATATAATTTGAAAGAAGGAATTCCAACCTTAGGAATTGGAGAAGGTTTATAAGAGAGTTCGGGATCAAAAGCGTTTTTTTGAAGAAAATCTCTAATATTCTTAACATCTTCAAAATATGGAGACTTTTCACCATTTTTTTTGATGTCCCAAGTAATTTCTCGATAATGATTAGAGGTTTTAGGTTGAAGTTTAAACAGCTCTTTTGCAAATCTTATAAGAGATGCTTGAGAGATATTAACCAATTTTGAAATCGAAGAGGGAGAAACATAACTGTAAATATGCCTAATTTTATCTTCAGTAAATACTTTTTTAAACCAAAAAAATTGCTCTTTGCGACTTTCTTTCTTAGTCCACTCCAAAGATATTCGCTTTCTTTTCAGTGATAAAGTAAAATTATCTAGCATTCTGCCATAAAGGGAAGATGGAAGTACTAATTCATCTACATTTTTAGTAGTTGTTGGATTTGGATCAGATTTTATGTTGAAATATGATTTTATCTGTTCTAAAAAGCTCCTACAGCTAGAATAAATCGTTGGATATCCTACACCTGTTAGAGACGATCTTTTAAAATAAATCGTCCCATCACCATCAAAATAACCTAAAAGAAATGCTAGCATTAAGCTTTTTGTCCCTAATACTGGTAAAGTTGGGTCTTTCCTCCGTTGGTTTTTATCCGGGTCATAATTATATTTCATTCCTAATGAGATCAAATCCTCTGCCATCTTTTGCCCTCCCCAAACAATCCTACTTGTCATGCTACGATTACCACTTTTTTTATCAACCTCAACATGTACTTTTATTTTTTCAGGATTTAGCCCAATAGCGTCGCATAAATGAAGCAACAATAGTGTATCCTCCGATTTAAATTTTAATCCCATATAGTAATACACGCTTCCACTTCTATAATCCTCAGCAATCCAGCCATCAGCGAACATCAATCCTAGAAAATACGCTTTTTTTAGGGTATCAATATTCGAAAAAAAGTTTGGTTTAAAGTAAGGATTCATCATATTCATTCTATATTTATAGGAAGGATTAGGACTAAAACATCTTGAATAATTCTGAAAAATATCACAAATTTTTTGTTCAATTTCTTCTAAATCATTCTGATATTGAGGGAATTTTTCAGTCAGTTTAGATATAATTCTTTTAAAGTTTAACTTCATTCGCTCTAAGATGTCTTCTGCGATGATCTTTTTAGCAAATAATTTCTGTCGATTTTTACCAATATAGTTTTCACATAACCCAAAGAGATTATTCATTCCAGAAGAGAAACTCCAATATTTTTTAAAAACCTTTCGTAAATGGTTGTTAGGGATAGACTCTAAACAATCGCGGATCTGATCAAAAAACCAGAGATTATAATGGGAAATAGAATCTTTCTTATTATCTGAAAATGAATTATATTCAGAATTATTCTTTATATAATTGAGAATTAAATTTTTAGTTATTTCCTCAAGTTTCGTTAAGACTAACGAACTGTTTTCCATATCTGGATTAGAGACTAATTTTCCTTCTCCTTTTTCATCACATATCTTTTTTAATTCCCCGATTTCTTGGTTGTAATTTAAAAATTCAGATTTTTCTTGAACTCTTTTACTATAATGTTTTTCATTTTGGCTATTTAACTCCAGATCTTCTACGGGTATTTTTTCCAGATTTGGAAGGGGGTATATATCATCAGATGGTTCTATCGAGTTCGTGATGTTTTCATCTTCGAAAAGTTTCACGTTTTTATTCCTCCAGTCATATGGATATGCTTCAAGATCTTCCTGAATTCTTAGTTCCAAGGCTGAAAGTGCTGAATTCTTTGGTTCTTGGCGAGTAACCTTGAAAACTTTTTCGATAAGGTTCGTTAAGAAGGTTCTGAAGCTTGCACGGTATATCATATCACGTTCCAGTTTTTCAAGTAATTTTTCTCTTACATCATAAAATTTATCTAGTGAGAAGTTATAAAACCGCAATAAAAAATCAGTGTTGAATTCGAGGTGATCTACCAGCCCCTCTAAGAGGGTGGCAGCGATCTCACGGTTTAATGCAATGGGCATGTTTTGATTCGGATTAGCTTCTCTTGGTGGAGGAAATGCAGCAGAGATATATGCATGAATCATTCGAGCGAGCACAATGGTGAGGTTCAGCTCTCCTCGAGCCGTAAAACTCATATCACGGCTAAATAGCTCGCTTTCTTTGAATCCTTGCAAGATGATCTTATTAAGCCCACTTGTAGCAACTTCACTCGATGCTTCGTGCATGAGTGCGTGCACCACTTCTACAATCGAGACGAGGAAGTCCGAAAAACTTTCTCTCTGGATCCAATCAGTGTTCAAGTATAAGCGAATCATTTTAAAATAGTAGCGTTTCCTTCGATCCAACTTGATGTTTATCTGCGTTTCGATCCATTCGAAACTGTTTTGAGTGCTAATCTGTTCGATTAGTCCATCCACGAGATCTTTCACTGCATCCGAAGAGAGGTTTTCATTCGTTCGTGAAAGAGCAAAGAGGCGTTGGTGAACAATGTGTGCTAATATAATACTAATGGTTCGACCAATCGATCTCTTATGCCTAATATCCTTAAAAGGGTTGACCTTGTCCTTGAGTTCCATGACAATTTCTTTTTCCATAGATGAAAAATCTACGAATTCATAATCACCCTTCATTATATCAAAAATAAATTGAATTTCTTTCGTGAAGTCTTGCTTCTGGTACTCCTTGAACTGCTTGTCATCCTTTATAGTTTCCTTGAACTGGTGAAGTAATCGCGGGATCTTCCTTCGCTCCCGCGGACTCAATTTTGTTATTAAATCGCGCGGGACGCGTTTTTTTAGCAATTTAGATCGGAGTTGTTTTGCGTATCGCTTGAGGGTTAATGAGCCCAAATGCTCCTGCTTTTCAACTTTATTGAGGATTCTTAGTTTGCTGTACAGCAAGTCATAAATGTTATAATAGAGAAAGATTTTGATTTGCCATTTTGCAGTATTTATTGGAAATGGTTCTGATATTTTTATTTGAGGCTTATGTTCACTACTTTCTTGAGTTATTTCTGGACTTTCAATTTGTGGAGCGACTGGTACAATGGCACCGCAATGTGGGCAACAAACAGTATTTAGATCGGTTTTATCCTCTAAAATTTCTGGAGGGATCTTAGTATTGCAATCTGGACAATAAAGCGAAATTGTTTCCTGATTTTTTGGTTTTAGTATGACCATCTGATTTTACCTTTTATTAACACTATTACAATTTATCTTTTCAGAATTATTTAAAGGAAAAAAAATAAAAATACAAATTCTTCACCAAGTCGACTATTATGTCAAATTTTTCCTTTATATAGAACCATTTGGAGGAGAAAATTAAATAAATAATCAGTTGATTAATAATGAAAAACGGTTGTGTGTATAAAAAGGTAAGATTTTTATTGTTGCTTTTAATAATGGGCATATTAATTCCTCTGAATATTCCCATGCTTTCTCAAAATCAAATAAATGATAGAAAGACGTTATTTATGGATTCAGTCTTAACACAAGATGAAGAGACACCTTTAATGTCTTCAATCAGTCATGATGATAAACTCGGAGAGATGTTCGATCGAAAATTAGCTGATTTTATTAATTATGACTTTTTCCCTCAATATTATACAAGCTCTCTTCAAGCAATATATCATGCCTTGTACGTGTTAAATGCTACTGGAAGATTAGATCTGATAAACTCAACTGAGGTTATCGATTACTTGATGAGCCATCATAATGATGATTCGAACTTCTTTCGAGATGATTATTCATTACGCTATCTTGACGTGAATAATTCTCAGCTTTATTTCCCACTTAATTCTCTTCTCGAAACAACGTGCTATGGAGTGTTATCATTGGATTTACTTGGCGTTGTTGATCTTATCGACCCTCAAGGCACGATTGAGTTCATTTGGAGTTGCCTAAGTCCTGAAGGTGACGCGAACGGGTTCATCGGACAACCTTACTCTCCTAACTTGCATCCAGATCTCAACAATGCCAGCATGGATAACACCTTTTATGCCCTCATGACGCTTCAATTGCTCATGAATGGTTGGGATGGATATTCGATTGAGATTTCGCGCATTATTTCATATATTAATTCCCTGCAACAAAGTTCTGGGGGATTTTCCAATGATCAAAGCATTTATTTCGACTCGATTGGCATCGCGGACCCAAATTTACTCTCCGCATATTATTCTATCAGGAGCTTGGAGATGCTTGGGTATATGGGAACCGTTCGGATTGATGATTTTCATACGTATCTTTCACAGCTTTATTCGGTTGCAGACAACAAGTGGAGGATCGATTCACTATGGATGGAAATGGATGTGCTTGCAAGTGCCCTTGGGCTCGTGCTCGCGGACGTAACTGGATTTATTGCGTTCGATCGGGAAGCCGTAGTAGAGTTCGTGTTTCAAAATCGAAACGACTTGGGAAGTTGGGATGGCTGTTCGGTGTATCCCTATCACGAGCTCATTGATACGTTCCAAATCGTCAGAGCTCTCAAGGAGTCGGGAGATCTTGAGAGGCTCACGGAACAAGAAAAGAATGAGCTTGCGCAATCCTTGAATTATTATAGAAATGGTGCGGGATTTTCTCCTCTTTCTCAAGATTACATGTCATTGGAATTGATGCACTCCATCGTGAAAACATTTTCCATGGATGGAAGGTTGCCTGAACTTGATTTCCTTCGGTTTTACGAGTGGATTAAGGGAACTTATCGCGCTGATCCGGGGTACCTTGGTTTTTATGCATCCTCCGGGATCAATCTTGAGCGCACGTGGTTTCGCTCGGTTCCTATAGAATATTACTGCATGGCAAGTGAATCAATGAACGAGACTAATTATATTATTTCTCATAAAACAATGTATCATGCTCTGGATGCGATGCTCAAACTCTACAAGTTGGATGATTTTAGCATTGAATATTGTTTTTCAGATCTCCTAGATGATATAATTCATTCCCAGATATTAAAAATCAATCACTCTAATTATGGATCATTTTTACCTTATAACGGCTTTTCAACATATAACGAAAATTTTCAGGTAAAAGTCCATCATCTAAAATACAGTTATTATGCCATTAAATGTTTAGAGTTGCTTGCTAATTTTTTGGGATTAGGAGATTTAAAAGATCTTCCTTTTAGTTGGAATACTCTTTATGAATTCGTGATGCGGGGAGTGGTTGAAACTGATACAATGATCTATTATCTCTCAACCATTAGTTCGACATCAATGCAAAAAATTGAAGACACATATTACATGTTGTATATCTTGGATGCTTTAGACTTACTAAACGTAAATACACAAAAGGTAGACAATTTTTTAGAGGACAACTTACAATATAACAATCTCAAATCGCTTTATTATGGATATAAAATTGTTGAATTATTGGACCTTGATTTTGAATTTGATTTTGTGCGAACAGATGTACTTTTAGATTCACTTTACGATCTTGAATTGAACGAGTTTTATATCACTCCCTCAAGGAGGCAAGTGTGCCAAGAAGCTTTTTCTTGGCTAGTTGAGATGGGACACAATGATGAGTTAAAATTTGAATATACATGCGAATCGGATCTCCTTTTAGGGAGAGTGAACACGATCTCTGCTTCCTTTCGGAATATCATTCGAACCAATTTTGGAGATTCAGTTTCTTTATTCTTTGACAGCATTGCCCTCGGTACTATTCCCCTTGAAAAGAAACCCGACGGTTCCTTTGAGATTAACTTGCTGATTCCCGAAAGCTCCCATTGCTATCCCGAAGTATCTGGTGATTTGGTGGTATATGAGGGAAATAGGGTATTAGGACGGGTAGTACTGTGCTTTTCCACGCAGTTTGGATTTTATTGTGGTAACATAAAAAAGATAGCAAGCGGAAACTCAATGGTCTATTCGATTAACGTGTCCTACGAATTTTCCTCTGGGTTCAAGCCAGCTTCCGATTCAACAGTCAAAGCTTACATTCAAGTAAATAACTTGGCGAATCGAATTGAAGAATTTACAAGGGAGGATTTTCAAGATTATTCTACGTTTTCTTTTGTTTTCGAACCGAACAAAAAAAATGATTATTATCTCGAATTCATTATTGAAGGTGGCTTTCACCCAAACGGTCAAGTCTTATATGATGCCGTGATTGAAAATGAAGGGGGGGATCCACTTGATATTTTAGCACTGATATTAGGATTGGTAATATTTGGAATAATAATTCTTCCTGCAATATTAATTACCGTCTATTTAATAAAAACTATTAAGCATAAAAGAAAGGGACAAAGACAGGAAAAGTCTTGGAGAGAGCCCAAGAAGGTCCGCAAGAACGGAATATACGAGGAAATATTTAATAGAAAGGGATAAATTTGAAAAATTTTTTTTTAAGCTCAATAATTGAAAAAAATTATTTCTTGCCGTGAATGTTCTTTTATTTTTATTCTTTTTTTACAAGTTTTTTTAAATTTTCCATTGGTTTTGTTTTAAATAGAGAGGGTATATTTCAACACCATTTTTAGATTACCTTCATAACTTAATTTAAAGAAATCGATAAGGTAGCATTTTTAATTTCATAATTCTTAATTTATATTTAGAGATGGAGATCTTCGGAAAAATTATGAAAATATCTAATAAAAACAATTTTATGAAAATCCACTTCACATGGATTAATTGGAGTTTAGAGAACCGAAAACAAATACGGAAAAAAATCTCATCTGCAACTGAAGAAGAAAAAATAGAAATAGCCAAACATGTTGCGCTGGATAACATGTTCTTAAACCGGAGAAATAATGATGTTGTTTTTAAAAACATTATCTATTATGAAATATTGACTAATAAATTAATATATCAGAAATTAATGCCTCAAATTACTGGGATTCTATCTAAAGAACTAACATATGTTCAGGAAATCAATCGATTACTTAAAGAGGGAGTACCTAAAGCGAATGTTATATTTCCTTTCGATGATAATCAAACAAAAACATCAAAATTAATGGGTACTAATGAAGAAGCAATTCAATACCTAAAACTATTATTTCAACATTATATTAAAAACGATGACATAGAAAATGCCCAGAACGTGAAAACATTCTTGAAGGAATACATATCTGGGATATTTACAGTTTCTGACTTATTTCAAAGTACTTTTGTTTATACTGAGACTAATTATCCCTTAAAATATGAATTTCTATCAAGATCTTTTCTAATAAGGAATATAAGAAATTATTTATCCTATGACAATAGCGAGTATACTCATCAAGACTTTAATACTCAATTATCAAGTTTATTTTCATATCCATTACAAACTAGACTTAAGAAATTGGCATTTGAAATATTAGACCTTGAGCAAGAAGATGTAATTTTTTCACAATATCCAATTTTTTTTAATCATCTACTATCTATAATTTCACTTCTCTATTTCACTGAGCTAAGTATTACTCAAAAAATTGAATTATTGAATTCCTCTTATGAGCTTGATGAATTAATCGAACTTCTCAAGGAATATGATTATGAATGGGATTTTATTAATTGTAAATTCTCAAGTAGTTCTTTAATCAAAGCAGGGCTCTATGAATTAGCATATCAGCTAAACAATATTATACTCCAAAATCATTATAATAAAATTACGGATGAAGATAAATTCTTTTTATATGATGGGTTAGGAACCATCAATCGCAATTTAGGAAACTATGAGAAAGCTTATTAAAAATTTTGAGGAGGCGCTCAAATGGATTGATGTAGCTAGTTTAAAGGGCACTTTTCCTAGGTTGGATGAAAAAGAAGATCATATATTTGATATGAGTCGATTATACCACAAAGGAGTATTGTTGAAAAATATAGGAGAAAATCTGGGACACATTAATAAATATGTGGAAATGACAAGCAAGTTCAATGAAGTTGTAAATTTATTGCAAATTTTAGAAAATAATTATGAAAAATTCAGATTATTAATAAATCTAGCAGTAGCGTATCGACGGTTAGGAAAATTTGAGGAGGAGCGAGAATATCTCAATAAAGCATTAGATTTTACAGATGATACCACCCCCCTAGAACAAATCGAACAAAGAATTAGAATATTTGAAGAAACTAAGATGTCGACAAACAAATTGTTGGAACTGGAAAATGAAGAGAAAGTGAATCTTTACTATTCTTCGTCAGTTTTCTTAAGTAAAATCAATAATTTAAAATTATCAATTGCTTACAACAATAGATCCCTAAAAAAAACAGAGAAATTATCTAATCAACTCGTCAAAAATAGGTTTTATAAAAACATCTTTAGGAATAAGGCGATATCATACTTCTTACTAAGAGATTGGGAGAATTCCAAAGAAAATTTAAATCAATATTTATCTATAGAAAAAGATTTTGAGTCTGAACTTTATCATCTCATAACTTTATATTCAACTGGAGAACGACAAAAAAGTGAACAGCTATTGAAGCAGATTATGGCTCATTTTAAAGAAGTTCCAAATGATAGAATTTTTTTTGATAATTGGGTAGTTCAAATAATGAATTCATTGAGTGAAGAATTATTTCTGCAATTTATCGCAGACATTGAGAAGTTAAATGAAGAGATCCAAGAATTATTTTTTTTTAATTTTGGTAATTCATTGGGAAATCATGGATTTTCTGAATTAGCAATTCAATTCTTTAAACGAGAATTTGATTTTATCTCAGATGAAAAACAAAAAGCAACTATTTATAATGACATTGCTGGAATTTATTCTGATATGGATGAATATGAGAGCGCAATTGAAAATTTCAAAAAAGCTTTAGAACTTGATAATGAGTATGATTTATGCTATAGAAATCTCGCAGAAATTTATTCACGAAAACTTGATAATATCAATGCAAAAATTAATCTTGAAAAAGCAATTGAACTGGGAAAAATAAAAGGAAAACCTGAGATTAAAATTTATCAATTAAAACTTAAACAAGTAAATTTACTATTAAAGGATGTCTTAAATATTAACGATATAAAATCGTTAGAGATTAGAAATATCTTGACCAGTACTGAGAAGAAATTTGTTGATTATAGAAATATGGGAGATAATTTCGATACTTCTGATATCATCCTTGGATTTTCACGAGCTATCGAGCGAATGTTAAATGAAGAAGTGGGAATTTGTTTTGAACCATTGGTCAAACAATATAGGCAATTGAAAAAGAAGACTACAGATGATTTTAATAAGAAATTCAATTGTTTATTTCAAGGAAAGTCAATCACTCTTGGCACATGGATAAGAATCTTGGAAGATTTTAAGAACGATATGCTTGAACCAGATGTGAGAGAATTTAAAGTTTGTTTAGATTCTATATTTAATAGATCTGAATTAGATATAATTCAAAAGATGTGTGAATTAATCATTGAAGAAAGAAATGATGTAGCCCATGGAAAATTAATTTCTATAAAAAAAATAATGCTAATAAGAAAATGGATAATTCCTTTTTTGAATCAAACAATATTAATTCTATACGGGAAAAAATAAAATAAAATAAAGTAAATTCTATTTCTAAATCTGTCAGAATTTTCTTACTAGTGAGAAACTGAATAGTTAAAAGGGAAGATATTTTAAGTGTTAGAGAAAGAGATGCTCCTAATTGATAGATCTTTTAGAAATTTAATGAAATGGATAAATAGATTAGTCAAATACAATCATAAATTATATTTAAAATCAAATTCTTAAAAATTCTCGAATTTATTATTGTGGATGGAATTACTGGATTGATAAACTAAATGAAATTTTAGATCAAGTTGATATATTTATTGTGTGATCAAGAAGTCAACCTGACTTTTGATAAAAAAATTAATATTTATTTGTAATAATATTTATCTAGAAAACAAAAGATATGATGTGGGGAATATAAATGTCGAGAACTTATGAATGGACCCGCTTCTGGTGTCCAAATGATAAAAAACCTATAATATCCCCTGAAGGATATCTAGAAGACCCGGAGTACGATTTTTCCCCTAATTCACATTTAATCATAGATCCTATAAAACTTAAGGAAAATTGTATAATTCTTTTAGGAGAACCAGGTATAGGAAAGACCATTGCTTTAAAAAAATTTACTCAAGATTTTGATAGTGAAGAAGATGAGATTCTTAAAGTCAATTTAAGTAGTATCGGAAATGCAAATCATTTCAATGATATGATTTTTAATCATACTAAATTTCAAGATTGGCGCATTGGAGATTATAATCTATATCTCTTATTAGATAGTTTTGATGAGTGCTTTTTACGTGAGGGTATAAATGCTAATCTTTTAGTAGAGTACCTAAAAGACGTCCCTAAAGATAGACTTTATCTAAGAATTGCCTGTCGAGCTGGAAATTGGCCAAACAGTTTAAATGATAATTTAATTAATATTTTTAGTAAAAAGAATTTCTTAAGCTTTACGCTTGTACCTTTACGTAAGACAGACGTTGAAGAATTTGCTAATTTTGAGGTTGAAGGAACTGAAAATACTTCTCCTTCAGATTTTATGGAAAAAATAGAAACCATGGGGGTGGGTCTATTTGCTTCAATACCAATCACATTAAAAGCGTTACTATATGAATACAATCAAAAAGGATATTTATCCAAAAGTAAAACAGATTTATATCAATTCTATTGTCATTATTTGTGTGGCGAAGTAAATGAAATGAGAAGAGATGAGAGATTGGGTTTAGCATTTACTCCTGAACAAAAATACATTGTTGCTGCACGTATAGCTGCACTTTGTGCCTTTTCAGGAAAGCATTCTATTTGGATGTCACCACAAATCGAAGGAATGAACGATGAATTCATTCATGAATCCATTCTACGGCAAGGTCAAGAAAACGTATTAGGGCAATCATTTGATGTTACAGATATTTGTATATCAGAAACACTTGCATGTGGATTATTTGAATCATCAAGACCAGTTCGTCGGTGGGCACACTGGAGTTTTCTAGAATTTTTAACAGCGGATTATCTTATAAAAAAAGAGATCCCAATAGTACAGATTATGAGTGTTATAAAAAATTCATATGATGGTAAGATTATCCCTCAATTAAGAGAAGTCGTAGCATGGCTTTGTTCCTTTAATCAAGATTTATTTGATATAATAATTAAAACAGAACCTGAAGTACTACTTCAATCAGATTTGAAGTTGTTTTCTAACGATAAAAAAGAAGATATTGTCAATCGACTCCTCCACAACTATGAAAGTAGTTCTCTAAAGATACGTCTTTTTGATTTAACTTCCCTTTATAAAAAGTTAAACCATCCTAATTTATCAAATCAGATTCAAGAATATATCGCAAATTCCGAAAATCCCCGTGACACGAAATTATTTGCATTAAAAATTGCTGAAAAATGTAATTTATTAAGTTTAATACCTGTATTAATGGGATTGGTTTTAGATGATGATGAAGATATGCAGATTCGCAAATTTGCAGCATATGCCTTAGAGACCTTATCTGACACTCAAAACATAGAAGAAATTGAAAGATTAAGAATATTAGCATTATCTGATGAAAATATAGGTGATGATTATGATTTAAAAGGAATTAGTCTCATTATTCTTTGGCCAAATCACATTAAATTCAATGAGCTAATTGAGCATCTACCTGATGCTATATTAGGTTATGGTGGTGCTTATATGAGATTTTTTCTTCAGTATTTCACTGAAAATCTTCCTAATTCTGAAATTATAAGTGCTTTGAAATGGATTCGAGAAAATCCAAAAATGTTTATGCCATTAACAAAACCTTATTTTGATGCGATCCTTGAACAGATCCTCTTAAAATCACTAGAATTAATTGATAATAATGGTGTTATTGAAGAACTCTCCCAAACTTTAAGTGCCATAATTTTAGATGGGAGTTTTCTAAGGGAAAGGTGGAGAGATACTCAATTAAAATTACTATTGAATGAAGACCAAGAACTTAGAAGAAGAATATTAAGATGTGTGTTGATTATCCTCCCCTTTGATAGGGGAATTTTATTTGCTCTCATCAGTCACCTATGGTATAATCATGATCAAGGATATCTATTTGAATTAATTCATCAGGAAGACTTAAATTGGTTAATTGAAGAGGTGAAAAATACTGAAGATGATGATTATAAAGAAAAATTAGCTCTAATAATCTATAGAATGCTCTATATGGAACCAGAAAGATATAATATGGCATATGACCTAAAGAATCTTCCTGTTTTTCATCAATATTTTATATTTTGGTTCGGGCCAATTGATTATGAAAGCGAATTAGCATCAAAAATGAGAGAAGAGTATAAAAGAGAACAATTAACAAATGAACAAATTAAAAAATTAGGGACAAGTAATTCTTCTGCACCATTAGATCCCCCTTTCCAAGAACGAATAAGTGACCTTCTAGATAGAATAGAAAGTGGAAATATCAATTACTGGGTACCCTTAAACAGGGAAATGATAAGTGATAAAAAAAGAGTGGACAACCATTCTGTTTTTAATCCTAATTTAACATCTTTACCAGGGTGGAGATTATCTTCCGAAGAAATACGAACTAGAATACTCTCTGCTGCTAAAAATTTTATTATCAAAGGTGAACCAAACAATCAGGAATGGGTTGGGACAGATAAACTATCCTTCCACGCTTATGCAGGATACCGCGCTCTGAGACTAATTTTAGAAATGGAACCAGATTGGATTGGAAATATATCTTCTGAAATATGGCAAAAATGGATACCGATAATTCTGCTTTATATATTTGGAATTTATGGAGAAAGAATATATAATCCAGAAGAGGTAGATCTGATTTATGATGTCAATAATCTCCAATTAAATCCAGAAATAATATTTCGAAATAAGATACTTCAAATGGCTTATCCACACGCAAGAGACCAATTAATTGCAACTCTCTTAGCACAAATTGATTATGTAAATGAACAATCATATCATCTATCTATTCTTAGCAGAATTGAAATAATATATGATGATTTCATTGGGAATTCTCTTCAGGACAAATTAGAAAAAGGGAACTTTAAACCCGAAATTGTTGGGGAGATTTTGGAATTTTTATTATTACACAACTTTGGGAAAATTGATGATTATGCTAACGGATTATTAAATTACTATTCCTCCCAAAACGAAAATGAGAGATTAAAATCAATTCAAGCAGCAAAAATCTTACTTAAAATTTCACCTCAAAACTCATGGGAATCTATAAAAACAATTATTCAAGATGATTATGAGTGGGGTCGAGAAGTTCTCAAAATTGTGGCTAGTGAAGCTCAGTTCAATAAAGGAATGTTTGAAAACTATACAGAAGATCAATTAGCTGATCTATACTTATTAGTATTTCGTCATTTTCCAAGAAATTTAGACAAATTAATAACTGGCAGACCAAAATTTTTCCAATCTGATGATTTTACCAGTATTTGGCGCGATAATATTATAAATTATTTAGAAATAAGAGGAACTTCTGATTCTGTTAAAGCACTCCAGAAAATTATTAAAAATTTGCCCGAAATTCGAGAATCAATTACATATAGAATTATAAGAGCCCAAGAGTTTACACGGATGAATTCATGGAGCCCTCCAAAACCACAAGAAATATACGATTTATTCCAAAATTCAAGGACTCGTTTAATTCAATCAGGTGAACATTTCTTGGATGTAATTATTGAATCACTCGAAAGACTTGAAAATAGACTACAAGGAAGGCAAGGATACACACCTGCAGCGATTAATTTATGGGATCATAGAGGGAACAGAAAATTCAGACCAAAATATGAAGAGGATTTATCTGATTATATTAAAAACCATTTCACTGATGATTTTAGGGATATAATTATTCACAGAGAAGTTGAAATTGATCCAGGAAGCTCTCCAGATCTGTTTCTTAATGTTTTAAATCGAGGAGAATCAACAACACAAAATGAGATTATTTCAGCAGTAATAGAAGTTAAAGGTAGCTGGCATCCAAAATTAACCACTGCTATGCAAAATCAACTTTTAGATCAATATATGAAACCAAGAAATTTACAATATGGATTATTTCTTGTAGGTTGGTTTAGATCACAATATTGGGATGAGGATGATACCAGAAAAGATGCAAATGTTAGTGAATTCGATTCTATAGATGATTTAAAAAATTATTTGGATATTCAGGCAAAAGAGCTCTCTGGTGAAGGTTATGTTATTAAAAATCTTGTTATTGATCTCTCTCTAATTAAAATCCATTTGAATCGATATAGAATGACTTAATGATTTCAAAATATGCAGGGATTAAAGTAGGTTTAACAAAACACTTATGAGATGGGAGAATCTGCAGATTATATCACTTTTTTATTGATTTTAACTAACTTCTCTTTTTTGTCAATCTTTTTTTAGCTTGTGATACTTCCGATTCAATTAGGTTAAATTAATGTGTTATTATTTCAGGATCTATGTTTGGACCAGGATGCCATACTAAAACAATTTTATTAGGATATTGATCTGTTCTGTCTTTAAAAACATCTATGATATTATTATCAAGCAAATCACTTCCATTTGAATAAATAAGCATAATTCCATATTGGTATTCTGCAGTTTCAATGAAATCGATAATTTTATCCAAATCCTCCTCTAAATTTGATATAGAATCATTAACACTTTTAATAGGTTTTACTTCAATTATAGCTAAATTATGATCCATCTCGCTACGATAATGGACTAGAAAATCGGGTATTTTAGCTCCAATCTCTTTTTCAATTATAGGGTGTGCATTTTTTGAAAGTTCTCCATCTAACATATATTTATAACCATCACCCAATATCTCGCGTAATTGATGGTATAATTCATAACAGTATACTCTTTCTCTGTATCTATTATTTGGTAATTGATACATTGAAATCTCTATATATTTTTCATTTACCCTCTTTAAAGCTTTTTTCATTTGTTCCAAAAAAGACATAAAATCATTTTCCATTAAATCACCATAATTAAGATATTCAATTTATTTTTTTGTCTTACTCAATCATACATATGATTTATTATTTACTTATATTCCTCGATAATTGGCATCACACATAAGTTTACGTACTCATTTTCGAAAGCAGATTTTCTCTTTGAGTAGTGACATAACACCCATCCTTTAGGGGCTTCCTAATATGAATTATTTAAAGAATAGAAAATCTAATTAAAAAACTTGCTATTCAAGGAATTGATGCACAGTATTGCCAAGTTTTCCTTTAACTGAATATTAATAATTTCAATTGGAAATATAAATCATTTTATATAAAAAAATATAAATATCAATTAGAAGTCTTAAAATAAGAAATAAAAGAAAAAAAAATACTTCTTTAGATACTGAAATATTAAAAAGTTTTTTGATTTAAGATTAGTCATTCAATTTCAAAACGAGTAGGGGGTCTCCATTTTATTTTCTTGCCAATTCTGTACGTTATATAAGCTGTAATTGCATATGAAGATATTACAATTAGGAGATTAATCCTTCCCCTTATTACCGCATCTCCAATCAAAATTCGTAAGGGAGCCCAAGGAGCTTGAACAAGTACATAACCAATAATAAGCCACATAATACAACCAAAAACAAGTGTACCGCCAACTACCAAGAGTATTCTAGGTATGAACTCCACGAGTTTAGGTTTTCTAATACGACTAGCAGTATATGTTAAAAGAAAAATTGCTAAGCCCAAGATTGTTGAAAAGATAACATGTCCTAAATCGTAAATCCCGACAAAAAATAACCCCCACGATGATATCATCCATGATCCATAAGCTCCAATATAAATATAAACCCAGTTTTTGTTAAGATTCTTCGAGAAATTTTTGATTTTTTCTTTCAAGTTCCTTTTATTTGAATTCTTTTCATTATTATTCATAGATCCACCCTCTTTAGCCATATTTAGTTAGCAACAACCAAAAATTTGACAAGCAATATATGTACTTCCAGTTGCAAGAAACATATCTAAGGCGGTAATACAGAATGCTGCAGCCAAAGGAAACCACCAAACAGTTGCCGCACATAATGCCATTAATCCAATTGCAGCAAATCCAACAGCAACTTCGCACCAAAAACAATCCCAGTAAGGATCACCGCCAAAACATCCAACAGGTGGGGGAGGCGGAGGAGGGTCACCACCACCGCCATTAGGTACAAGATAGTCTCTCAACACGGCATAGTTTTCAAGGATGTGATAATCATATGCTGCAAGTTGTTCTTTTACTAATTCGGAAAGAGAGCTAAATTCTTCCCCTATATTAATATAACCGTCGTGAAGCGTCATTATGTCTTGATCATCTGAATTTATATAAATTTCTGCCATTTCTTCCGCGATATCAGCTAAAATGTCGTATTGTTGTGATAATGTAACGGACATGTTGAATTTAATAAATTCCATTGAAGTTATAGGGTTTCCGTTGACGGGAACATACTTTATAGTGCTAAGAGCAACACTATAAGTGTCTAAATTTTGAGGTTCAGGTTCAAGGGTGGTTTGAATTGTCAACTTGTAATTCTGGTGATCTATAAAATAATCTAACTGATAAAATTGGAAAAGAGAATTTTCTGACATAATTTCTGTTGATGTGAAATAGATAGTCTTATTGATGTTATTTGTAACTTTGTCATAACTCCATAATAAAGTATTAGTATGAATAGACTCATAGACTGTTCCATTAAATTCATAGTACGTGATAGTTTTTAAATAATTTTCTCCTTGTTCTAATATCTCAGATGTTATATTTATTGATTCACTCTCAATAGGACATTCTTGATTCTCATTACAAGAGGAGCAATCTGTACAAGAGGAGCAACCTGTATAATACAAAAGCTGTGGTTCTATTAGTAATTCAAATTTTTTATCAGTAATTTCATCTACAGTAATATGGTGTGAAGTCGTCCAAATTGGATAATCAGCATCTATCCATGCTAAAATGCCACCAATCATATTGTATATTTTTATAAAACCATATTCACCTAAAATTTCACTTGCTTGTTGAGTTCGGTAACCAGATTTACAGTAAATTATTATCTCAGAAATCTTATAATCTTCAAGTTCACCGATTCTTGCTTCAAGTTCATTAAGGGGTATTAGAATAGAATCGTATAAATGACCTAAGTTAAATTCGGTTGTATCTCTAACATCCAAAATAACAAGGTTCGGATATATATTTTCATGTGTTATCATATAATTAGCAGTATCTACAGTTATATTTTGATAGGTTTCTTCTTCAGCAGCGACTATTATTATTAAACTGAATGACGGTAGTAAAAAAGCAGTTATAATGAAAAGAGCAATTGTCTTATGACTTATATGATTTAAACTATTTTTTAAATTCATAATTTTACCTTCCTGAATTAATCTTTTTTTGATAGAAATGTCAAAAATAATTTGACTAATTAGTAAGATCCAAAGTGAGTTAATAAATATTTTGTTAGATTTATCTTTGAATTTTATTCAAAGAACCTAATTCAAAACCTCTTTATTCTTCAGATGAACAGAGATTCATAAAAAGTTGGCTAATCCGTAACTTTATACATAGGAGCGTATTATTAATAAATCATCAAAGAATAGAAGTAGATTCCAAATTAGCTTTCTAAGTTAGGTTCAGTCCTACTGCATTTGATTGCTTTATATCCTGAAGACCAAGATACTTGTTTTGACATTCTCACTGGAGAAATTGAAGTCATACCTAAAATAAAAAAAAAAGATATTATCACTTCGAATAGAGAATTAATGATAACCTCTATTCCTTTTGATTCCCAAAAAATTTGCGATTATTTTTATGAGAAACTCTCATCTGATTCACATTTTATGGATATATGGAACTCAAAGCGTTTGCTTATGGGTTTTCTTGCCTTGCTTGCATTAAATGATATTGGATTACCCGAAGATATTGAAAACCTATTGTTTAAAAAGCTTTTTGAAGACCAATTCGAAGATATTGAGCCATCTTCAATGATCAGGTTCTCCCGATTTCAGTTAGATAATTGGGAAGAAGAATTTAAAAAGATAAAACAAAAATTAAATGAAAATGATATATATGCTAAATTTACCATTTTTAGGAGAAAAGATGAACTAAGTCAATTCAATAAAATACTATCCCTTCTAAATGGAAAATACTTGATCCACTTTCGCAGTCATAGAACGTTTAATAGTTCGATTAATATAAAGGATAAAATAATTGAAGCAATAGATTCTTCAAATATTTCTGCCGAACTTTATAAAATATTTGAAGAAATTAAAGCTCATATTAAAGATAAATACCATTTTATAATTTAAATTTAGAATTTTGTGATATGTAATTAAAGCAGGTTAAACTCAGAATTAATCTTCGATTTGTGATGAATGCCAACAGATTTAAAGATGTGAGGTTCATTGAAGACTTCTATGATAAGTGCGATAAACAATAAAAATTAAAAAAAATATAGAAAATAAGAAAAACAAAATCGGGTCGCAAAATTGTTAAACATACTACCAGCATAAGAATAAGGGACATATGGGTGTTCAGGTTGTTCATTTTTAAGCATCCGTCCTATATCAGCCATTATTTCGCCACCTCCCTTATCACTTTAAGAATATCATCCGGATGGTGAAACTCACACACATTAGGAATCTTTATTACCGGAGTATCAATTTTTGTAACTCTTTCTACTTGTTCTGCTATAACTCCGGTATAATTTAACTCGGGTACAATTATCGCTTTAGCATCTTTAACTACATCTTTTACTTGTTCATCCG
>Ga0307378_10003217_pt1 | contig 24068 bp, 15 predicted proteins | sample UN1MG_FD_202238 | JGI IMG/M metagenome (GOLD analysis project Ga0307378, IMG submission 202238) | Soil microbial communities from Risofladan, Vaasa, Finland - UN-1 | ecosystem: Environmental > Terrestrial > Soil > Coastal area > Acid sulfate soil | place: Finland: Risofladan, Vaasa | collected...
CGAAGGCTCGCGAAAAACGCGAAAGGGGACGCTGCTGAGGTGTCATGATCTGACTGAAGGGGCGCAATATGGTCACGGTCCAATTCTCAAAACGGGAAGAGTTGATTTTGCCCGAGCCGTTGGGGCGTGCTCTTGGTCTATGCGAGGGTGATCGCGTCGAAGTACAGCGACAGGGTAGCATACTGTGGTTCCGGCGCAGGACCGAAGAGCGCTCTCCAGGCCCGCTGACCGACCTGACCAGGATCGTGTCCTCGTCCCGGCCAGTGGGTTCGGTGGATGTAGATTCATATATGGACAAACACGGGTACGAGCAAGTACATGGCTGCCCTGACTTTCGGCTTTGATGCTCCCTTACCCAAGCAGCTATACTGGGATGCCAGTTTTCTGGTTCACGCCACCTATCCGGCTGCACGTTATCACCGAGAGTGTTCTGTCTTCTTGGAGTGGCTGAGCAATGCCGAAGGAACTCTGTCATACGTCTCCACGCTGGCCCTGGATGAGATGGTTTTTGCCTTGCTCCAGTTGAAGGTAGGGGAGGAACACCCAGAGCGAGGGTTTTGGGACGTTTACCGTGAGAATCCACAGGCCATCCAACCGTATCTGGTCCACTAACTCCACCACCTGGGAGTACTGCGACAGTCAGCGCCGGTAGCCTGTCGGCGGACTGTCACAACCCACTCACTTATCCAAATCGACATATCTTTTGCCTTTCACGCTGGCTGATTGTGTCGCCAACTGCCCGGCTGTATAAGTCCACCCTGTTCACCCCGTGGCTCCTCCTGATCGCTGACATTGGTGCTGTACTGTGGGGAGTGTCAAGAGGGATTTGCCTTCGCAAGGGAAACGAATACAATGTACCTACCCATTGCTAAGGTTGGGCGGGCTTTTGTTGTTTGGACAGAACTTGGTAAAGTGGTTGCGGTCAAGGTGCGTCATGGGTTGGACAACTCTCCAGTTGCTTCGCGCGTGGTTCGCGAAGCAGCATAGTGGAAACACAGGTCGAGCTGTGCACCTTCGTGCTGACTTCACTAGAGACGACCGAATGGAGAGTAGCCATGCTGTTGGCCGTTAGGCCTCAGCACTTGATCGCACGAGATAGCGAGTTCTTTGCGGAACCAGAAGTTGGTGTCTATGGAACCCACGATCATCTCAGTTTGGTCTCTCCTTCAAGAGATTATTCTGGGCGTCGGTGCCAATGAACTGCACCGCCAACTGGTGAACCGCTTGCAGAAAGGAGATGCAGCCAGCCCTGATTTTCAAGAAGCGCTCTACCATAGCCTGCTCAGGGCAGTTGACACGCTTGGCAAAGCCCTTTCCACTGAAGACCTCCCCTATTTTCAATCCATCTCGGATCTCCGAGACCGACGCGAGGAGCAGCAGCGGGTTAAAGAGATCTTTAACACCATTCAGGCCCGGTTTCCCACGACGAGCACTCTCAATCAACCTGTGGAGTTGTTATTGGAAGACAGTGCACAGCCAGCCGTGAGTAGGTTTCTAGACAAGCTTGGGCTTGAAAATGACCTGGAATCCCTCCCCGATGCGCTGCGAAACGGCTTCCAAGCCAATCTTCCCTTGGCTATGCTTGCCCATTTTCGGCAACGAGTGGCTACTGAGGAGGATCTATGTGCGCTTTTACAGCTCGATGTAACCACGGCCGGTTTTCGGGCTGTGCAACGTGAGTTACACGCCATCTCCACGTTCCTCCGCCAGCGCTGCGGTAGTGATGACCCGGCACGAATCGAGGTTTGGTCAGAGGACCTGACAACCGGACTGAAGACTTTTGTGGCTAAGGAGTTCGCGGAAGTGAAGGACGAGATCGGGGAGGTCAAGGAAGCCATTGCCAGCCTCGAGGGCAAAGTCGAAGAACTCCCTCGGAAAATACTGACTGCCCTCTCGGCAATATACGACCCACAGGTAACATTGCATCTAAGGCCAGGATTTCACCTGTCGCCTGGCCCCTCAACCTTGGTTGGTGCTTCGCTGCCGTACCATCAACTCGGTGGACCAGGACTTGAGCGGTTGTGTTATCTGCTGTTGCTGGACAAAGGCAAGGTGCCCCGCTATTTCGGCAAGCCCGGTCAGAAGCAGTACGGTATTGACTTGCTTGTTGCCCATGGCGATGAGACGACGGTCTATCAGTGCAAGAACGTGCAGTCTTTTCCGCTCCAGGATATGCAAGCAGCACTGCAGATTTTCGAGACGGAGTGGCTTGGTCGGCCGGAGCTTCCCAGGCCCACCGACTTTGTGTTGTGTTGCCCACTGCCATTGCGAGAGCTCAGGCAAAATGAAGCGTGGACGAGGCTTGAACAAGATCTTTGGGCCAGAAAGGGTGTGAGGGTTGCGTTCTGGGATCGTCAATACCTGGATGAACGCCTGCTGCACCTGCCTGACGTGGTGGCGGACCTTTTTTCCGACCGGGTGGCGGAGCAGTTCTGCAACCTGTATGATTGGAATAGTGATCTCTTTCGGCCTTTGGTGGCTGGCTCCGGGGAGAAAACCGTAGACCACTATCTAGCCCTTAAAGAAGCAGGGCGCCTTTACGTTGAACCCAAACTTGAGGAGAGTTTTACCCGGAAACTTGAGGTCGGTGGTAGTCTGTTGATCCAGGGATTGCCTGGCAGCGGCAAAACAATAACCGGGCTGGCCCTGGCCGAAACCCTTCGTCACCGCCAGGGTCCGTACCGCATTTTCTACATCAGTTTGCGGCACGATCTCGATGAAGATACGCTAGTCCAGGGCATTCGACGCCGTCTTACCCAGCCGACCATCTTTCTCCTTGACGATTGTCACGGCAAGTACGAACTGCTGGAGCGCGTCAACGACCGCCTGCGGCCAATCCTGGTGGAAAGGCCCAGCAGAGGCGTGCTGATCTTTGCGGCACGCACCACCCCCACGCCCGAAGGTGTGCCGCGAGGCGATTATTCAGCCTTTGAGACGGACCTGATAGAAAGTGAATCGGTTCTGGAATTCCAACCGACGCCTCTCTGGTTTCGCCACATCATCGCCCTTGCCAAACCTCACTTTGCTGGGCTTTCGAACGAGAGGTTGCACAAGATCTTTGAGTTCACCGGACACGATCTGTTGCTTCTGGATCAACTCCTTGAAATGCTGGGGTCGCCCGCCGAGGTTGATCAGTTGGCCCCAGAAAGGCTCTTTGAGAAAACATTAGTGCGCTACTTTGGCTCTCCGACCGTATACCGGCCTGGCTTTATGAAACTTGCCGCCCTGGCGCAGTTCGATCTGGCTCCACCCGTCGCTTCCTTCGGCTTCAACCTTGACCAGGAAGACAAAAGAGCCGCCAGCCAGCTTGTGATAATCGCAGGCCGTCGTCCTCCACGCTACCATTTTCTCCATTCCTCAGCCGCGGAGCTAATCTTTCGGGCACTGGCCTGGAATGCTGGCGCTGACGATCATCCGGCATTAGCAGCCGATCATCTCGTTGCATTCTTCAGAAGTCATCCGGGAGGCGGTGAACAGCTCGTCAAAGACTTGACCAACGCAATCCATAATCGGCTTAAGCTCGAACGCGGCCCAGGGCCAGAGAACCTCATCAGAAGCCGGTTATTGGCCGACGAGGGTATCTACACGCTCATTGAAAGCGTTTTCGAGAAGCTCACGCTGAACTCACTGGCTGTTTGTCTGGACATTCTCCAGCGCACCGATAAGACTACATCTGAACGCTACCATGATTTGATACAGCGAAAGGTCGAGGATGGTTCGGTGCTCAAAATGGCGATGGAGCGACCGTTTTGGGAAAGCGGGCTATTCTTACGGTTGGCGAAAAGGAAGTACCCTGAGTTGCTCTCTGGCTTGCGCAGCCAACTTGTTGACCATGAGGTCCGTTCGCTTGTGCAAACGACAGAATTGCAGAGCATCCTTGCGCTGTTGGCGAATTTGCCTGATCCAGACAACCCTTGGTGGGCATCCAGTCTGGATTCCGTTCCGAATGATGAATTTGAGCGTATGATCCAACGGGCCCTTGCCTCCGGGCGCTCCATCGGCACTATCCACCTGGCGCTGTGGGAGTTGAATAAAGCCGATCCGACCTTGCTGGAGCGACTGGAGCGCAAGATCGGCGCCGGGCGCTACCTACGTCTCATTACTGGTGCTGGGACCATCTTTGAGTTGTTCATGATAATCAAGCACTCTTCCCCCTTCATGGCTGGGGAACTGATAGAGGCGCTGGATAGCGAGACTGTGGATGCTTTGATTGCCCAGACCATTCGCTCCGGGCGCTCCATCGGCACTATCGACCTGGCGCTGCGGGAGTTGAAAAAAGCTGATCCGACCTTGCTGGAGAGACTGGAGCGCAAGATTGGCGCTGAGCGCTACCTACGTCTCATTACTGGTGCTGGGACCATCTTTGAGTTGTTCAGGATGATCCAGTACTCTTCCCCCTTCATGGTTGGGGAACTGATAGAGGCGCTGGATAGCGAGACTGTGGATGCTTTGATTACCCAGACCATTCGCTCCGGGCGCTCCATCGGCACTATCGACCTGGCGCTGCGGGAGTTGAAAAAAGCTGATCCGACCTTGCTGGAGAGACTGGAGCGCAAGATCGGCGCTGAGCGCTATCTACATCTCGTTACCGGTGCCGGGACCATCTCTGAGTTGTTCAGGATGATCCGGCACTCTTCCCTCTTCATGGCTGGGGAACTGATAGAGGCACTGGATAGCGAGACTGTGGATGCTTTGGTTGCCCAGAGCATTGCCTCCGGGCGCTCCATCGGCACTATCGAGCTGGCGCTGCGGGGGTTGAGAAAAGCCGATCCGATCCTGCTGGAGCGACTGGAGCGCAAGATCCAGGCACCACACTGGTGGCAACTTATCTGCGCCGAGGGCACCATGCAGATACTGCAAGGAATATTACGGCGCCTGAGCGAATCTTCCAGACAGGAATTGGTAAAGAGCTCACAGGAGCTCACCCTTGGCGATTGGCAGAAGCTAGTGCTGCGAAGCAACTTTGTAGAACTTTGTAATTTTGTCAGATGGACAGCGCCCCTTTTCTCTGCACAACTTACCCCGGCTTTTCTCGACTCCCTTGAGCCCACCTTTGAAACACTGATTCGTCGGGAGGACTGGAAAGGATTGGCCCGAGGTTCGGTGTTATTGCGAGATGCGTCAGAGTCATCCATCAGACAAGACCTTTTGGCTTTGCTGCGCGACTATGTCGCCCCGGTCAACCCAGATACTCTACACTTCGAGTTGTTTGACGAGGCGACTGCTTGCCTCAGTCTGCTTTGGGACTACCTTCCATCCCGGCGGCAGGAGTTGTCCGATTCAGTGCTAGCGATTTTGCCAGGAGAAGATAAGTGGTACAACAGCGAGAGATTCCTGCGCTCGGCTTGCACGCTATTTGCCATTCTGGCACATCCACATGCCCGGCGAGACGATGCCTGTCGCGTCCTGAATATTGGCAATGATCAAGCAGTAGCTGCTCTCTGTGCAGAAGCCACGACGTTGGAGATCTTTTTCTACCTCTGGAATCTCTACAGCCTATGGTTCCAGTGGGAACAGGAGGGAGAGAAGAGCTTCGCAGGTTTCCTCCACCCTGCAATATGGGATGCCGTGACCGCTGCCTTGTTAGAGCGGTTTGCAGCTAAGGTCAACCGAGCGGAAGAGGACAGTTTAGTGGCCTTGTCTGGATTCATCTCTTTTAGCGGGTTGGTGTTCAACTCTGCTGAAAGAGCTGATTGGGCATCCAGTTTACCGCCATTTGAAAGACTCGTGGGACGTGCTTGGAGGAAGACCTTCATTCAGGCGGTTTTCTTTTTGTTCGGCCTGGAGTGGATTTTTGATAGGCAGGGCGACATTTATCCACGAACGTGGCAGTGGGTGCTCCCTAAGGCCGTAGAATGGGGTGAAGAGTCAGCTGCACTGAAGCACCTGTGCAGACTAGTCCGTGACCGCGCTACCATCTCGTCTAGATAGTTTCTGTCGGGAAACCCTGTTCTTGGCTGGTCCACTAACTCCACCACCTGGGAGTACTGCGACAGTCAGCGCTGGTAACCTGTCGGCGGACTGTCACAATGGTAGACATAAGGCTGAAATTGAACTCAATTTTGACATTGAGGCCACCATAATTGACGGTATGATACACGCGAATGGGGGAAATTGCGCTGAGAACCCAATTCTCGATGGCGATCAACCCAGATGAAGTTCGCAGAGTCCTGGGTAGCGCACTACGCCACGAGGCTGATCTGGCCGATGCACGACGGGGTTACTTGGAACGTGCTTGCCAGGCCTTCGAACGGCGATATCGGATGTCTTCGGAAGAGTTCATGCGGCAGTTTGAGTCCGGTGCGCTGGGCGACGATACCGATTACTTCGATTGGTACGCGGCCAAGCGTGGCCTCGACCTGTGGGAGCGACGCTTTCGCATCCTGTCAGGGGCGGAGGTTTGAACAAGTGTGTCTTCTTTCCCCCACCATCGGCACGATGGTCAAGGTGGGGGTCAGCCAAGTCCCGCCATGAATGTCCTTGACGTCCTGGAGGCTGTGCTGCGGTTCATCACATCTCCGTTGTCGGGTGAGGCCCGCAGAGCTTGGTGCCCGGCGAGGCGTATTCAGGCTAGTGCAGTTTGTGTCAGGCTGTTGTCAAGATATGATGCGACATGCTTTTGTATAGGCACAAGAAAGTTGGGTAGCAATGGTTTGTCAGTTCGGGGCAGATGCACTATAATAGATGTGCCGTTACCCTGGCACGGATTTGCCGCTTGGTCATGGGTGGAGTCTCTTGTTCCTCGCCACGGGAGTGATTATGACTGATCTTGCACCTAATATGATTCAAGAGCTGCCCTGGAAACCAGCGATGCAGGCGGCCAAGGATAGCGTCCACTTTGACGATTTCGCCGCGTTTCGTGCTCATCTGGAAGAGAACCTGCCTTACAACTCGGCTGTGACACGAGAGCGGTACACTCAGACGATCATCAAGTATTTCTTTCCGAACGGCTCCCTGGGCGGCTTGCCTGGGCGGGTCTGGCAAGCTTACCGCGATGACTTGCTGTTGGGCGACTTGATGCGCTATCAGTTCTTGACCCAGGAGCCCACCGTGGCGCGGTTTGTGGTAGCCCACCTGAATTCGATTGCTCCGGGCAGCGTGCTTGAGCATGGATTGCTGGAAGGGTTCATCGAAGAGGTGGACCCCGAGGGGCGCAAGAAGATGGTAGAACGCCTGGGCCAGGTACTTCGCCGTATGGGGTACCTCGTACGGGAGCGTCAACAGGATATTGTGACGCAATTGCGACCTTCTAAGACATCTCTCTTGGTCCTGGTTCATCATCTCTTTGCACCGACGCCGCGCATCGTCACACTGCGCGATATTCTGGCCGATCCGTTCTGGCAATATCTGGGCTTCCGCCAGGAGGAGACGGTCCGCCGAATTCTCCACGAGGCCAATGCCCGTGGACTGATCGCCGCCTATGCAACCATGGATCAACTGGAGCAGATCACGACACGCCATACACCGGATGAATGGTTCGCGAAACGGCTGCAGTTATGAAGCGTGAACAATTTGAAGCGATCTTGAGTACCTTCCTTTCAGGACCACAGCCATATCGCCATCTTTACGTGTGGTACGGCGAAGTTAGCGACTTGACGTCGCTATTACCGGTGGGCTGTGTCGGGCGGCTGGACATTTTCCAAGTGGCTGCAGAGTTGGGTCGTTATCCCTTTGCGAAGGATGAGGCCAACCAATTGCTGGGCGATGCCTTGCGGGTCCGGCTGCGAGACTGGTATGCAGGCGGTGCAGAGGGTCATCCCGTCCTGGTGGTCACCGGCTGCGAGTTGCTGGCGCGGTACCAGATTGGGTTGCATCTCTTTTATGAAGTGTTGACCGACCGCTCGATGATCACCCTGGTGTGCTCGGCGGAGGATGCTTCATACGATCCGGCGGGCCGATTGCCAGGCTACGTGCGCTGTGAGCCCGGTGCCACCCTCACGTATCTCAGCCGGTTGGTGGAAGACAACCACGTCGTAGAGGCAAGCTAGGGAGGAGGAAACGCCTATGCAACGTGAAGAACTCCGGCGTCTGGTCAGACCCAAGCCAATGCCCAAAGATGTGACCCTGTCACTGACGCACTGTTTCGATGACCCAAGGGATACGGTGGATACCTACTGGTTCACCGATACCATCCGAGAGTCTTTTGAGCGCATCTTTGAGTTGGTCGCCCAGGGCAGGGGACAGGGGTTTTGGGTCGAGGCCGAGTACGGGGCTGGCAAGACCCACTTCTTGGCGACGCTGGCCTGTCTATTGGCGCGCACTGACGACGACGCACTATGGGACCTGGTCAAGGATGACGGCGTACGCAACTACCAGCGACGGCTGATCTCCCAGCGTCTTTTTCCGGTGGTGCTGTCTCTCAAGGGCCACAGCGCCGTGGACGAGGGAGGTGGGCGGAGGTTGCTCAGCGTGCTGGAGCAGGCGGGTTTTGGCGAGGGCCTGAAGCGAGCCGGCTTGCAGGGGCAGATTCAAGTCACTTCGACGGACGAACTCCTGGCCTGGTTTGAAGGACGTGAGGCCGGTTTGCGGGCTGCGATTGAACGATACATCGAGGCAGAGACGGGGTTCGCACCGGAGGACTATGGAACAGGCCACGGGCGACGGGCATTGGCCGACGTCATTCAGAGCTATTGCGACGCCAACGATATCCTGCCACGCACATCGGCCAGCGTGAGAGATCGCCTGGTTCACATTTTCAATCAGTTGGCGTCCCCCAATCTGACCGGCAAGGGAGTCCAGCCATATACTGGCCTGCTGATCGTCATTGACGAGTGGGAATTCTGGGAGCGGCTGTATCCGGCTGGCACCGTAGAGGCAGCCCACGATGAGGAGGTGCTGGAGACGCTTTCCTTTGTCATGGCCAAGGACCTGGGGCTGCCGGTGTTGACCCTGGTTGGCTCCCAGACGGCGGTGCCGGCCAAGTTGCGCGGCGGACAGCCAGGCGATCGCTTCATCAGCACACCCCTGCTCAAGGGCGCTGGCGAGCGGGAGTATGACGTCATCGTCTCCCACCGCGTGCGGGAATTGGACCCTGAGCGAGAACCGGAGATCAACCAGTATTACGATTACTACGTCAGCCACTTTCAATTCGCCAAGGGACTGGACCGCCGGGCCTTTTTCGATATCTTCCCCTTCCAGCCGCGCTGCTTCGAGGTGGTGCGCAGGGTGACGGCGCGGGAGCTGCCTACGGCCCGCTCCGGCATCTACATTCTCAATCAAACACTGAACGACCCCGATGCCTTGAGCGGTGACACACTGCTGATCGTCAGCGATCTGCTGCACAGCCAGCACTTGCAGGGTGCTTTGAGCACGTCGGCCTACAAGGAGGCGGCCGGGGCCTACCGGGCTGCCCTGGAAGCGCTGCCCAGCCTGGACTTGGACGACGAGGACCGGCCGCTGGCCGAAAAGGTCCTCAACACGCTCTTTCTGTGGCACCTGGCCTTTCTCGAAGTGCCTCAGCCGATGTCGCTGACCGACCTGGTGGAGGCCACGCTGACGTCATCCGATTTCCTGCGCAACGAGGACATGGTGGCTCTGGTGCTCGACCAGATGAGCATCCTGCCCCAGGTTGAGTTCAAGGACGGCAATGCCAGGTTCGTGGTGGCCGGGATAAATGAGGAGCCCTTTTTCGTCAGATTCGACCGCTTCAAGCACAAGGTCGCTGACCGGCACGAGATGCAGCGAGCGTGGCAGGGTAGTCTGTTCCTTTCTCCGATAGAGACGGGCGGCGAGCAGAGTCTCTTTGGCCAGTTTGAGCGCGACAAGCTCAAGGCTGTCAAGGTGACGCAGCGCCACATTGAGTATCCCGGTGAAGTGGTGGTCGCCACCCGCTGGCGCGCCGAGTACGGCCAGTCCCTGCAGGTCGAGGACAAGCATTTTCGAGTGGTGATTCTCACGCAGATTGAGGAGGTCGCCGCGGCGGACCTGCAGGACCCGCGCATCGCCGTACTGGTGCCGGGGCCGCTGACGAACGACGAGTTTGAGGCCGCCCGGGAGTACCTGGCCGCCCAGGTGATGGCCGACGATTACCGCCAGCGAGTGGGACAGGAGGCCGAGGAGGTGCGGGAGGAACTCCGCGTACGCAAGCGGCCGGAGGTCATCCGGAATCTGCTTGGGACGCACCAGCGCATCTACCGCGCTGGAAGGGTCCTCACCCGGCACGACCTGGGGGTTGACGCCGCCGAGGTGTTTGCGCAGCCCGACAACGATCGCCGCCTCGAGTACGTGGTGGACAAACTGCTGACCAGTGCCTACTCGAGCCTGCCGGTGGCACACGGCCAACTGCGGCGGGATTTCAGTGCCAACGACGCCGGCAAGGTCTTCGGTGGGCTTTTTGACCCACACCCTGGCAAAGCGGAGGAGAGCGCCGTGAACAACTTTGCCGTTGGGCTGGGATTGGCTCAGGCAGAGAACCCCCGGCGCTTTGCGCCGGAAAACGCGGCGGCGATGAAGCTGATCGGCCAGATGTTGGAGGAGGCCGGCGGGGGAGAGCTGGCGGCGTGGCGCATCTACGAGAAGCTTCCCAGCCCACCCTACGGCCTGCCCTATGCGTTGATCAGCCTGTACCTGTTGTGTTTTGTGCGGCACAGCCAGGACCCGGTGGTCAACCTGCACTTGAAACCCGGCCACGGCCTGAGCCTGCGCTCGGGCGATCCGCCACCGCGCGACGTGTTGAGCCGGGGCAACGTGGTTCAACTGGCCTGGAAATCCGGCATGGAGCGCTGGCTCGATATACTGGCACCTACCGAGGATGTGTGGCCCCAAGTGGTTCCCTTTGGGCGGGTGCTGCGGGATGACCTGGTGGTCGGTATGGACACGAGCGAGGTCGAGGGCCAGCAGGCCAAACTGGCCGAGGTGCTGGCCGACCTGCGAGCTGACGTTCAGGGGACGGCCCGGCAGTTGGACGCGCTGCGCGTCACTTTCGCCAGCGCCCTGGCCCTTAACGACCGGGCGGCCCTCGGCCGCGTTGAGGCTGTGGCTCAAGCCGACTCCTATCAAACCTTTTACGATCGCCTGGGTGAGATCTATACACAGCCCGAGGCCCTGCAGGAGGACACGGCCACCTTTCGGCGCTTAAGTGAGCTGGCGGGGGCGGCCGCCGAGGTGCAGATGGTCAAGAGCTACCTGGACCAGGTGGAGGAGAATGCCCTGCCGGCCGACCTGGCTGGTGAGCACCTGGTCATTCGGGGCCAGCTCAGCCTGGAGACGCTGGCTGCCCAGCCCCATACCTGGCCGTCCATCCAGGCTCAGTTTCGGCGCTTCCGCGACCGCTATCGCAACGTCTACCAGATTCACCACCGGAACACCTACAAGGCGGTCCAGCAGATTGAGGATGAGCTGGCCGACTTTTCCCAGCGCTTGAGTGCGCTGCAATTGCTCAATGGGGTCGAGGCGTTGGGACCCCCGCTGGGGCAGGATTTGCCCTCCCGTTACGCGAGCCTGGGGACCCGGTTGGAGGTCTGCCAGGTGGGCGTGAGCGACGTCAGGGTGGACATGAGGCCGGTCTGCGCCGTTTGCCAACTGCCGCTATCCCGCCAGGCCCCGGTCGAGGAGGCCCATCGTCTGCGTCGTGACCTGGATGAGGCACTGGGCGAGCAACTGCGCCGCCTCAAGACCGAGGCCATCCGCAAGGTGCTGGCCGAGAGTGGCACCGACCGCATGGCGCAACTGGTCAAGGCCATCGAGCTTTCCAACCTGGACAGCCTGGTTGACGTGCTGGACGCCGACCTGGTGGCCTTCGTCGCCGAGGCGGTACAGGGCGTCGTCACGCTGCCCACGAACGTGCTGGAGCGGCTGGCCGACCGGTACCCGGCCCTGGAGGAAAAAGACGTGCCCGCCTTCATCGAGACGCTGAAGGCGCTGTTGGACGAAGCCTTTGCCGCCGCGCGGGCGGAACACCCGGACGAGCGGGCGATTCGCATCAGCTTGAAGTAGGACCATGTCTGAGACGGAGCAGAGAACGTACACCCACATTCCTCCGGCCGACGTCGCCGCCTTCATCGCGGAGCACGGCAGGCCATACGATCCCGAGACCGACGACTACCGGCGGCCGTCATTTGCTGCCCCGGTGAAGGCCGGAAAGAACACGCCCATCTACAATGCTCACTCCTACCACACCAAAGTGCCGCCCCAGGGTATCGTGCCCTACATCGAGCACTATACTTCGCCCGGTGACCTGGTGCTGGACCCCTTCTGCGGCAGCGGCATGACCGGCGTGGCCTGCCTGACGACGGGCAGGCACGCCATCCTCAATGACATCTCCCCTGCCGCGACCCACATCGCCTATAGCTATTGTACGCCAGTGGACGTGACAGGGCTTCGGCGCGAGTTCAAGCGCATCCAAGCCGCCGTCGAAGAGGAGTTCGACTGGCTCTACGGCACTACCTGTGACCGCTGTGGTGGCCCGGCGACGATTGAGTACACTATCTGGTCCGATGTTCTTGAGTGTGGCCGCTGCCGTGAGCCGCTGGTGCTGTGGGACCTGGCTGTGGATACGCAAACTGGAAGAGTGCGTAGTAGATTCGCCTGCCCTACCTGCAACGCTACCTGGCAAAAGACGGACTTGCGCTGGCTAGAATCCATCCCTGTAGTGACCAACTATGAGTGTCGCGGAACATGCAACCCGAGGCGGGCCGAGCATCCAACGACTGAGGCCGAAAAGGCCCACAGAGTCGAGATTGAGTCACAGGAGATTCCCTACTGGTATCCAAAGACACCTTTTGATGAGTCATGGGAGATGTGGCGTGGTGCCCACGAAGCTCAGCAAATTACTGACGTAAGCAAGTTTTTCACGCAACGAAACCTGAGGGCAATCGCCAAACTATGGGAGGAAATCTCCCAAGTCACTGATGCTAGGTTAAGAACAGCTTTGAGATTTGCGGTTACAGGATCTTTGCCTAACATCTCAAAGATGTACAAATACAGGCATGATCGCAAAGGCGGCATACTGACTGGTACACTCTACGTTCCTGCTCTAAATCAAGAATGGAACGTAGGGAAGGTATTTGGACGGAAGAGATCAGACACACTGAGAGCGATTCCAGCTTCTCATGGGGTAACTGTCCTGACCCAATCAGCTGATGAGCTGTGGCAAGTCCAACATGGAATAGTCGATTACGTCTTCACCGATCCGCCCTTTGGCTCTAACATCTTTTACGCCGACTGCAACCTCATCTGGGAATCCTGGTTGGGGGAGTTCACCGATCAGGCCAAGGAGGCGGTCGTGCACGTCAAGCACAAGGACAAGAACACCCTGCCCGATTACGCCCGACTGATGAGCGAGTCTTTCTGCGAGATGTACCGCGTGCTCAAGCCGGGCCGGTGGGCCTCGGTGGTCTTTCACAACTCCGACGACCGCATCTGGCAGACCATTCTGGACGCGGCAGAGACGGCCGGCTTTGAACTGGCCGAGATCAACAGCTTCGACAAGAAGCAGTTGTCCTTCAAGGGGATTCGGGGGGACAAGGGGCTGGAACGGGTGACCAACCAGGACATTGTCCTCAACCTGTACAAGCCCCGGCCTCACCAGCCTCGGGCGGTCAATGGTGTCCCCCGCAGCGAGGACCTGGAAGCGCGGGTCGTCCAGCGAGTAGCGGATTTCCTGACAACTAATCCACCGCCGGCCCAGCGCACGCTCCAACACATCTGGAACCACGTCCTTTACGACATGATCAGCAACGGCGCCGTCCAGGTCTCGATGGCTGACGTGGATCGCGCGCTGCCGTATTATTTCAAGCAGGTGGACGGGCGCTGGTACCTGCGGGGCGAGGCCATCGTCGGCGGCCGCGTCTTCGAGATCCGCGACGAGACGGACGCCATCGCCTGGTTGACGGCGGTACTCAACAACCAACCTCAGACCACCGGCGAGCTAATCCCGGAGTGGCAGAAGGCTGCCTACCAGGCGGGCGATGCTATCGCCAAGAGCATGGACCAAATCCTGGACGAGAACTTTTGGCAGGACCGACGCACCGGTCGCTGGCGGATTCCCACCGCGGCGGAACGGGAGAAGATGTCGGCCCGCCAGAAGATCGCCGACCAGGCCCGTATGCGCCAGATTCGGCGCTATGTGGCGGGCGAAGTGGACCTGCGGCCGAGCGGCGCCGAGCTGTGCGGCTGGATACAGTTCGCCTACGAGCACAAGATGTTTGCCGAGGCGGTCCAGCTCTTCTCCGGCGTGTACCAGCCGGACGTAGACAAAGAGCTGTATCGTAAGACGCGCAAGATCGTCCAGGCCTGCCGGATGCGGGCGGGGGAATCGGCCGACGAGGGACAGTTGCGTCTTTGGTGAAAGTCAATGCAACAGCAAACTGTTAGACCCACGACCTTGCGGTCGGCTACCGACTATCGCCCGGCGTTGCTCTGGCTAATGGGAGAACTGGGGCAGGCGCAAACATCTGAGGCTGTTGCGGAATTTGAGCGGCGGCTGGGCGATTTGATCCCACCTGAGCATCGGGAGTTGAACGAGTCGGGCAGTATCAAGTGGGAGAACTATGTGCGCTGGGCGCGCCAGGCTCTGGCAGACGTCGGGTTGATGGGCAGCGGTGGATGGGGCGTCTGGACGGTCACCGAGGCCGGACAGAAGTGGTTACAGGATCATCCAGACGGCGGTAAGGATGAACTCCTGGCGCTGAGTTACCGGAGTCGGGCTACCAGAAAGGAGCTAACCAGGCCATCGCCAGGAACTGAGCCACAGTCTATCGAGGTAGATGACAAAGTCTTCACCCTTTCCCAGGCCGAGGTGTTGGCGGCGGTTCGCGAGGCAGTGGCGGGCGGTGTGCCCCCCGAGGCAAGGCGCTTCAAGAACTGGCACCTGGCAGTAGACGGTGAGCGGTTGTCTGTCAAGTGGGTTATGTCGTTGGTGACGGGGCTGCCCTATTCCCGCTTCAAGACCGGTGAGGCGCGCCGGCAGTTGAGCAGGTTGGGCCTGGAAGCCCAGCCAGTGGACAAGGAGAGGACACAGATCTCTCTCGCTGATGATACTCCGGCGCAGGTCCCTGAACTCACGGGAAAGGAGTTTTTCCAAGCGGTATTGATGCGGCTCGCAGGCAGATTGCCACCTGAAGTCTATTGGCGTGACATTGAACCTAGAGGTGGCATTCTACAGCTTAAATGTCCGGCACCCAGCAGTCATTACGAGATAATGCTACGCAGACGCTACGCCGAAGTTGGTCTTCACTTTGAGGGACGCCGTGAAAGCAACTTGGCGTTGTTAGATCAGTTTCGGCCTCATCTTCAAGAGCTGCAAAATCAGCTTGGTGAACCGATTTGTGCCGAACCGTGGGGCAAGAACTGGGCACGGGTTTCTTTGCAGCGCCCATCACCTCGTTTGGATATGCCTACGGCCCGTACTTTGGCTGATCTCTTGCTGCATCTGATCGAGGTCACGCTCCCACTGCTAAGAGAAGCTGTTGCCGACTCGGGTCTGCGTATGGAGCGGGGTCGGCCGCCGGATAAGGTCAAAGAGAACGACCTAGGCCGTCCCAAAGCCATTCTGGCTGAAACAATCAGAGACATCTGTGCTTATCTGAAGGGTGACGGGGCTCTTTCTCCTAGCGACGAAAAGTTGTGTGACTGGGTCCAGTTCTGCTATACCTTTGAGCGCTTTGCTGAAGGCGCAGCCCTGTTCAAGCTCGTTCGCCACGATGCCGTTCCCTCCTGGTTGTACGAGCGCACGCGAAAGCTGGCGCGGGCATGCGAGGTTCGTCTCAAACAGTGAAGCAATTGGTGCGAGTCCAGGAACCCTCGGCACATTTTGAGCAGTGGGTTGCCAAGGCGCGCAGTGGCGACCGCCTGCTGTTGGTGCTCGATCCCGAACGATATCTCGACCTGGGGGATGAGCTGCAGGTTGGCGGCCAGACCTGGCGCGTGTACCACTATGCGGAGAACGACCTGGCTTTTCGGGCCGCTTATGGCAGCGGGCCAGCCGATCCTAACCTATGCCATATTGTCTGGGTCACACCTTCCCCCTTTCAGCGGGCGTTGTCGCCTCAAATCAACCTGGGTTTCATCCCCGACGTGCTGCGCCGCGCTGGCCAGATCCTGAATCTGAGCCTGGAAGGGTTGCTCAAAGCGTTACGTCCCCGGGAGGTGTTCCCGTCAGCCGGCCTGCGGGAGTATAGCCCTATCCTCAGTAGCCACCTGGAGACCCTATTAGATGGCTACGATGAATTGCGGCTGAGGATTGGCTTCCAGCGTTCCCTGGACATCCATCACGTCCGTGCCCTGGCGATTCACTGCCTGCAGCCCGGCATTCCCATCCGCGACTTGCTCTTCGAGCGGGCCGACGTTCGCGCGGTGCTGAGGCAGTACTTGCAGTTGGCCTGGTCCGGGAAGTTTGAGGGACGGACTCTGGCACTTCTGCAAGAGCATGCGGCCGAGAGCCCTCCGATCTCGGTTGATGCGCTGCGCCCCTGGTTCCAGGCACCACCCGACGAACTGGCTCTGCTGGTCTACCTGTATCGCGTACTGCGAAGCTATCGTGTGCCCAACCCGCTCAATCAATTGCGAGGATTGGGTCTCTTGACCATAGATCCCACACCGCTGGAGTCCCACCTGGATAGCGCTATGGCACTCTGGGAGGACGAGGTGCTTGGCCCAGAGCTCCTGCAGCGTGCCGAAAGGGTGCTTGATCCTGAGCCGTTGGCCGACTTGACAGCCCTGTTGCCATTTCCCAATCTCGCGACGATTGGCCAGGCTCTGCAGCGTGAGACCGCGCCTGCCCTGACTTATGGACTGGCGGAACGGTTCCTGGCTCTGGCGCTGGCCGAGGATGCCTTTGAGGACATAGGAGTGGATGTATTGTCCGCGGGTACTGGATTGGTTGATGTAGGTACCCCTTACACCGACCGCGCCCAGGCGGCGTTGGCAGTCATTCGCGAGATTGCCTTCATCCTCAACCATCTCTGCTCTTCCTTCACATCTACTTCTGATCTGGCCAGGCTGGTTGATCAGTACGTGGAGAGCGGTGTTTACCGGCTGGAGTTGGCCTGTGCCCTGGCAGAGGAGCACATCAAGAAACTGGCTTCGGCGGAGCTACGTCTGGGTCTTCAAGCGTATCTGAAGCAACTGCGGCAGCGCACCTGGGCGTATCAGGACCAACTGGATGCCCAACTGGCGAAACTGGTGACCCAGGACTATGATGCGTTTCTGGGCCACCCAAGGCTGTCCATCCGCGTGCTGCGCGACACCATCCTCGCGCCGAAATTCCGGCCTACCCAGGAGCGCTGCGTGTGGATCGTGGTTTTCGACGGCATGCGGTGGGATTCCTGGCGAGAGTACATTCTGCCCGCGCTGCTGGAGCACTTTGAGATCGTGGATGAAGGCAAAGCGTATCTGAGCCTTTTGCCGTCCTTTACCCGTGTGGCCCGCACCGGCCTGCTGGCAGGGAGCGCGCCCCCGGGATGGCGAGCGGCGGACGGGCGCCATACGTCCAATGAGGTCATCCTGATGGCGCGCCTGTTTGACCTGGACGCTGCCGAGCAGGATCAATGGCTGCGCATCGAGGTCCACAGTGAAACGGGCACCTATCAGCAGCGTCGCCTGGGCGGTGCCTTTGATCGGCGGCCCATAAACACCCTTGTCTACAACATCAGCGATGATTGGATTCACACCTTTCAGGGCAATCTGGCAGCCCTCAACGGTCTTGTCGCCCAGCAAGTACAAAACGCGGTAGATGACTTACGGCGCTACGTGCACGAGGATGACCTAGTGGTGGTGACCAGCGATCACGGCTTTGCGGAACTGGACCCTGAGGCAAGAATATCGGTCGGTGACAAGGATCTGGGAGATCAGGAGGTTGGGGGACCGACCAGCAAGCGGGTCTTCTACCGCTATCTGGTCAATTTGGAGCATCCTGACGGTGTGCGGGTTCCTTTCCACGGCGAAGACTTTTACAGCGTTGCCCAGGGGCGTGCCTGGTTCCATAGGGAGAAGGGACGCTTTAGCCGTTACTCTCACGGCGGTCTTTCGATGGGGGAGATGGTGGTGCCTGGCCTTACAATGCGGTGTATCGTCGAACCTTGTGTGAAACTGACGTTGTCGGGTCTGCCGCGCCGTTTGGAGGTTACGGAGAAGGAGCCGCAGACGATCAACCTCATTCTGCGCAATGTCGGCAACCGCGGGACCGAATATACGCTGACTTTCTCCACCAATACTGAGCCTGAGGGGGTGACTTACAGGGGCACCATCAGGCCGCACGAGGCCCAGGAACTGGTGTACACTTTTACGCCAGCTTATAGCCCCCAGGCCACGGATCGCCTGATGGTGAACGTGACCTACCTTGATGTTGACGGTCGCGAAGGGCGCATGCCGGTGCGCGTAGCCAGCGTCAAGACCGAGCCGCGCCAGGACGTGGTGGAGATTGATTTCGGCGGATTGGATCAATTAGATGAGCTCTAACTCGCTGGACCAAAAAGTGACGGATCTACTGAGCGATCGGGTGGTGCTCAAGCCGCTCACACGCTGGAACGAGGCATACAAAGAGTTCCCGCGCTACGTGATGGAGTACTTGTGTGCCCGCTACGTGGATCCGGACAATCCGGTCTCAGGCCAGCAGCGCATTGACCGCATCCTGTCGGAGCACTATGTGGAGAGCGGTGCCAAGGAGTTGATCAAGAGCCGCATCAAAGAACAAGTGGATCGGGGCTACGTGCTGCTGGGTCAGCTCCAGGTGCGACTGGACGCAACCAGGGATCACTACTGGGCTGAGGTCCCGGCGTTGGATGACAACTTTGTCAGGGTCAGCCCGAGGGTGCTGCGCGAGCACGGTGATGCGCTGCTATCCGGCGGTGCCTGGGGCACGATGACCATTGAGTACGACGCCAGTTACGAGCTCAAAGGCCGTATCTACCCCTTTTATATCCGTGAGTTCCAGCCCTTCCAAATCACGCGGCTCGATCTGGATGACTATATTGCCAAGCGCGAGTTATTCGACGCCGAGAAATGGGTTGCCCTGCTGATGCAAAGCATCGGATTCAACCCTGAGCAGTTCGACGAGCGCGAGAAGATGCTCATGCTGCTGCGTCTGGTGCCCTTCGTAGAGGCCAACTACAATCTGATCGAGCTGGGACCTCGCGAGACAGGCAAGACGTATACCTATCGGAACACGTCGAGCAAAGCCTTCGTTATCTCTGGGGGGCGGGCGACACCGGCCACGCTGTTCTACAACCTGGCTACGCGCAAGATAGGCATTCTGGGTTACAAGGAGGTGATCTTTTTTGACGAGATTGCCCACACCCAGTTCACTGATCCTGAGGCCACCATCAGTGTCCTGAAGGATTTCATGCAGACGGGCCGGTTCTCACGGGGACCCCAGGAGTTCAGCTCGCAAGCCAGCATCGTGCTAGGGGGCAACATTGACACAGACATCGTCCGCAAGGCCCCAGCAGATCACTACCGCCACCTTTTTGAGACTTTGCCCGAAGAGCTACAGGACACGGCTTTCCTGGACCGGCTGCACGCCTTCCTGCCCGGCTGGGAGCTACCGAAAATCCGGCCCGAAAACTACGCCCAGGGCTATGGGTTCATCACCGATTACCTGGCTGAGATTTTTGGCCGTTTTCGCCGGCGCAATTATCAGTTACACGTCACGGCTCGAGTGGACTTTGGTGGGACCACTGGCCGGAATCAGGATGCTATCAAGAAAACCACGGCTGGCCTGCTGAAGCTCATATACCCCCATCGCACCGTCCAGACCCTCACAGATGACGAGTTTGAGCGCTGCTTTGAGTTGGCCGTCGAATGCCGTAGGCGGGTGGTGGATCAGCTTGCCACCATGCAACCCAGCGAGTTTCGTCACATCGAGTGGGCGTTCGAGCGGCGACCAGTACCTCTGGAGGTGTAAGATCAAGTCAGATCGGTGAGCAGGTTGTTTGCTCCGAGACCATTTAGCCAACTTGCCTCGCCTGGGCAGAGAGAAAGTGTCAACACCACATCTGCTTGTGCATTTGCCAGAAAAAGGCGAACGACTCGAAAGCTCGACAAAACTGATCGAGGCATATCGTTCCCTGGCTACGGAAAGGGACTATGTCTGGCTCGGCAAACCTGGCCCTCCCCTCAAGGCTTCTCTGCGCCAGAATCTAGAACAGGCACTTGGGAACAATGAAGAGGTATACACGTTCCTGTTCGTCCGTTTAGGCCTGGACGCCCGGCAGCTTGCCCTATACCGCGCCCGGCTGCTTGAGATGCAGGGTCCTGGCCCGAATGCGGATAAGGAACATACCCTCCCCGAGTTCGGTCGCCGATCGTGTGGGACTTGGCTCAAACTCACGGATTTCAGCTCTCTTGATGCTGAGCAGGTCAGGCGACTGTACGATCCCCAAACCGGTCAAGCGGTGCCCATCTGGACAGACCTGCGAGCTGACTGTTATGTGGTCCACGAGGGTGATCCCCTGACCACACTCTCCCAAGAGCCCGGTTATGGCTACTGGCTGTTGTGTCTTAGTCAGACCCGTGCTAGAGCCGAATTTGAACGGTCCTGGCGTTTTCGCCCGATTGCAACCTATCAGCCCGGCTCAGCCGAGTTTATCGCAGAATACGAGGCGGCCAACCCTCAGCGAGTGCTGGTCTACGATCGCGTCTTCGGCAGCTCTACCTATCTGGCAGTCCTCGGCATCTATGAGGTGACTGAACTTCTGCCCCAGGGTACCACGGCTGGTGCTTTGCTTTACACAGCCCAATTGCGTGAAGTATTATCTTTTTCCAGCATGCCCCGATTGGATCCAAGCCGCGACGAAGGACTGTGGGGCCAACTTGAGGTTGCACAGAGGCCGGCGGAGTGGGATGCTCTGACATCCAAGGAGCGCGTCCTGTTGCCTCTGTCAGAGGGTGACTGTCAGCGGATTCTGGCTTGGGCTGGCCATAGGGCAGCCGAAATGGATCGTCGCTCTGCAGAGTCAGTAGGCATTATTGAGGAGGAGCGAGGCTCACTAGCAACGGTTGAATCGGAACTACACGATCTTGCTGCGTCTATGACCGAGTTGGATGCGATTACGGCCAAACGGGCGCAGAATGTGACAGATACTGAGTGCTATCACCTGTTGCGTACCCTGGAGCGGGCATTGCGGGAGTTCATTGATCGCGAGCTATCGCGTGTCTCGCGGGACTGGTGGGCTGAAGGGCGATTGCCGCGAGAGAGTCGTGTCTGCGCCGAGGAGCGCAAGCAGAAGCGTGAGCATCCCTTCCCCTGGCTGAGTCAGCAGGACTTGCCTGCCAAAGAGTACCTGGATTTCTCCGACTATGCTGAGATCATCACCATGGAATCCAACTGGCGGGAGGTTTTCGGGCCCATCTTTGTTCGGCCAGAGGTAATCCGGGGCAAGCTGGTTGAACTTGGCATTTTGCGCAACGATATCGCTCATATGCGCGAGCTCAAACCAGTAGACAAAGAGGCCTTTATCGCGACGGGAAGGCAGTTGCTCTTGGCGATTAGAAATCGGCAATTGTAGTCTCGCCTATCGTAATGGTGGGGTTTTGTAGCGAGAGGCCCATAGTGCAACCCACTTCCGGCTCAGAAACGCTGCAAGTCCCTCCATCTCACTTGTCTCAAGCGGTGACATTGCCGGCGGCTGCCAGTCGCTCGATCTTGTCCATGAGCGCCGCGCGCTCCTCGTCTGTCAGCGCTACGGCCCCCGTGCGCGCGTCTACGTCCACCACAATCAAGACCGTTCGGCCGAAACTCCGGTAGGGTATACTCCAGTGCGGCTCGGGCGCGGAGACCCACAGTGGATCGCCGCTACTCAGCGCACAGCCGACCAGGTCACCGAACACGGCCCGGTCGGCCGCGCAACGTGCTTCGGCGGCGGACAGCCACTGGTGTTCTCTCAGATTACGCATTGGGCATCGCGCCTTCGCCTTATACATTGCGTGTTGCGTGTTGCGTGTTCCGTCACGCAACGCGCAACACGTAGCACGCACCACGCTCTATCGCCCCTTCTCCCGCGGTCAGTATACTCCTATCCCCACTATGTGCAAGTCATTTCGCAAAGCGAGGGCCTTCTGTGACACCCGAAAACGGTGATATACCAGACCGGGCACTGCGAGAGCGCCAGGCCGACCTTGGCTGGATCGCGGAAAACCTCGACGCGTTCTGGACGGCTGCCACAACCGTATTCGAGAATGCCGGACGAGGCGCTATCGTCGTGGATACCACACTGGAACCGATTCCTGGCAAGGGCAACCCCTTCGCACACTTCTCCCAGGAGCAGGTCGAGGAACACGACAACCAGGACACCAGTCGCCTGGTGGCCGAGTACGACCCCGCGCAGGAGCTCGTCGTCGTGCTGCTGAAATTCGGCGACCGCACCAGCACCTACCGGGTGCGCAACCTGTGGCCAAGGCTTCAAGAGGATATGGCAAACGAAGTAACGTCCGGCCACACCGCTGAACAGGCAAAGTCGAATCAGAGTCTGCCCCTGCCACACCCCAGGCAGGCTCTGGGCTAATGGGCGACCGTGCGCTTGTCACGCGGCCAACCGGCCCCCGGCTCTTTCACTGCCGCACCACCAACGGCAGGAAGGTCCTGTAATTGCGGAAACTGGTGACGACCCCGTATCCCGTACCATTGAAGCTGATCCAGCCCACGTTCTCCCCCCAGGCATAGCCGTCGAATACCCCGGTCTGCGGATCAATCATCACCCCGCCGTGGGCAGGGGTAAAGTTGATCCAGCCCACGTTCGTGCCCCAGGCATAGCCGGACAGGTTGCCGGAGCCGTCGTTGTTCACGCCGTAGGTACCAGCAGCGTCGTTGGTATAAGTGTGCGCGCCGCCGCCGGTGTGCGTGCCCAGCCGGATCCAGCCGATGTTCTCCCCCCAGGCGTAGCCCTCCAGATGGTCGGCATACACCGTCACGCCGCCGTGGGTGGGGTTGAAGTTGATCCAGCCGGCGTCGGTGCCCCAGGCCCACCTGGCGCTGGCATCAATGTTGCTGCTCGGTGTGGTGATTCCCCAGGCATGCTTGTCCGTCGGATCAATGCTACTGTCGGCGATCGCCCCGGTCACACCCAGCAGTGCCAGGATGGTCCCTACCAGCAGAGCGGGATACAACGGGTGCGTTCGTGTTCTGTTCTTCATCCCACAACCTCCACCTTGGTAGGTAGGCGTTCATTCTCCGCCGCGCACCGGCCACACATAGTAGGTGTACGTCTTGACCTCGGTGAGCACGCCGCCATAACGCAGGTACACGATCTGGGCGTAGGACGCGTCGTCAACCAGCGTGGTACTCGTCCAGTAATAGTCCGACTGGGCACCGGTGAAGGGGTGACCGCTGGGCAGCGCAGGATTGTAACGGCCATAGTCAATCAGGCTCTGCATCTCCCGCACGTTGGGCAGCCGCCAGTCGCCTTCGACAGAACCATCGCTCAGGCCGCACTCTCCACTGTTCAGCGTGTTGGCGGACGATAAAGCATTGGCCCACGTTTGCGACCCAAAGCAGTTGGCGTTCTTGAGCCAGATTAGACCGGTCAGGTTGTCGGTCACGGTGCCATTCAGGTTGTCCGTAAAGCGCGGGTCCGGCCAGGCCACGCCCTCCTCCAGGTCGCCGTCGTCACCGGTGGCGTAGGACGTGGTCTGCCCGGTTTTGGGCACCCCGGCGTTGTAAGTGCCGCCACCGGTCAGCGTGCCGACCACCCCAAACAGGTTCACTCCCTGCTTGATGTTGCCGGCTACGAGATCGGCGTCACCCTGTACCACGCCGCTGCCGTTGTGGTAGCCGGCAGCGATGCTCTGGTCGGTCGTCGTCGGCACTACCGTCACCGCGCCGTTGTTGGGCATCGTGCCGGTGAATACGCCCCACTGGTCCGAGGTCAGTCCCCAGGCCGTTTTGCCGCTGAGGACATAGCCAGGGGTGGCCCCGTTCGTGTTGTCCAGCGCCGGCGCTTTGGCCATGATGTCATTGAGGGTGTGCATAGTCCCGGTGCCCGGCGCAGTAGCCGGTTCGGTAAAGGTACTCTGCGTCCCGGCTGTGCCAGCATTCAGGCGGTTGTAGATGTCTTCCAGCGTGTAGGATTCGGTGGATGCCGGCGGATTGGAGGGGTCCGGGTTCCCGGCCAGCACGATCGCCGCCGATGAAAGCA
>Ga0307378_10003220_pt1 | contig 24050 bp, 15 predicted proteins | sample UN1MG_FD_202238 | JGI IMG/M metagenome (GOLD analysis project Ga0307378, IMG submission 202238) | Soil microbial communities from Risofladan, Vaasa, Finland - UN-1 | ecosystem: Environmental > Terrestrial > Soil > Coastal area > Acid sulfate soil | place: Finland: Risofladan, Vaasa | collected...
CCAATCGGAAACTGGCTGAACTTCAGAAGAGACAAGCCGCACTTCAGGTTGCATCTATGGAAAACTGGTCTGATAAACTTGCCATGTTTAAGAATCAGAGTACAGAACTCAAAGCGGCTGAAATGGACGTTAATTTCAAGCCATTTGTCGAGATACCTGTGCCTGAAGCAACTCCTGTAATTCAAACAATAAATACATGGAGTTTGGACGAAGTTGAATAATTACGGGAAGAATCACAACAATCAAGCAGGACGGACAAAAAACCGTCCTGCTTTTTTTTGGTTCTCAGGTGTAATTTATTTTTGCCGCCGTGGACCTAATCTTGTGGGTGTAGGATCATAAGCGACAAAAACAAGAACCATTTTCAGCAGACGTTTGAGTATAAAACTGAACTCGATAAAAAACCATACCGGCAAGAATCAGGGCTATAATTTTTACGGCTGATTCATTTCTAATTTTATTTCAGGGGGCTCGGCGAAATCGCGCCAGAGGCGCTCGGCGTCAGGGACACTAATTTGGTCTTCGTGTACGTAAAAGCGGTATCGGAAGATGTAATCGTTTCCCGGCTCCATTGTCCAGTCGTCCAATTGTGAAGGCGCGAAATTAAAAAAGACACCTCCATCGGGCCATATTCTCATGGGTTCGGGGTGGTGGAGGTTGTTTGGGTGGCTCATAATTGTTACGCCTGCCCAATATTCACCGTCGGGGCCGGACAAATCGCACCACCGGCCACGAGTGGCGTGACCGTCTTTGCGTGTTTTGCCTTCGCTGGTTAGATATTTGCCGTTTTCATCGACCCATTGTGAGGGACCTCTGAAGCCCAATCCCCCGTAGCGGTACTTGATTTGATAAAGGGGGCTTTCGGAGGCGCATCGCTGGGTTGAAACGAAGTCCCACAGCCAATAATCCTTCCGTTTTCCACCGAGGTTATATACGCGAACGAGCCATTTTTCATTGAGGGCGACTTTTTCACCGCCGGGAGCGCTGAGGTCAACGTGTTCTTGGATCGCTGTGAAAGCCCCAAAGACCGGGCCGCTTTGAGTATCGGTGAACTTGACAAAGCGAACGGTGCCCTGGGCCTGGTTAAGATTCCAGAAGTCAACGTCCCTATCTTCGAATTTTGTTTTTGTCCAGGGCATCCATATTCCCATGTGATGTATATGGTCTTCAGGATGGATACCGGTCAGTACAGCACCTTTGGGGGACCAGAGGGGATGTATGAAGCCGCTGCGGACGAAGAGGGGATTTTCACCCGGTGGCGGCGGCATAAGGGCGTTGTTATACCTGAGGACATTGGAGCCGGCGGTTTTTATTTGCAGGAACGAATCGTTCTTTATAACTTCGACGTTTGAGGGAGGGAGTATTGTTTTGTTTGGGTCAGCGAGCATTTTCAGGGCGGTATCGTATTTGGTGTAATGGATATAATCTCCGCACATCCAGATTAAGCCGGCATCGTCTGTTTTAGAGCCTCTGGGGACAACGGGGCGGACATTGTTTTTGGCGGAGCCGGAAGTTATTTTCTCCGAGGTCCATGTTGAGCCTCCATCCGGCGTAATCCATTTTTCAATCTCGAAGATGCCGTTTGTCGGTCTCGACAGATATACAACGGAGGGATTGGAATGGTCAAGTGTTATACCGCCTGAATAGTAGGTTTCGGTTTCAATTTTTCCTTCGGGGGTTTGTGGGAACCAGGGGCCGGCTGAAGTTATGGGGGAGTCCTGCCATTTACCGCGGTTGTATTTTGCATATCGGTAGTGGTGTTCGGTTTCTTCTGGGAGGGATGTATATACGATTACAGGGTTTCCGGAATTGTCGATTGCGATATCCCATATCCATGCCCGTGCACCGGAGGCGTCGGCATCATAAACTTTCTCCGCCTCCTGCGGTTTTATTGGAAGGCTGTTCATATCTTTAATGACAGTTCCATCTGCTTTATGCAAAGCTCCGTCATAGTAACAGGCATAGTAAATACTGTTTTCGGTTTCGTTCCTTGGATGGCCATCGGTGAATGCAAAGTGGATTTTTTCAATTCCGTCGGATGCAAACTTGATATAGGGCCTGGCACCTTTTCCCTCGATAAGAGTTTTGGCCGGAGTCCAGTTAATTGTGTCTTTTGAGACTGAGAAAGAGGGCTTGAAATTTGCTCCCCGCCAGAAGAGATATATTTTGTTTTGTTCTTTTTTCAGCTGGATTGGATTGGGGTATGTATATCCGAATTTGCCCTCGGTGTTTGTGCCTATTTCCATAGGGTCGTTCCAGGAGGAGATATCTTCGGGATTTTTTGAGATACGGTAAGCCATAGGGCGGCCACAATGAGGCGAATAGAAGACCATCAAGCGGCCGTCAGGAAGTATGAGGATGGCAGGATTTGCATGGTCGTCATATTCGAGATTTTCTTTGAGGGTTTGGGTAGTTATCTTTTTTGTTTTATGGTCGTATTGAGCAATTTTTATATCGCCAGCTTTATTCACCCAGCCGACATAGGTTCTTTTGTGGTTACCCTCATAATAAACGGCTCTCGGGTCTGCAAACCAGCACCATGCGCCATCGTCGGTCAGTTCCTTAGAGGACTGTTGCTGTACCTGCAGGCGGTGTTCGGTTCCGGGCTGGAGGTTAATGGTGATGCCCTGCTGCAGTTGTTCGCCTGTACAGACAGCCCTGGAATTATCCGTGATGTTTTCGAGGACATATTGTTTTTCGGGTTCGGCGGTAAACCATTCGGGGAACTGGTTGATTCGCGGCCAGTCAAGTGGCATGTTCATATTTGTTCGATGACGAGGGCTGTCGAAAAGGACTTTTCCTTTCCAGTCCTGGTCGGCTTGCAGAGAAATTTTCAGGGCACCTTCTTCCAGAACGGCACCGAAGGTAACGTCCTTTCGCCAAGGCTGGATTGTGAGGCCTTTTGTTTTCCAGAGGCTATACATAATGGTTGTTCTTGCAAAGTTGCCGTCGCCGTGCCATCCTTCGATAATGCCGTCGCTCTTCTGCATGCTCCACATTAGCTTTGTTTCGGTGTCGAGCCACTGGGCGGCGGAGGGAACGGGCTGCCGGTTGTAAAGGTTAAGGGCACTTTCTATGGAGTCGGCGAAACCGTCGGCACTTCCATTTTCCCAGTCATAATTTCTGTAATTTTCATTCAAACTTTCAAGGGCTTTGACAACAGCCAGGCAGTAAGCCTGGGTTTTATCTATAAGATAGACGGTATAGAAACCATTGTATGTATAGCCCCAAGTGTCGGCGATGCCTTCGGAGTGTTCGCCGGTCTTTGGGTTGATTGTGTCATAAAAGAGGCCGTAACTGTTTTTGCCGACTTCGAGGATGCGGTCGAGCATTTCGTGAATGGGCTTTTGATAGGCCTGCTTTTTCTGCGGCATTGCAAAATGGACCGTTGCATATAGCTCACACAGACCGGAGACAATCTCGCAGCCGTGGTCCCGCAGTCTTAGTTTTGTTTCATTGCGTGTGGGATGGTGTTTATTTAGCAGATAATAATCGCCGAGGCGGACGGCCCATTGGAGGTATTTCTCGTCACCGGTCATCCAGTAGATGCGTGAAAGTACCTGCAGCATCTCACCGTTGACTTCGTGGCTTTTGGAGACGATTTTTCCGTATGGTGTTTCAATTGGTGCGTGCAACCACATATCGTCGAGCATTTCGAGCATCCTGTCACACCAGGGGCTTTTTCCGAGCCACTCAGTCAGCGGCAGCAAGCCGTCCTTGATGTATTCGGATGCCCCGAACATAATGCTGTTCATATCGGGTTTGTCATCGCGGAAATCCTGCTTTGAAAAGCTGTACGTATCCGGCAGTGTCCCTATGCGGCAGGTAAGCTTAATCTCGGTTTTGAGCATATCGAGCATACGTGTCTCGAAAAGCGGGCGGTCGGTGACGGCTGTGGTTAGGACCATAAAGGGGTAATTATCCGCGGCGCTATCGGCGGCGTTCCAGATGTCTGTATCCTTTGAGAGATTTCTTGGAATCAATCCTGTTGCGGGGTCGGCGTGTTGGAGCCAGCCTTTAACAAAACCATTGCATCTTCTGAATCCTTCATTTGCGAGGCGGCCGTTTTCCAAAGCACGGCTAAAAGCCGAGGGGCTTTGTGCAGTGGAGGCGTCAGTCATAATTTCATAAATACGTTTTGCGCCAGCTTCGGTTGTGCCGGAGAGAAGCCACCAGAGCCTTGCGGGACTGCCAGGTTCTATTTGGGAGGGTACGGGGCGGCGGCGGGAATCTTTTATTTCTTCCAGCCGGAATTCGGTTTTTGACAAATGCCCGGACAGGACATCAAGTGAAACAGAAACAGGGGTATCGATTCGGGTATGCTTTCCGGCGTCAACGGTGATTTTTGCGAGGGTTTCTTCGGCCCGTAGGGATTGAACAATAGAGCAGGTGAGTAAAATTAAGACGGTCGTCACTATTCTAAAATTTGTCATTTCCGGTTTTCCTTTTAGCTCAAGGCTTTGATTTGTATATCAGCCCTGCTGATACGAGGACAGGATAACATTTCGGAGCGGTTTAGTCCAACAATTAGTTGTTATCGGGCGGCAACTGCCAAAATGGCATATATTTTAGAATTTGAGCAAGTTGTAACTGTTTGTTATAACTGTAGTTGGAAAATTGATTTATTTGGGCATACTGTTTGCTTCATTAGTAGTCCCGGTGTATATTAGAATAACTGGTATTTGAAGAGGTTCAGGTATGAAATTCGACAAGTTTACGCTAAAAGCACAGGAGGCTTTGGCGACCGCTCAGCAGATAGCGATGGCCAGAGCGCACACGGTTCTTTCGTCGCTTCATCTTTTGAGCGCACTTTGTAATGATGAGGCGGGTATGGCGGTTATGCTGATGAAGAAAATCGGCGCCAACGTTTCACAGGTTAAGGATATGATAGAGAGCGAACTGAAGCGCCTTGCCGAGGGCCAGAGCAACGGCCAGCTTATGCCGGAACCGGCGCTTAATCAAATCATTCTCGACGCCCAGAATAAAGCCGATGCAATGGGCGACGAATATCTTAGCACCGAGCATTTGTTTATCTCGCTGGCTTCGGTACAAAGCGACGCCAAAGAAGTTTTGAGTCTTAACTCTGTCAGCCCTGAACAGGCAGAAGCGGCTTTGAAGGAAATACGCGGCACCGCAAAGATAACCGACCAGAATCCGGAAGTTAAATACAAGGCTCTCGAACGTTACGGCATTGACCTTCTGGATATGGCACAAAAGGGAAAGCTTGACCCCGTGATTGGCAGGGACGAAGAGATTCGGCGCTGTATGCAGGTACTGAACCGAAGGACGAAGAACAATCCGGTGCTGATAGGCGAACCGGGGGTGGGAAAAACCGCCATTGTGGAAGGCCTGGCGCAGCGAATAGTTTCAGGCGACGTTCCTGCGGGCCTGAAGAACAAAAGGATTATCGCGCTGGATATGGGCGCATTGATAGCCGGTACAAAATTCAGAGGCGAATTCGAAGACCGCTTGAAGGCCGTTCTCAAGGAGGTCATCGGCGCCGAAGGACAGATAATACTTTTCATCGATGAGCTGCATACAGTTGTCGGGGCTGGCAAGGCCGAAGGCGCGGTCGATGCGGGCAATTTACTGAAGCCGTCACTTGCCCGCGGTGAGCTGCGGTGCATCGGAGCAACTACAATCGACGAATATCGAAAATATGTCGAAAAGGACGCCGCTCTGGAACGGCGTTTTCAGCCTATCTTAATCGACCCGCCCACTGTTGAAGAGACCATAGCCATCCTTCGCGGGCTTAAGAACCGCTACGATACACATCACGGGGTACGGATTACCGATTCGGCTCTTGTAGCAGCGGCCACGCTTTCCAACCGCTATATCTCGGACCGGTGGCTTCCTGACAAGGCCATAGATTTGATTGACGAGGCGGCTTCAAAACTTCGAATTGAAAACGACTCACTGCCGGCTGAACTGGACGACATTCGCAGAAAGATTGTCCAGCTGCAAATCGAGCGGGAAGCACTGAAGAAAGAAAGTGACGATGCCAGCAAAGAGCGACTAAAAAATATCGAAAAGCAATTGGCTCAACTGAGAAAAGAGGACGAAAAACTCACCTCGCAATGGGAAAGTGAAAGAACGGAAATTGACCGGATAAAACAACTTAAGGAAGAAATCGAAGATGCCCAAAACCAGTTCGAAAACGCCCAGCGAAAAGGGGAGCTGGAGGCGGCCGCCCGTTTGAAATACGGCACAATTGCCGACTTGAAAAAACAGCTTGAAGAACAACAGGCCAAGCTTTCCGAATTTGACGGGGCGATGATACGCAATGAAGTTACCGAAGAGCACATTGCCGGTGTCGTTTCCAAGTGGGCGGGAATACCCGTGGCCAGACTGCTGAGCGGGGAGCGGCAGCGGCTTATGAATATGGAACAGGCTATTGCCAAAAGGCTTATCGGGCAGAGCGAAGCGGTGCAGGCCCTTTGCAATGCGGTGCGTCGAAGCCGTGCGGGCTTAAGTGAGGCCGGCCGGCCGATTGGTTCGTTTTTGTTTCTGGGGCCAACCGGCGTCGGCAAGACGGAGCTTTCCAAGGCCCTTGCGGATTTTCTTTTTAACGACGAAAACGCTATGGTTCGGATTGATATGAGTGAGTTTATGGAGCCGCATTCGGTTGCCCGTCTTATCGGTTCACCTCCCGGATATGTCGGGCATGAAGAGGGCGGACGACTTACCGAAGCTGTCCGGAGAAAACCATATTCGGTCATCCTGCTCGATGAGATTGAGAAGGCACATCCCGATGTTTTCAATATTCTGCTGCAGGTTTTCGATGACGGGCGATTGACCGACGGCAAGGGTCGAACCGTTGATTTTAAGAACACCGTAATAATTATGACGAGCAATATCGCCAGCCAGCAGATTCAGGAGTTGACCGCAGAAGAAGGCGCCGACTGGGAGATAGAGGCGCACGTGAAAGAATCGCTGAAGCAGTACTTCAAGCCGGAATTCTTAAATCGCATTGACGAGATAATCGTCTTTCATATGCTCACAAAGGAGGATTTACAAAAGATTGTCGATATTCAGCTCAACTACCTTGCCGAGCGTCTGCGAGGTCGTAAGATTAATGCTGAGTTCACCGACGCAGCCCGAAAGTTGATTTCCGAGGAAGGCTACGACCCGATTTTCGGGGCGAGGCCCTTGAAGCGGACGATTCAGCAGCGGCTGGAGAACCCGCTTGCCGCAGAGCTGTTGGTCGGAAAATTCGGTGATGACGACACTATAAAAATCGACGCCGATACTCACAGTTTCATCTTTGAAAAAGTCAACTAAGCTTTATCTTTTAGGGGGCAGGGCTTTGGGTGTTACGATGGTATTTGTGGACGGCTCTTATGCAGAAAATACAAGCAACCGGCAAGCAGCAGCACCGTCCCCAGTACCGACATGAAATAGGTCAGTCCGCGGAAGAAATCCAGCGCGGAGAGGTCTGCATGGGCAAGCTGGCTGTAAAGCATGACGCTGATTGTGCCGGTGTACCCCACAGCATCGACCATATAGATAGCGAACACGGCGGTGCCGACAGTGCCTGTGGCCGCAATGAGTCGGTCGAAAACTATCGCCCCCATTGGCACATAAGCCAGGTAAGCTCCGAGTCCAACGAGCACCATCCACTGGAAGCCGCTGATTAGGCCTACTTTAAGCAGGATGGTGCTGAGGCCAAGAATTAGAGTGCCGCCGGCCATAATAATAAACACCGCCATTAGTCCTCGCCGGTTGTCCTTTATAAAACTCAGTGTAGCCAGGACGACCAGCACACCGAGAGCCACAGCAAACTCGGCTCTGGTGAAGATGGCGGATTTTCCTTCGCAGCCCAACTGGCGAAAAATCTCCACTCCGAAGTTGTCTCGAAATTCCCTGTACGCGTTGAGAAAAAATTTAATGATAAGCATCAAGGCCAATCCAGAAAAAAAACGTTTTCCAAAAGCAGCACGCTGCGGCCCGCTCATCGGTTCTCGCCGGACCCTGGCGGCTACATCCAGCGGATTGGGTTCCGGGACATGGTTCACAAACCACACGGCCAATAGGAATGGGAGCAGAAAACACAAACCGGTAGTAACCGGCATCCATGCTTCTGTAACGCCAAAGTTGGCCATGAGCGCCAGGCCGACATCCTTGAAAACGCCGCTGGCGATAATATACGAACAACTCATCCCTGCTATCAATAGTTCCGTCGTGCGGCGTCCCTCGAGATACCTGACCACCAGCCCCCACATCATCCCCAAAGGAAAGCCGTTGAGGAAAATGGCTATCACTTTCCAGTCAGTCGGCAATACCGCAAACAGCAGGAGGGCGGCTTCTGCGAGAACAATCATCAGAACCATTGCCCATGCGCGGAATGCGCGGGTGACCTCCGAGCAGTACTTGATGCCAACATATTTGCACAGGCCGTAACCGAAGACCTGGCTCATTACCAGTGCGGTCTTGAGGTCGAAGTTTGTTCCGAGGAACTTAAGACCCTCGTATCGCGCTGCTGCAAACGGCTTTCGGAAGGCGAACATGAAGAAATAGACGGCAAATGAGGCGGCGATAGAATACGACGCAAGCAGCGGCGCCGGGGCCGATTCGAGCCATAAGGTCAATGAGCTTTTCTTTTTCTGCATCAGTCCCCCAATCCTGCCGGGACGCTCGAACAAATCTCCGGGCTTTTCTTTAGGATTTCGCTTCTTATGTTAATAACCGGACAGCTTTTAGAAAAAGCTTTTAGGAAATGTTCTACATATACTTGTGGATGTTTTATCAACTTATTTTTCTCTTGATGAGCCTAAAGCAAAGTCAGCAAATCCAAAGCCGAACGTTCAGGCAGCGTTTCCAATACATTATTCAACAAACCACATTTTTCTTGTCCAAGCGAATTAGTAACGAGCAAATTAAACTTGTCATCCATTTGCTCTTTAGTAAAAGGATTTGTATGTTCTCCACGGGCCGACATAACCGGACCGTTTAGCCTGCGGCCGTCTTTGAGGAGCATTTCAACTTTTGCTAAACACTCCTGTGGAAAGCGTTTTTGAATTTCTTCTGAAACACGGGTTTTGACTTTCCGGCCGAGTTTTATAATCTCAGGGTCGCAAAGACGGTTTGGATGGATTTGTTCTATCCCCAACTGATTGTCTATTAACACCGCGGCTACGGTCCAGGGCATAGAGAACTGTGCGGCATCGGAATGTTTAGGAGGATACTGGAAACCGCCCAGCGTGGCAGCTTCTTTGAAAGTTGATATTTCTATGCTTTCAATTTCTTCGTGGCAGAATTTGTATTTTTCTTTCAGATACAGTACACCTTCGACTGCAGGCTGACTCCAGCGGCAGACGGGATAGAGTTTGAAATACTGACGCATTATCATCCAGTCCTGCCCGAATGAGGCGATTTGTTTTTTTCCTGACGGCTCAGAATTAAAAATAGAAGGCAAACCCGGCATATTATTTTCATACATCTGCAGCGCCGTTGCCGCCGCCCATCCTCCGGCGCCCGCTCCGCCTTTGACTACACCGGGAGAGGCGGTACATCGTAAAATCGGCGAAATCGGGGAGTAATATTCGGTGATGCCGAGCACGTTATCAAAGCTTTCGGCAGGAACACCTAAAAGACGTGCACCGGCTGCGGCGGCACCAAGTGATGCCCATGAGCCGGAAGAATGGAACGCGGGCTTGTAAAGATTATGGATAACCTGCCCGGAACGGCAGGCGACTTCATAGCCTATAACTATTGCAGTTAGCAGTTCTTTGCCTTCAACGGGGCGTTTAGAGCAGGCACCGACTGCTAAAGGTACAACGGTCGCACCGGCGTGACCTTTGTTAGGACGGAAACCGTCGTGGCAATCCAGAGAATCTATTGTCAGTGCATTGTAAAAAGCCGCGCCTACAAAACTCGTGGATTTGTCTCTGAACCAGAGAGGGACATTTCCATTGCCATACTGACTATTTATCAATTCCCCGGCTTGCCCGGAAACAGGCAATAACATGCTCCCGGCAGAAGTGGCAATGATATCTTTTAAGCAACGTATGGATTGGTTTTGTACCTCGTCAGGTAAATCATCCCAGGAAATGCTCAGGATTTTTTCGGCATAGCTCATTTAAGATAATCTTTATTAGACTTACACAGCATCCGGGCACCACAGCTTTATAAAAGGATTCTTAGAGTTTCCTTATTTCCGGGAAAGTTTTGAGAATTTGTTCGCGGGTATTCATATCAATTTTGCTACCAGACTCGGAGGCTCGAAATTGTTTAACAAATGCCCTGGCTCTTGAGAGCGCATCCGAGAGGGGCTTGAGCTGCTCCCTTTTACTACGGTTGGCCAGTTTCGGGACAAAGAATTCGCCATACATATTTTTGACAGTATGCTCTTCAGTAAGATAATCCTTGCCGGGACCTTTCTCTATCATCAATTCCACCGGCAGCGTTTTGTCATTGACCTCGATACCCCGCAGCACGCGCTGACACATACCGAGGATTTCATTATCCATCACGAGCTTATCATAAGAAACAGTCAAATCGAACTCCATCAAACCGGCGATGTCGTGGATGTAATTGGCCCCTGACATTGCCACCAGAAGACTGGACATCGCACTTTCATAAGCAGCCTGGATATCCACGTCTTTGGCATCTGTGGTGCCGCCTGTGGAATACAATGGTATTTCGAGGTATTGTGCAACCTGTGCAACGGCGGCGTTTATCATAGCCCTTTCGATGGGCCCGCCCAGATGGTTCATTGTTCTAAGATCCGGGATTGAGCCTACGCTGCCACAGATTCCGGGGGCGCCTTTTCGCACCGACTGGATAAGCGCGATTCCGGCTAAAGTTTCGGCGATGTGAGTCAGAACATTTCCCGCCAGTGTTACGGGCGCGGTGGTGCCGCAAATCGGCTCGCTGGGCACGACCACCGGTAAAGACTCCCGTGCCAGATAGCAGGTAATCTCTCCGTAGTCTTTATCTATCTTGAAGGGGCTGATAATCAACGTAATGAAAGAAACGAAGGGTTTTTCCCGCAGGGCTTCCGGACTTCCGGCGAGTATCTCGGCCATTTTGACCACCTGCCGGCAGCCCGCCAAAGAGTAAATACCGCCCATGATGTGTTTGGTTGTGTTGTCCAGGGAATGAAAAAAACGGTTTACATCGATGTCATCACGATCTTCGATTTCGTTCGGAAAAACGTTGATGGTAAAGACATGGACATTTTCGAGATGGTCGGCAATTCTGGCATTTAAGGCGACGTCTTTTAAGAGAGACGGACGGCGCTGTTGGCTGTCGGGGTCGAGGACATAAATTGCTGTCCCGCCGGTGCCGTAGTGGACGCGGTTTTTCTCCAGAACGGCATCGAAATTGCCGTCTCGCGAATAAAGAGTAACCGATGAGGGATTAGAAGAGACGGCATCTTCGACTAAGGCTTTCGGCAGTTTTACGACTCTTGTGTGCGGATCCATTTGAGCTCCGGCAGCCTCGAATGTTTTCCAGGCTGTCTCCGAATACACGGCCATGCCCGAGCGTTCCAAAATTTCGAACGAACAATCTACAATCTTCTTTACATCGGCGGCCTTTAGCGGTTTATAAAGGGATGCCGTCAGCCCGCATCGTTTCTGTTTTGATTCGTCGGTCTTCATTTGTTCCATCTCTCTACTTTTTATAAAAGAATTAACCGAGAGCCACCGGTTCGATTTCTTTCGACCTGTTGTTTTTATTGCAGTTTACACTCCGCCCAGAGGAACGGCTCAACTGTTTTATTGTTCAGCTCCACTCCCAGGCCGGGGCGGTCGGATATCGGCATGAAGCTGTTTTTAATATCCAGCTCCGGGGCGTGGTCCACGATGTCCCAGTGTTCGGGCACACGATACGGGTAAATTTCCTGGATAGCGAAATTGGGCATACATGCATCAAGCTGCAGGGCGGCTGCTGTCGCAACCGGACTGGAACAAGTATGGAGTTGTACCCTCATTGAATATGCTTCGGCCATAGCTGCAATATACTTTGTTTCGAGAAGGCCGCCGGTACATCCGAGGTCCGGCTGCAATATGTCTGCTGCGTGAGTCTCAAATATGCGGCGGAATCCGTAACGGGTATATAGTCTTTCACCGACGGCAATTGGAATATTTACGTGGTCGGATACTTTTTTGAGGGCTTCAACATCGAAAGGGTCAACCGGTTCTTCATAGAAATAGAGGTCGTACTTTTCAAGTTTGCGGCCGAGCCTTATGGCTACATCGGTAGTAAGTGAGGAGCTGAGGTCAACCATTACATCAATATCAGGTCCGACAGCATCACGAACTATCTTGACGCTGTCAATGACCCATTTTTCGGCATCACGGTCTATCGAGCGGAGAGAAACGTGTTTTAGTTTGCCGTGACCACTGCCATCCGGACGCGACAAGGGGTAGAGCTTCAGGGCCGTATATCCATCTTCGAGAACCTTTTGGGCCTGGCGAGCATAGTCGGAAAGTGTGAGACAGCGAAAGGACCATCCATTTGCATAGACACGTGCTTTGTCCCTGATTTTCCCGCCAAGCATTTCATAGACGGGCACTCTGAGCGCCTTGCCTTTTATATCCCACAGCGCAGTTTCGACGGCACTGATGGCTGGGAAAATTATAGAGCCGCCGCCCTTGGCCCAGAAAGTGTGGTCGTACATCCGGTGCCATATTGCTTCAATACAGAAAGGGTCATTGCCAAGCAGGAATTTCTCTACCAACTCTTTAATCATCGCAGCAGTAGCCGTATTACCTAAACCATAAGCAACGGCGGCGTCGCCGACGCCTGTGATGCCTTCATCGGTAAATAACTGCAGCAACACGGGACGTCGTGCGTCGATATTTATTAAATATATTTTTGCGCTTGTTATTTTCATAATTTTTTTCAAAAATTTTCCCTGATGTATTTGACGGCGTTATTGAAGATTGTCATTCCGTCGGCTGCTCCGTCATTTTCCATCCGGGTCCAGCGCGGATGCTGGGTCTTCCTTACGAACCTCTCCGGGTGCGGCATAAGCCCCAGAACCCTACCGGTACCGTCGGTCAGCCCTGCTATTGAATCCATTGAGCCGTTAGGATTGACGGGGAAACCGCCTTCGGCGCCGTTTTCATCCACATATTTGAAAGCGATATGTCCGGCGGTCTTTAATTTTTCCAGGGTTTCGCTGTCTTTGGTTACCACTTTTCCCTCGGCGTGTGCTATCGGCAGGTAGATTTGCCGGCCAGCCTCGATGAAAACGCATTTATCAGTTTGCGGCGCCAGATAGACCCATCTGTCCTCGAATTTACCGTTGTCGTTATAAGTGATAGTAACATCTTTCTGCCCATTGTCCGATTCAAGGCCCGGCAGAATCCCTGCCTTGACCAGTACCTGAAAGCCGTTACATATTCCGAGCACAAGCTTACCGGCTTTTATAAATTCCCTCAGCGGTTCAGAAAGATGATGTACTATTTGATTAGCCAGAATTTTTCCCGCGGCAACGTCGTCGCCGTAACTGAAACCGCCGGGAAAAACAAGTATCTGGAATTTCCTGAGCAGTTTCCTGTCCTCGATTAACCGGTTTATATGCACTCGCTGTGCCTTTGCTCCCGCCAGTTCGAGAGCATGTTCGGTTTCCATATCGCAGTTTATCCCAGCCGCTCTCAATACTATCGCCTTTACCTCTGACATTCTTTTCTCAAATCAAAATTAAAAAATATTATTACTACCAATCAAATGTTTTCTGCCAAGCCCGCTTTAAGGAACTTAAATCCGCTTTGATAACAGCTTTACCATCCTGTCCTTTTATCAGGAGAGTTTTTTCCTCCTTTACTTTGCCGATTTGGCCGAACGGCAGATTGAGCATGAGTTTCGCGAAGGCGTCATAATTTTCCGGCTCAACCTCAACGATGTAGCGGCTGTTCGACTCACTGAATAATTGCGTATCTGTCCTTGAGCAATTATCACTCTTCGGCAGTCCTCTCAGGTCTGCTTCTATCCCCAGTCCCCCTGCAAAGCCCATCTCCGCCAGCGCCACAGCCAGCCCGCCCTCGGAGCAATCGTGGCAGCTAACAATAAGACCATCAGCTATTGCATCGCAGATTTTGGCTGCAATTTTCGGTCCTGTTTCAAGGTCCACCTTCGGGACGTTTGCGCCGAGTTGGCCGTTTGTTTTGTAATAGTGTGAGCCGCCAAGTTCATTTTTTGTCTCGCCTGCTATGAATAACAGGTTGCCGGCTTTTTTTACGTCCATCGTTACGCATTTGTTGACGTCATCAACTATCGACATTGCGCTTATCAAAAGCGTCGATGGGATAGCGATTTGAGTCCCGTCGTCGCAGGTGAATTCATTATGCAGGGAATCTTTCCCTGATATAAACGGCGTCTGATATGCCATTGCCCCGTCATAGCAGGCCTGCGCCGCCCGAACCAGGGTCCCTAAAGTTTCTGGCCGGCTTGAGTCGCCCCAGCAGAAGTTGTCCAGCAGGCTAATCCTGTCGAATCGCCCACCCACGCATACAAGGTTTCTGATTGCCTCATCAATCCCGGCCAGCGCCATCCAGTACGGGTCGATGTCCCCGTATATGGGATTCATCCCGCAGCTAATTGCAACTCCCCTGTCGGAATTATATTTTGGTCTTATGACAGCAGCGTCACCTGGCCCGTCGTTGTTTACGCCTGTTAACGGCTTAACAACCGAGGCGCCCTGTACCTCGTGGTCATACTGGCGAATGACCCATTCCTTGCTGGCGACGTTGTAAGAAGACAGGATTTGCAGAAGCTCATCATTATAATTATCTTTTTCCGGTATGTTTGTTTCGACCAGCTTCGGGGTTTGCCAGATTGCTTTACGGGAATATTTGGGGACCCCATCGTGGAGAAACTCCATATCCAGTTCAGCTACCTGTTGGCCGTTATATCTCAATTTCAGCTTCTTATCTCCTGTGAACCGGCCTATTACCGTCGCCTCGACATTTTCGCCGTCGAAGATTTTCATTATTGCTTTCAGATTTTCCAGCTTAACGGCTACGACCATTCTTTCCTGTGCTTCGCTAATCCAGATTTCTGTATAGTTGAGCCCGGCGTATTTTAACGGCACTTTTTCCAGGTCGATTTCCACTCCAAATTCTTTGCCCAGTTCGCCTATCGCACCGCTAAGGCCCCCGGCTCCGCAGTCGGCGATTGCCTCGTAGAGGCCCGCCTGGTTTGCCTCAAGCAGCACGTCGAGCATCTTTTTTTCCGTTATTGGATTACCTATTTGTACGGCGTGTGAGAAGATTGTCTCATATTCGTGCGTCATTTCTCCGGAAGAAAAGGTTGCCCCGTGTATTCCATCCCTGCCAGTTCTTCCTCCCACTACGATAATCAGGTTTCCGACCTGTGGTTCCTCGAAGCATTTGTTTTTGTCCATCAGGCCGATATTGCCGCAATAGACCAGCGGATTAGCCAGGTATCTGTCGTCGAAATAAATCGCTCCATTGACGGTTGGTATTCCCATTCGGTTGCCGTAGTCGCGAACGCCGGCGACAACACCTCTCATAATTCTTTTCGGATGCAGAACACCTTTGGGAACATCTTCAAGTTTTTTGTCCGGCTCACCGAAGCAGAATATATCAGTGTTAGCGATGGGTTTTGCACCCAGTCCGGTTCCCATCGGGTCGCGAATCACCCCCCCGATACCCGTAGCCGACCCGCCGTAAGGGTCAAGGGCCGAAGGATGATTGTGGGTCTCGACCTTGAAACAAACCGCCGAGTCTTCGTCGAATTCCACCACGCCGGCGTTATCGACAAAAACCGAGATGCACCAGCTTTTATCAAGTTCTTTCGTGGCCCTGAAGACGGTGTCTTTCAGCAGATTATCAAAATGCTCCTGTTGCCCATCGATTGTCATATCCACGGAGCTTTTAAGCGTTTTGTGAACGCAGTGTTCGCTCCATGTTTGTGCGATTGCCTCCAGTTCAACATCGGTCGGCTCTCTGCCGAGCTGCCTGTAGTATTTTTGAATTGTCTGCATCTCGACCAGGTTGAGGAACAGGTCCTTATCCTTGCTCAGCGCTACCAATTCTTCGTCTTCGAGGTCGCACACAGGCCAATGCGTAATTTTTAATTCATAAGGTTTCAAATGCGGGCTTGGAGGCTCTGCTTCATTGCCGATAATGCAATCTTCGATACAGTCGTTTGCGAGGATTTTCTTTGCTATAGTGTCGGCCTGGCTCTGGCTGATTTCGCCCAGCAGGATATATTTTCGTGCCGTTCGGACGTTGCCGACCGTCACGCCCATATCAGCTATCGCCGTCATTAACGATACAGCCACGGGGTCGGTAACGCCGCTTTTCAAATGCACCTCGATTAGGGTTGCCTTTGCCAGCCCGGTCGGCGGGCCGCTTCTGCCTATATAATACTCCTCGCAGACAGGGTCGGCCAGAAGTTCTTTCCCCAGACGTTTGGCAAAAGCCTCGTCAAAGTCAGCCTCAATCAAAAAAACTTTCGCCGATTGTACCGCTTCAACCGAGCCGATTTGCAGTTCCTTTATTTCCTCCAGGACGCTGTTGCCGTGAACGTCCGCAGAGCCGGAACGATTAAAAACCTCAAAGCGCCATTGCCTCACGATACGATTTCCCTTTTCTTAATCTTGTAGTTTATAAGTGCAGCCCGTTTTGTCCTTGCTTTTTCCAGCAGGTTTTCAATTTGTTTTTTGTTTTTATCTTTTATCGCTTTTTTCAGTTTCACCAGTTCGGCGATAATTTTATCGATACTTCTGATGCTGTTTTCTGAATTTGCCAGGAGAACATCGGCCCAGACGTTGGCCGGTCCTGATGCAATCCGAGAGGTGTCTATAAAACCCTTGCCCGCAAATTTCAGTGTCTCGGCGCTGTTGGCGTTCATCAATGCCGCCGCCACTATATGCGGCAGGTGGCTTATATTTGCAAAGATTCTGTCGTGCTCCGCCGGGCTAAGTAATTTCACCGAGCAACCAAGTCTCGACCAGAACCTTTTCACGGTTTGCACCGCCTCTTCGTTTGTTTTTTTTGTTGTGGTTATAATGCACGCCGCCTGCTCAAACAAATCGTCACTGGCAAACTCGATGCCCCTTTGCTCCGAGCCGGCAATCGGGTGAGAGCCGACATAGTAAACGCTCTTCGGCAGTTTCCTGGCGGCCCAGCGATGCGGCAGGACCTTGGTCGAACCGACATCGGTGACTATACAGCCTTTTGGAAGTGTGCCGGCGATTGTGCCGAAGATTTTCTCGAAGGTATATATGGGTGTCGCAACAATCACGAGGTCGGCTTTTAACACGCTCGTTTTTATATCGTCAACGATTTCATCGGCTACAGCCAGACGCTTTGCTTTTTGGCGCGTGGATTTGCGATGGCTGTAACCGATTGTCTTAACACCGGAAAAGCTGCGCAAAGCGGTTAAAGTTATCGAGCCGCCCAAAAGGCCCATTCCTATCACCGTTATTTGTTTTAACTCTTTCAAAAGCAACACCTTATGAGAAAACGCTCGTAAAACAGCTTTTGCTAAAAACTATAGCAAGAACACGCAAATGTCAATTTTTTTCTTTTATTTATATTGCTAAAATGTTAATATTTCTTATTTGAGTGGAGAACAGCCGATATCATTTATGATTCGGCTGCTGTAATGTTAAGTAAATAACGAGGACCATGCCCCGTGTTTTGCGCGGGGCACTATGATAAATAAAATGCCGGACAATAAAAACAAGATTGGTGACGGCGATTATCTGGCTTTCGAGGAAAAAGTTGCCGACCTTGACCGCCAGACGAATGAATTGCGCAAACTAAGCTCAATAAAGGGTATCGACTATTCCGCCGAAATTCGTAAACTCCAGCGCGACCAGGTCAGCGAGCTAAAACGCATCTATTCGGGCCTCACCGCCTGGCAGACGGTTCAGGTCGCACGCCACCCCAAAAGACCCCTGCTCACCGACTATCTTAACCTGATCGTAAAGGACTTCCATGAGTTGCACGGCGACAGGTGTTTCGGTGATGACAGCGCTATTGTGACGGGACTGGGACAAATCGGCAGAGAGAAAGTCCTCATTGTCGGCCAGAACAAGGGCAGGACAACAAAGGAAAAAATCGCCTGCAATTTTGGCTGTCCCAATCCCGAAGGCTATCGCAAAGCTCTTGTGAAAATGAAATTTGCCCAGAAGTACAACATCCCCGTTGTTACTCTCATTGACACTCCCGGCGCCTATCCGGGCATAGGCGCAGAAGAACGCGGACAGGCACAGGCCATCGCTGTAAACCTGTTCGAGATGTCGCGCCTCAGAGTACCGATAATCTGCATTGTTATCGGTGAAGGCGGTTCCGGCGGCGCTTTGGGTATTGGTGTCGGCGACAGACTGGCAATGCTTGAGTTCGCATATTATTCCGTAATATCGCCTGAAGGCTGTGCCGCAATTTTATGGCGCGACGGCTCACAGGCATCGGATGCTGCTGAGGCACTCAAATTAACCAGTAGAGATTTACAAAAGTTAAAACTCATTGACGAAGTTATCGCCGAGCCCCTCGGCGGCGCACATCGCAACATCCACGACACGGTTTACAATGTTGAAAGATACATTGTTAGAACACTGGCACTGCTGAAACGAATAAATATCGACACTTTAATTGCCAGCAGATATGAAAAGCTGCGTTCCTTAGGCTCTGCATCCACGACCAGCCTGCGCCTGAAGACCCAGGCCGCCGCTGATAGAATAAAAGCCGCTATAAAAGCAATACCTTCAAAATCAAGACCTGTACCGGCAAAAGTCTGATACTTTCGAATCGAAACCTCTCCCTCGTTCAGCCTCCTTTCATAAGCCCTATCCACTCAACTTTTTGCGCCATGGGCGATAAATACTTGCGCCAAAAAGAGTTAGCTTCCATAATACTCCTAAATGGATTTTAAATTTAACTAAGGAGACAATTATGGAAGCTGAACTCTGGAAACAAGTATACAAATTAGTAACTAAAATGGCCAAGGGTAAAACCTTAAAAAGAGCAACTTATACAGATGGTGACATAATTCTAACCTACATGTGGGCAGTTATAAATGATCGTCCGGTTTACTGGGCATGCAAAAAAAGTAGTTGGCCTATATATTATCGTCGTCGCCTGTTACCAAATCCTTCAACAATGACAAGAAGATTAAGAACCTTGCAAATGCAAAGGTTGCTTAGGAAAACTGAACATCATCTTGTAAATCTATTTCCACGTAGCGTATGTCGTTGGATAGATGCTAAACCACTTCCTATAGGTGGATGTAGCAAAGACAAACAATCAGCTTTTGGTCATGCCGCAGCCTGTATAGCAAAAGGTTATAAATTTCATGCCATAGCAGATAAAAATCAAGGTTTTGTATGCTGGACTGTTAAGTCGATGAATCACTATGAACCGAAAGTTGCGGCAGAGCTAATACCTCAAATCGACCATGGTGGATATCTTGTTGGCGACACTGCCTATGACAGTACCAAACTTTATGATCTGGCATCAATAAAATCTATCCAACTTGTTGCTGCCCAGCGTTGCAAAGGTAAATCTTTGGGGCATCGCCGTCATAGCCCATATCGGATTCGGTCTATAGAATTATTAGATCGTCCTTTTGGCCAGTCACTACTCACAGGACGAATATCAATTGAACGAATGTTTGGTAACTTTACAAGTTTTGCTGGCGGATTAAAACCACTTCCGCATTGGGTGCGAACATTATTTAGAGTAGAGATGTGGGTGCGTGCCAAAATAATCCTTTACCATCTCTGGAGATTACAAAATTATGAAAGAAAATCTGCGTAGATGCAAAAAGTTGACTGCTTTAGGATGTAATTTGTAAATTGCTTTATACCAAAGCTACTGTTTTGCTCTCTTGAAATTAATGCGAAAGGCCGCCAGTCCTGCCAAAGAAACTAAAAGCACAACAGACCCATTCAAACCAAATACGGTCTTAAGCGGCATTCGGTCATAAAGAAAACCCGCCCAGAGGCTGCCCATAATCATTCCGGCCCCGAAATAAGCCGACCAGAACAAAGATTGTCCTGTTGCCCGCCACTTCGGTTCAACAAGTTTGTTGACATACTCTACGGATGTGACAAGAAACAATGTCCATGTCAGCCCATGCATAACTTCGATCGAGACCGCCATCGCTGCAGTTGGTGCAAGTGAATACAGAAACAGCCGAACAGATGTTGCAAAAAATGTAAACAGCAGTGTCTTAGCCGCTCCGAACCGTTTGATAATAGCACCCGCAATCAGGTAAAACGGCAATTCACTAAAACCCTGTATTCCGAACGCCAGAGTAATCAGTTTACGTGATGCTCCCATATCATCAAGATAAACGGCGTAGAACGTCCATGTTGATGCTATTGCAATTGACAAAAACACAACGGCGATAAGAAAAATTATTAGCCGCCGGTTATGCAGCACCGGAACCAAATTCTTCCAGTTGACCTCAAAGACCGAATGTTTCCCTTCCGGACGTTTTAGCCTAAAAGCCACCAGCCACCCCACAAACATTAAAATTCCCGCCGCAGGAAATATCACGCCCATATTTCCCCTGCTGACAACAAAACTCATTAATGTAGCTATAACACCCCAGCCAACAGCGCCCCAAATCCGAAAATGGCCGTAAGATAACTTCGGTTTCACATCGAGGTGGTCCAGAGCCAGACTGTCGATTATTGGCGGAACAGGGTTTGAAAATAATGCCACAAGAATTGTCCAGCAAAAAAGGAACCAAAAACCCGCATTCAATAAGAAACCGCTTAATAACACCGAGGACAAAAACATCGCCAGCATCAGGCATCTATGTCGGCCCCAGCGGTCGGCCCCTATTCCCCAGAGTGGCTGGGTAACCAGCATTACAGCAGGGATGATACTCGCAATTACACCGATTTGTATGCCAGCCAGACCCGTGTCTTTTAAGTACACGTAAAATAAGGGACGCCAGGCGGCGCCACTACCGTAAGCAAGGATATACAATATGCACAACCAGAAGGTCTTACCCAAAAAAGCTGCTCGTATTATTGATTTGTTATACATATCAGCCCATCTATTGTCCCTGTAATAGCATCATCATCTCGAACTTTTCTGACGTGAAAATCATAAACGCTTTCCCGTCCCCGTCAAGCGGAAATCTCTCAACAAACCCGACAGGTTGTTTTTATCAGTTTTTTCCTGCTTTTATTTCTGCCGGAAGCTGTTACAAATGTATTGAGAAAATCGAAAAGAAAAAAATTAAAGGCCTTGTTTATTGCAGGCTATTGTGACTGGCCAAGCTGGATGCGAATTCCGTGGTCCAGCCGAACCGGCTGGTTGGGCTTGCGTATAACCGAACCGCCGTCATCCTTCCGATTAATACCAGCACTGTAAACTGTGTAACCTTCTTTATCAGAATTGTACAATAGTTTTTTGCCTGTAAATGGGTCCAACGGGACCGAATCGATATAGGTCGGAACGATATTATCTAAAGAGTCGGGTAATTGGCTTTGTATGCGGCGATATCGTTCGATGGCAATAGCCAGAGTAGTACACCGCACGAAAGCATAGGTTTCAGCGGTAATGCTAATAGAGGTTGCCGAATTTGTGAGCAGGTTGTTGGCTTTTTCCTCCGATGCAGTTACATTGGCGGTTATCGTATCCAAAGGCTCAGGCCAGGGACGCCGCACAGATGTTATTAACCAGGCCATATCTCGAAGAAACCTGGTAGCTAATTGTCGCAAGCGCAGCCTGCCCCAACGGCTTCTCGGCAATGACAGCCGTTCAGGCAAATCAGGGACTTTTTCCTGCAGTAAACGCGAACTAATTTTCCCTGGTATAAGGTTCCTGCCCAACTCTATCTGGTAAACCCGTTCGGCATAAAACATTCTTTCCATGGCATCAGGGCCGATTGTTTCCGATAGCACTTTCTGCAGTTTTAACAGCGAGTTATCCGACGGTCGACTATACACCAGCATTATGTGAATATCTTGGCACAACTGGGCTACAAATAGTATCTTGGCTGTATATACGGTCATAGTCGGGCTAAAGTCGAATATGCGCATCATTTTCAATGAGCTTATTATTGAATTTGCTGCGGCGTCTCCGTCGCTGCTCAGGATAGACTCCAATGTCCTCAGCGATAACAAAAGAACTGCTGCACGCACCGAACGTAAACGAGCCTGGCAAATCTCCATCCCCTGCTCGATACCTATGTAGAAGCTGGATAAAGGCAAATCAGTGCTTTTGTCGAGCTTTTCCAGCATTGGCTTAAGACCTGCCAGATTCTGAGCAACTTTTTCACGCGTATCGCCCGGAAACTGGTTTGGCGGCAGAGAAACTATATTCTTATGGTATAAAATACGAATAAGCCTCAGATTTTCAACGTCACCGGGTGGTATGCTGCTCAACACCTCAACATAGTAAACAGCCGCATCATTGCCTATGGCGCCGAGAATGGGGGCAGGCAGCAAGTCAACAAATGTAACTGGTTCACCTGCCCGGCTGATTTTAACAATCTCTTTGCCTAACTGTCTTTCTATAAAGTAGCCTACAAGCATAAAAGCAGCCAGCGACACCATAGCCATCAGCACCAGCCCCAGCAGTATACGGCGCCATTTCGGCAGGGGTTGTTTTTCTCTCTCTGTCTTGCTCATAAGCCCTCTAATATAGATTTACTAAACTGTGTAACCGGCCTATGAAGAGTAAATCCGGGTTCTCAATTTATGATAGATATCATAAACAATTGTCAATAAAGTATCATATCAATCTTATCGTCTGTTTTGCCAGCATAATTTATACGCTAATCGAACTGTACCAAATCTTTTTTGTTTGTCTTGACTTTTTATTTATTTTCGCTGGTCTTCTCAAATGGCTGTTTTTTTGTTTCCAAACCATCGTAAGCCGGTTTTTACACCAAAAAAACGCATTTTTAGCTACTTATTTTGTGTCCTTTTGGGCCTTTAGAGCCTCTTTTTGCTTGATTTAAAAAATGCAAAGTGTACAATAAGAATAGTATTGCCTCTGGCCGTTTTTAAAGGCATGGAAAGGAGGAGGCAGATACAATTCTTTACATCTGACTTTGGGTAATCTTTACCAGAGATATTGGTGCGGGTGGTGGTGTTGCAACATTGATGAGTTTTTTTCAGGAGGAAAGAAAAAAGAAAAAGTGGCCGATTTTTATTTTGACGACAGCGTTTTTGCTTGTAACTGCTCCATGGTTGTGTGCGTCAGCCTTCGGAGGGGAGATTGTAGCCTGGGGCGACAACTGCTACGGCCAGTGTGATGCGCCTTCAGGCAAAGGATTCGTTGCCATCGCCGGTGGCGGCTATCACAGTCTGGCTCTAAGGTCGGATGGTTCACTGGTGGCATGGGGGAACAATACGTATGGCCAGTGCGATGTCCCGGCGGGAAATGACTTTGTTGCTATTGCCGGTGGTGGTTATCATAGTCTGGCCCTCAGGTTCGATGGTACACTCGTGGCCTGGGGCCTTAACAAGTATAACCAGTGTGATGTCCCCGCTGGAAGCAACTTTGTTGCCATTGCCGGTGGCGGCTACCACAGTTTGGCCCTTAGGGCCGATGGTTCACTGGTTGCCTGGGGTGACAATACCTATGGACAGTGTGATATGCGTTCAGGCAATGACTTTGTTGCCATTGGATGTGGTTTTTGGCACAGCCGGGCTTTTAAGTCCGACGGTTCTGCCGTTGTATGGGGCAGAAACGAATACGACGCGGGATTGTCTTCAGGTAAAGACTATGTGGCTGTTGCCGAAGGCGGCTTCCACAATTTAGCTCTTAAGTTCGATGGCTCGCTGGCGGCTTGGGGTCTGAACAAGCATCAACAGTGTGACGTGCCTGCTGGTAACGATTTTGTCTCCATTGCCAGCGGAGGCTACCACAGTCTTGCTCTTAGGTGCGACGGGTCAAATGCGGTTTCGGACCTTTCCAAATATCAACAACTCGATATGTCTGTAGGCAAAAATGTTGTCGCCATTGCCCGTGGTGTGTATCACAGTATTGCTTTTATTGGTGAACCGGTTGTGCTGTTGGTGCTCGGCCTGGCAGCAGTGATATTGTTTTGGAAACGCCAAAAAGTCGAACAGCAGCCCAAAAAACATCGTTAAACCA
>Ga0307378_10003227_pt1 | contig 24034 bp, 16 predicted proteins | sample UN1MG_FD_202238 | JGI IMG/M metagenome (GOLD analysis project Ga0307378, IMG submission 202238) | Soil microbial communities from Risofladan, Vaasa, Finland - UN-1 | ecosystem: Environmental > Terrestrial > Soil > Coastal area > Acid sulfate soil | place: Finland: Risofladan, Vaasa | collected...
ACGCCAGGTCATGTCGGGCTTTGTTTTCGATGTTGAGCAGCTGTTTCTTGCTAGGAGACTTGGGCTGAAAGTCGTTGAAGTGCCTGTTTCTTGGGCGGACGACAGGGAGACGAAGGTTCGCGTCTTGAGGGACCCATTAAAGATGGGCATTGGGCTCTTCAAGATACGGATAGTGCATTGGGGGCTTGGCAAGGAGGATTTACAGTGAGCGGGCCGATGTTTGGCGTAATCATGGCCGGTGGGTGTGGCGCGCGGCTTTGGCCTCAGAGTCGCAGGCACAGGCCGAAGCACCTCCTCCGGTTGGTCGGCGACAAGACGATGCTCGAGATAACGGTCGAGCGGATTTCAGGCGTCATAGACCCCAAAAACATACTAGTCGTCACTCTGGCGGAGCAGGCAAATGCGGTCAGCGAGCTCCTTCCTCTAATACCGCCCGGAAACATTATCGCTGAGCCTGTGGGCAGGAACACAGCGCCGTGCATCGGCCTCGCCGCTATCGTTCTGCGCGAGCGCTGCCCGGATGCGACAATGGCGGTTATGCCAGCAGACCACGTCGTTGCCGATAGGGACCGGTTTGAGCAGGTGATAAGGCTTGCCGCCCGGCAGCTCGAGGCGCGCCCCGAATCGCTTATTGCCGTTGGGGTAGCGCCTAAACGGCCCTCCATGGGATTTGGATACATCGAGAAAGCACGGCGCTGCGATGACCTAGAAATGGAAGGCCCCGACGTTTTTGAGGTCAGCAAGTTCGTCGAGAAGCCATCGCTTGAGGATGCTCGCGAGATGCTTGCCGACGGCAGTTTCCTGTGGAATGCAGGGATGTTCTTCTGGCGGGCAGAGAGGGTCCTTCAGGAGATAGCAATTCAGCTTCCCGAGCTTGGCTCTGCGCTTGAAAGCCTCAGGCCCGGCCTTGGCAAAGATGGGTTTGACAGGCGGCTTGCCGAGACTTACGCCGCGATGAAGCCCATCTCGATCGACTACGGCGTCATGCAGAAGGCCGAGCAGGTTCTCGTCATCGAATCCGACATGGGCTGGGACGATGTAGGCAGCTGGGAGTCGTTGGCGAGCATCTGGCAGAGCGACGAGGCCGGCTGCGCCTCGAACTGCGAGTTCATATCAATTGGCTCCAATAGGTGCATCGCCTTTTCGGACAAGCGTCTTGTGGCGATGGTGGGCGTTGAGGACGTCGTGGTTGTGGATTCGGATGACGCGATTCTGATCTGCAAGAGGGATAGAACAGAGGAGGTCCGGACTGTGGTGGAAGAGCTCAAGCGTCGCGGCCTCGGGCATTTGGCCTAGACAGCTGGATGATGTTTGGGTGAGCGGTCCTGAGCAAACGCACCACTGACTTGTGGAATAGCCTCCGTCCTTGACTGGCAACAAGCGAGCCGATACTCTAGCTAATGTTTCAGTGAGGTCGGTTCTGCTGTTTTGGCGGCGCCGATCGACATGGTGGTTTGTCCTCAACTCCTTGCGGGCCGTCTATTGAAAACAGACACAACATTTGTAGTTATCAACTTCAACGGCAGTCGCTACCTTCATGATTGCCTCATGGCGATACAGTCGCAGGGGGATGCTGATGTCATAGTCGTTGATAACGGCTCCAAGGATGATTCTGTGGCGCTCATCAAGAGCGAGTTCCCGGCGGCCAAGCTGATTGAAAATGCACAGAATGCCGGCTTTGCTCGGGCCGCCAATCAGGGCGCGGAGGCGGCAGAGTCCCGGTTCGTTGCGTTCGTGAACACGGACGTTGTGCTGGCGCCGGGCTGGCTTCTGGCGATACTGCCGCTCTTTGGTAGCGAAAAGGATGTAGCGTGCGTGGGGAGTAGGCTTCTCAGCAAGGATGGAGCCAAGATCGATTTCGACGGCGGCACGGTGAACTTCTACGGCTTTGGCCAGCAGGTTCGTTTTGGCAGCCCGCTAAATGCGGAGGCTGACAAAGACCTTGAACTGACGGAAGAGACGGCCTTTGCGTGTGGGGGAGCGATGGTCGTTGATCGCCAGGCGTTCTTGCATGTTGGCGGATTCGACGAGTCGTTCTTCGCCTATTTCGAGGACGTCGATCTTGGGTATCGCTTTTGGCTTTCGGGCTATTGCGTGCTGCTGACAAGGAAGACGGTCGGCTATCACGTCCACCATGGGACGGCAGCCAGATTCTTATCGGATGCTGCAATGGCCTTTCTGGCAGAGAAAAACGCGCTCACTTTTGTTCTCAAAAACCTTCAGGAACAGAACCTCGGGCGAGTTCTTTCCGCATCGCTCTTTATGAACCCAGCTCGGCTCGTCCTGCGAGCTCAGGACGCGCTGCTGCGCAAGAACGCACTCTTTGACGCTGCGAAGGGCAAGATCAGCGATGTGCTAGACGTCCTCAACTCGCTTGGCGGCGAGGTGTGCGTGCCCTCGAGCGCGCTTGCGGGGCCGCTGGCCGTGCTGAACGTCGCCTCACACCTGAAAGAGATACTAAAATCGCGTGCTGATTGCCAAGGCCTTAGGCGGCGAGGGGACGATGAGATTCTGAATCGCTTTCCCGGCTTCTTCTTTCCGTCGTTTTTCAACAGTCGCTACTTCGCGGTTGAGAAGACGCTTGTGGAGTCCTTTGGACTTGGCAAAGTCTTGGGAGAGGAGCGGCCCGGCCCGCTTGTCAACGAGCAGATGAGATCGGTTCAGGAACGGTTTTGCGAGGAGCTAGATAGGCTTCACTTGGCACGGGCAGCGGACCGGAAGCACATCCAGGGCCTTGAAGGTGCTCTGAAGGACCGCTCGGAGGAGATTGCGCGGCTGGACGAGGAACTCGCCAAGCTAAAGAAGCAGCCCGCGGACGCTATCGCTGCGGCTCTAGTTAAAGACGCAGACATCAAGGAGCGTGACCGGGTGCTCGCTGAGAAAGAGGACGTAATCTCGGACGCGCTTCAGTCGATCGCCGACCGAGACGCGATGCTCGAGCGAGCTGAGGCATCCATCACGGAGAAAGACGGTCTGGTGAGGCGCTTCGAGACGCTGGCGGAGGCAAGAAAAGATGACATCATTGCGCATCAGGAGCGGATAAGTGAGCTACAGGAGACCATGGCAGCACTTCAGGGCGAGCATGCCGACGCAATCGCGCTAATGCAGAGCGAGCTCGAGGATTTGCGAGACAGTCTTGGGGAGGTTGAGGGTGAACGTGGGCGGCTCAGAGCGCAGCTGGACAAGATCGAGGCGTCGTTTGGCTTTCGCTCATACCGCGGCCTAAAGAGACTGGCCAGGTTGTTACACATCTCCTCTTCCGACGAATAGTGATCATGTTCTTCAGGCTCAACTGCACAATCACAGACCGTTTGGAGATGGTCTCGGGCAAGACTCACCGCGAAGTCGTTCGCGCAGACGGCTCCTCGTTCTTTCTCGACCCGGCCTTTCTTTTCGCGCTTGAGAATATCAACCGGCAGAACGTTCTTAAGCGACTCTGCGAGAGATTCTCCACGTCAAGGGAGGAGGCAGAGGTTATCATCTCCACGATAGTCAAGACTCACCTCGTCCTCCAGGCCGAGCAAGGCAGCGACGATCGTCGGAAGGAGGCGGGGTTACGGAGGCCCACGGTGGGCATTTTGACCGAGCGGATGAAGCTGGGCTACGGGGTTGACCTGGTCGTTCACCAGACAGCAAGTGGCCTGTCGAGGCGTGGCTACGATGTTACTGTGTTCACGGGGGCGGTGGACGCTATCTACAATAAGTCCGTCAACTACGAGATTGTGCCACTCGCTGAGAGCGAGAGATTGTCGGACGTTTTCTCGCAGGAGTTCTTCGAACATGCAATTGGCTCACTCAAGCGGCGGCGGATTGACGTTTGGATACTCGAGTCGCTGCCGTTCTACTACTGGCGAGATAGCTTGCCGGGGCCGGTGATATTTGTGGAGCACGGGACTCCGTCTCCTGAGTTATTCCCAAAAGAGATGTCGCTGTCAGTTAGGCTAGCTTGCCTCACGAAGCGAGAGCGAGTTTTCAGCGTAATCAGGCCCTATGACAGGGTGGTGGCCATCTCGCGGTTCATCGCCTCGCAGCTGCCGAGACAGGCCCGGAGCAAGACGAAGATAATCCATAACGGCTGCGACCACTATCCGCTCATCGGAAAAGTCGCGGCCGAGGCGTTTCGTGAGAAGATCGGCATCTCGGGCGCGGATTTTCTCATCACTTTCGTTGGCCGGATCGATCTCGACGGGCAAAGGCAGCCCTACAAGTCGGTCGATAGGCTCATCGAGGTCTGGCGTCGCATCAACAGCGACACGCCCCACGTTAAGCTCATGCTTGCGGGAAGGGCCGATACGACAACCGAGAAGCAGCTTATAGATATGGGTGTTATCCCAATGTTGAATATCCCTGAAGAGAAGGTCGCCCTGGTGCTGGCCGCGGCCGACCTTTTCGTCTCGATGTCGCTCTGGGAGGGGTTTGACCTGCCGCTCTTCGAGGCGCAGTTTCAGGGCACGCCCTGTGTGGTGATGCGCCGTGGGGCGCACGAAGAGCTGCTTGGCGGAACAGGCGCAGGCGTGTTAGTGGACAACGAGGCCCAGTTCGATAGAACGATTAGACAACTCGCCAACCGTCGCGACCTCATTTCGCAGATGTCGGAGCGTGCGAAGGTGAGCAGCAGGCGATTCAGGTGGGAGCCGAGCGTGGAGAAGATGCAGTCGCTTGTGGAGGAGGTCTCGGCGGCGTTTGGTGCCGCCAGTCAGCAGGCTGCGCCGAGGCGTTCAAGCCGCGTCAAGTTCGGGCTGGCTGTGGCTAAGGAGGTCTTGCTCCATGAGGGGCCGGTCGCCTTCGCAAAGCTTGTGTTTGATAAACTCAAACGATTGCGGGCAAGACGGCGTTGATGTTCAGCCATAGATTTGTAGGCGGTTCGCAGCCTGCGCCGAGCGCTGTGCCCGGGTCAACCATCCTGGCCAAGTTGCGACTCACGGCGCAATCTGCATCGATGCAAGTGGTAACGTGGGTGGCTAATGGTTAGAGACAGAGCTGGGCTAGTTCTCCTGTTGCTTCTTGTGGCGATCAATCTTGTGAATGGCGCTTTGCTTGCCGTGCTGATACCTGCGTGGCTCGGTGCGGATGAATACACGCATTATGGCTACATTCAGTATCTTAGAACCCAGGGCTCGCTCCCTGACCAGCGAACTTGCCGCTTCTCGCAAGAGCTGGAGACCTCGGTTCACGAGGCGGATTGGTGGCGGCTTTCGGGAAACATGGGCAAGGTCGGACGCGGCCCAGAGCGGTTCTATGCCCATGGTTTTCTCCAGTTTGCGCCCGCCGGCACTTGCAGTATAGAGCGCGACAAGGTTCATTCCGGCTCGCGCTCGATGGCACTGAACTACAGATTCCACCGCGAGCAGCCCGAGGCGCTGGGCGTCTATCTCTCGCCGTTGGACATCAGGAGCTTCGAGGCGATCTGCTTCTGGCTCTGTGGCGATGGTTCTGGCCAGGAATTCGAGCTGGCTATCGATACGCCTCCAGGGCGGAGCCACAAGTTTCTAATCCCACTGAACTTCAGCGGATTTAGGAAGATAGTCGCTCCCTTCAGCAAGTTTTCCGAGCACCTGCTGAAGGACCGTGGCAAGATGGCAATGCTCAAGATCAGCATCACCGACGTCTTGTCAGGGGGCGAGACTCGTTCAGGGACGGTGCTTGTGGATGATATTTGGTTCGAGAGCTATGGTCGGAGGGTGCTACTGACCGGATTCGAGCGGGCCGAGCTGCCGAATAGGGAAGCCACCAGGTTTAACTGGGCGGCCCACCATCCACCGCTGTATTACCTGCTCGCGCTGCCAATAGAGTGGGCTCTGCGGGACAAGCCCATCTTCACGAGGGCGTTCGCGCTCAGGCTGTTCTCGCTTTTTCTCTCGACCATAACCCTCGTGATAGCCGCTCTAATTGGTCGAATGCTCTTCAGGACTGACTGTGCTGAGTGGATGCTCTTGCCGTGCGCTATGGTCTTCTCGCCCGCTTTTTCGGTGCACCAGGTTTGCATCAACAACGACCAGCTACTGATTCTCATCTACACCGTCCTGTTGTACCTCTTGCTAAAGTGGCAGGATAAGCCCATCTCAACTAAAAGAGCGCTCGCGCTCGGGCTGATATGTGGCCTCGGGATGCTGACCAAGATGCTCTTCATTACAGCATTCATCGTCATCGCTGTTTATCTCGTGCTCGAGGCAAAGCGCACTGGCCGAGCCGTGCGAACTCTGTCCCGAACGTTTGCGATTGTTGTCGCCTCATCGCTCGCGGTCTGTGGTTGGTGGTTCGTCCGAAGCGTGATGGTTTATGGGAAGCTTTACATCACGGCGACGACTTATCTTTCGGCGAAGAGCCTGCCGGTCGAGATGACGCCTCTGGACTTCTTTCTCTCAGAAAAGTTCTTCGGTTGGATAGGCATCGGCTGGCTGACGCTCAGGAACTCCCATACCGACCTACTGTTAGCCATTCTAGTTCTAGGCGTCTCGGCCGCGGGTTATGTTCGGGCCCTTGCCGTCTGGATGACCGGCCACGAGCTCATCGCGCCGTGGCTATCCGCTAAGTTCAGACTGCTGTTTTACGCGCTTCTGATACATGCGGTCGCCGTGCTCTTCATCGTTTCCACTGGCTCGATCAAGGTGGGGCGCTTCAGGGCGCTTCACGGGAGATATTCCTTCCCTGTCATTGTGGCGATTGCGGCTATCTGGGCACTCGGAGTGTGCAAATTGCTGCCGCAAAAGAATAGGAACCAGTTTGTGGCTGCCGTCGTCGCCATTCTCATCGCCCTTTCGGCCTCTAACGTCTATATAACGGCGATTACCCATTGGTATCCTTTTTGAACACTATGCCTCATCGTCACGATATGCTCGACTCCAAGAGAAACTTCCGAGTCCTGCTGGGCCTCATCGTCACGATCAATCTCGTCAATGGCGGGCTGCTAGCCATCATCGTCCCCCTGTGGGTCGGGCCGGACGAGCTCGCGCATTATGGCCATGTCCGGCATCTGCATCTGCACAAATCGCTGCCCGACCAAAGAACCTGTTTCATATCGGAGGAGATCAAGGGCTCGACCTACGATGCGAACTGGTGGGGACTCCTTGAGCGGGGCGAGAAGGTCGCGCCCGGCCCTGGCGCCTTCTACACGCACCGTTTCTCGGCGTTTGGCGAGGCGGGCAAGTGTGGCCTGTCCAAAACGCAGGCGCGGTCGGGCAAGTGCTCCCTCGCTATCTCCTACGATTTCACCGCAGAGAGCGACGAGGATGTCTGCGCCTATAGGTCTAACCTCGACATATCGCGTTCGGATGGGATTGGGATGTGGATACTTGGCGATGCCTCCAGAGTTGCGCTCCGCATCTCGCTCGAGGCTCCCAAGAACGAAGAGCGGTTCGTTCAGATGCCCATAAGCTGGTCGGGCTGGCAGAGAGTATTCGAACCTTTCAGCAGCTTCTCAGGCGGTCTTATGGCGCACCGCTCAACCTGTGCGACGCTGAAGATACATGTGGCGGACGACGGCATCTCACAGAAGACCTTTTCTGGAACGGTCTTCATCGATGACATCTGGCTACAGACCGGGGACGAGGTTACCACCCTGACTGGCTTCGAACTCGAAGAGCTTCCCATAACCGACTCGGAGTGGCCCAACTGGTGCGCCCACCATCCACCACTGTACTATCTGGTGATGCTGCCAATCGATGTGATTCTGGGCGACAAGCCAATCGCCACGAGGGTGCTGGCGATGAGGCTTTTCTCCGTTATTCTGTCAACGTTCACGATTATCATCGCCGCCCTGGTCGGTAAACTGCTCTTTGGAGCGCAGTCGTTTACCTGGCTACTCGTGCCAGCCATATTTCTCTTCTCGCCGGTCTTCACGTTTGACCAGGCGTGCATCAACAACGACCACTTGCTAATCCCGATGTACGCCCTACTGCTCTACCTGATGCTCAAGTGGTCGGAGACACCACTAACGAACAAGAGACTGATCGGGCTCGGCCTTATCGTCGGGCTAGGCATCCTCGCCAAACTCCTCTTCTTGACAGCGGTCCCGCTCGTCTTCTTGTTCGTCTGGTTGAAGGAAAGAGGACATGGTCTTCAAAGCCTCAAGAGCGCCTCACGCAAGCTCGCCCTGTTTACTATGCTTCTCGCCGCCATCTCTGGTTGGTGGTTCGTCCGAAACTGCGTTATCTATGGCTTGCCGATCGTAACCGCCACAACGATCAGGCCGGATGCAAAACTCCCCGTCGTCATCGGCCTCGTTGACATTCTTGGCTCAGAGAGTTTCTGGGTATGGCTCACTACGAGCTGGTTCTTCAGAATAGCGAGCCACACGAGCTTCACGCCGTCAGAGACGAGCCGAAATCTGACATATTTCCTGTTCGGCCTCGCAGGTCTGGGGTCCCTTCGAGCCATCCTCCTTAAACTGTTTAAGAAGAGGCGACTCCTCAAACCACACACCGCCAAAAGGCTAAGATGGCTTGCCTACGCCGTCCTAGTCCATACCTCGATCATTTTCGTCCAAGTGGCCAATGGAACAATGATCGTTGGCAAGTTCAGGGCGTTCAACGGGAGATACCTGCTTCCGGTCGGCATCGGCATGGGAGCGTTCTTTGCGTTTTCCATCCAGAATCTCCTCCCGCAAAAGCTCCAGCGTTTTGGCGTGTTGGTCGCCGTCGTGATCCTAATCGCCATCGAGGTCCTGACGGTCCATCTGGAGATGATGAAGGTCTGCTACCCGTTCTGAGCGAAGTCCGGCACAAAACGAGGCCATTTCATACTGCCCAAAGCCGCCCTTCGCTTAGACTGTTCTCGGCATAGCTAGTGTCTGCATCCGCCAACCTCTTCCCCGCTGCATATTGGATAATGGTACCCTATGTCCACAGTGGCTGTGTCCGGGGTGGCGTCCGCCTGCGTCGTCCGGTCCGAAAGGCCTGCATCTTCGGCTGTGCCATAACCAGCGTCGATACACGGGCTTCCTCGACCCAGGTACCAATCGCCCAGCGGGCCGGTAACAAACCTCGGGTCTTCCCCCACAATGTTCCAGCGGTCCTCAAACCAAACCCCTATCAAGCAGTATGAACATGACCCAACATCGTCCAGGTCCGGTGCCCAGTACGGCGCATCGTTACCCCAGACGATGCAGTTCACGATGCTCGCAGGGCAATTCCCGATCCCGCCGCCGGAATAAGACTCGGCGATGTTACCACTCACCGTGCAGCTGCTTATTCTACCTCCGCAGTCGTACATTCCGCCGCCCTGGAACCCAGCTGTGTTATGCAAGATCAGGCAGTTCGATATCAAGCCATAGCAGGAGCACAAACCTGCCCCTTCGTAAGCTGAATTGCCCATGATCACACAGTTCACGATCGCACCATGGCACTCATATATCGCTCCCCCCCACGCCGTCGCCGTGTTATCGAGGAATCTGCAGTTGGTGACACTGGCCAGGGTGTCCGCGCCATGAACTCCTCCACCATCAAAGGACTTCCCGTTCACAATGGTAAACCCGGACAAGACACAGCTGCCATCCTCCAGCCCTGAGAATCGAACAACAGAACCGTTACCTCCGCCATCGATCACCGTGGATTCAACGATCGCCGGATCGTCCGGATCTAACGACTGCACGGTTATGTCGCATCCGCGAAGCTGAATGTTCTCGTAATATGTGCCCGGATGCACAACAACCGTCTCTCCTTCGAGAGCAGCATCTATGGCCTCTTGAATCGACAGAAAGTCAGCTGAGCCGTCTTGACTGACCTCCAGAGCCCTCTCGCGATGCCGCCGGTATCTGAATTCCGACTTGCCAGGGCTGATGGCTGACCCAACGGGCACACTTGGGACAAACAAGTAATATATAGGGTACGTGCCGTTCGGTTCCATGCCGGAGAATACATAGGAAAAGGCCTCGAACGGTTCCTGATGGAATCCCGAGGGGAGGCTCAATTCTTGGAACCAAGGCTGAGGCTCACTCCCCAGAGTAGGGAGGTACAGCAGCGGCCCGTAGGGCGCTTTAATCGCCGCATAAAGGTCAACCCAGACTCTTGGACCGAAGTTGCCGCCTTCAAGATTCAGGATCAGCATCTCCTTGGCGAAGTATACCTCTCTTGTGGCTTGGACCTTCACGTAGAAACCGTTTGGATACTCGTATGCACCCATATCTACGGTGCCGTTGATTATGCGCGGGTGTCCGTCGAAGTCAGTTTGACCTACCACTGACCAGTTGCTCCCGGCATCAATGCATGGCGAGCCCGGTGAAAGACGAAAGTCTCCGTCCTCTGGTGCAGCTAGGACCGGGTCGTCAGATATATTACCCTCCCCACCCCCCGTCCAGCCCAAAATGCACGAGAATGACGGCGTGGAACAGCCATCTAGGTCACCTCCTACTTCTACCCCTGTATTGTTGCGCCAGATGATGCAGTTTGAGATTGGGCCCTTGCACTCACAAGCGCTCGCTCCATCACCATCTGCCGAGTTATTCCACATGGTGCAGCTGGTGATCGCGGCGCCGCAAGAAAGTAGCCCTCCTCCACCGGCCCCTCTTGCGTGATTGTTACTTATCACGCAACCATGAATCTGGCCATCACAGCAAGATGCACCTCCCCCACCCAGAGGGGTGCCTACATTACCGATTATCGTACATAGGCTGATGGTCCCACTGCAATCAGCCAGCCCTCCGCCACAACCCGCGAAGTTATCAATGATCTCACAAGAGGTTATGGCTGCACGACAGTCGTAAATGCCGCCTCCGCGGCCTCCGCAGGACAGGTCAGCCGAATTGCCTGCAATCACGCAGTTAGCAATTCTTCCATCGCAATGCGCTATGCCGCCTCCATCATTTGCAGCGTTGTTGACGATTCCGCAATTGGTCACGGTCGCTTTTGTTCGGGGGAAAGCTCGAAAGTTAAAGACCGACTTCGTGCCGCATATCCCTCCCCCGGAGTGACCCCTCCCGTTGGTGATCGTGAACCCAGATAGAACGCAGCTTTCGTCTTCATTACCATTGAATGTCACGACGGAATCGTTCCAACCACCATCAATCACGGTCCCTTCTACAATGCTCGGATCATCCGGATCCAAGGACCGCAAGCTAACCTTGGGCCCCCAGAAGTCTACGTTCTCATAGTAGGTCCCCGGATGGACGATTATCGTATCGCCGTCCGTCGCTGCAACGTTAACCGCCACCTTTATCGACAGAAAATCCCCTGTGCCGTCCTGGTTCACGTGATATTCCGCGCCATCGGATGGCGTAATCGATAGCCACAACATCGATATTCCCACCAAAACAAGCCATAACACTCTCACGGTCTTCGTCTCCCTTCGGTGTTGCCCCACTGAGATCATAGTTTAGCCCGACCCACTAAAAGCCATTACAGTAACCTGGGTCCACATCGTACTTCTCACCGACCTCCAGCCTAGCGCACGTGCCTCCGGCCGGCCCCTCGATCCACTGAGTCGCCATCCGCCATGCTGTCAACATCTGCTCACCCATAATCTAGAGCGCTATTCGGTAGTCAATCATGCTATCGCTGTTTCGGCACAGGTATTCCAGCAGCTGATAGTATCCCACATCCGGCATCAAGTTCCACTCGGAATCTGCCGCAAGGAATCCTTCTCCCGTTGACTAATGAACCCTCGCTCGTCGTTTCTCTGCGAATCGCCAGTTGAGCGCTGTGCGTCAAGACAACAAGGGAATGTGGATGGGTTTGGGCGTCTTGGGGCACCACAACAAGTGGAGAACGTAGCGAATATCATCGCGCGATATGGCGTTGAGCAAATGAATAGCGCTTGAAAGGAGTAAACATGCCAGTTTTCTTCAGCGACAAGGGGAGTCTCTCCGAACCTGAGAAGGTCCACTTTGCAGACCAGAACTACGAGCAGGTCGCGGTCGGCAAGCCGCTCTGCGTGGAGATAATTCACGTGGGTTTTGGCGACACGAGGGACATATTTGGGAAGGCGGAGGTTTTGGTGTCCAGCTGGGCGAGGCTTGGTGGAGCGGGCAAACCTGGGCCGAGCCTGATTAACGTTATGCGGACTGGGGTTGACGCTTTCGACCACCTGTCGAGTTTCGGGGCCGCCGAGTATGCCAACCCACTGGTGTTCTACACGCCCAGTTACAGTGGCGAAAGGCTGCATCTCTCGATCGAGATGCTCGAAATCGATAAGCTCCGAGCAGATGGCGTCCAGCGCCTCGGCGAGGCGCTGAGCGAGCTTTCACAGCTGACGGTTTTTGCGTCGCAGCTTGCTTTTATGTCGCTTGCGCCGGATGCCTTAAACTTAGGGCGCAAGCTCTACAACCTGCTGAACAGGAACGATCAGGTGCTCTTGGAGCGTCTGGACCTTGCGTTCAACGAGCCAGACCTGAAGGTCTTGACGTCCGGACGGTTCGTTCTGGTGCACAAGGAGCAGAGCACGTCCGCAATCCTGAAGAACTTCAAGCTTTCCGCTGGGAGCGAGCTTGTGACGGAGGACGGCAGGCCGGCGGAAGAGGCAGGGATGAAAAGCCCATACATCGTCATACGAATTGACGCGAAGGACAGGCCGGAATACAGGGATTTTGAGATCGATAGCGCCACCCAGGATGAGCTGCGGAAGTTCCTAAACGAGAGCGTAACGGAGGATTTCGCGGAGTTTCTGCGGTCTGGAGTTCGCGACACGGCGAACCTCAACGCGGTTCTGAAGCTGCTGCGATTGAAGAGACAGCTGGACGCTACGCGGGACGACAGCAGGATGCGGGCGATTGTGCAGGAGGCTCAGAATGAGATGAGGAAGCTTCCGGATGAGATCAATAATCTGCTACTTACCGCTCTCTCGGCCTCTGAAAACGTGAGCTAAGGGAACAGGGCCGGCGACGCTGAGGCTTTGGCTGGCAGAGCGCACTGAGATTGCCATCTGCCGCTATGCGCAGCGTTGCTGGCCCGGACCTGACCTCGCCACTAAACGAGAACCTCCACCTCACGCATCGATACTGTAAGTGGCATTCCCCGCTCAGCCCGGACTTCAAGGCACTGCCTTATCGCGTCTTTGATGTTGTGAAGCGCCTCTTGCTCCGTCTTGCCCTGACTGACGCATCCGGGAATTGAAGGGCATTCGACGACAATCATGCCGTCCTCGTCGCGCTCAAATGTTACAATGAATCTCAACGCTATGTCTCCTTCCTGTTGCCTACACCCTCCAGCATCTCTTTGATGCCACCGATTGAGCTGAGGACGCCGGTCGCCTCAAACGGCAGATAAACAACCTTGTTGTCTTTGCCGGAGACCATCTCCTTCAGCGTGTCGAGGTAGCGGACAGCGATGAGGTAGTTTGCGGGGTCACCCTTGCTCTCGGCAATTGCCTTCGTGACCATGTTGATCGCCTCCGCCTCTGCGCTTGCGACCTTCACGCGGGCCTCAGCCTGCCCCTCTGCCATCAATACCTTTGCCCGCTTCTCGCCTTCAGCCCGGTTGATCTTGGACTCTTTGACGCCCTCCGCCTCCAGAATCCTTGACCGCTTGTCGCCCTCCGCTATCAAGATTGTGGCTCGCCGGTCTCGCTCGGCACGCATCTGCTTCTCCATCGCATCCCTGATGTCCTGGGGCGGATTGATGTCCTGAAGCTCCACGCGATTGACCTTGACGCCCCACTTGTCCGTCGCCTCGTCAAGTATCTGACGCAGCTTGTTGTTGATCGTGTCGCGGGACGTGAGGGTCTCGTCCAGGTCAAGCTCGCCGATCACGTTCCTCAACGTCGTCTGCGTCAGCTTCTCGATCGCATCCGGCAGGTTTGCGATCTCATAGACAGCCTTTACGGGGTCCGTGATCTGGAAATAGAGCAGCGCATTGATCTCGGTAACCACGTTGTCCTTGGTGATGACGTTCTGACGAGGAAAATCATAGACCGTCTCACGCAGGTCGATGCGTTTCACAAGCCGCATGATAACTATCTTGTGGCCCCGCCCGTCCTCGCGAGTGAACCGCCACTCGATCTGCCTCGGCTTGTCGACGATCGGCCAGATCACGTTGATGCCAGATTGGAGCATCCTGTCGAACTTGCCCAGCCGCTCGATTACGAGCGTTTCAGCCTGCTGGACAATTACCAGCCCCCGTGCTGCGAAAATGATGATGAAAAGGGCTACTACTGCAACGATAACTATTCCGGCGCCCACGGCTCACTCCTCCTGGTTCTTCGCAATGCTTTTGACAAACAGCTTGGTCCCCTCAACTCGAATGACCTCAACCCTCTCTCCCCTCTCGATCACAGAATCGTCAGTTGACGTTGCCCTCCAATCATCGCCGCCCAAAGCTGCCCTACCTTTGCCGACAGAGGGGTCTATTCTCTCGGTAACGAGACCAACCTTGCCCGCAAGCGCATCAACGTTCGTTCTCACCGCAGCATCCTTATCAGAACGATAAATACGCTTGACGAAAAGCGGCCTGACTGTGAAGAACGCAACCAACGAGGCAACGCAAAAGACGACTACTTCAATGGTAAAACTCACGTCGAATGCGGCGAAAATAGCGGCCACCAGACATGCCACGCCAAAACACGCCACGACGAAGCCGGGCGTAAATATCTCCATGATAAGGAGCAGCACTCCGACGATAACCCAAATCTGCCAGCTCTCCACGTTTCTGCCTCCTGTTAATCCCACTTATGCGCACGATAACGCCAATTACACTACATATCTTCGAAGACGCATTCAAGGATGGCGCAGCTGCTGCACTTATCGCTCGCCAGCTAAACTGGCCTTCTCCTCAAGAGGCTGTCCGATAAATCACTTCGCGTTCTTATCTTCTTATTCCATATAGGGATGATACCGTGAATATCCGAGCACTATAAGATTGATGTGCCGTGAGCGTCTGGCGGACATCGCGATGCATTCTGGCTTCAGAACGGCATAGTAGGGGGGCTGCTTGCTGCACCCTCCTTATGATTTGCCAAACGGAGATAGGGCGGGACAAGGAGGGTGGGTCGTGAAATGATTGTCAAATCAACCTACCGAGGAATATAGTATAGTCAGACTCACAATGCAGCTAAAACTAACTATCTATTACACAATTAACTGATAATATACTACACAAAGCGAATTATGACCCACCCTCCAAGCAGCACCCCTACAATGCCCGGACCAACGTGCAATACAGCATTCAGGTCCCCCATCCCTCTCTGGGCGTGAGATGCTTCTCGAAATCTGCGACGACTGACTTCTTGCCCTTGGCGATCACCTTGTGGCCTTCCTTCTCCAGGAGCTTCTTCTGCCCCTCCGCGGCCGCCTCGCCAGCGGCTCTTGCGGCAATTCCCGCAAAAATCCCCGTAGTAATCGGGCAGCCGATAGTCGCTCCGTGCTTCTTGGCCAGAATCTCACGTATCTCCTTAATCGTGATGAGCTTGCCGGAGGGCACACGTCTCATGATCCCATCGACCTCACGAGGCGCGGGAATGACGACCGTGCCCTCGCCCCATCTCCTGCTCATTGTGCCCTCGATCTTCTTGACAACCGGCAGGCCCTTGTCATCCGCCAGCTTCTCCCGCCAAGATTTGCGCATTCTCAGTCCAGCCATAATACATGCCTCCAATTTGCCGCCTAATCATCCCCTATCGGGGTGACCGTAGCCGCTTCCACCATTAGAACCACCGTGCGCTCTGGAGCGCGCGGGCGATGGATGACGCCCCTTGGAACCACTGTCCCCTGATGCGAGGACAGTTCTATCGTTCGGCCTTCCAAATCAATGAGCAAACACCCTTTAACAACGTAGAAGAACTCCTCTTCTTTTTCGTGCCGATGCCAATGGAACTCACCCTTTAGGATTCCGAGACGCACCACAGAGTCGTTGACTCGGCAGAGCGTCTGGTTGAACCATTCGTGTTCGCAGGCCCGCTCGAGCTCCGCCAGATCAATACGTTCTAGAGGGCCGAATTCGACGTCTGTGTTTATATGGTATTCTGTTTTCTTCCCCATTGCGTCTCCAGCAGCAGCCAATCTAGTATCATCAAACGAAATCAGTAGGTCAGAATATCAAACATGAGCGCTAGCGTCTAAACTCTCATTCGAACTGACCATGATCTTGATGTCTAGTCGTCGCTATGCGAAACTGGCACGTCGCCAGGTTCGACATATACGTCGTCGTGCCCTGCTCAAAGAGCGCGGCATAAGCATAATAGACGCCCGAGGGCAGCCCAGCATCGAGCGGCGCCTCAAGCAGCGTGAAATCCTCCAGGTCGAAATGGCCCGGTATCCAGCCCGAGTAGTATGGGCTGTAATCCATCGACAGGCTCGGGAGGTAGAGCAGCGTCTTGTCCGGCAGCTCAATCGCCGCGGCGAGGTCGGCGAAGAGCTCGCCTCCGGGGTTTGAGAGAGCGAGCGACAGCCGAAGCGTATCGCCAACATAATACTTGGCCTGCGACGTCGAAAGCGAGACAAAAGGCGTGAGCGGGTCAAGGAACGAGAAGACCGCGGCGCCCGCGGCGTAGATCGTGTTGCCCGTCTCGCCGAAATCGACCACAAGCGCTGTCGTGTTCGAGCACTCAAGCCCCTCCGTCGAGAGTGAGGTCCACGTCTTGCTGCCATCTCTGGTGTGGTGAACGCCTTTGTAGCCTGATATGTAAAAATCATCGCTATCGCTCGGGTTGATCGCCATGTCATAGACCGAATCGACCGGCGTCTCGAGTCGGTCCCAGCTATCTCCAGAATCGCTGGACCTGTATAGCCCCCCGCCGTACCACCCATCGCTCGCGTAAACCGCAGAGGAATCAACCGGGTCGAACTCAACGAAGAATGGGTTAATGCCCAGTCCTTCGACGAGATGGAAGCTATCTCCGTAGTCTGTTGTTAAATAGAGACCCTCCGAAGTGCAGACGAATACCCGATTGGGGTCTCTCGGGTCGATCGCGACAACGTAGGTAACGCAGCCGCTCCCTCCGACGAAATTCGAGAGTCGCTGCCAAGTGAAGCCCAGGTCCTCCGTCCTGTAAATCGCATCACTCAGCATCGCGACGTATATCCTGCGAGAGTCGCTGGGGTCAACCGCGATGTCCTCACACCAATCCCATTGCCCGCCCGGCCAATACGAGAAGAACTCCCAATCCTGCCCTGAATTGTGGGACACCTGAATGATGTCCTCAAAGGGGCTGCCCTCATAAAGCACGCTCTTATCGTTAGGGTCTTGAGCGACACAGATCGAGTATATGTCCCTGAAGTAGTCGTTGATCTCCCAGCTTGAACCCGCATCGGTGCTTCTGGCTAAGATGTATGGGCCGGCCACAACAAGTGTCTTCATTGCGTCATCACAAGTTAAAAGTTGAGAGGCCATTTGGGCGATCAACCCATTCGACGAGAACTCGGCGCTGTTACAGCCATCCGTTGAGCGGCAAATGCCTGAGTCCGAGCCGACTAGGACCTCGTTGCTATCAAACGGCGAGACGTCGATGAAGCTTCCGCCATAGTCACTGCACATCAAGGTCCAACTATCGCCGCCGTCCTCCGAATAATATAGCCCCGTAGTACCATAACAGGCATACATTCGTGAGGGATCATCCCTGCAAAAGCAGATGTCATTCACCAGAACTCCGACATCAGTCCAGGTAAATCGCTCCTGATCCCAGCGGTAGAGGCCCCAGTCGCTGATGAAGACATCGGAGGAGTCGATCGGCGAGACATATATCCCTTGTGGCCAGAAATACAAGAGGTCTAAACCATAAGGCAGGTCTTCCCAGGTAATCCCGCCGTCCACGCTTCGCTTTGGTGCACTATAGACACACCCAATCCAAATCGTCTGCGGGTCATCAGGATCGATGCAGACCGCGGAAGGTTGTGGGCCAGTAAAGACCATCTCCCACGTCGCGCCTCCGTCCAAGGTCTGAAAAAGCCGGCCAAGTTCGAACGTGTCATATACGGCGACGCACAGGTGGCCAGCATCGTTCGGATCGAGGGCTATCGCCGAGAGGTCTTGATTGCCCCAGGGCGCGCTGATGCCCTCCCAGGTTATTCCGCCGTCCACGGATTTGAAGAGCGACTCATCATCGAAACAGCAGATATGGGCAAAAACCAGCCCTCCTACGCTCCTGCTTGCGCAGAAGCAAGCGGAAGAAACATCATCGGCGGGGAGATCAGGGACGCTCCTCTCCCAGGTTACGCCGCTATCCTGCGACCTGAAGAACCCGTTCTCGCCGCCTGCATAGCAGAGTCCTGGGGTCTGGCAGTCGTATTGGACTCTTGTGATATAGCCACCATAAGGCCCGTTGGTCTCCCAGAAGCCCTCGCCAGCAATGCCCAGCTGGCAAAGACAGAAGATAACCACCGTCAGGCTCAAAATACACCGTTTCATTCTTGCCTCCCTTGATTTACATCACTCTATGCTTAGCTATGTTATCTTGTGCCCTTGATGAAGCGGAAGTGCTCAACCGCCAGGTTCGACATATACGTCGTCGTGCCCTGCTCAAAGAGCGCGGCATAAGCATAATAGATGCCCGAGGGCAGCCCAGCATCGAGCGGCGCCTCGAGCAGCGTGTAGTCCTTCAGGTCGAAATGTCCCGGTATCCAGCCTGAGTAGTATGGGCTGTAATCCATCCACAGGCTCGGAAGATAGACCAGCGTCTTGTCCGGCAGCTCAATCGCCGCGGCCAGATCGGCGAACAGCTCGCCGCCCGGATTCGAGAGATCGAGCGCCAGCCGAAGCGTATCGCCAACATAATACTTGGCCTGCGACGTCGAAAGCGAGACAAAAGGCGTGAGCGGGTCAAGGAACGAGAAGACCGCGGCGCCCGCGGCGTAGATCGTGTTTCCCGCCTCGCCAAAATCGACCACAATCGCCTCTATGTTCGTGCACTCAAGGCCCTCCGTCGAGAGCGAGGTCCACGTGTTTCCTCCGTCCCTAGTGTGGTGAACGCCCATGTAGCCCGATATGTAGAAGTCGTTGCTATCGCTTGGGTTGATCGCCATGTCATAGACCGAATCGACCGGCGTGTCGAGCCTCTCCCAGCTATCTCCAGAATCGCTGGACCTGTAAAGCCCTCCGCTGCTCGAATCGCCAGCATAAACGCTCCTCGGGTCGTTGGGATCGAACTCGACGAACGCCGGCTCCGCATGAACGCTGCTGGTCCTCTCGAAGCTCTGCCCATCATCGGTCGAGCGATATAGCCCATTCGACGTGCAGACGAAGATGCGCCTCGGTGCGCTCGGGTCGATCGCCACGGAATAGATGTAGCCGTATTCGCTAGTCGATGCGAAAACAGGCAGCTCATCCCAGCTTAAGCCGGCGTCTCTCGTCCGGTAGATAGATGTGTTTACACCGAGGAACATCGTGTCCGAATCGGTCGGGTCAACCGTGATGGCGTCAACCCAACCTACGTTGAACGGGAAGTGACAGAACACGTCCCAGTCCTGGCCAGAGTTATCAGAGAAGGAGATTATCTCGTCCGAAGAGTCGGTCGCGTAAAGCCTTTTGAGGTCACTTGGGTCTTGCGCTAGATAAAGGCTATAGTTGTCCATGAACGAATGGTCAAGTTCCCAGGTCCCGCCCGAATCGGCGCTCCTGGCGAGAAGATGGTAGCCCGCGCATACCAAAACGCTCTTCGCAGCGTCGCAGGCGACGAGGTATTCAGCTTCCTGAGCAACAAGGCCGTCGCACGAATAATTCACGTTCTGGCAGCCGTCCGTTGAGCGCCAGATGGCCGTCAGGTCTCCGACCAGGACCTCGCCAACGGTCGCAGGGCACGCATCGATGAACACGCCGCCCACTCCAACGTTTCGCACTTGCCAAGATGCGCCTCCGTCATCGGAGGAGTAAAGGCACGAGTAGTCGCAGGCGAACATCTTGCTGGGGTCGCCCGGCCAGAAACAGATGTCGGTTACATCAATGCCCGCTGCTTGCCACGCATAGCTCGACTCATCCCATCGATACAGGTAGTCGTACCCAGAACAGAAGAACACGGCGGACGAATCGCCCGGCGAGACGTACATCCCGCGCGGATAAATGCAGTCGCCCGGCAACAGCCCCTGGCCCAGGTCCTCCCAGCTAGCTCCGCCGTCGGTCGTGCGCTTGGGGAAACCGTAATTACAGCCGATCCAGATCGTCTCCGAATCGCTTGGGTCTATCGCGATCGCATAGACCTCTACACCCTCGTAGATCCTGTTCCAAGATGTGCCGCGGCTCTTGGACTCCCAGACCTCGCCCCCGTTGTAAGTGCCAGTCCAGACAGATAGCGCTACGCACACGTGGTTCGCATCGTTCGGATCGCAGGCAACATCATCTACGTAACCGTCCCAAGGCGTCATGAGAGGCGCCCACGTCTTGCCGCCATCCTGCGACCTGAAGAATGGCCATGACTCCTCGAAGTACCCTATTCTGGCAAAGACCAGCCCTGAAAGAGCTTTACTGACGCAAAAGCGACTGCAAAAGACACCCGAGTCGCTCGCGGTGAGGTTGGGGATGCTGCGCCGCCAGGTTACGCCGCCGTCTTCCGACCGGAAGAACCCGTTCTCACCGCCGGCATAGCAAAGCCCTGGGGTCTGGCAGTCGTATTGAACTCGATTGATATAGCCGCCATAAGGGCCGTTAGTCTCCCAGAAGCCCTCGCCAGCAAAGCCCAGTCCGTAAACGCAAAAGATAATCGCCGTCAGGGTCAAAATGCGCCGTTTCATTCTTGCCTCCTTAAATTGACATCACTGGTTACAGTTCACTGGTTACAGTTTCACCTTATCCAAACGAAGCAGAAAAACTGTAACACAACTAAAGAACTCAATTCAACCTCAGCACCGGGGAAAGCAGGTTGTGGCCCGGAGTCCGCGAGGCAGTCCCAAAAGACCGAAGGGGTGCAGCGGTTTTTACTATCAGGAGTTTCCCCCGGTCTTGGAGGCTGTCCAAAAAGTCGGTTTCAACGGGGATGACGCAGCGGGGTATGCCATACGTAGGGGCAGGCCTTGTGTCTGACCGAATATATAGATGGACGGAGACAAGAAGGCTGTCCCTACACAACCTCAGACCCGACTTATTGGACAGCCTCCTTGAGGAATTGGACCTGACCGGACGCTGTGCCTCAGAACGCCCTGAAAGGGCGGAACATGAGTAGCCGTAGGTGGAACCTACGGATTGAAACGGACAAGAATCTATTAGTTCCAAAGGCCTCGGGCAATCTCTGCGAGATTGCCCGAGGCCTTTGGAGGAGAGGGTTGTCGGCTCGCACGGATTCCCCACGTTGCACGTGGGGCTATTCACGTTGATCCCCTTGCGGGGATTTGCACGGGGCTTATGTGCTAAGACTTTCCTGTAAAAAAGTAATGCGCGGGTGGTGTCAAGCCACCACCAATGAAAGCGGCGTCAAGCCGCCGCTCTCCAAAAAACGCGTGCAGCGGTCTCTACGATGCCTTGCGGAATATCAGGATATGTTCGCTCTGCATGACGTTATAGAGGCCGAAGATGATCTTGGGCACGTCCTTCTCGAGGCGAAAGCCTATCTCCTGAGCAAAGCGAGTCACGGAATCAATCGTCTTGACCTCTTGGCCCGAGTAGGTCGCGTTCCCGACCACGATCGCGGCGTATCCGTCTCGCCTCAAGACTCTGAACATCTCGGCCAGGCTCCTCTTCAGGTCTTCATTGTAGAGCGCGAGCTTCGCCTCGCCTCTTCCCCGGAGACCCATGAACCTCGGTCGCAGGTCTGCCGCCGCGTAACCCAAATGCTCCAAGGCGTGAGCATCATTCGCCAGGTAGTCCAGCGCAATCGAGTAAGGCGGCGAGGTTATTATCCCGTCGATTGAGGCATCAGGGAGGTCAAGGGAGCGCGCATCGCCCCGGACTATGTTGACATCGCCCAGCTTGAGGCCGAGGGATTCGGCAACACTGCGATAATCGCCGACAGATGCGAGCATACGCTCGAGGTTCTTGACGAACGAACTGCCAAAATCCCTTCTTCTCCGTGCGCGATCGCTGATCGAGACCAGCTCAACCATCTCGTAGAAGTTCCGCACGGGGCCCTCGTCCATTGAATCGATCACATCCCTTGCCACCCGAAGTTGACTGTCGAGCAACGAGGCGCCGACTGCGCTCATTACTTCCTCGCTGGCCGAAAGAATCTCGTCATAAGCGAGAACGGACTCGGTCTTCACTCTGCTCTGAAGGACACAGAGAGGAGAGATGTCAAAACCGATACAATTGATCCCCAGAAGCTGCGCCTCGACCGCAGCGGTGCCGCTCCCGGCAAAAGGATCGAGAAGGGTCTCCCCCGGACTCAGCCCTATGATGTTCAACAGCGCCCGTATCATCTGAGGATGGAACTTGCCCTTGTAGGGGTATATCCAGTGCGTCAGATACTGGTTTAAGGACCTGGTTCTGTTCTTCCTAATGATGTGGAAATAGTGGGTAAGCGCTCCGTTGACGGATTTGAAGTAGGCCAGTCTTCTGCGAAGCTCGTCGTCGTCCTTTGCCTCGAGCAGTCTGAATTGCCTGAAACCGTCAGCGAGCGCAAAGCGTGCCCCAAAAGACTGAAGCTCGAGCTGCGCAAGCGCCAGCTCGTATATGAACTGAACGTTATCCAGCAGGACCAGACTATTCGATCGGCAGGACGTCTCTCGCCTCTTGTTTCATTTGCTGGCCTCTTCCCTGCTCGGACAATCCAGAATGGGACACATGATCGGCCTTACGAAGCCTTATTACGAAGTATCAGCCTCCTTTCGGCGACTACTCCGTCCAGATGTAATAGAACCCCGGCCTCCCGATAGAATCGAGCGTGCCAAGATCTAGCTTCAGGAGGTTTATGTCGATGGGTCTCCCCGGCGCAGTCGCTGAATAGACATCGTATTTGTGGTTCCAGGGCCACTCGTAGGCGACGACCGACGCCGCACTGAAATTGCCCTTCTCCTTGACAGCCGACACCGCGTCCTCGAAGTAGCCTATCTGGTCGATGAGCTTCGCCTCGAGTGCTTGGCTGGCCGTAAAGACACGACCATCAGCAAGCTTGAGCAGCTCCTCCCTCGTGAGTTCAGTGCGGTTAGCAAGCACGCGGTCCAGAAAAACGCCATACATCTGCTCAAGAATCGCCATTATATAAACCTTCTCCTCGGGCTCCATAGGCCGTGCAAACGAACCAACGTCCTTCATCGCACCGGTCTTCAGGGTTACGACATCAACACCGATCTTGCCGAAGAGGCCCTGAAGATTGAAGAACATGGAGATAACGCCGATGCTGCCAGTTATGGTGGTGGGGTGGGCGATTATTTTGTCGCCGGCCATCGATATGTAGTATCCGCCGGAGGCCGCCACATCTCCCATTAGGACTACCACGGGAACGCCCTTTTCTTTCTTGAACTTCGCGATCTTATGGTAAATAATCTCAGAAGCCGTTACCGCACCACCGGGTGAGTTCACAGTCAGGATCAGCCCCTTGATGTGTTTGTCCTTCTTCGCCTTATCAAGCTGCATCCCCAGCACCTCTACCAGGTTGTCTTGCGACGAAAACGCACCACGGGACGAGGACGAGCTGATGATGCCGCTGAGCGGAACCAGCAGGATCTTATCCTTAGTGCCCTTAGCCTTCTCGAGCATCTGCTCACTCAGGCGGATGCGCTCCCCAAACGTGGGGAACTTGACGTAGCACCCACAAAGGCCAACCACCAACGCTACAACAAGGACAATCGAAACGAACAAACCTCGTCTCATCACTCAAAACCTCCTTCACAGAAAATACAAGACACGCTTTCCAAACGTTACTAAATCACAATAGACTAGCGTAGGGCGCAAAGCCGGCAGACCACCGGACGCAGACCCTCTGGAGGCGGCACCGGGACTCGAACCCGGGATCGAGGATTTGCAGTCCTCTGCCTTAGCCACTTGGCTATGCCGCCTCATTCTTGACCAACAAATATGGCCTACGCATTGCGCCAATGCAAGTGGTTGTCCGCCGCCGTAACAACCAGAGTGACATCGCCCGGCGCAAGCCGATGCGATGCAAGAGGCTGTCCAATAAGTCGGTTTCTACGGGGATGACGCAACGGGGTATGCCACATGTAGGGGCAGGCCTTGTGTCTGCCCGAATATATAGATGGGCGGAGACAAGCCCCGCCCCTACACAACCTCGGACCCGGCTCATTGGACAGTCTCCG
>Ga0307378_10003230_pt1 | contig 24025 bp, 18 predicted proteins | sample UN1MG_FD_202238 | JGI IMG/M metagenome (GOLD analysis project Ga0307378, IMG submission 202238) | Soil microbial communities from Risofladan, Vaasa, Finland - UN-1 | ecosystem: Environmental > Terrestrial > Soil > Coastal area > Acid sulfate soil | place: Finland: Risofladan, Vaasa | collected...
GAAACAATTCGAACTGACCCGGTTCGCTAAGTTCATCATGCGCGCACTGCAGCAACTCTATGGCTGCGTCCACCACATTGTGGCTCCAGCAGTGCCGCGACCCTGAATTTGGATCTACTGAGACTGGTGAATAAGCGGGTTCCCTTACTCGCTGACTTCCAGACGAATGCCCTCTGAGACGATCCGAAATGGCATCAGTGTGGCCCCGGCGTTTGCCAGCGCCTCTCTCACGGCGGGCACGTCGTCCGGCTCGGCGTAGGTGATCATGCAGCCGCCGCCGCCTGCGCCACACAATTTGCTGGCACGGGCGCCTCGGGCTGCTGCTGCGGCGATCATGGCGTCGATCTCGGATGTCGTGACCCCCTTGGCCAGGGCCTTGCGGTTCGCCCACTCGACGGCCAGCAGGCGCGCGAACTCGTCCAGGTCACCGGCGACCAGGCTTTGACGCAAGGCCACGGCCACTTTTTTGATGCGCCGCATATGGACCACTGTGTCGCCTTCCCGCTCGACGTACCGTTTGAGCATGGCCCAATTGGTTGCGCCGGAGAAGCGATTGATGTTGGTGAAGGTGAGGATGAGCCGCTCGTCGAGCCGGTCGATCAGGTCGTTGCCCACGTCCAGTCGCTCCAACCGGTGGCCGTCCACGTCGAACCAGATGCTGCAGACGCCGCCGAACAGGGGTGGGAAGTAATCCTGCTTGCCGGTCGGGATGCCGAGGACCTGGGCTTCGATGTTGGCCCCCAGGTCGATCAGGCGCTCTTTGCTCAGGCCCAGGTTATGGATCCTGTTCAGCGCGCTGGAGAGAGCCATAAGCAGTGCTGACGAAGCCCCCAGGCCAGAGCCGCGCGGTGCTTCACTGCGCGTGGTGACGTTCAGGCCACGGCGCGGGTTGCTCTGCTCGTGGTAGAAGCGCAGGGCCTTCTTGACCAGATCCAGGCGGCCGCCCATGACCATCTCGGCCAGGCTGGCGAATGCTTCCTCTGTCCCGGTGTCTTCACAGCGGATGTGGATCCGGGTATCATCAGGTCGCTCTTCCACGGTCACGTGGCCGTAGACGTTGATTGCGGCGTTGACGGTCAACCCGCCGTCCTCGAAGAGGTAGAGCGGGTACACATCGAGCGTCCCACCGGCCAGGTCTATGCGGGTGGGAACGGTGGCGGATACTTTCACGGGGGCACCTCCGTTGCTCTCTTTGGTCCATGACGGTCCGAGCGTGGGCAGTGCAGCGTGTACCTGCGTCGCGCGCTCGACCTCAGACGACCCCAATCCGTACGCTGGGGTGCCTGTGTGTTCGCCCACGTGGGAATTGTAGCAGAAAGTCGGGAATTTTAGTAATGTCGGTGTGTTTGACGTCATAGTTGAATCCTCACTTGACAATATGGTAAAAGTCCTTATAATATGCTCACCAATGGTGAATGATATTTACTCGATAAAGCGCTGGGCGAGAGGTCTCTGGCGCTTGTTTCGTGCATGTTTGTGAGGATACCCCAGTAGGTGATGACGATGAATGATCGACAAGAACAAGTCCTGGAAGCGCGAGATTTCCGTTCACTGCGCATCAGTCTGGCCTCACCAGACCAGATCCGCTCCTGGTCCTACGGTGAGGTCACCAAACCCGAGACCATCAACTATCGCCGCCTTCGCCCCGAAAAGGACGGTCTTTTCTGCGAGGCGATCTTTGGTCCCACCAAGGACTGGCAGTGCTATTGCGGCAAGTACAAGAACGTTCGCTACAGGGGCATCATCTGTGACAAATGTGGGGTCGAGGTGACCCGCTCCTCGGTGCGGCGCGAACGTATGGGCCACATCGAACTGGCCGCTCCCGTTGCCCACATCTGGTACACCCGCCGTGTCCCCAGCTACCTCGGCATCCTGCTTGATATCTCCAAGCGTAACATGGACCGCGTGCTGTATTTTGCCCAGTACGTCATCACCAGCTTGGATGAGGAAGCACGCCAGAAGGCCCTCAAGCGGCTCGACGCGGAATTCCAGGAGAAGCAGGAACAACTGGAGGCCGTGTCTCAGGAGGGTATCACGGCGCTGGAGCAAAAGCTGGCCCAAGAAGAAGCGCGGATCAACGAACAGTTGCAGAGGATCCAGGCGCAGCTCGACGAGGAGCTCGCCGCTGTGACCGAACAGGTGATCAAGGATGCCCAGGCGTTGCAAAAGAAGGTGGAGGATCGCCAGGGCAAGGCGCCTCGCGCCCCCCTCGTCTTCAAGCCTGCAGGCGCCATCATCGTCGAAAAGGGCGCCACGGTAGGACGCGAACACCTGACGCTGCTCAATCAAATTGTCCAGGACCATCTCAGCCAACTGGAGGCCGAGGTGCGGGCACGACAGGAGGAGATGGGTGGTCCACTGGGAGCCGACCTGGAGCACTGGCGTGAGGCGACGGCGAATGAGATTGCCCGTGTGAAGGAGCAGTTGGTCATCGACGTCGCAGCGCTGCGCGTCAGGGTCAAGGCTGATCGGGAGGAGTTGTTGGGGCTGGCCGAACTCCAGTTCCTCAACGAGCCTCGCCTGCGGGAGGTGAAGAGCAAGTGGGGCCAGGTCTTTAGGGCCGGTATGGGTGCTGAAGCGTTCTACGAGGTTATGTGCAAGCTGGACCTGGACAAATCGGCCGAGGAGCTGTGGCGCGAGGTACGCCATGGCACGTCAAAGCAGCGGCGCAAAAGGGCCACCAAGCGGTTGGGCGTCGTTGAGGCGCTGCGCAAGAGCCGCAACCGGCCCGAATGGATGGTTCTGACCGTCCTGCCGGTCATCCCTCCCGACCTGCGTCCGATGGTGCAGCTTGACGGTGGGCGATTCGCTACGTCCGATCTAAACGACCTTTACCGCCGGGTCATCAATCGCAACAATCGACTCAAGCGCTTGTTGGAGTTGGGCGCGCCTGACGTGATCGTGCGCAACGAAAAGCGCATGCTCCAGGAGGCGGTGGACAGTCTGATCGACAACAGTCAGCGCGGCAAGGCGCTTTCCCGTCGTGGTCGTCGCGAACTCAAGTCGCTGAGCGACATGCTGAAGGGTAAGAAAGGCCGCTTCCGCCGCAACCTGCTCGGCAAGCGTGTGGATTACTCTGGCCGCTCCGTCATCGTCATTGGCCCCCAACTGAAACTGCACCAGTGTGGCCTGCCCAAGACGATGGCGCTGGAACTATACCGTCCCTTCGTGATCAGCAAGTTGGTCGAGTACAACTATGCCAGCAATGTCAAGGCCTCCAAGCGGATCATCGAGCGTGAGCGGCCCGAGGTGTGGGAAGTGCTGGAGGAGGTGATCCAGGATCGCCCGGTGTTTCTCAACCGTGCACCTACCTTGCACCGTCTCGGCATTCAGGCTTTCGAGCCGGTGCTGGTCGAGGGCAAGGCGATCCAGGTCCACCCGCTGGTCTGCGCTGCGTTTAACGCCGACTTTGACGGTGACCAGATGGCCGTCCACGTGCCACTCTCGCAGAAGGCGGTCGAGGAGGCGCGCCAACTGATGTTGGCCACCCGCAATCTGCTCAAGCCCGCCGATGGCCAACCGATCGTCGGTCCGACCAAGGACATGTGCCTGGGTGTCTACTACCTGACGATGGAGGATCCGGCCCGGGCTCACGATGAACCCAAGCCAATGGTTGACTTGGATGAGGTGGACCTGGCTTATTCGCTGGGGTACGTTGACCTGCACACGCCTGTCACTGTGGCGCAGGTTTTCGACCATAGACCCCCTCCACCGGAGCTTGTTAAAACCACTGTGGGGCGCTGCATCTTCAACCGGGAGTTGCCCGACCAACTGCGCTTCATCAACCGGGCGCTGGACAAAGGCTCGCTTCAGGAACTGGTCGGGGTGTGCTATCGCCGGTTAGGCAGCCAGGCGACGACGGATCTGGTCGACCATATCAAGAACATTGGGTTCAAATATGCCACTCGCTCTGGTGTCACCATTGCGATCTCCGATCTGGTCATCCCGTCCGACAAGGTGGCGATCATCGAGGAGACAGAAGGCGTCGTGGCCGAGGTGGATCGGCAGTATCGCCGTGGTCTGTTGACTGAGGAAGAGCAGTATACTCGTACGATTGAACTGTGGTCACGGGCGCGCGAGCAGGTCTCAGAAGCGGTATCGGTGAACCTCGTTCCAACCAGTTCGGTGTCCATTATGGCCAAATCAGGGGCGTCGAAAGGTGGGTTTGGCCCCATTGCCCAGTTGGCCGGTATGCGTGGCCTTATGGCCGACCCTTCTGGGCGTATCATCCCGCTACCTATCCGCAGCAACCTGCGCGAGGGTCTCTCGGCACTCGAGTATTTCATCAGTACCCATGGCTCGCGCAAGGGCCTGGCCGACACCGCCCTGCGCACCGCCGACGCAGGGTACCTGACACGTCGCCTGGTGGATGTGGCTCAGGACGTCATTATCAATGCCCACGACTGCGGCACCAGGGCTGGGGTTTGGGTCCGTGCTGCGGATGATGTGGGGGGACAGAGTATGTCCGAGCGGCTGATCGGTCGGATAGCGGCCGCACCTGTGGTCCACCCCCAGACCGGCGAGGTGCTCGTCGAGCGCGACGAGGAGATCGATGAGACCGCCACCGCTGCGATCGAAGAGGCCGGTGTCAGGGATGTGTTGTTGCGCTCCCCGATGACGTGTCAACTCCGCCAGGGCATCTGCGTGCTGTGTTACGGTCGTGATCTGGGCCGTGGCGACACGGTAGCCATCGGCGCTGCGGTTGGCGTCGTAGCCGCGCAGTCTATTGGCGAGCCGGGTACCCAGTTGACGCTGCGGACGTTCCACACTGGTGGCGTCGCTGCCGGCGGTGACATCACCGTCGGCTTGCCGCGCGTGGAAGAGCTGTTCGAGGCCCGCAAGAAGCCCAAGGGTGAGGCCGCGATATCCGAAGTCGGCGGCAGCGTGCATATTGCCAGGGTCAACGACCAGCGGAGCGTCATCGTCGTGGATAGCGAGATCGAGCGGTTTGAATACGAGGTCAAACGGGGCTGGAAAACCCTGGTCGAGGATGGTGACGAGGTCAAGGCGGGCGATCCGATTGCTTCCTGGCATGATGAAAAGGATGTCAAGGTAGAAAAGGGCGGTCGGGTGCTCCGTGAGGGCCGGCACATCACGATCGTGCACGAGCGGCGTGATGAACGAGAGTATGAGGTCCCCAAGACTGGCCGGCTGCTGGTTGAGGAGGGACAGCGCATTCAGCCTGGCACGCAACTAGTCGAGGGTGTCTTGAATCCCCATGACATCCTCCGTGTTCTGAGCCGCGAGGCCACGGAGCACTATTTGCTCTGCGAGGTGCAAAACGTCTACCGCTCGCAGGGCGTGAACATCAACGACAAGCACTTTGAGGTCATCTTCCGCAAGATGCTGAGCAAGGTGCAAATCACCGAATCGGGCGATACGGACCTTCTGCCGGGCGAATTGGTGGACCGGCTGGTGCTGGAGGACATCAATGGCGAGGTGGTCGGAGCAGGTGGACAACCTGCCAAGGGTTGGCCTGTGCTGTTGGGTATCACCAAAGCATCGCTGAGCACCGACAGTTTCCTCTCCGCGGCCTCCTTCCAGCACACGATCAGGGTCCTCTCCACGGCGGCGATTGAGGGCAAGGAGGATCCACTTCAGGGGTTGAAGGAGAACATCATGATCGGCAAACTGATACCGGCTGGCACCGGTTACCGGGGCGACAATCCTTCTGCCGATGGTCCTATCGAGAGTTTCGAAGGCGTACCGTTGAGAAAAACCCCCGTGACTACTAGGGCAGAAGCGCAGGGTCGTGCGGAGGTGGAGACTGCGGCCGAGGCAGTGACGGCCGCCACCACAACGTAGCCTGAGCGATAGGTACAACTTTACTGCGCGGCAGCGCCGATTGGGGTGCTGCCGCGCTATTGTTGGCACCGGGACTCACGGCAATGTGTGATCGACGGATCGACGGAGTACGTTTGACAAAGCGGTTCGCCCGTGTTACCATACCACACTGTGTGCGTCCACGACCGTGTGCGTCCACGACAAGGAGGAACTGGGACCGCGATGCGCAGTATTGAATGGGTTGACGGCAAAGTACGAATGATCGATCAGCGGCTCCTGCCGGCCGAGCTCCATCTGGTTGAGTACGAAGACCATCGCCAGGTGGCCCAGGCCATCCGCACGATGGTCATCCGGGGGGCACCAGCGATCGGTGCGGCGGCAGCCTTTGGAATGGCGCTGGCTGCACAAGAGGCCCGCACACAAGATCGAAACGGGCTGCTGATCGACCTACGCGCGGCGGCAGAGATCCTCCGCGCTGCCCGTCCCACGGCAGTCAACCTGTCGTGGGCTGTGGCACGCCTGCTACGATGTGCCGAGGCCGAGCCCGACCCTGCCGCTATCCCTGGCGCGCTGCTCGCCGAGGCCCAGGCGCTGGCCGACGAGGACGTCCAGGTCAACAGGCGACTGGGAGAACACGGTGCAGCGCTCCTCCGAGATGGCGCTACGATCTTGCATCACTGCAACACTGGCGCACTGGCGACCGTGGATCACGGTACCGCGCTGGGGGTCATCCGTACCGCACACGAGCAGGGTAAACGGGTCCACGTTTTCGTGGACGAGACCCGGCCGCGTCTCCAGGGGGCCCGGCTCACCGCGTGGGAGTTGCAACAACTGGGCATCCCCTTCACGCTCATCGCCGACAACGCCGCAGGTCACTTTATGCGCACCGGGCAGGTGGACATCGTGCTGGTGGGGGCCGACCGGGTGGCGGCCAATGGCGACGTGGCCAACAAGATCGGCACCTACAAACTGGCGGTCGTGGCACAGGCGAACGGTATTCCCTTCTATCCGTGCGTGCCTACCTCCACGATTGACCTCTCGTTGCTCACTGGCGACGATATCCCGATCGAAGAGCGGCCGGCCGAGGAGATTACCGGGTTTACTTATCAGGGTCGGCCTGTCGTGCCAGAGGGAGTGAGTGTGGCGAATCCAGCCTTTGACGTGACACCGCATCGCTACGTCACCGGCATCGTGACCGAAAACGGCGTCGCTTACCCGCCGTTCGAGCTGAGTGTGCGACAAGTGGTGGAGGCCTCCGCTTGAGATCTGAATCTGCGCAACTTGCCCCCCCTTCCCTCCCGGTCGTGATCCTCTGCGGCGGGATGGGCATCCGCATGGGCGATGCCCGGTCCAAGATGCTCGTTGCGGTAGGTGGCCATCCTATCCTCTGGCACGTGATGAAGATCTATGCCGCTCAAGGTCATACTCGCTTCGTCCTGGCTCTGGGATACCGGGGGGAGGACATCAAACGGTATTTCCTGGACTATGGCCCGCTGGCCCACGATTTCACGCTCACGCTGGGGGCTGCGCCAACCATCGGGTACCACGATCCTCACCCAGAGGAAGGCTGGCGGGTTACTTTCGCGGACACCGGCCTGCGTACGCAGACCGGGGCCCGCATCCGCAAAGTCGCTCGCTATGTCGAAGGTGGCACGTTCTTCGCTACCTATGGCGATGGCGTGGCCGATATCGACCTGGCAGCGCTGTTGGCCTTTCACTGTTCCCTGGGGCGCATCGCTACCTTGACCGGTGTGCACTCCTTCTCCCGCTTCGGCGTCTTGCGCACCGATGGGGCGGGACTGGTGACCGGCTTTCAGGAAAAGCCCTTGGTCGACGCGCCCATCAACGGCGGTTTCTTCGTCTTTGAGCGGGCAATCTTTGACTATCTTGGGGAGGGCGATGACGTGATCCTGGAGAAAGAGCCGCTGCAGCGCCTGGCTGCCGAAGGCCAACTGGCCATCTACGAGCACCCCGGATTCTGGCGGGCGATGGACACGTTCAAGGATGCGCAGGAGATGGACGCCGTCTGGCACGAGAGCGCTCCGTGGAAGATTTGGGAGTGAGAAAATCTATGACCCGCGACGTGCAACCTCCGGTTCGTGATTCGCATCCTTTCTGGCTCGACCGCCCGGTCTTTGTCACTGGCTGTGCTGGCTTTCTGGGCTCCTGGCTGACCATAGCCTTGGTCGACGCGGGGGCTGCTGTCGTCGGTCTGGTGCGCGACGAGGTGCCTTTCTCTCACCTGCGCCGGTCCGGCTACCGGGACTGTATCGCGGTCGTCCACGGTGACGTGACCGACTACGAACTGGTCGAGCGGGCGCTCAACGAATACGAGATTGATACGGTCTTCCATCTGGCAGCCCAGACCATCGTCCCTATCGCAAACCGTGCTCCTCTTTCCACGTTCGAGACCAATGTCAAGGGAACCTGGACGGTGCTGGAGGCAGCGCGGCGTTCGCCCAAGGTAACCCGTGTGCTGGTCGCTTCCACAGACAAGGCCTATGGTCCTCAAGCGAAGCTGCCCTATGCGGAGGATGCTCCCCTGCTGGGTTGCTATCCCTACGACGTGTCCAAAGCCTGCACCGACCTCATCGCCCGTGCCTACGTCTCTACCTACGATCTGCCAGTCGCCGTCACCCGCTGTGCCAACCTCTACGGCGGCGGCGACCTGAACTGGAGCCGTATTGTGCCGGGCACGGTGCGCAGTGTTATCCGAGGCGAGCGTCCCATCGTGCGCTCCGATGGTACTCCCCTGCACGACTACCTGTACGTTCAGGACGCTGTCCAAGCCTACTTTACGTTGGCCGAGCGTCTGGACGAGCCTTCGGTGAGGGGCGAACCGTTCAACTTTGGGATGGACGATCCCAAGTCGGTCCTGGAAATGGTGCAGACCGTCATCGCGGTCTCCGGTCATCCTGAGTTGGAACCAGTCGTGCTGGGGAACGCACCCAACGAGATTCACGCACAGTACCTGGATAGCAGCAAGGCGCGCCGTGTGTTGGGCTGGGCCCCCCGCTACTCGCTCGAGGAGGGGTTGCGGGAGACGTTGGGATGGTATCGGGAGTTTCTGAACCAGTAGAATTGGAATTTAGCAAATTGGTGGATTGGGCAGGGCAGCGTGCCCTCGTCACTGGAGCTGCTGGCTTCGTTGGGCAGCATCTGGTGCGGCGGCTGGTGGAAGTGGGAGCGCAGGTCTACGCGGGGGTGGCCCTTGATGAACAGCCCGAGCGTGTTGCCAGGTTGCCCATGCAGGTGCACCGGTTGACCTTTGACCTGCGCGACGCTGGAGCCGTACGTGCCGCCGTGGCTGAGGCCGTGCCACAGGTGGTCTTTCACCTGGCCGCTGTCGGCGCCACCGATCCGGGCGTCGATCCGCATCTGGCGCTGGCCGTGAACGCTGGTGGTGCACTCCACTTGCTGGAAGCGGTGAGAAAGCATGCGTCGGAAGGGAATGTCGTCCGGCGGGTGGTGCTCGTCGGCACCTGCTACGAGTACGGGGCCGTATCAGAATACGGGGCCGTATCAGAATGCGGGGAACGGGAAACGGTCGAGGGGTTAGACCCGTTCAACGCCTACGCTGCCTCGAAGGTGGCCGCCTGGGCCTTCGGACGTGCGTACTGGCGGGAGCACGGCCTGCCAATTGTGACCGTGCGGCTCTTCCAGATCTATGGGCCAGGACAACCGGACCACACGCTGGTCCCTGCTGCCATCCGCGCGGCCTTGGCAGGGAGCGATTTCCCGATGACGCCGGGCGAGCAGGAGCGGGATTTTATCTACGTGGATGACGTCGTGGATGGGCTTTTGGCTGTCGCAGATGTGCCGGAAATCGAGGGGCACAGTCTTGACCTGGGAACGGGACAGGTTCACGCGCTGCTTGAGGTGGTGGAGCACATTTGGGCCATGACCGGGGCCCAAGGGCAGATACTGCCCGGAGCATTGCCCTACCGGCCAGGTGATGTGATGCACCTGGTCGCCGACGCCGATCGCACGGCCCGGCTGACCAGTTGGCGGGCGAAGGTGGAGCTGGATGAAGGGCTGCGTCATACGATTTCAATGATCCACTCGCGAATCTATGGACAAACGTGATCAACTGAGAGAGAAAATCCACAAGCTTGTCGCTGTGTACTACCAGCAAGCCCACGCCAGTCGTCCCTTCGTACCTGGCCAGACACGTGTTCACTACGCCAGCCGAGTCTACGACGAGCGAGAACTGATAGCCGCTGTGGACGCCTGCCTCGACTTCTGGCTCACGGCCGGCCCTTGCGCCGCCGCATTCGAGCGCCGGTTGGCGGAGTACGTGGGTGTGGGCCATGCGTTGGTGGTCAACTCGGGCTCGTCAGCCAACCTGGTCGCTATGACAGCTCTCCGTTCCCATCGCCTGGAGCGCCCACTGGTCCCGGGGGACGAGGTCATCACCCCGGCGGTGGGCTTTCCCACGACCGTCGCGCCCATCCTACAGAACGGCCTGGTGCCGGTGTTTGTGGACTGCCAGTTGGGCACCTACAACCTGGACCCGGAGCAACTGGAGCCGGCCCGTTCGGAGCGGACCCGGGCGATTTTCCTCGCCCATACGCTGGGCAACCCCGTGGAGATGGGGCCGGTGATGGAATTTGCCCGTGCCCACGATCTGTACCTCATCGAGGACACGTGCGATTCGCTGGGGTCCATCTACGATGGGCGGATGGTCGGTACCTTTGGCCACCTGGCGACCCTGAGTTTCTACGCCGCTCATCACATGACCACCGGTGAGGGTGGGGCGGTGCTCACCAACGATCCTCAATTGGCCCGCATCGCTCAGAGCGTGCGGGACTGGGGCCGTGACTGTTGGTGCCGCCACGATAGCCCTCCCACCGGCGCGTGCGGGCGGCGGTTTGATTGGCGGATACCCGGCCTGGAGGAACCCTATGACCATCGTTATCTGTTCGTGGAGATTGGATACAACCTGAAGATGACCGATGTGCAGGCTGCCATTGGGCTGGCGCAATTGGAGAAACTGCCGGAATTCGTCGCCGTCCGCCGCCACAATTTTCAGCGGCTGTACAGAGGTCTGAAACCCTACGAGGAATTTCTGCTCCTGCCCACGTGGGACGAGCGCGCCGAGCCTTCCTGGTTCGCCTTCCCGATCACCGTCCGACCGGGTGCGCCTTTCACCCGCCGTGACCTGATCACCTTCCTGGAGGAGCGCAACGTCGAAACGCGGCTGCTCTTCGCCGGCAACATTGTGCGCCAGCCTGGCTACCGGAATATCCCTCACCGCATCGTCGGAGACCTCGCCAACGCCGACCAGGTTCTCCGTTCCACCTTCTTCGTCGGCGTTTACCCAGGGCTGGACGACGCCCGCATCACCTACGTGCTGGAGACCTTTGCCGACTATTTCAGGTCCCGCATCCGGGACCGTCGTCCAGAAAGTGACAACCTGAAACCTGAAACCCCATGAGACTATCTGTCATCATCTGCGTCTACAACGAACGGGATACCGTCCTGACCGTCCTGGAGCGGGTTCGGGCGGCGGAGCTGGAGCCGGGGTGGGAGAAAGAGATCATCGTCGTCGACAACTTTTCCACCGACGGGACCCGCGAGTTGCTCCAGGGGCTGGATCTGCCGGATGCACACGTGATCTTCCACCCGCGTAATCTGGGGAAGGGCACGTCGGTCCGCACCGCGGTCGCCCACTGCACCGGTGACTATGCCATCATTCAGGATGCCGATCTCGAGTACGATCCAGCCGAGTACTCGCTGTTCCTGGAACGGGTCGCCAACGACCATCCCGCCGCGATCTATGGGTCCCGCACGCTGGGCGGGCGCGCGGTCTACAAGTACGTGGCCAACTACCTGGGGGTTCGTTTTCTCACCGGGCTGACCAACCTGCTCTACGGCGCACGCCTCACCGACGTGGCGACGGCAGCCAAGATGGTGCGGGCGGATGTCTTGCAGTCGCTCAACCTGACCGGCGCGGGGTTCGATCTGGACTTTGAGTTGACCGACAAGATTCTGCGGGCTGGGCACGAGATTGTTGAAATCCCCATCACCTACCGCCCGCGCACCATCGCCGAGGGAAAAAAGATCCGCCCGTGGGATGGCCTGTGGGCGTTGAAGGTCATCATCCGTGATCGGCTGGTTCCATTGACCCGTGTCGTTCGGGAGGGGAAATGAACGTCGTCGTCACCGGTTCCATCGCCTACGACTACCTGATGACCTTTCCAGGTCGTTTCGTGGAGCACATCCTGCCCGAGCAGTTACACCGCATCTCTGTGAGTTTCCTGGTCGACGAGATGCGGCGGCAGCGCGGAGGGTGTGCGGCCAACATCGCCTACAACCTGGCGCTGCTGGGGGAGCGGCCCCGGTTGATGGGTACGGTGGGCCAGGACTTTCGCGAGTACCGCGCCTGGCTGGAGCAGCAGGGGGTGGATACCTCGCTCACTCGCGACGAACCCGACCTGTTCACCGCTTCCTTCTTCGTCAACACCGACCAGGATGGCAACCAGATCGCCAGTTTCTACACCGGCGCGATGGCCCGCGCGCGAAACCTCTCGTTTCACGACCTGGACGCCGGGCTGGTAGATCTGGCCATCATCTCCCCCAACGACCCGGAGGCAATGGTCAAGTACGCCGCCGAGTGCCGGGAACTGGGCATCCCCTACCTGTATGACCCCAGCCAGCAGATCATCCGCCTCTCCAGTGAGGACTTGCAGGCCGGGTTGGAGGGGTGTGACTTACTGGTCGTCAACGACTACGAGTTTGAGATGATGCAGGAGAAGACAGGCTTAAGCGCCGAGGCCATCCGCTCCGCCCCGGCCCGGGCCTGCGTCGTCACGCTGGGGTCCGAGGGGGCGCACGTGTGGGCTGGCGGAGCGTTGCACGCAATCCCCGCGGTGCCTCCCCAGCGTGCCGACGACCCCACCGGCGTGGGGGACGCCTTCCGGGCCGGGTTGGTCAAGGGATTGGCCCTGGGCCTGTCCTGGGACCTGGCGGGCCGGATGGGGGCGCTGGCCGCCACCTACACGCTGGAGCAGCCCGGCCCGCAGAGCCACCATTACCGGCTAGCCGAGTTCGTCGTTCGCTTCCGCCAGTTCTTCGACGACGGTGGGAAGCTCGATAGGTTGTTAGCTGGCGAGGGAGAATGATGGCAAAGGACGTTCAGTCTCTCTTGGGGAAAATCATCGAGGTTCTGGTTGCGGAATACCAACCCGAAAGCATCATCCTCTTTGGCTCCTATGCCTATGGAGAGCCCGACGCTGCCAGCGATATTGACCTCTTGATCCTGAAGGAGACCGACAAGTCGTTCCCCAAGCGCTGGGCGGAGGTCTGCGAACTGGCGGCAGGAATTGTGGGGACAACCCCCTTCTCGCCGCTGGTGCTCACGCCAACTGAGCTGGAGAACAGACGCGCCAAAGGGGACCAGTTCTTTGAGGAAATCCTAACGGAAGGGAGGGTGCTGTATGCCCGCTGAGCGAGAATCCACCTATTCGGCTGACTGGATCCAGATTGCCGCCGATGACTTCCGGCGCGTGCCCCGGCGTCTGGCTGAAGGTGACGCCTCCGATGCTGCTTTTCACCTGCAGCAAGCCCTGGGAAAGTACCTCAAGGGATTTCTACTGTCCAGAGGCTGGAAACTGGAGCGCATTCACGACTTGCGAGCTCTTCTGGAAGAGGCCGCCAAGCACGAGCCGAGCCTGAAAAAGTTCCGTCGTCTGTGTGCGGAAGTCACGGCCTACTACGTTCAAGAACGCTACCCCTTCTTCGGGGCGAAGCCCGACTGTGAAGAGGTGAAGACTAATTTCGAACAAGCCCGAGAACTCGTCAAGTTCATTGACGAGTTGACAGAAAGTAACGATTGAAGGAGATGATCATGCCAACTGACTATGACATCAAAGATCTGGACCTGGCCCCCGCCGGCCGGTTGCGCATCGAGTGGGCGGAGCGGGAGATGCCGGTCCTGCGCCTCATCCGTGAGCGCTTTGCCAAGGAAAAACCGCTGGTGGGCGTGCGCCTCGCCGCCTGCCTACACATCACCACCGAGACGGCCAACCTGGCCCGCGCGCTCCAGGCGGGCGGGGCGGAGGTGGTGCTGACTGCCTCCAACCCTCTCTCCACCCAGGACGACGTGGCGGCGGCGCTGGTGTCCTACCACGAGATCCCTGTCTTTGCGATCAAGGGCGAGGACAACGAGACCTACTACAAGCACATCCACGCCGCGCTCGACCACAAGCCCCAGATCACGATGGACGACGGGGCCGATCTCGTGAGCACGCTTCACAAGGAACGGACCGAGTTGATCGGCGACGTCATCGGCGGGACCGAGGAGACGACGACCGGCGTCATTCGCCTGCGGGCGATGGCGCATGACGGCGTGTTGCGCTACCCCATCGTCGCCGTCAATGATGCCCTCACCAAGCACTTGTTCGACAACCGGTACGGCACGGGACAGTCCACGCTGGACGGCGTCATCCGCGCCACCAACGTCCTCATCGCCGGCAAGACTGTCGTCGTCGGGGGCTACGGCTGGTGCAGCCGGGGCATTGCCATGCGGGTCAAGGGGCTGGGCGCCAACGTCATCGTCACCGAGGTGCAGCCACTGCGGGCGCTGGAGGCGGTGATGGACGGCTACCGCGTGATGCCGATGACCGAAGCCGCGCCGCAGGGGGACATCTTTATCACCTCCACCGGCGACATCAACGTGGTCGACCGGCACCACTTTGAGGTGATGAAGGACGGTGCCATCGTCGCCAACTCGGGTCACTTTAACGTGGAGGTCAACATCCCCGCGCTGGCGGAGATGGCTGCCGGGCCGCCGCGCCGCGTCCGTCCCTCCGTCGATGAGTACACGCTGCCCGACGGCCGGCACATCCATCTGCTGGCCGAGGGCCGGCTGGTCAATCTCGCCGCCGCCGAGGGCCACCCCAGCGCGGTGATGGACATGTCCTTCGCTAACCAGGCGCTCAGCGCCGAGTACATGCTCCACCACGCCGAGGAGCTCGAGTGCACCGTCTACCCGGTGCCCGAGGAGATCGACCGGGAGATCGCCCGGCTCAAGTTGCACGCCATGGGCGTAAAGATCGACGTGCTGACCGCCGAGCAGGAGAAATATCTGGCGTCGTGGGAGACGGGGACGTGAGCGTGAGCGAATGAACAATGAACAATGAACAATGACCAAAATGGGGAAGGCCGCCCTCTGCCTGCCTTGCACGGCCGACAGGAAGGGGCGGCCTTCGCTTTGCGTCTGTTGTCTTTTTACGCTTACCCGTCGCGCAGGATCACCGGCAGGTAGACATAATAGATGAGCTCCCATTTCATGAGGTGCGGCGCGCCAAAGGGTGGGTACTCGAAGATGATGTCCGACTTGACCAAGGAAGTGCGATCATAGAAGAAGAGCGGTATCACCACCGCCTTGTCCTCCACCAGAATCTGGTCTGCCTCCTGGAAGTAGGCCGTCCGCGAGATTTGATTGGTCTCCGTCAGCGTCATGCCGATCAACTGCCGGTAGCGGACGTCGTCCCAGCCGGTAGATTGGAAGGGAGAATCGGGGTGGAAGACGTCGTTGAGGATGTTGTTAGCGTCCCCATAGTCCATCACCCAGCCTTGCTCGTAAGCATTGTAGGTGTGCGCACCAAGTGTGACGGTGATCCCCAGGTTGTTCCGCCACTGGTCAGCCACCGCATTAATGGTGACTTCGTGCCACAGTTCGATGCCGGGGAATCCCGCGCCGTCAGGATACCCTGCCTGCGCCAGGAAGTCCTGCGCCTGGGTTACGTTAAAGGTGTACCCCACCGCACCGTTCTGGTAGCCCTGTATTCCCGGTGGAATGACGCTCGTCGCCCCCTCCCGCCAGGGCATGTTGAGGACGTCGGTCAGGATGTAGCTCCGGTCAATCGCCGAGGCCAGCGCCTTGCGCACGGTGACCGCGTTCGTCGGCGTCAGTTCTGTGTTCAGCCCTATGTAGCGGACCCCAGGCCGCGGCATCCGGCGCAACTCGGCGCTCAGCACTGGGTCGGACAGGATGCGGTCCAACTCAGACGCCGGGTAGCCGCTCACGTCCAACTGGTCGTCCTCGTAGGCTGCCAGTTGGTCGCTATCGGCGGGTATGATGGGGAAGATCACCCGCTCGATGGAGACCTGCGCCGCGCCGTGGTAGAGCGGGTTCTTGTCCACGACCAACTGATTCCCGTGATCCCACTCCGTCAGCACGTAAGGCCCGTTGCCCACAAAGTGCCCTGCCTCTGTCCAATCGGGGTCGCTGTTGATGATATCCAGCCGCACTGGACACGTGCTGTACGTGGCCATGATGCTGGGGAAGAAGCCCGCTGGCTCCTCGAGACTGAACTTTAACGTGTACGTGCCCACCGCCGTGACACCCACCGCGTTGGCGTCGGTGATCGCCCCGGTGTTGTATTCCTCTGCTCCTTCGAGGCAGTACATCATGAAGGCGGAGGCCGCGCCTGTGGCCGGGTCGAGCAGCCGGATGATGCCGTCCACATAGTGCTGGGCAGTGACCGCCTGGCCGTCGGACCAGTGGGCATCGGAGCGCAGCGTCACGGTGTAGACGTGGCCATCAGGGGAGACGGCGTGGTTGGTCGCCCCCGCCGGCTCGGCGCTGCCATCCACCCGATAGCGATACAGCGCCTCCATCAACTGGCCGAGCACTAGATGGGACCTGGTGTCGCTGGCCTGATTGATGTCCAGCGTCGGCGGGTCGACGTCCAGCGCATACATCAGGGGCCGCGCGGAAGTGCTGTTCAGCGCGGCGGTTTGTGGCAAATGTGCTCCACCCTCCTCTGGATTGCTGAGGGCTGCTGCCTCCGTCTGGGTCGCCGTGCCGCCGAGGACGAGCAACAGTAATGCCACCGCCCCCAGCGCCGAGACCATCGCCAGGATCGTGCCGACCTTTCGCATTTCTCACCTCCTCGTATAATGTGTTTGTCAGGGTGTGGTATCCCAGGGATAATGACCGGGCATTCAGAGCCGGTCAGGTTGGCAGTGCTAAAGCACCACTTCAAACAAACCTCTTGTCTCGGCTCATCCGCATATCTGGGCCTAGTTTTGAAGTGATGTGTGCGAACGCAGTATTACCGGCAAGTCGATTCTGTAGGGCCAGTCTATCATCGCGTAATCGCTGAAATGACAAATCGCTGCCTGCAGGATGTTGTTGACTGCATCGGTGATGTACCCGCCACAGGGATTTGTCTCAACCCAGGAATCGCTCGACCAATCGTAGTTGTAGAGCTTCAGGGCACTCTCGTCCATCCCCACCACGTCCTCGTCACGGTAGTAGATCGTGATTGTCACTGGCTCGCTGAAAGTCAGGTTAGGCACCAATGCGAAAGCCAGGCCATCAGTGGGCAAATCACCTACCGGCACGTAGGACACGGTTTGGGTGGTTACCAAGGCGCCAGCGGGAAACTCCACTGTCGCTGACAGGTGCTGCGTGTTGGTGTACACCAGTGTCCCACCGCTAGGTGGGATGATAGCGGAATCGGGGCCAGACGCAGCCAGGATTGCATCGGCCTCGTCAGCAGCGGTTCGCAAAGTCTCGGTGACATTGGCGCCATTTTGCAGGATCTCAGTCATTGCGTCATTCAATGTGCCGCGCACAGCGTTGTAGCCACGAACGCCAGGCTCACTACGGCCCAGCGGAAGCAAGGTGTAAGCCTGGGCATATTGTAGATCCTCGGCGAGTTTCTGCGTCACACTGGGATGTGTGCCTGCAGAGATACGCACCGGGAAATAGCCTGATCTCGCGGCCCAGCGGGCGGTCTGCTCCGGCTCGGTGAGCCAACGTATGAAGCGCCAGGCGGCCAGATCTGTCTCTTCGCTCTCGTGCAGTATGCCCAACCCGCCGCCGTAAGAGTCAACCACCTCGTGACCAGGGACAGCAGGGACGTGGGTGACTCCCCAGGCGTGGTTGGCACCGTTTTCCATCGCTGCGCGGTAGTAAGGAATGCCGGTCGAAGAGCCGAAGGTGAACCCGACTTGTCCATTGGCAAAAGCACCCTGTTCCTCGTGCATGTCGTGGGGAAGACGCGCATAGCCGCCGTTGATGAGTTCTTGGAAAAGTAGCAGGCTCTCGATGCCAGGCTGCTCGTCGAAACGGGCACGGTTCATGTCGTCCGAGAGCAACTTGCCCCCACGTGACCAGAGCCAGGTCGCAAAGCGTGAGGCGTCTATGGTGGGGACGGTGCCCGAGACAGTCTGTGTGGTGAGGCTGATGCAGGCCGTCTCGAACGCGTCCCAGGTGATGGGGATAGTGATGCCGGCGCTGGTTATCAGATGGGTGTTATAGTACATCATCTCGATGGAGCGCCCGTGTTGTAGTCCAGCAAGTTGGTCGCCGTATTCCGAAAGGCGGTAGTAGTCCACCACGCCCGGGGAAAAGTCGGGGATATCAAGTGTGCCAGCGACCGGATCGTCCAGATAGTCATCCAGGAAACGGACAGCCCCGTAGCGGGCAAAGTCAGCCATAGAGTTGGGGTAGGCCACGACGACATTCGGGAGTGGGCCATCCGCCCGCAGGCCGGCGATGACCTTGTTGTGAATATCGCCGTAATCACCAATATACTGACCCTGGACGGTGACGCTGTACGGATTGGTGGCGTTGAATTCGGTGATCAGTTGTTCCATAAACATTCCGCGGTCACTGCTGGGCGGGTGCTGATGCCAATAGGTTATGGTAATCGCCTGTGTCGGGGCTCGCAGAGCTTCCCCTTCTCTCTCACCCGCTCCGGCGGCCACCGCCGGGTAGTCGCCCAACCCCGTTTGTAATGCTACGAACATCAGCAAGGTCAGGCTTGCAACCTGGGCCAGCCGTAGAAGTCTCTTGATCATTTCGTGCCTCCTTGTATGTACTAATTGCTGAGCGCCAAGGCACTCTCTAGCTCGGCCAATGTTTGCGGCTGTCACAGACCACGGGCATTCTCGTTTGTCTGGGCCACGGTTACTATATCACAGATTGTGCTATCTGTCTGTAGGGAGAGTTTGACAATCAGTGTAGGGAAAGTTTGACAAATGCTCGGCCATCGGGTGGGGATTGGGCTGTTTCAGCGGGGCAGTTCGTTCGAGATGGCGAATCTGATCAGACCGAGGGGATTGCTGATGCTTGAGGGGGACGACTTTGCACCTTCGCTGTTTACCACGCCGTCGGTTAGGGCTCAGCCCTGGGTTCCCAACGGCCTGATCACTAGCCGCACCACTTCCGCCCTCCGTGCTCCCACGCCGTGCTGGCGTCAGGGCCACGGATTTATGTAGCACGACAGGCGCATGCCTATGATCCGGTTCGGCTTGTCGAACTGGTGGACGGGCCAGCAATTGCACGAGACCTCGTACATGATCCCCGGTTTTACGGTGATCCTCTCCATCTGCTGGGCGTCGCCGCCCGCCCACAGATGTCCGCACGACCTGAAAAGGTATACATACTCCCCCGGAGCGACCTCAACCACGTTGTCATAGTTCCCCAGGACGAAGTAGAAATCTGGGGATCCGTCGAACGCGACCTCCAGCCGGTCCCCGGTCGCGTTGACGATGTGAAAGTTGCCCGCTTCCGTGCTCGGTGCTGGCGTCGCGGTGGCTCCCGGCGGAGGGGCCTCCGCTGCAGGTTCCTCCGGCGAGGGTTCCGCTGGCGCAGGAACCTCGATCATCACGTACGCGCGATCGCCGAAGCGGCTCCCGCTGGGGCTTTGCATCTGCCAGAAGCCCTGGTAGGTGCCCGGCGCGTCCGGGGCGATCATCTCTACGGCGACGTCAACTGTGCCGCTCAGCGATGTCTCGGGTACCGGTACGCTGGCCGGGGCCGACATCTGGTCACCGGAGGCAAAGGCCCAGACGGTGCCATCGGGCCAGGGGGCGCACCCACTGGACCGCACGCGCCAGACCTTGGTGAACCCCTCTCCAGGTGCGAAGCGGGTCCCGTCGGGCACGCTGACGTCGGCGACCAGGTCGGCGTCGGGCAGGCAGGGGGTGGGACTGAGCGCGGGTGTAGGCGTGCGGGTGGGTGTTGGCGTTCGTGTGGGGGTTGAGGTGGGCGTCGATGTCTACGCCGCAATTCCCACCGCACTGTCGACCAGTTGACAGATCCCCGGGAGTGTGGTAAAAGTGCCTGTCCGAGAGGTTCAGGTGCTTCCACTGGACCACAGACTTTGGCGAACTCAGTCGAGCCATCCAGTGGCGGACTGTGGTCCAGACAGGTTAACTTGAGCTTGCGTTTCGCTCTCTGCGGCGGAGAATGGATGCGCCAACTTGTTGGCGTCGTTGGCAGGTCCAGCGCCCTGTGGTGTGTATCCCTGATCTCTCCAGGCGTACCCTGGCGATGTTGAACTTCAAATCACGAGATCCAGCATCCGAATTCCGGCCGATTACGCTTCACCCGATCGGCCACGTGGAACGGGACGAGGGAGATAAGGGGCGCTCGTTCGAGGAACTGCGCGCCCGCCCGGCGCGTATCGTTCTCGACCCGGCGTTGACCGACGGCCTGCTGGGTCTGGGGCCTGGCAGCGACGTCGTCGTGCTCTTCTGGTTTCACCAGTCCACCGGCTACGATCTGCAACTTCACCCCCGGGGCGACCCCAGCCGGCCGATTCGGGGGGTCTTTGCCACGCGCAGCCCTCGCCGGCCCAACCCCATCGCCGTGACGACCGCGCGCGTCCGGCGCATCGAGGGCAACGTGCTGGAAGTCGACGGGTTGGATGCGCTGGACGGCTCGCCGGTGCTCGACGTCAAGGTGCACGCCGGGGTCTTTGACACTCCGTACACGTGATGCGTGAAACGTGAAACGTGAAACGTGATGCGTGAAACGTGATCCGTGAAACGTGATGCGTGATGCTGTGCGCGCGGACGACAAAAAGGTGCGACGCACCAACTGGCCCACAACATCCTGACAAGCGATGAGGTGCGTCGCACCCGGTTCGCCGCTAGTTGCTAATCTCCAATCTCCAATCTCTATTCTCCAATCTCTAATCTCCAATCTCTAATCTCCATTCTCTAATCTCCATTCTCCAGTCCCTGCCTACGGCGCATAGCGGAAGGGATGGCGCGCCGCCGCCTTCTCGTCGATCAGCTCCTCCACCGTCGGGCGGCCCTCCAGCGCCTTGCGGATCGCGTACCGCGTCGCCTTATAGTTGTTGAAATCCACCCGCTTGGCGATCGAGGCCGCCGGGTGCACGAACGCGTTCACGATCAGCGCGACCTCGTCCAGGATCCCCTCCGGCAGGAAGCCGTCCTCCACGCTCAACCGGATCGCCAGGTTCACCCCCTCGGCGGCGTGCTCGAACAACCGCCGCTGCCTGGCCGTGCGCAGCGTCACCGTGGGCACCAGCAGCGTGCGTGGCCGCTCGTTGATGATCCGCAACCCCCGCTCCTCCCCCCATCCGGCCAGCGCCCGCTCGATCGCCCGCCCCACCGGGCCGTCCTTCAGCCCCAGCAACAGGTCCACGTGCGCCAGTTCGGTGAACGGCGGGCCGGCGAACCCCTCCCCCACCTTGAGCGTGAAGCCGGAGATCGTGCGCGGCGTCTGCGGCGTGGCAAAGACCTCCGTTTGCACCTGTTTCCGCCCCAGGTCGAACGTGACCGGGGCCTTGGGGATCTTGTCCACGCCCGCCAGCTCCAGTTGCAGCCGCAGCTCGTCCCGGTCCTCGCGGCGGAAGGCGCCGCCGGGGACGACCGGGTGGCGCGAGTGGCCGACCGGCAGCCCCATCATGCCCAGCCCCTCCTTGACCGCCTGGGTGGAGCCGCAGCGGACGACGATGCGCACCAGCTTCTGCACCCGCTGCTGCCAGCGCTGCGCCGTCTCCAGGTCGCCCGCCAGCGTGGCGCGATAGACGCGCTGCCAGACGTCGGGGATGAGGTTGGCGCTGGCCAGGATGGCGCCGTCGGCGCCGGCGGCCAACGCCGGCTGCACCACCTCGTCGTGCCCGACAAAGATGGCCACCCGCCCCTTCACCTTCTCGAACATGGCCTCCATGAAGGGCAGGTCGCCGGAAGAGTCCTTGATGCCGATGGTGTGGTCAAAGTCGAGCAACATGCCCTCGGCGGTCCACCACCGGAAGTGGGTGCCGGCGCACTGGGGGATGTTGTAGAGGACGAAGGGCAGCCCGACCTGGTCGACCGCCCGGAAGTGGTCGTAGACCTCGTTGAAGGTGGGCTTGAGAAAGTAGGGGGCGACGACCAGTGCAGCGGTGACGCCCGCGCCCTGCGCCCACCCGGTCAGCGCCACCGTCTCGCGGGTGGACGGGCAGCCGGTGCCGGCGATGACGGGCACGCGCCCGGCGACCTCGTCGAGGCAGACCGCGATCGCCCGTTTGCGCTCCTCCGGCGTCAGGTAGGAGAACTCGCCGGTCGTGCCGCAGGGCACCACCCCGTCGACGTGGGGCAGGACGAAGCGGATCAGTTGGCGGTAGGCGGCCTCGTCGAGTGTGTCGTGGGTCGTGAAGGGCGTGACCAGCGCGGGAAAGATCCCTTTGAACCATTCAGTCTTGTAACCCATGATGTCCCTCCTCCTGGTCCGTGGTCCCTGGAAACGCCTGGGCCAGCGCCCGGCCGGCGGCGGCGTGGACGCTGTGGTAGAGCGCGTGGCGGTCCAGCGCGCGGGGGTGCACCGTCGCCAGCGCGACCATCACGTCCTCCTCGACCGCGGCGGGCGGGATGCGGCCCGCCTCGAGCGCGTCGACGATGGCCCGCGCCAGTGCCGCCTGCGTGGGGCCGTAGATCATGTTCGCCTGGCGCAGGTTCTTCTGCGGCAATGCCGGCAGGAGCAGCGTGGGCGGGCGGACGGTGAGCGCCGGCTCCAGGATCGCCGTCAGCGCCTCCCGCCCGTGCAGCGGGTAGGTCAGTTGGAGCGCGTAGGCGTCGCCCAGCGGCGTCCGCTTGCCGCCGGCGATCAGGTCGATCTGGACCCGGTTCAGTCCCTCGCCGGCGGCGCCGCTGCCGGTGCGCAGCCCGTGCGCGGCGATGACGTCCGGCGTGATCTCCAGGTCGGCGAAGCGGCCGGCGAGCGGGCCGGTGGGAACCTCGAAGCGGGCCTCCGGGACCGGGATCTTGCCCAGCTTTTCCAGCTCGAGCCGGATCTCGGCGCGGGTCTCGTGGAGGAGCGCGCCGCCGACGGGTTTGAGCGGGCGGCGCGGCACCCCCACGTCCAGCCCCATGAGCTGGAGCGCCGCCTTGACCGCCACGCCCCCGCCGTGGCGGCAAAAGATGCGCGACAGCTTTTGCACGCTGCGCTGGAGGGCGCGGGCTTCGTCCAGCTCCCCCTCAGCGACGAGGCGAAAGACCTGCTGCCAGACGTCGGGGTAGACCTGGGCGCTGGCGAGGATCATGCCGCTGACGCCACCGGCCAGCGCGGGCAGGACGACCTCGTCGTGGCCGACGAAAAAGTCGATGCGGTCGCCGGCGTACTCCAACAGCTCCATCGTGTAGGTCAGGTTGCCGGAAGAGTCCTTGAGCGCGACGACGGTGGGCAGGTCGGCCAGGTCCTGGACGACGGTGCGGGGCAGGTAGCGGTCCACGACCTGGGGGATGTTGTAGAGGATGATGGGCAGGTCGACACCGGTGGCGATGTCGTAGAAATGCTGGTAGACGCCCTTGTCGGAGGGGTGGAGGAAGAAGGGGGTGACGACGAGGGCGGCGGAGGCGCCGGCGGCCTGGGCGTCACGGGCGAGCGTGAGCGCCTCCTGGGTGGACGAAGCGCCGCAGCCGGCGATGACGGGCTTGCCGCCGGCCTCCTCCAGCGCGATCTCGACCAGGCGGCGCTGCTCGTCGCGGGTGAGGTAGGGGAACTCGCCGGTGGTGCCGCTGGTGACGAGCCCGTCGACGTGGGGCAGGCAGGAGCGGATGAGGAGCCGGTAGGCCTCCTCGTCGACCTCTTCCGTCTTTTTCACGAAGGGGGTGACGAGCGCCGGAAAGACCCCCTTGAGCCACGGAAGTTTGACAGGCATGAATGACCTCCTTGGTCCAAAGATAGAAGACGCACGTGAAAACCGGGAGAGGGCATCAACACTGCGCCCTGGCTGGTTGCCTGACTCGGCGTGAAACATGATGCGTGTTGCGGTTTGCGTGATACGTTACACGGTCGCTCATTGCCACGCGCCGGACGCCTGTCGTCCCCCAGATTTCACGTGCGTCTTGTAATTCTACCTAATTTGACAATGGCACATTACGGAGGTGCGTTTGCGTTGGGTGCCATTCTCTGATACTTCAAGCGGCTCGCGCGTGAGCGAGTACGATTGACAAGATGCTTGACGACCAGCTCAACCGCCTCTTC
>Ga0307378_10003231_pt1 | contig 24024 bp, 10 predicted proteins | sample UN1MG_FD_202238 | JGI IMG/M metagenome (GOLD analysis project Ga0307378, IMG submission 202238) | Soil microbial communities from Risofladan, Vaasa, Finland - UN-1 | ecosystem: Environmental > Terrestrial > Soil > Coastal area > Acid sulfate soil | place: Finland: Risofladan, Vaasa | collected...
CAGGCCTCCGCCTGCAACGCCGAAATCGCCAGCGCGACGCTGGACCTCGGGGAGTGCAATGGCCATCTGACGATCTTCAACAACGGCAATGGGAACGCCGAGGACACCGTCTCGAAGGACACGACGCCGTTCGACGGCTTCTGGTGGGACGTGGACGCGGGGAGCGTGGGCCCCTGGAAGAACGTCCGCGCCAACGCCACGTTGCGGGACGTCACGACTGGCGCCCCGCTCAGCGCAGGGCCGAGCAACCCCTTCAGCGGCAACAACGACGCGGTGAAGCAGATCATCGACTTCAAGGTCGTCAACGAAGCCGACGGCTGGATACTTGAGAGTGGGACCGACAGCTACAAGGTGCTAATCGTGGGGAACCCGCCGGCCGGGTCCACGACCCACACGATCCAGGTCCAGGCCAAGGCGGTGACCGAGCTGGGCCTCCTTGCCAGCCAGGTGAGCTGGTACAAGACATGCAAGGAAGAAACCAAGTTCCTGGGGACGGGTGAGGCCTTCCAGTGGACCCTCGTGGCCGAGGAGAGCACGGCCGACATCATCGCCTTCGGCAATGCCCCGAACGCCAAAGAGGGCAACGGCCCCAAGGGCCCCCTCAAGAACGACAAAGTCACCGGCTACCCGAAGCCCGAACCCCAGGCCGGCGAAAGCATCGCCACGATCAAGGTGGACGGCGGGATAGCCATGATCGTCATTGACCCAGAGACTTTCCACATCGGTACTCGCGGGACGGCGGAGCTCAAGCTGACGTGCTTCGACAGCACCACCGCGCCGCCCCAGCCGGAGGGTTGGTATGTGGCGGAGCATGGCCTGAACATCGTGCGTATCGAAGGAGGCCACAACCACGCGGGCGAGACCAAAGTGCCCCTGATCGGCATCAGCGAGGGAACCGCGATAGTCGAGTGTGTCCTAAAGCCCCCCTCGACGACGAGCGGCTCAACTGCCGGTGGAATCCAAGGAGACGACAGCGACAAGGCCGAAGCAGCCCTTCTTCGACCTGGCACTTCCGGGGCGCTGCAAGCTGAAGCAGGGGAGCCGCCTCCCAAGAAGCCCCCTGCCCCCAAGGTCACTGCACCTGTTCCCGTCGAGGCGGGCGGCGGCGTAGCGTTCGAGATTGTCGCCCCCGAGGACAAGATTTACAGGATTCCCTACAACCACCAAGGCTGGATTGGAGTTAGGAGAACAGATAACGGCACGGGCATAGCGTACGTTGGGCTGGTGTTCAAGAAGACTAAGACGGCCGATGCGAAACCAATCTTCCAGAATCCCAACAAGGCGGTGTCGATTTGGGTCAAACCAGGTGACCACACGGTTCACTGGTTCACAGTTAGAGGGACGGGACAGAGCGTGGGTCCCGAGGATAAGGTCAAAGCTGAGCTCCGAAGCTGGGCGGCGGGGGGTGGACCCACAGGCCAGCCCGCGGAGCTTCTTGCACAAGCAGATTACTGGGTTTGTCCCCACCCAATTGACGGGTGGGACAAGCCGAGGGAGCTGAAATGGGATGGGGAGCTAAATCAGGGATGGGGGATCCTGGTGAAGTGGATATGGAAGAGCGACCAAGACGACGCTAAGCCTGATGAGCATGGTTGCCACTCCATTCCGAACTGCACAGCAACCGAAGTGATCAAGCCCTGGCCCAAGTCCCATCCGCCGAACGATGACCTCATGAGGCACGAGAGCCTGCGAGGTCGTGAGTGGAAGCCAATGCCCGTCATTTGGGACCAGAACTTGATCCAGGGGAAGGACATGTGGGTTGACGCGATGCGCCCCCCTCTTCCGCCAAAGGGTGCTGACGATCCTCTGCGAATCCGGTTTGACTGGGGGTTCCGTCAGGATCTCTGGCATAAGTGCGACGTGTGTGGGACACAGAGGATCTTCGCGAGTTTCAGGATTAGGTGGTATCTGGCCGACCCGGGCATTCACGGAAGGGAGACCGCAGAAACAAAACCGTACTGGACGCAGATCGAACGGTACAAGCTCACGAAGCAGGGGGAGGTGAGAACTGACTGCCGCCGACTTGAGAGGGGTCTTGGGTGGTGGAAGAAGAAGCCAGAGTGATGTCGGCAAGCATTTGTGACCCGCGTGGGGGGGGGGCCACGGTTGCGGCTGTGGGAATGGGCTGCCGATGGAACTTGGGCTTCGTTCGCTTCTGGCCAATGTCACACGCGAGGTGGTATTGCCCTGCAAGGGACGCCACCCAGGGAAGGAGCTTCAAGGGGCCATGACTTGGCCACGGATAGAAGGGTGGCGCAGGGGCAAGGCCGCATGATGTGGCGGGCCGCGCCCAGTGCGAAACCTCACGCTGCCAACAGGCAGTGGCATCGTGGGAGAGACGAAGCTGCACTCGGACCCGCCACCACAGGAGACAGCCCTAGATGGCCCGCTTGGCTTTGCTTCTCTCGTGTTCTGTAGTCGCCTGTGGCATACGTGGCAGCACTGCTAGCGCAGAGGCTACGGGTCTCACATTCCATGTGATTGCACCGGAGGGTAAGCTGACCTTCTATGCAGGCGCGCTCAATCATGTGACCGTGAGAATATCTAATCACAGAGGCCTACCCTTTGTCGCCGATGATTCCCAGTTTGAAGCGGTTCTGCATGTCCCGGAGCAAGCCGCCCGTGAGCCTTGTGGAAGGCGCCGACGGTTCCTGCCACTGAGCAGCACAGCTGGCTGCGAACCTGGGGGGATCACAATCCCGGGCAACGGGGTGATCGAGTTACCGGTCCTGGTCACAAGCCAGACACGAACTGAGATGGCGCTGGGACTCGGAATTGCGGTTAGCTTCACTGCGCGTGAGCCTTCCAGTACGGCGGGGCGGCCGGAGGACGAGCACTGGGGTTTTCTTGAGTTCGTCCCGGTGGCGCTGGCGACAGCCACACCCACTCAGAAGAAGGAGGGACTCAGCAAGTGGCGGCAAATCCTTCATTCGGACAAGGGGCTGAATCGCTGGGCGATCATGGCCGCTCCCCTGATTGACACGGAAGAGGCGGCGCGGATCGTGCACTCGGAGTATCTCAAGGCCTCAGATTCAAGGGATCGAAGTTCCTGCGCATTGGCTTTGGCACGTATGGAACTGCCCCTCGCGGGGCGGCTGGCCATGGACTGCCTCCGCGACCCGGATGAGATGATCCGGTGCCGGGTCATGGATTGGCTCGGAAGTAACCATCCCTCGCTTGTGCCCGAGGCAGCGCCAAGCGCACTCCGGGATCCCAGTCAGTACGTGCGCTCGGCTGCTGTCCGAGCCTTGGCGCAGACCGAAGCTGCCTGTGACCTGCTCTTGGGAGTCCTGGCGGCTTCAGATGACGCCGACGTGAGGAAGGAAGCCGCGGGGGCTCTATACGGGCGATCCATCAGTGGCGGGTTCCCCTTGGAGCGGGTTCTCTCGGCGGTCCGCGTAGAACGGGATCCGGAGGTCCGCTCGCTATTGCTCTCGGCATATGGGCTTTCGACAAAGTACACAGGCGTCCCGCCCATCCCCGCGGTGGCGAGCAAGCAGGGGACAGCCGGGTTCGCCTGGCTGGTCTATGGGGTCCTCGGTTTTCTCGTGGGCGCGCTCGGGGCCGGCTTGGTGCTTCTCGTCCGGGGATTCTGGCGTCCGCCTGGAAATCGTCCGCAGGACACCCCAGGGCTGAAGGTCGTGGGCATTCTCCTGTGGACGCTTTTCACGGCGACCCCGCATTTGCTCGAAGCAGCGGAGGTGGATCGCGCAAGCGGTGTATCCATGGCCTTCCATGATCCTGAGGGCGCTGAGGGCGGCCTCTACCTGGATGGGGTCGCGAACTACATAGACGTGGAGTTGGTCAATGGGACGGAGCAGGAGATTCTCACAGAGCTATGGGTGAACACCACCGGGCTCTGGATACATGAGATGGTGAGGAACCCAACGCTAAGCCAGCGCACACTGAGACCGGGCCAGAAGGCAGTTGTCACGGCCCTTCTGGACCCCACCCCGCAGCGTCTGAAGGAGGGGCCCACGGTCTTCCTTTCAGTGTCCGCAGTTGTTAGGTGGAGGAATGCTTCTGAGGAGCGGGCGACCGTTCCACGACGCTTAGCAGCTCTCTCACGGCACGTGCGGTGGAGCCGGCGCACAGCCACGTCCGAGGAGCAGTTCCGTGCCGTCGAGGCGCTCAGGGCCGCCGCGCCCCGGGCTCGTGGGAGGGGAGCCACAGGCATTGGGGAGTACATGCAAGTGCTCCGGGCCGCAGGTCTGACCAACCACAAGTCGGCGCTGGCGCTCTTGTGCGAGCAGTACCAGGTGAATGCGACAGACGAGCCCATGCGACTTCTTTGCGTCCGCAGTATCGTCCGTTGTTCTCAGGGGCTGGGCGTGGAGGTCCTCGAGCCATACCTGAAGGACCCGAGCGCCGAGGTGCGCCGGGAGCTGTTGACCGCTCTGGCGGATCAGGAGGACCCGCGCCTGTCGGACATCTGCCGGCTGGCGCTGCAAGACAGCGACGCATCAGTGAGGACCATCGCAGCGACAGACGTGAATATAGGCAGCGATCGGGACGTCTCCGTGCTACAGAGAATCGCGACATCGGACCCCGATCCAGGTGTCCGAGCCTGCACCATTTCAGCGCTGGTGCGTTCGGGCCACCTTCCCCCGGAATCCGTGCTCATGCGCATGGCTAGCTCAGACCCTGATCCGGTGGTCCGAAGGAGTGCCGCCGGAGCGTTGGAGCGTTGTGCCCACCCTCCCTCAAAAGCTGACTTCCTGCGCCTGCTCAAGGCAGAGCCTGACGAAGAGACGCGCGGCGTGCTATGGCAGCTTGCCGGCGAGGAGGTCCTGCGGCTGGCCCCGGGACCCTTGGGCCAACTCCACCCGCAACCACAAACGAAGCGGTCCGCACGTTGGTTCACGTGGTTGGCCGAAGGCATTGCGGCACCCGTACTTGGGGCGATAGCCGGGGGATTACTGACGGTGCTTATGTACCGGTTGCTGACCAAGCCACGACGAGCAGCACGGGGTTGACAGGGTTCGGCCACTTCATGCGTCGGCTCGCCCAACCGGGCCTCGTGAGGCTGTCCGCATCGCTCAAAGAGACGCCCCGCCCCTCATGGCTGGCGTGGGCTGGGAGCGTATGCTTTGAGCACCGTGGGCGCCACGTCGGTCTGCCGCGGCTCGGCTCGTTTCAGCGGCCGGTTCGCGAGCAGGATGCCTGGGACGCAGGATGGGTCAAAGATATGGTTCCCGCTCCAGAGCTGCGGTTGTCGTCGAAGATGCCCTGTGGGGCGCCGCCGAGCGCCGTCTGCCACGAGGCACAGCAGGCGCTGACGGTCCCGCCCCGCCCCACCTCTGTTGAGGCACACGTTGGCGGTCCGCTCATCGCCATCAGTAGAGACCCAATGCGAAAGCGCTTGACATGGCCTGCGGCGAGGGACACAATACTGAGGTCGAGCTCAGAAGGCCGAAGTGGCCGTCGAGTCGTCCAACTGTACACGGGCGCGGAGCGTGAGGGCATTCGCGCCGCTCGGCGGCAGTTTGAGAGTGGGGACCGCAGTCATCCCCCTTGCCGGGGCCATCCCGCGGGTAGGGCTGCTATGGACGAGCCTGAGCCATCTCCTGGCGCAAGTGGAAGGCCCGCGTGGGTCTGCCACGTTGTCGGCGCGGCCGGCCTGTTGCTTGTGGCGGCGGTCGTGACGCTGATCCCCCTTCTTTTCTCGCGGAGCACCATCGAGGCCGGGCGCGTCAAACTGATGGTGGTGGAGATACTCACGCTGGCGCTCGCCGTCGTCTGGCTGGTCGGGCGTCTGGAGGGCTGCGGGGGCGGGAGCGTAGCGTGGCGGTCGCCGTGGACGTTGCCTGTCTTGTCTCTGATGGCCGCCAACCTGGCATCGCTGTTCTTCTCGCGGTTCCCCGACGCGTCGGTGCGGGAGGTCTGGCGGGTTGGCATCTACCTGATGCTGTTCCTGTGCGTGCAGGACATCCTGCGGAGGCCCTGGCAGCGCTGGGTGATCGTCGTGGCCATCCTTGCGGCGGCCAGCGGCGTGGCTGGGTACGGCGTCCTTCAGAAGATGGGGGCGGATCCGGTGCGGTGGAGTGCTGACCCGGGCCACCGCATCTTCTCGACCGTCGGCAATCCGAACATGCTGGCCGGCTACCTCACGATGACGGCTGCCCTCGCCTGCGCGTGCTTCATCGCCACGAAGCGCTGGTGGTTGCGGGCGCCGCTTCTCGTCCTTCTGGGAGCGTTGTTGTGCTGCCTGTTCTGGACGCAGACGCGCGCCGCGTGGTTCGGGTTCCTGGCGGGCATCGGCCTGTTCGGCGTGATGCTCTGGCGGGGCGGGCATCTCGACGTGCTGCGCCGCCACAAGCAGCTCACGCTGATCGGGGCCGGCGTCGCTGCGGTTCTCCTGCTCAACGTCGGGGTCTACCTGTATAAGCCGGTAGCGGAGCGCTTCGCCACGGCCGGGACGGGCATGAGGGTGCGGCACACCATGTGGCAGGGTGCGTGGGGGATGTTCCGGGAGAGGCCGGTGTTGGGGTATGGCCCCGGGACGTTCCAGGTCGGGTTCCCGAAGTACCGTCCTCCGAACTTCCGGGAGCCGGAGCGCCGCATCTCGTACAACACGCTCCACGCGCACAATGAACTCCTGGAGACTGGCGCGGAGCTGGGCGTCGTCGGGCTGGCCTGCTTCGTGTGGCTGCTGGCCGCCGTGTTCTGGGAGACATGGTGTGCGGTGGGCCGCCGGGAAGGCGGTCCGGACGGGCTGCTGATGGCGGGCATTGGTGCGGCCGTAGCCGCGTTGATGGTCCAGAACCTGTCCTGCGTCGCCTACCGGTGGATCGTATGTCCGACGACCTTCTGGGTCATGCTGGGCATGGGCGGCAGCATCCTGGCGAAGGCTCGGGCCGGCCGTGCCCGGGAGGCGGAGGAGGCGAGGTCTGTACCAGCCATGAGTTGGCCCCACCGCCTGGCGGTCTACGCTGTCGCGGCCGGGCTCGCGGGGATGCTTGCCGTGGCGGTTTCCGTGCGGACGTACCGCTCGCAGCAGCTCCTGCGGACCGCTTCGGACATGGCGGACCGTGGGGTATGGAGCGAGGCCATTGACGCGTTCCGCGAGTCGATCGCGCTTGACCCGCTGGAGTATCGAAGCCACTACAAGCTCGCGTATTGTTACTGCGAGGCCGGCGACTATGGAAGGGCTCTCGAGACCTACCACGAGCTTCAGCGGCGTGCGCCGGACTTCGCGCAGATCCACTACAATCTGGGGTTCGTGCACAGCTGCCTGCAGCAGTGGGACAAGGCTGCGGAGGAGTTCCTGATCGCGTCGAGGGCCGGGGTGATGCCGGAGGATGTGAACTACGGCCCGATCATCGAGCGACTGCAGGCGAAGCTGGCGGACAAGGAGAAGACGCTGGCCGTGCTTCGCCAGATCGCGGAGTCGAACCCGCGCGACAAGCTGGCTCAGAACCGGCTGGGCATCTTCCACTACAATGACGGCAAGCTGGACGAGGCTGCGTCGTGCTACGGGAGGGCACTGGCGGTCGACCCTGCGTATGTCGCCGCGTTGAACAACCTGGCGGGCGTCCTGTACCGCAAAAAGGACTACCGTGGCGCGATCGAGACCTGCCAGCGGGTCTTGACCATCGACCCCAATGCGATCAAGCCGCGCGTCAACCTGGGCCGTGCGTACTACCTTGCCGGGGACAGGGCCCGGGCGACGCAGGAGTGGCAGAACGCCCTCAAGGTGGACCCGCGCAACGGCGAGGCGCTCGCGTGCCTGAAGAGCTTCGGGCAGGAGGGGAAGCCGCCGCTGCCGCAAGGCGGGGGACAAGCGCCGGCGCCTGGGAAATGACCCCCATTGTGTCGCAAGGGAGCCTGGGACATGTCCAGACGTGAAGTGAGGCGCCTGTGTGCTGCCGCGGCCTTGAGCCTCCTCGCCGCGGCCTCTGCGCGGAGCGGCGAGGAGCCAAAGGCGAAGGCGAAGGCGCATCCGCAAGGCGGCGCGGGCTTGTCGCAGCCGGCCGAGCCGAAGCCGCCGTCGAAGGCACCGGCGGGCAAGTCTGGGGGGGCCGAGGCGCCGCCGGCGAAGGCCAGGTCCCCCCTCCTGGCCGAGGCTGTCGCGGCCGTCAAGGACCCGAAGCAGCCGCTTTCGGTCCGTCTCGCCAGCCTGCGTATTGTTCACGAGGTAGGGAAGGCGGAGGGCCTGCGGGAGGTCCTCGCCGTGCTCCTGAGTCCGAAGGACCCTATGCCGCTCCGGCGGGCGATCGCTGGGGCCTTGCGGGCGTACGGCAGCGGGGAGGGCGACGCGGCGCTCCTCCGGGTGCTGTGCGCCAGGGAGGAGGATGCGGCCCTGCGGTCGGCCTGTCTCGGCGCCCTGGCCGAGCGGAGCGGCCAGGGGCTTGCCGATGCGTTTGGCAGGATCGTCGCCGACGAGCAGGACCCGCTCCGGGCGGACGTTGCGGCCGTGCTCGCGGAACGTGGCGGGAGCGTGGCGAACGCCCTGGGCCTCCTGGCGACGACACTCCAGGGGGGGCGGACGGCGGGCGAGCGCGCCCGTGCCGCACGCGCGCTCGGCCAGGTGCGGGCGAAGGAGGCGGTCCCGCCTCTTCTCCAGGCGCTGGGCGACAAGAGCCCGTCCGTCCGTGACGCGGCGCGGGACGCGCTCGTTGCCCTCTGCCTGGAGGACCACGGTGGGAGCCAGCGCGAGTGGCAGGCGTGGTGGAAGGAGAGCGAAGCGAAGTTCGATCTCCTCCAGGCCGATGCGAAACACCTCGACGCGCTGATCGGGAAGCTGGAGCCGAAGAACGACCCGAGAGTCGTGGCGAGTGCGGAGCGGTTGTTGCTTCAGATGGGGAAGAGCGCCGTGCCTGGCGTGACGGCGGCGCTGAGGGAGGGCAGGGCCGGCGCGTCCGCGCTGAAGGTGCTCTCCGCGCAGGGCGAAGTGGCGACGCAGGAGGCCGTGTCGCTCCTGTCCGCGCGGGATGATGCGGTTGCCCAGGGTGCGCAGCGGGTCCTCGTGGAGACTGGGAAGCCGGCCGTGGGCCCCTTGCGGGCGATCGTCGCCGAGGAGGGACGTCCCGCCAAAGAACGGGCGCTTGCGGCTGACGCCCTCGGCCGGATCGGCGACCGGTCTGCGGCCCCGGAGCTGCTTGCTGCCGCCCGCAGCAAGGAGCCGGCCCTGCGCCTCGCGGCGCTGGGCGCGCTGGGCGGGGTCGGCGGGCCTGAGGCGGAGATGACGTTGATCCTCCTGCTGAAGAGCGGCGATCCGGGCCTGCGGTTCGCCGCGTCGCGGGCGCTCGCGCGGCAGGGGAAAGCCGCGGTGCCGGCGCTGGCCTCGATCCTGGCGGAGGCGGGGAATCCCTTGCCGTTCCGCGTCGAGGCGGCGCAGACGCTGGGCGCGATCCAGGATGCCTCTGCCGCAGGGCCTCTCTTGAAGGCTCTTGGCGCGGGTGAGCCGGAACTGCGCGAAGCGGCGGCCTGGGGGCTCGGGCAGGTCCGTGCCCCCGAGTCCCTGGGGGGCCTTGTCAGCGCGCTCCGCGATGGAGCCCCGAGGGTGCGTGCCGCGGCCTGCGTGGCGGCCGGGCAGGTGGGTGGGAGCCGGGCCGTCGTGGCGCTGCGGGATATGCTGAAGGACGAGGATGCCCGCGTCCGTGCCTCCGCGGCCGAGGGCCTGGCAGCGACGGGGGACGAGCGCGTGAGGGCCCTGTTGCGCGAGCGAGTCTCCGACCCGAGCGAGGACGTTCGGCGCAGCGCCGTCGCGGGTCTGGGGAAGCTCCTGAGGCCGGGTGAGGAGGGAGAGATCATCCCGCTGCTCAAGGACAAGGATGCCACCGTGCGGCAGTCCGTCGTGCGGGCCCTGGGGCATCTTCCGGGCGAGCGGGCCCGTGCGGCCGTGGCGGGGGCCGCGAAGGACTCTGATCCATCTGTGCGCCTCGCGGCTCTCTCGGCCGTTTTCGCGTGGCGCGATGCAGCGGCGGCCGGTCTTCTCGCGGACGCGTTGGGCGACGCGGACCCGAAGGTGAGGGAGATGGCCGGCAGGCTTCTGAAGGGCATTGAGTTCAGGGTATCGGTCCCTGTCCTGTTGGAGCGGCTCGCGAGGCCTGGGAAGGCGAAGGCGGCGGCGGTGTTCCTGGAGCAGGCCACGGGCCAGAAGCTCGGCGACGACCCGAAACGGTGGGCAGAATGGTGGAAGGAACACGAGAAGAGAGTCCCGCGGGGCGAGCCGCGGTAGGCAGGCTGTTGCTTGCGGCCGTCCTCTGGCTCCCGGCGGCCGGAGCGGCCGGCGCGGACCGGCTGGGCTGCTGGCGGCTCGCGATGGACGTCGGCGCGGCGCGCGCGGAGTCTTCCCCTGGCCGGATCGTCGCCGTCTGGCTGCCCGATGGAATCGAGGGTGTGGAGCTGGGGAGTCTGATGGACGTCTCCCGGGAGCGGGGGGAGCTGGCGGATGCGGCGGTTCTGGAGGACAGCCGGGGTCAGCGGCTGGTTTTCCGGGCGCCATCGGGCGGCCGCTACGTCGCGCGGTTCGGCGGGCGGCCCACCGCAGGCGCGCCTGGAGGAGCGAAGCCGGACGGCTCGCAGGATACCAAGGGCTTGCCGCAGGAGTTGACCCTGTCGGTGAGCGGCTTGCCGTCGGGCCATCCGCCCGCCACGCCGGAGGAGGCGAGGAGACTGGCGCGCTCCGCTCGGCCGCTGTACGGCGAGGAGGCGATGGGGCAGGTTCGCCTGCGGGAGCATCCCTTCGGCCTGAACGGCCGGTACGTGGCCCGGTTCTCGGGCGCCTTGCGCATCGGCCAGGCAGGGCCGTGGCGGTTCCGCGTGCAGTCGTTCGGGCCTTGTTTCCTGTTCGTGGACGGGCGGGAACTCCTCGCCGGCCCGCGGGACAACCGGCGCTCGTGGAGCCTCCGGATCGAGCAGAGCGAAGCCGCGTGCACGCTTTCAGCGGGCGTTCACACGATCGAGTGCCTCTACTTCAACGTCAGCGGCCCTCCGTACCTGGACCTTCTCGCCTCTCCCCCGGCGGGCGAGGGGTTCGGGCCGGCAGCGGAGTCGATGTGGGTGCGCTACGAAGAGCCGGAGGCGCTATCGCTGTGCGCCCCCGATGGCAAACCTGTGCCGTTTCTCCGGGCGCGCCAGGCGCGGCCATCCGTGTCTTTCAATGGCGAGGTGCGCACCCAGGTCACGCTCGCGCCCTGCTATGCTCCCGGGGAGCAGGCGAGCTATCGAGTGACACTGGAGGGAAAGGCGGAGTCCGCGGGGCCCGACGCGCTCGTGGCGTGGCTCCGGCCGGGCTTCCATACGGCCCGCGTCGAGGCCCTCCGAGGCGGCGAGGCCGTGCCCCGTGCCGTCCAGCGGGTCAGGGTCACGCCATCGGCCTTTGCCGAGGCGCTCGACGTGCGGCTCGACCTGGCGTGTTTCCCCGCGTTCTCCTACGGCGGGAACCGGCAGCTTTTCCACATCGCCGTGAGGACGAGCAACTCCATCCCCCACAGGGTGGAGTACGCAGTCCGGGAGGAGGGCGAGCAGAGGCCCGTGGTCGAGGGCTCCGTTGTCCCCACGGCCCAGCACGGCGCCACGATTGTGTGGCCGGCCGTCGTGCCCGAGGAGGGGGGTAAGCCGCGGCGAGCGGCCGTGGAACTCCGCGTCTGGGGACGGGAGGTAGGAAGGGCCGAGCTGCTCCTCCTGCCCCTGGGTGCTCCGGGCAAGCTGGACGTTGTCGCTTCGGGCGGGAGCTTCCGCGGCCCGCGCGGCGAGGCCATCGCCCTCACGAAGAGCTGGCAGAGCGGCGAGCCGGACATCGAGTGGGCCATCCCGAGGTACGTGGCGCACCGCCTGCGGTCCTCGCCGGCGCCCCGTTCGGTGGTAGTCGTCGGGCTGCCGGGCGGTGAGCCGGAATGGGACGGGCTGGACGCGGCGCTGAAGTCGGCGTTCGGGCCGCGCGGGGCAGCTTGTGAGGTGATCCCGTTTCCGGCCGCGCCGTGGCCGTGCCTGCACGACGTGGCGGCGCTGAGGAAGCGCCTTGCCGCCGCGCCCCCGGATGCGGCAGTGGTCTCGCTCGGGTGGTGGGACGCGGCCGTCGGGACCCCGGTGGACACCTTCGCCCAGGCGGTGGACTTCGCCATCGCCCTCGCGCGCGGGAGTTGCGGGCGCGTCGTCGTGGTACTGCCTGGCCGCCGTGGCGAAGGGGATGGACGCCTGCCCTACACCGAGGCCGCACGGGAGGTCGCCAAGCGGCACCGGGTCCCCTTCCTGGAATTGCAGGAAACCCCGGAAGCGGGCGACGGCGGTCGGGGAGGCGCGCAGGCCGAGAGGCGCTGGCCCTCTCCGTCGGCCCAACAAGAGCTGGCCCGTCGGGCCGCTGAACTGGTGTTCAAGCGATGACCGGAATGCTGCCGCTACCCATCATGGTCTTGGCCTGCCTGGCGTCCTGGGGGAGCGCCGCCCAGGCGCAGAGCGGCGCCGCGAAGCAGCCTGAGGGCCGCTCGACGGCACGAGACCTGCTGGCCGCGCCGGCCTCCTGGTTCGCCGTCAACGGCGCGATCGGCCCGAGTTCGCCTCCTGCGCGGCGGCTGGAGATCTCCTGCCGTCTGGAGAGGCCGGCCATCATCGGAACGAGCGTGCCGGACGGGCTCGGACACGCGCGCCGAATCCTCGTCGAGCTGGAGCCGCTGGGGGCGACGGAGGCGCAGGTCCGCCCGGCGCTCTACCTGAAAGACCGGGACGGCTTTTGGTACGAGCGCCTCCATCCACAGGGCCTGCGGCCCGGCGCCGTGGAGCAGCTCACCGGCGAGCTCGCGCGTCCGGGCGAGTTCGAGCCGCGGGGCCACTTCGGCGGCTGGGACGGGAGCGCCCTGGCCGACATCCGGGAGGTCGGCGTCGTTCTCTTCGCGGAGAGGGAGGCCCCCTGCAAAGTGGCCGTCCGCGCCGCGCGGGTCGAGGGCGGCGAGAAGGCGGAGGAGCCCCTTCGGATCTTCGACCTCGCGGTCTCGCCTCGCGCGCCGCAGCGGTACGAGATGGTCGAGGTGTCGTTTCGGGTGAACCGGACGTTCCAGAACCCCTTCGACCCGAGCGAGGTCGAGGTAGCCGCGGATGTCCGCGCCCCGGGGGCCGGCACCGTGCGCGTGCCCGGCTTCTATACCCAGGACTACGCGGAGGCGCCGGCGCGCCTGGGGGGCCTCGTGCCGTTCGGTTTTCCGCGCTGGGCGGTGCGGTACGCGCCGACGGCCATTGGCGAGCACCAGATCGTGGTGCGCATCGCGGCCGGCGGGGCATCGGCCTGCACGCCGGCGATTCCCTTCGTGGCCGCTCCTTCAAAGAGGCCCGGGCCCGTTCGCGTGGCCCGGCGCGACCCGCGGTTCCTGGAGCACGCGGGCGGTGGGCGCTTCCATCCCATCGGCCAGAACCTTCACAGCCTCGACGACCCTCGCGGCTCCTGGCTGATCGGGGTTCAGTCCCCCACAAGAAGAGGCACCGAGGGATATGGGACGCGCTTCGCCCGGATGGCCGAGACCGGCCAGAACTTCACCGAGGTATGGATGGCGAGCTGGTGGCTTGCCGTCGAATGGTCAGGCCGCTGGCCCCACTACCGCGGTGCGGGACGGTACAACCTCTGCAACGCGGCGCGCCTGGACCGGGTCATGGCCCTCGCCGAGCGCCACGGCGTGTACGTCAACCTCGTCGTGGACAACCACGGCCAGGCGAGCGAGGCGGTGGACGCCGAGTGGCCGGACCATCCTTACAGCCGCCGCAACGGCGGCTTCCTCCAGAAGCCGCAGGAGCTGTTCACCGATCCCCGGGCCTTCGGCCTCTGGAAGCAGAAGGTCCGCTACGTCCTCGCGCGCTGGGGCCAATCGCCCAATCTCCTCGGGCTGACCCTCTGGAACGAGATCAACCTCGCGGGCGACAGCGATCCGGCGGCGCGGCGCCAGAAGGCCGAGTGGTACGGGAAGATGGCCGGCTACGTGAAGAGCATCGCGCCCCATGTCCTGGTCGGCGTCCACTTCTCGACCGACTTCCAGAGCGTCGACCGCCTCCTGGCATCCCTGCCGGAGGTCGACTACATCGGGGCCGACGCTTACCACGAGTCGGAGGACCTCATCGAGCTGGTCGACCAGACGGCGGCGGTCCTGGCCCAATATGGGAAGCCGGTTCTGGTCACGGAGTTCGGCGGCAACTGGTATGGGGGCTCCGTGCCCCGGCTGAAGGCCGACCTCCACGCGGGCCTGTGGGCTTCCGCCTTCACGACGCTGGGCGGCGCGCCGCTGTTCTGGTGGTTCGACTTCATCGAGAAGCATGAACTCGACCGGGAGTTCGCGGCGCTGCGCCGATTCATGGACGCTGAGGGGCCGAGGCAGCACGAGTGGAACTTCCACCAGGTAAGACTCCGCGGCGACCATCCCCGCCTCCTGGACATCGGGTCGCTGGCCCTGGCTGCCCCGGGGGCCACGCGCGTCTACCTCTACGACAAGCAGGCGACGCCCCTATGGGTGGAGAGTGCCCATCTCAGGCCTGTGCCGCCCGTCGAGGTGGAGATCGCCGGGGTCGGCCCGGGCACGTTCTGCGTCGAGTTCTGGGACACGGAAGCCGGGCGGAAGGTCGAGGAGCGCCGGCTCGACTCCCGCGGCGGCGCACTGGTCCTGCGGACACCGCCTTTCCGCCGCGACCTCGCGGTCCGGGCGATGCGGGAGTCGCCTGCCTCGCACACTCCGGGAGGGACAGCGAGATGACCCTGCGCCGATGGCTCGTTCCGTGCGTCCTGGCCTGCTCGGCCGCGAGCGCCGCGGCGGGAGCCGCGGGCGTCGAGCTTCGCCACTCGTCCTTCCGATGCCCCAGCGGGCTGGACACGGGCACCGTGGAGGTGTTCCTTCACAACAGGGGTGCCGGGCCGGCCGAGGTCGTGGAGGTCACGCTCGACGGAGTCGCGCTCCCCGTGCGAGGCGTCTGGGACGCCGCGGAGGCGGAGGGGAAGGCGGGTGAGAAGCGCATCCGCGTGTACCTCGACCCCTCGATGGCGCTGTCGGGCAAGCGCGTCCTCTGGGCGTGCCTGGACCCGAACCCGCTGCCGGCGGACGCCCTGGGGGTGCTCCAGCTGAAGCTCGCGGAGAAGGCTTCCCGCCTGGTCAACATCGGCGTTCGCACCCGGGACGGGCAGACCCTCCAGAAAGTCCTTCCGCCGGAGAACCGCAAGTTCTCCCTGACCGGCATCGCCTTCGCCGAAAGCCGCCAGAAGCTCTACGCGTACGTGGAGAACAAGACGGGAGGGCCGCTTCACGTCGCCCAGGTCTTCGTCAACGGGCAGGACGTCACCGGCTCGGCCACCGTGCTGCCGGCGGAGTTGCCATCGGGGGAGAAGGCGCCGATCGTGCTCCCGCTCGCCCGTCCCGTGCCGGAGGGCTCCTTCGTGTTCGTGGAGGTCACCACGAAGGAGGGCCCGGCGGCGATGGAGCGCGGAAGGGCGGCGTCTTACTTCGCCGTCAGCGTCGACAGCGGAGGCGCCGGGCCCGCCGGGCTCCACCTGGACGAGGTTCCGTTTACTGACGCCTACACGCGGTCGCTGGAGAAGACCACCGGGCGGACGAAGTACATCTTCTCCTGCCCCATGCACGCCTACGGCGGCGACCTGCGGCGATGCGGAGACGAGATCGTGCGCCGCTGCCTGGCCTATCGGCGGCTGGACCCCGTCGCCCTGACGGGGGTGCACATCTGCCGGACGGCCGCGGAGAAGGGCTACTTCCTCTTCGGGGAGGCGGCGGACAGCGTCCGGATGAACCCGTTCATCCAGTCCGCCTACTTCCGCCCGTCGCGCGAGCGTCCGGAGCACGTGGCTCAGTGGCTGACGGCCCTCGCCAAGCGCGGCTGCCAGCCGCACCCTCTCTTCAGCATCCTCGACCTGAGTGCGTCTCCGCTGCCGGAGCATGAGACCCCCGGCGTCGGGGCCACGCCTCGGCTGGGCGCGTTCTACGTCATCTCCCGGGGATCCCGGGGCGTCCTCTACCGCTTTGGCAGTTGGCTGCAGACGCCCCAGGGCCGGGCCGAGGTCGCGGCACTCAACGCGGAACTCCAGTCGCTGAAGCCGCTCCTGAGCGTCGCGGAGCCCTATGGACCGGTGCCGGCGTCCACCCCCTTTGCGGAGGCGACTCTCCTGACGTGCGGGGACCTCGGCGCGCTCCTGGTTGCCATCAATCACACGGGCCTGCCCCAGGCGGCCGGCGGGGAGGGCGTGCGCCGCCCCCTCAGGAACGTCAAGGTGAGCATCCCCGCTCGGGGCTGGCTGAGCGCCAAGGAGGTCTCTCCCGCCCCTCCGCCCGAGGGGGCGGCCAGCCGCCTGGTCCTGGCCCGTGAGGGGGATGGTGCCTCCTTCGTCATCCCCGAGCTCAACGAGGCGCGGGCCTTCCTGATTCGCTGAAGGAGAGGAACGTGGCACTGTCCAGGCGGCTCATCGGCGGAGCACTGATCGGGCTCGCCGTCGTCGCCGGCGCGGCGATCTGGCTCTACGTCCGTCCTCGCCGCGTCGAGGGCCCTGTCGCTGGCCCGCCGGCGCCGTCCCCCAAGGTCGAGGTCAAGCCAGCGAAGCCGAAGAGCGCCGCAGAGCGGCACGCCGACCTGAAGCGGCGCTACGACGAGCTGGCGAAGAAGAAGTGGGACGAGTCCCTCTTCGGCGAGTTCGAGGGCATCATCCAGGATGCCCGGGCGCTGCAGCAGGCCTTCCCGAACAGCAAGGAGGGCCTCCAGGCGCAGGAACTGGCCATCCTCGCCTACGAGAAGCAGGGGAAGTTCCCGCAGCGCTTCGAGGCCTTCCTCCAATACGTCGAGATGGGCGAGAAGGTCTATGACCGCGAGATGGCCTCGAAGATCCTGCTCCTCGAGGCCAACCGGAACTTCAAGAACAAGGAGTTCCTGACGGCCAACCGCTTCTACGAGGAGGTGCTCAGCCGCTACCCGGAGGGCAAGGTGGCGGACATTGCTCGGTTCCAGGTCGGCCGGTGCTTCGAGGAGGTGGGGGACTGGCAGGTGGCCCTTCGCAAGTACAAAGCGATCATGGACGCTCCCGCCGGCGCGAGCGGGATGAAGCTCGACGCCTGGAAGCAGACCTACGAGGTCTACGCCCGCCGCGGCCGGACCCAGCAGGCGCTCGATACGCTCCAGGGCATCTGCGGCCACTACAAGGACAAGCCCGAAGCGCGCTGGGCGCACCTCGAGAAAGGCGCCTATCTCTGGAGGCTGGGCAAGAACGCGGAAGCACTCCGGGTGCTCCACGAGGTCAAGAAGCTGTATCCCGGCGCACCCGAGGCGGGGCAGGCCGAGCAGTACATCAAGCGAATCGAGGCCGCCTTCACGAACATCGAGAAGGGAAAGCTCTTTGACCTGCCCAAGTGATCGCTGCCCGGCCACGGGGGACGACCGGTCAAGATGCCGGTGAGGCCCCGGGAGGGTTCATCGTGCCCTTCGGCTCTCGTCAGCGGCCATGTCTGCGCGCTCCGCCTTGCGGCACCCTGCTACCTCGAGGGTCGCCGCCAGGGCGAGGACCGCTGCGCTCTCGGCGAACACCAGGGTCGTCTTGTAGCTGAGACCGAGGAGCAGCAACGCCGGGCAGCCCGCGCAGAAGGCCAGAAGCTGGATCGTCAGGGCCGCCTCGCGCCGTGACCGGTCCATGTGCTTGACTTGCCGGAGTCCTCGTGTATAATGAAATCGCAGAATGCGGGAACAGGGGGTTCTTGCCGTGCCGCTATACCCGGCGACACAGATGACAGCGCGTGCGGTATCGCTCCCCTCCTCACGGGGAGCCACACAGAGGCCCCGTTTGGCCGATTCCGTGGACGCATGCGCAATAGCCTATGTCGCTGTGCATAGTTTGGGAGGGGCGGTCCGACGCCGCCCAACGACGCCCGTGCTCTTCAGGCGAGGCTCTCCCTTCGGGCGAGGCGTATTCCCTGCGCGACGGGTTCGTTGCACACGTCGAGAGAGGAGGCGAGCCGTCATGCATGAGTACCGGCGTGCCGCGTGTGCTGGGCTTCTGCTCCTCGCGCTGGCCATCGCCGCCACGCCAGGCAGGGCCGGCGGGCTGCTCAACCCCGGCTTCGAACTCCCCAGGGAGAAGGATGGGACATTCCCAGGCTGGTCGAAAGCCCAGTGGGGGCGTGCCGAGTGGCTGGCCCGGGACACCCAGGTGAAGAAGGAAGGGGAGTGCTCGCTTCGCGTCGAGGCGAGGGAGGCGAGCGGTGGGCGTCTGCTGCAGGAGGTCTGGGTCGAGCCCGATGCGGCCTATCGCCTGACGGGCTGGGTGAAGACGGAGGGGCTGAAGGCGGAGTCCCAGGGGGAGTTCTGCGGCACGTTGACGGTGCGCGAGGGCCCGCCGGGGATGGGCCACGTAGGCGAGAGTGGCAGGAACCACGTTGGCACAACGGACTGGGTGGAGGAGACGGTGGACTTCATCGGCCCGGCGGACGGGAAGGTCGCGGTGTCGTGCGAGGTGGCGAGCGGCACGAGGGTGACTGGGCGGGTCTGGTTTGACGGCCTGCGCCTCGAGCGGCTGGCCTCGCCGTACAGCGTGGGGCTCCTGAAGGACCCGCTCCATGGCGACTGGGTGCGTGCGGCCCGGGCGCTGCATCAGATGCCGCCCGACTGGAACGCGGTCGTGTCGGTATTGGAGAGCGTCTTTGCAGCCCCGAAGGCGCGCGCTCTGGGGCGCGCGCGGGAGTGCCTGGTTGCCCTCCACGCCGAAGCCACGGCGGACCCTGCGGTGCGGCAGCTCCTGGTGCGTTTCTACGGGAAGTGCTCGTTGAGCGTTCCCTTCCGCCTCTGGCCGTCCGGCGGGGCGCGCGCTCTGCTCGAGGAGGCCGCGAAGCTGCCGGGAGCGGATCCGAAGAGTGCCGGCGCCGTCCGGCTGGGCCTGGCGCGCGCCGTCGCGCTGGAGACCCCCGATCCCGCGGCGGCCGCGAAGGCCATCGAGGCGGTCGTCGGCGGAGATGTTGCGGCGCGCCGGGACGTGCTGTCGGGCATCCTGGCGGACATCGGCGGGGCCGACGCCAGGGCCGCCGAGCTGGTTCGCAGCGGGGACGCCGCGGCGGGCCAACAGAAGGGAGGCCCTGGCACCCTGTCGCGCGTCAACTCGCTCCATCGTGCGGAGGCGTACCGGTGCGTCCTTCGGCTCCTCGACCTGTTCCTTGCCCTCGCCGACCCGAAGGACGAGAGGCGTCCGCAGCAGGAGATCGAGCGCGTGGCCGTGCTGACGCAGCTCGGCGAGCAGGCGGAGGCGCTTCGGGCGGCACGCCGGCTGGCCGCGCCGGACTCCGGCGTGCCCGAGGAGATCCGGGAGCAGCTCCTGCCGACGCTCGTGAACCTCGAGGTCGCCGCAGGCGAGATGGCAGCCGCGCGGACATGGGCAGTCGCACTGGAGGGGCTGCTCGCCAAGGCGAAGAAGCCGCGGTCGGCTGCACTCCTCGGCTACGCCGGGGCGCTGGCGGGCCGGCAGCACTGGCTGGAGGCCGAGAAGGAGTGCCGGCAGATCATTGCGGCGTGGCCGCAGGACCTCTCGGCCTGCCTCAAAGCGCAGGCACTGATCGTCAAAGCGCTGGTCGGGCAGGGCCGGTTCGACGAGGCCATCGGCGCCGCAAGGGTCCTGTACGGGGCGGCCCCCAACACGGAGAAGGACCTCACTGAGGCCGCGATCGTGGTCATGGGCGCCTTGAAGGCGAAGTACCGCTCGATGGGCCCTGCCAACGAGTTCGCCGCCTACCAACAGCATGGGCCGGACGGCCCGGACGGGAAGGCGGGGACCGAAGACGACCTCAAGGACGCGGTAGCCTCGTTCCCGTACGTGGTCCCTACAGAGGCGGCGGCCGCGCTGAAGAAGGCCATCGACGCTCTGCCACAGGACTACGGCGGCAGGCGGCAGCGGGGGTATCTGCACCTCTTCGCGGGCGAGCCGGCGCTTGCGTTGCGGGAGTTCGCGGCGAGGTTCCCCCTGACGTTCCTCGACCAGAAGGCTACCGAGGAGGCGACCGACGACATCGTGGTGACGCTGCGGGCGTACTACGGCCACCCCTTCGTCGCCAGCCGCTTCGTCGACTACGTGAAGTACGGGCCGAACGGCAAGGACGGCAAGCTGGGTACGGAAGACGACCTGACGGACCCGGTCAGGGAAATCCTCGAGAAGAAATGAAAGGGGGGAGCCCCATGGTCAGGCATGCGTTCGGCCGCTGCGTGATGGCGTCCCTCCTGGCGTTGGCGGGCGGGGCGCCAGGCGCGGAGACGGGGAAACCCAAGAACCCCGGCTTCGAAGCCGACGCGAACAAGGACGGCGTCCCCGACGGGTGGGCGAAGGGCGGCTCGCTCCAGAAAATCCGCGTCGACACCACGGAGAAGAAGGAAGGGAACTCCTCCGTGCGGCTCGATGCGGAGAAGCCGGCAGACGGCGGCCTCTGGCAGGACGTCCCCGTCGAGCCGGGCGCTCTGTACCGCCTGACGGTGTGGGTGAGGACGGAGAAGCTCGGCGCCGGACGGAGCGGGGCGCTCCTGGCCACCCTCTCGGTCGGCACGAAGTCGGGACAGACCTCGCTGGAGAGCGCGAAGAGCCACGCGGGGACGACGGCGTGGGTGCAGGAGGGCCTCGACTTCCTCGGCCCGAAGGACGGCGTAGCCAAGCTCTCGTGTGTCTTCTCAAAAGGCGGCGGGGTCACGGGGACCGTGTGGTTCGATGGCCTGGAACTCGTGCGCGTGGCGCCTGCGGGGGGCCTCGGCGGGCTGCGGGAGCCCCCAACCGGCTGGCGCCCCCGGGCGGAGTGGGCGCTGCAGCGTCAGCCGCAGGACTGGGCAACGCTCGTCGCGGCGCTCGATGACTTCTACACGAAGGCGACGAGTCAGGACCCTGGCGGCACGGAGTCTTACATTGGGGCCTTGTGCGCAGCCGCGCAGGGCGACCCCAAGGCGCGCTCCTGCGCGGAGCGCTTCTATGCCCGGAACGCTCTGCGGATGCGCCGCGGCGATCTGGCCCGTCCGGAGGCCCGGAGCCTGCTCGAGGGCGCCCTTGCTCCGAACGAGCAGGACCCCGAACTCCCCCTGTGGGCCGGCATGGGCCTCGCCCGAGCCGTCGCGCTCTATGGTGAGGAGGCGACGCCCGCCGCTATCGACCTCATCGGGCGCACCCTGGGCCACCGGCTTGCACAGCGGCGGCGAGTGGCTGCAACCCTGTCCCAGGACGCGCGTGAGCTGGCCCAGTCGGGACCGGGGGAGAAGCACATCCGCGTCCTCGACATCCTGCTGAGCATCACCCCGCCGGAGGCCTCGAGCCGGGCCGACATCGAGGTGGAGCGCATGAGCGCCCTCGCGGCGGTTGGGCAGGCCGACAAGGCACGAGCGGCAGCGGAGGCGCTCGTCGCTCCCGGTCGCACCGTGAGCGACCGGAGCTACTATGACGCCCTCGTCACCCTGGTTCGGGCTGCGGCCGAGGCCGGGAACGGCGAGGAAGCGGCCAAGTGGATCGGGGTGGGTCGCGAGCAGTTCGCGAGGACTCCCGACGGCGGGGCCGGCTTCCTCCTGGCCTGCGCCCGGGCGCTGTACGAGAGGCAGCGGTACGACGAGGCCGCGGCGGAATGCCAGAAGCTGGTCGCGTGCTTCCCCCAGGCGGTCCGCGAATGTTTCGAGGCCCAGAAGGTGCTGGTTTCCTGCCTCGTGCGCCAGGACCAGGGGGAGAGAGCTGCCGGCGCGGCCAAGGTGCTCTACGGCGCCGCAGGCAACTCCAAGGAGGCGATCACCGACGCCGTCAAGCTCGCCATGGCCGCCTTGAAGGCGAAGCACCGGGCGATCGGGCCCGCCAATGCGTTCGCCGCGTTCCAGAAGTACGGGCCGAACGGGCAGGATGGCAAGAGGGGGACGGAGGATGATGTCGCGGACCCCTTCGCCGACGTGCGATGGGCTCCTCCGCCCGAGGCAGATGCCCTGTTCTCAAAGACCCTCGACGCGCTCCCGAGAAGCCTCGGCGGCCTGCGGGCGCGTGGTTACCTGTACCTTTACTGGGGCAAGCCCGTCCAGGCCATGGCGGAGTTCGCCCGGCGGTACGAGCAGATGCCGCCGGACCATTCGGCGGCCAGCGAGAGCGTAGACGATCTGCTTGTAGCGCTGAAGGCCTGCCACGGGCACACCCTCGCCGGGGGCCAACTCCTCGAGTACCTGAAGCTCGGGCCGAAAGGCAAGGACGGGAAGGCTGGCACCAACGACGACCTGTCGGACCCGATTGCGGACATCCTGAAAGGGAAGTAGGCGGGTCCCCGCCCCGCCGGGCGGCGAGCACGAAGGGCATGAGACAATGCCTCACGACCGTCGGATCGCCCGTTCTCTCGCTCTGGCAGCGGCCCTGCTGGTCCTTGCCGCAGGCTCGGCGCGGGCTGGGGCCGGGCCGGAGGATGACGTCCTCGGCCATATGCGTGGCCTCGTCGAAGGGGCCGTCCTGCGTGCCGGTGCCCAGCCGGGCGAGCAGGCCCGCGCCCTCGCCGAGGTGAGGCGGCTCGCGCGTGGTCCCGCCGTGGCTGAGGAAGTCCTGCCCCTGTGCCAGCAGGTGATCCGCTCGCGGAGCTTGGGCGACCGCGGTGCGGCATTGGCCGCAGCGGAATGCCTTGCAGCGTGCCTGGCGGAGACGCGCCTGCCGGTCGTGGACATCCGAGACCGGCTCATGGCGGAAGTGCCGCGCGCTGGGACCGCGTCGGCCCGTGCAGCGCTCCTGGAGGTAGCGGAGCGGTTCTACAGCTTCCTGGAGCGCCCGGCTCGGTGCGAAGGCCCGCGTCTCCCGAAGCAGACCGCCAGCGCGCCGGCACCGGTGGCGCTGAACTTCGATGGCCTTGGCATTGGCAGCAAGGAGGGGAAGCTCGCGGCGCGAGTCAGCCCGCAGACTCTGCTTCTCCCAGGCCCCCCCGCGTCGGCTGCGAGCCCGTCGGAATCACTCGCTCTATCCGTGACCCTACGCGCCGCCCGGGCGCCGCAGGTTGGGGATTCGGGGTCCGCTATGCCGCTGGCCCGGACGTCCGACGCGATTGCCCTGGCTTTGACCCTCCGCGTGGCCCGCCCGGCGGCGGCTCCGCCGCCGGCCGCCGGGCTGTCGGCCCAGCATCCTGAGGCCATCACCTTGGCCCCGGCCCTCCGCGCTGCGCGCCCTCAGGCGCTGCCTCCGCCGGCAGGTGGGGAGCCGGCGGCCTGGGCACCCGATGCAACCGCCGCTGCGGCGAGCCCCCACGCCGCTCGCGTGCGGGACCTGCGTGTGCGCGCAGCGGACGAGCGGGCCGGTCCGGCCTCCCTGGACAAGGCGCTGGCCGCCGCCATCGAAGCTGCCGCCAAGGCGGCGCTGGACGCGATGGTGAGCGGCGCGTTGGCCAACGCCGACCAGAAGGCCCGGGACGGGGACCGCCAGGCGGCGGTGGATATTCTGGCGGCGCTCCTCCGTGACACACCAGACACCGCGTCGTCTGCCCAGGCTCTCTCTCGCGCCCTCGGGATCTTCATGACGGGCGCTGAGGCCGGCGAGCGCGCGAACAGGCTTGCGGCCTTCGGTCTGTGGGCCACGGCGAACGGCGGTCCGCGTGACGGTGCCCAGGCGCGCCTGCTCATCCTCCAGGAACTGTATGGGAATGGGGACTTCAAAGCAGCGAGGGATGGCCTCGGCGAATTCCTCAAGGAGCACGGCGCCTCCGACCTCGGACCCCGCGCAGAGCTTCTCCTGGGCCTCACCGCGTGGAAGCTCGACGACCGCCCAGGAGCCGTCAAGGTGCTGCGCGAGCTGGTCCACAATCACCCCGGGCACCCCGTAGCGCCGCAGGCGCTGTTCCTTGTCGGGTATCTCTCGTTCTCGGCCGGGGAGGCAGAGGCCGCGCAAGCCGCCTTCCTGCGGGTGATCAGGGACTACCCCGACAGCGCGTTCGCGGAGAAGGCGATCGACTTCCTCGGCGGGGAGGCCGCCAAGCGCGCCGAGGCCCAGGCCGAGAAGCCTGCCTGGAGGACAATCCCCACCTGCTCCTGCACCCGAGTGCACACGCCGCCGACGGTCGATGGGCGCATCGACGAAGCGGAGTGGCAGGGAGCGGCCCCGCT
>Ga0307378_10003232_pt1 | contig 24015 bp, 24 predicted proteins | sample UN1MG_FD_202238 | JGI IMG/M metagenome (GOLD analysis project Ga0307378, IMG submission 202238) | Soil microbial communities from Risofladan, Vaasa, Finland - UN-1 | ecosystem: Environmental > Terrestrial > Soil > Coastal area > Acid sulfate soil | place: Finland: Risofladan, Vaasa | collected...
AAGTGTAACAGTCCGGGTGGAGGCCTCGAGTTCCTAGAGGTCTCGGCGTGGCGGGATCTAGACGAGGGCAACCTACGGCCGCCACTCTATAGATCTCAAACCAGAGCAGAGGTGCTTTACTATGGTATGATAGGGTTACAACCCTAAAAAATTGGTAATGCTTTGGGGTTTTTGGGGGGTCTGGAGCCCGCCGCCACCCCACCGGGTGGTACAGTAACGTTACAGTAATTCACCCACTTTCACTTTAATTCACCCACTTTCACCCCGCTTTCACTTTAGGATTCGTTTCACCTCCTCGGTTAAATCCATCGCTCCTTTCCTCAAAGCCTCGTTGCCCTGATCGATGTCTTCAGGATTCTCCACCTTTCCGGCGCCTCTTTTTGAAAGTTCTTCAAGGATGCTCAGCGTGCAGGGGACATCGAACATGTGCTTTACGTATTCAAGTTCCTCCATGGCCTTCTCAACGTGTTGCTGAGACGGGAGCAAGCGCCTTATGTCTGACAGCTCGGCCTCGGTCTCCTCGAGGGAGGGCTCTAGGCTTGAGAGGGCCGAGCCTTCAAGGGCGCCACCTTCCTCTGTCATCTCTTCCGTGGGGGCGGGCTCCATCGTAGTAGGTGGGGCCGTCACCTCGATTGGCTCCATAGGGCCTGTCTCACTAGGGGTCTCAAGCAGGGCTGGCACCTTCTCTGCCAGCTTGGTGGGGTCACCGGTAAAACTCTCAGTAATGCCTTCGGAAGCGTCGGTAGCCGTGGTGGGTGAGGCTCCCGCCTCCATGGCTCGTCTTTGCTCGGCTCTGGCCCTGCGCACTTCTCCACTCCTCAGGCCTCCTCGGCGTCCCGCCTCGACGAACACGGAATTTTTCCCCCTAGGGTTCTTACGCTTCAGGAGCTTGTCTAAGAGTTTCACGTTATTGAAGACTTGTGAAGCCTTAGAAATAAGGGCTTCGAGCGGTTGAGGTCCCTTTAAGGGTGGATTTTAAGGGAGTTCAAAGGTGCTCGATATGATTTTGATATAATTTTTTGATATCAGTCCTGATATCAGTTTGTGATTTTGAAATCAATATTGGTACCAATTCTGGTCGCATATTAGGGAGTAGGTAGACCGTTGGGTGTACCAGTAAGTAATTCCTAACGTCTGAGATGGGGGTTGAAGGCTTGATGCCAAGGTTAAATCAGGGTTCACCTGCCTGAGGGGTGGCCTCAAAGGCTTGAAGAGTGGCTCGCGCGAAACACCAAGTTTTTACGCCCAAAAACAGGCTTATTTTTTCTTGAAAACGCGCGTGCGAGAATCACTATTGTTCTTCACTATCTCTTTCTATATCTTCATTGTTTTTCATTTCAGAATTGAAACATTCCCTTGTTCGAAATTTACCTATACCTAAAGCCTTTCTGACATCCTCTAAGTTGTAGCCGAGAATCTCCAACATGTTTTTTATTTCATCAAATTCAGAACCTTTTGATGTCTGTTCAGCATGGTATTCCCAATCGAACCATGGTTTAAATGTCTTGAAAAGGCCCTCTATCCACTGTTCATAAAGGGAATGAAACTCTGGCTCTAGAAGCGTAAGTCCAGGTTCTTTGGATAGCGTTAGAGTCAATTCTGCTGTTGCCCACTTACCTTTCATCAGTTTTTCTTCTTCATAATCCCGAAGTGGGAGTCCTCTGTAACGACCATATCGCCCCCATCCTCCAGACCACCAACTACTTATGAATGTCCTCTGTCCCGAGACTTCAACCTTAATACGTAAACTGGACGATTTAGATTGTAAAAGTAGTTCTCCATCATTCGTGGAACTTATTGAAAATGCATCTGGGATATCTGGGCAAAACTGTTTAAGCCCTGATTTCAAGCCTTTTAACTTCGCCTCGTTAAGACGGTTAAGAAAGTCGTTATTCTTACTAAGCTGAATTGGTAAGTCAAGAAAATCAAATCGCTTTATTTTAGGATCTTGATCTACATAATAAAATTCATCTGCTAAACCAATATGCGATACTCCTGTAAGCCAGTAGAGGATTAGCCACTCTCCAAGCTGTAATAAGATATTACTACTGCGATCTTTAAGCATTTCAACATGGGCTTTGATATCAGACATATCGTAAGCTTGAGTGAGCTTCTCTCTGAGTTCCTCAGAAGAATAAACCACTTCTAATGCTTGACGTCCGAATTCTTGGGGACGATAAGCGCTGCTAAATTGTGGCATTTTCCCATCTACAATATTAAATAACAAATGTATATGCGCTTTCAACTCCCTTAGATCTGTTGTCATTTGAGTTAATCGAACCAGATAGTTGATGTCCCAGAGCTCAACTCGAGGGTGCTGCTTCTTTATATATTTAGCTAATTCTCGCTGAGCACCCTTTGTTACATGGCCAGTGAAAACAAGAATTCGACGAATAGGAGCATCTTTTTTCGCAATGGGTAAGTCGAATCCCACATCAAGCATGGAATCCAACTGACCTCTGATTTTGGATCTCCATCGCGCTGTATTTATATTTCCTACTTTAATCTGAAAGTAACAGCAAAACTCGACTCCTATGGGATCTTTATAAGAGGCCGCTAAATCTATACCGTGTTCCCCTGGTCCATGATGTGAAGTTATAGGAAAGACCTGATATCCCTCAACCTGCGATAGCCTTAGGGTTAGAAACTCAATAAGTTGGGACTCGTTAAATGCTATTAGATTCCTACGAACTTCGCTCCAACATTTCTTATGATCCATTTTTCGATTTCCCATCATCTAGAACATAATAAGCCTCGTTGAATTAATATATGAATCATAAAAACTCCCGCGTATCAAAGTAGTTGCGACGAAGTCGCTTTACATTCGGTTATAGAGACATTGCTATTGAAAACAATAGGGGGATTTAATCTATGCTTGGATAGACAAACATTTGAGACCAATAAACCAAAAAAGGCAGGATTAAGACTATTGAGTCTCTTGAGTCTTGACAACTTCAAGGAATTTCCTGATGCGCGCGCGACGCGCCGGAGGAGCATCTCCCCACTGCACTCGGGACACGGGGCCGACGTCGAGGGCGTCACCCTCGCATCCTCCGGAGCGCCTCGGTGAGAGGTGGACCCCACCCGAGGCTGGATATTCTGATCTCGTCCAGAGGCGAGCCGTATTTCCTCTCCCGTCTATGGGCGATCTTGTGGAGGACGTTGAACCTCGCCCCGTCGCATCCCTTTATCTCCGTGATCACCGCGTTCAGAGCTCGGATGAATACCATGGCCGCCTCCGCGCCCATGTAGGGGTTCCTCGACCCGCCTCCGGGTGGAGGTATCACCGCGTCTCGGGCCTCGGCCAGCCGAACGATTGCGCGGAGGAGCCTGTCGCTGTCGATTCGGGTATCCCAGCATATCTCCAGTTCCTCCGCAGCTCCGGGCCCCCTGAGCGTGGCCACCTGGAAGAGGCCGGATACGACGAGGCCCTCCCGGACCTTCCGGTTCTTGATGGTTACGTGGGCGCCTGTATGGCTGATCTCCAGGGTCGGAAGGTTCAGCGTGTTTATGTCTCGAAGGCTTCGGGTGAAGGTGTTATTCACCAGCCCGTCGAGGGCTACCTTGAAGGCGTCCCGCCAGTCTCTAGCACCCTCAAGCTCCCTCTCGAACGACTCCAGATCTCTCGACATCTACTTCACCTCTTTTTATTGAGCTTGGGTAGCCTCCCGTGGTCTTGCTTGAAGTGGGTTAGTAGTAGCTTTTCGGAGGAAAGGTGCGTACGGCCTTCAGGAAATTCGTAGCACCAGTAGATTTTCACGGGGTCACCCCCCTTAGCATCTAACGCGACCACGTGCGCGACGATTTCAATTTCATGCTGTGTCGCCCTCGTGTGATAATCCCAGAGCCTACAATTAGAGTCTATGCCGCCAAGGTGCTTTGTACACCCAATGTAGATGATGTCCGTCTCCTCATCACCCCATCCGAAGGGGTCGCTTACAACCAGAAGGTAGACGGCGGGCTTTGGAGGATAGTTCTTCCAGCGTGAGCAGACACCGCGCCCGCCCTGCCAGAACGGGCCGCTGTTGACGAAGACTTCTGAAAGGTCATCCACTTTCATCTTTTCTCATACCTCTAGGCACTTTACTCCCCCGTCCAGGGGCAAGGCGGCTCTCGCCTCATCTCGTCGTCACCCACGGCGGCCAGCCTTCCCATTCAAGTTGGCTCCTCCTTCATCCATCTCCCGGCTCCTCCTCCGCCTCCTCCAGCCTACGGGCCCACACGCCCCGGCGGATGTTTTCCACGAGGCCACGCCGCTTCAGCAGCTGAAGGACACCCCTCACGACGTGCTGATACCTGGGCTCGTCCCACCTGCCTCCTTATGCGCACGAATACGACGCCGCTCAATGGCCTCGAGGACCTGCTCCTTGTAGATCAGCCCCTCGTCCCAGATGCGGGCGATGCCCGCCTTTATCAGTAGCCTGTTATAAGTGGCTCTGTCGATCATCTCATCACTTGAGAATCCATGAGATTCCAATAGCTTGACATATGCTAGATCGATGGCCTCCTCAGGGTCTAGAGGCGTGACCAGGAAGCAGGCATCCTTGATGGCCAGAAGTGATAGCAGCGTCCTCTTACGAGCCGTAGGTCTCAGGTGTATCTCGGCCTGCTTTGGGTCCAATAAGACCACATATAGACGTTTGAGGAAGTTCTGCTCCAAAGCCTCAAACTCCTCTAGGAAAGAGGGGGAGAGCAGGAACTTGTTAAAGAGGAGAATGGGAGGCATCTCATCAGAAGACACGATGATCTGGCGGAGTATCTTATACGCCGCCACGAGGTCGCTTCCCTCCCTGAAGTTCACCACGATTTTGCCGTGGGTCCCCACCTGAACCTTGACGTCGAAGGGGCTTTCCATCTCGAAATATATTAGGCCGGTGCTAGAGACATCCCCATGCTCACTTTCGACGATTCGATCTCTTGTCCTGTCCCAGTCTATACCTGAGGAGAGGATGAGTTTGTTGCCGTAGCTCATAGTTGACCGCAAAATAGACTCTATCTCGACGACGTATATATGTTAGATAAAATAGAGGGGTGGAACGGGTTGACGGAGAGAGTAATAACCACGGCGAAGGCGTACCTGACCGACAGCAGCAAGGTCGTCGTGATCCCCATGAAGCTGAGGCGGGAGCTAGGCGAGGAGAACACGGATCTCTTCATCGTCAAACTGGACAGCGAGGGGCGCATCATCTACGAACCCATCAAAAAGGAGACCTCCTCGCGCACGCACAGGAAGGTGCGCAGCAGGGAGGAGAAAAAGGAGGCGACATCGTGAAGCCCACCAGGATTGTCGTGATGCGGGGCGTGTCCAAGTCGACCCGCTGAGAGGAGGCCTGCCTCTGAAGACCATGAGAATCAGAGCGCCGGGGCAGACCCCGACGCCCATGTCCACATCCACAACGGCACCACAGCCGACACCGGAAGGTGACCAAGGTCAACCACAGCAAAGGAGGCCCCCGCCCCACCGTATGGGCCCTCGAGGGCACCTCCCAACAAGAAGTAGCCAGAGCCTACCATGAGATGCGTAAAAGCAGGAGGGAGGCAAGCGAATGAGTCCACTAGGGCGGTGGGACCCGCGCCGGGGCAAGTGGAAGCTGAACAAGATCATCAAGGAGTACCTGCAGGTGGCCCCGGACCCCGTCACCGTGGACGCCCTAATCAATTACCTGAAGACACAGGGGTACCACCCTACGACAACAAGGAGAATCCTCCCCCAGTTCGTGGAGATAGACGGGAAGGGTCACGTGTGCATGAAGAGAGGAGGCTAGGGCGCATGAAGCCAGTCTCAGATAGGGTCCTGGATGGAGATAGGGGCAAGAAAGTTAAAAATGGTTCCCGGGAACAAGATGAATTATTTCAAGAATCTGATAATAATTTGGGGGAATTATTTCAAGAATCTGATAATAATTTACCTGCGAACGAGGATACTGAAAACGAATCTTTGATATTATTATTATATAATAATATCAAACATATAGAAAGTATAGAGGATAAGAATAGAAGGGAATTATTTTACAATTTAGATAATAATTTGAGAAAGCAGTGGTTTAAGACCTTCATAGGCTACCTCATCGAACACAAGGCGATAATGTGGGAAACCTTCTCTAAAGCTAATCCCTGGTTCAACCAACAAGCCTTCTACAGGGGCCTCAAAATAATAAAACCCTTCATTAAGAAATTGAAAATATCAAATTCCAAACTCATATCGCAGGGAAACCAGCCGAAAATATATATGTGGATATGGGCCTCAGCCGAGGATTTTCATAATGAACAGGGTCTATATGCTCAGATTTTACTAGAAGATAGGGAAGCAGGAATTGAATACATCCGACAAGAGAAACAAATAGCCTTAGAACGGATAGAGGCTGAAGCTGCATCTAAACAAAGTCTGATAAAAAATAAAGCCCAGGCTGTAATCCTATACATAGGCGAATGGGATGGGAGACTTCAAACAATCGATAAAGCGATTAGTGATGTTGGAGTCAGCGATCATTTCAGGGACGTGAAAAACCGAGTTATTGATCACTACGTGAACCTGAAAAAGCAAGAGCAGTTGGCGCAAAGGAAGGTCATAAAGGAGACCGGGGGCTGATGATTCGGACAATCGGCTACGGCGGCAAGAAGCCCACGGACTTCTTCAACGAACTCAAGAAACACATGGCGTATTACGGAGGCCAGAAAACCATCAACAAGAAACGAGTCACGGTGCTCAACGGAGTCAAAATGATAAGAACTGCAAGGGGTGAAAGCCCTGCAAGGGCTGTTATACCTAAGGAAGATTTAACTAAATATGTATTAGATAAGGGACCCCTTGCAACCATTGCAGCCCTTGCAGACCCCTCAAAAGGTGAAGGTCAAGACAACCCTCCGGATCCAGAGGATCAACTCTTCGCCGAAGCGGCCAGGCTCCTCGAAGTCAACGGCGGCGCCATGGAGCAGCGCCTCTTCTTCGAGGCTCTCGTGGGGTTCGGGTATAACCAGGTGCAGGCGAGCCAGATGCTCAGGGAGGATTCCCGGCTCAGCTTCCGGGGCATGGACGTGAGTTCCGTCGGCTGACCTCACATCTTTAACCATTTACCCTAGGTGAGACTAATCCTATTCTTCCTTGTCGCCCACTAACTGGACTGTGACTCTAAGATCGGTGCCGTGCTTTATTTCCAAGCCCTCTGCGACTTCCTTGGGGATTGTGACTACCAGGCTGTTACCGCCTTTCCGGGCTGTAGCCTTAAAAACACTGATCATCGAGATACACCGGCTTCGCAGGTATTATCTTCATCTTCACTTACTTCTATTCTATAGAGGAGGGAGCCATACCCATATTTTGCAGCCTTCCAGACCTCGTATCCAGATTCTTTGAAGAATTTTATGTTGGTGCAGACGTCCCCGCCGAAGCCCAGCTTTATCCCGGTATTATTTAGGGCTTGGAAGAGTTCCTCAACTTCCTCCATATTCACGTCTAAGCCTTGAAAAGATTCTTATTTAACTAAAGACGCAGAGAAGCTCTATCCTTGAGGGCGCATCTTCCGAATCGTTCCTATTTTATTTCGAAGGAGCTAAGTATGGAAACGTATTCATTGATTTTAATGGAAAATAAAACAGAGTATGAAAGTGTAAAAGAAAAAATAATTAAGAATCAACAAGTAACTCAAATTCAACATGAAATAATATATATAGCAATTCTGCTCGGATTTTTTATAAATTTTCTATCATCTATAATTTATGATATTATATTATCAAATTTGGCTATTGATAAATTATCTTTATTATTTATTACTTCTTTTATCTTACTCAGTTTATTATTTGTTATATTACAATATTTCTTTAAAACCGACACTCAAATAAATATCTTGCATTTTTCTTATAATCCATATTTTATTGATGCTTATGAAGATGTGTTTACTAGCGAAATTAGAAAGAAACTAATGGAAAATGGAATATCAAATAAAGAATTTATTACTTTTTTTAAAAGATATGAGCATGCAATTAAAAAATTAATCGAAAAAAAAGAATACGGATTTATAGGAAATGATGTTGTTAGAGTAGAAGAAAATTCTGATAGCATAAAAGAGATAATAATTGATACATCCAAAGGTAATATAAAAAGTTATATGAGTATTATTATAAACCCTTTGGGATATCCTCCATTATTTAGAGAAAATAAAATAATGTCCGGAGAGTATTATTCAATATATTTGGAAATTAATATGTATTTAAAGAATCCGAGAAATAAAAATTCATTAAAATATTTTGATGATATATATAGAAGAAAAAATGCAATTAATAATTTAATACAATCTATGTTCTTACTAGTGCTTGGTTATAATTGGAATCTTATTGATGTTCAAGATCTTCCTTATAATTTAATTAAATATTTTGAGATTGATAAAATAATATAAGAGGTTATTTTTCGAGGTACACTTGGTTATTTACTACTGATACTTCTATCTGTCTCGCAAGGTTTCTTGCATCGATACGCTTCTTTAACTGCGTTCTTAGATAGTTGGCATCTTTTCCTTTCACTTCTGCGGTTACAAGATTGTGTTCGCTTTCAAGAAAACTATCAATGATTGGATCGTACTTGCTACCTTTCCTATATTTTCTTGATGGTTTTTCTTCTACTGGTGAAAGATCGAAACTGACATCACTCATGTTTTATCAAGATACTATGTTTCATTTTTAATATATATAATCTTTTTTAAAAGATTAAATGGGAGAACGACAAATTCAGAAAGATGACACTAGTCGAAGAAGAACAGAAAGGAGTACAGGCTGCTCGACTGGTCGTTATAACGTCTACGATAATCGGACTTGCGATTAATATTTTACCTTTCTACTTTAGCTCATACCCATATCATGCAGCCTTAGCTTTTGTCCTTATAGTTGTAGTAACAATTAGGATCGTTATTAATTTAATCGGAATTAAAACAAACAAGACCTGTGAAATTCATACACTCGTAGTTTATGACGGAAAGACAGGAGAAATAACTCAATATCCTGGACACATTGTTCAGGATATAATTAGACAGGCTGTGGAAGTAGTCAGCAAACATGATGCAACACTGATACAAAGGATAATTAATCCACCATCTTTAATCGATCCAAGCAGTAAGGAACGAACAGTCTTCATCGACTTTGCAGAATTGATTCTCTTACGGCAAGTTTCCACATTGTTAGCTAGGCTTCCGGACGAGTATGAGGGTCATTTTGAGGAATTAAAACAGCTTCCTTCTGGATTTATGGATAATAGTATAATTAAACCACTTGTCACTGATCTACGGGAAAAAAGAGACGTATTACTTCCGGTGATAAATAACCTTGATAAATTTAAAGTGCCTAAGGGAAGCAAGTTTGAAGTAACTCAAAATCCGCGCTATGTTATGCCTGACTACCGGAGAATGATTTTGTCGAATAGATACATCAGAATTACCGTAGACTACCATGTTTCAGGACTTACCTTTGTATCATCTATGAGTTCAGGAACCCCCGTACCAGAAATAGGCCATTTACCAATAAATCCCTACCTCTTTGATGAAGCAATGAAGAGATTCGAAGAACACGCCTTGAGGATAGGTCATTTTTATTACCATGTAAAGGTAGAATTACTTAACCCAAAATTGTGTCTTATGTTACTGATTTTAGGGATCCCCCCATGGAGCAAGTCTATTCTGACGTTCCTCTCCTTTGGAGAATATTTTATCGATAATTTTGACAAAACATCCTATGGTTCAATAGACATCAATAAGTTTGTGGGTCCAGAGAAAGAGTATTGGGAACAGAGATTTACTATTGAAACAATGTGGCAGCTCAAGCACTTTCTTAAAGATATGGAAAAGAAGAGGTGAAGATTACTTTATAATTAATATCGAACGCGCTACCTACCTCAAGGAGCAGATGAGGAGCACTGTCTGCCCATCGTGCGGAAGGAGCGGATACGTCGACAGTGAAGAGGAGGGCTGGATGACCACGTGTCCCGAGGGCTGCGCCACCGAGGAGGGGAACATCGTGAGCCTGAGGCCGCTGCTGCACATCCCCTTCGACCCCGAGTTCTTCAACGAGCTGAACGTGGAGCGATACGAGTTATTCAAGTCGGGGAAGCTACTGTTTAACCACCCCCAGGGCACCCACGACGACAGGTTCTGGGCGAGTCCATTGAGGTGGAGCTGGTGGCTGGGGACAGCCAGTTCGAGTCTCCGCAGATCTTCGGGCTCCTGGAGTCGAATAAGATGAGCCACGTTATACCCTGGAGGAGGATGAAGCGAAGAGTGAACCCGCCTGAGGTGCTCTCGGTGAAGGACCGTATCGATGTGGAGGGTCCTGAGCACCTCAGGTGCGTCTATCACAGGTTGAGAGCTCCGGCTGAGGGCTTGATCGGCAGGGTGAAAAGCAGGCTGGCTCTTCAGCGGCTTACCTGGCAGGGCCTGGAGAATGTTAGCATCCACGTGGGCTTGGTGTTGATGGTGGCTTACGCGGTGTGTATAGCTGCATACGGCTTGGGGAGGCCTGAGCTGAGGCAGAGTGTGGCCTTCTTCGCGTGAAGGGTTGGCTAGGAGTGGCTGGGTGGTTAGAGGATGCTGTCATCGGGTGACGTGGAAGGGGTTTTATGGTGTCTGTGGGCTTTTGTCTAGGCTCTGGGGTATTCTAGGTTTGAATCCAGAGTGTTGTGCGGCTTGTCTTATGGCTATGAAGCCTCTAATAAGCCAGAAAAGCTGAATTATTTAATCAGCCCGCGCGCACTACTCACTTAAACAGGTATTTTATGAATTTCTTTTTTCTGCATATAGTTTATTATTTATAACATTTATTGTTAATTTATTAAATAGTTTTTTCTTTTTTATTCTATTATTTAAAATTCTTCTTACATAATGAGGGTCTTTTTCTTCTACATTTATTTTTATAATGTTGCCATCAGCTTTAAACACTTGTTCAATAATATCGTCATATTTACTTGTATTTAATTTCTTATTTACAGGAGCGAATGTAAATCGTTCATAATTAGTTATGAAGATCTCTGATCCCTTTTTCGGTTTATTACCATTAACATTATCCATAAGATACTGTAATTTCCAAGGATAAATATTAGAAAACGAAAATAATTTTCTGATTACAACAGAGTCGTCATAAGTTATTAGATAATTATGCTTGCAGTTTTTTACATCTTCGGCGAATTTATGATGGTTAAATAAGCGATGAAATTTACCCCGTTTCCCATATAGCTTAGATTCTTTATTTCCATAATATGGTGGATCAAGAAATATGAAAACATCATTACCATCCTGTAATAGTAGTTTTTCATAGCTATCATTGGTTATTTCAACGTTATCTAATAATTTCGATACTTTAACTAATTTTTCTATTGACGAATGCGTAAATCGTTTCTTAAAAGATTCTTGAGAGTATCCTCCAGCATCAACGATTCCTGAATATGTAATTCTATTTAAAACGAAGTATCTTACAGCAACTGAAAATTCATCTGATTTATCATCATCATATTTTAACCTGTAAAATAATTTTTTTCCATTATCTTCTCTATTTTTTATTCTTCTTATTTCCCTTACCAATTCATCCGGATTTTTTCGAAGCTGTTCCCAAAAACACATTAAATCTAAATTTAAGTCATTGATTTTATATTTTGCATTTGGCTTAAGCTGTTTTAAACGAAGAAATACAGAACCTCCTCCTACAAAAGGCTCTCGATATTCACTAAAGTCCATAGGAGTATGTGGGATTATTTTCTTTAGTGCTTTTGATTTTCCCCCGGGATATCTTAATGGACTAGTTATTATCTTCATATCAGGATCTCTCCATTTCATGTAAAATTATCATGAGATTTTATCCCATTTTTCTTTATTGATTATTGAATCAAATAGACCATCTTTAATTTTAAGATCATAGGATGGCATTGTGAATATGTGTTTTCCCCCCTCAAATAAATATATACTTTCTTGTTTAGAAATATCATTACAAAAATTGATAATGTCAACACCAACATCTGCTGTAATACTTCCTTTAAATATTTTCCAAAATAGATAACTTAATTTTTCATCCGAAAAATATGAATTACTAAATAGATCTAAATAATATTCTTGTTTTCTATTGTAAGAATAAATTTCTTTTGTTCTTTGAACCATATCGTTATTATGTCTAAATATATAACTTACTATATGCATATTTCCAGTTCTTTTGAATAGTTTATCTTTTTCTATTTTTATAATTTTTAGGTCATTTAATTTATCATAGCACCTTTCCATTACATGTTTCCATCGATTTTTCACTGGTATATCTTTGTTAAGGTCCACGGTTGAATTTTCAGAAAAAGTTCTGGTTGAAATTAAAGAAAATAAAATAATCTTTTCTTTATCATTCAAATCTTTAATCTTTATAGTGAAATATTCATCATCAATATAGGAAATTAAAATATTTTTGTTTAGAAGCTCTTTACTTTTTTCTATAAACCATACTCCACGTCCTGTTATTGCATAGAGTTCGATTTCATCAATATTTTGTATATATCTTTTGGATAATAAGGAACTTAAAATATGATTTGGTATTAAATCTGAACTTAAAGTAGATCTTCTTAATAATCTAAATCTTGAAGCTTTTTGTGGTTTTAAAAACGAAATAAGGATGGACTTTTCTTTTAATTTTTTATCTTTTTCCAGATTTTCAAATAAGAGATTATAAAATTTATTTAGTTGTCTTATTTCAATATCATTCATTATGATCACCATATAACGGTACAACTTTTATATCATTAGCTTTCTGAACTAGTATACCTAGCAGCAGTCTCTTTGTTCTATATAAATCTCTCAACTTTTCAGAAACTGGTTCCAATGAACTATCATCCATCATGGCAATTTCATCAAAAAGAGCAATAATTTTTCTATCATCGTTTTTTACGTTTAATAGCCCTAAAAGATATGCACTTTGACTTTGTCCGGTTCCCATATCAGAAAGGTGAATAGTATGATTATTTTCTGTGATAATAATTCCCTGTACTAAATCTACACTTTTTGCTTTATAGGTATCTTCAATATGCCTAAACGCCCCTATTTTAAAAGCAAGATATTTGAATACTTCATTATAGTATTTTTCTTCTCCTTTATTTACAAATTTTTTCACTTGGTCGGAAATTAATTTATTTATCAAGTTTCTATATTCACTTAGTAATTTCTGACTTATTATTTCAGTTTTTTGCACTAATTTTTCAAGTTCATATTTATTATTTTCATATTTATGCGGTTCTTGTTTTTCTAATTTTTCCTTCTCCCCCACATATTGGTCAAGTAAAACATCATATCCTATGACTTGTCTTTTATTTTCAGCTATATCCTCTTGAATGGATAAAATATTTGACTCAAGTTGGTTTTCTGCCATGCTGAAAAATACCTCTAAATCTTTATTCTTACTGAATTCTTTAATTAATTCAGGTAACTTGGATTCCAGAGAAACTATATCAATATCTTTGGTCACACACTTTTTAAGATATATATCCCATTTTTCCCTATTTCTATGATATTTATCTTTTAAATCTTTTAATAGTGATGTTTCTTCATCAAAGTCATATATTTCTTCCGTCAAACTTATATCTTTAGAAGATATATTTCTTAGCTCTACTAGGTTAGTTTTAATATTTCCAATCATTCTTTTCATTCTTTCTAAGTTTTGTGTTATTAAGTCAATATTTTTATATCTTTCTATAAGTCTTTTATTTTCTTTATTTTCTTCCTCTAGAAGAGCTATAAATTCCTTAATATTAATTTTTAACTTAGGTATTAATATTGATGTATTTTTGTATTCGTCTAAAAATTGTATTATATTATCAATTACAAATGCATTCTGATAGAAATCATTAGATTCTATTTCTAGTTTCATACTATTAAAAACAGTTAAAAAATGAATGGTCTCAGTTTCAACTGTGTTGTCCATTTCAAAATTTATAATTCGATAAATATTTAATTCCTTCCAAATATCTAAATGTATTTTTTCAATATTAGGTATATATATTTCTATTGGTGGCGTCACATTATTGATAAGCTCTCTCACATCATCTTGTAAATTAGAGATGATATTCCTTAATCTAATATGTCTTTTACTGACTTTTATTTTACTTTTTTGTAGGTCTTGTCCTTCTTTTTCTATTTCCTCTATTCTTGAATATATTCTTTCAGTTTCGTTTAGATAATACGCATAAAACTTTACATAAGAAAATTTTTCTAATGAGTCTAATAGGTTTATCAATTCTGGTATTTTTAATTCTAATTTTCCTTTTTTCTCATCAATGTCTTCAATTGTATCCTTTAACTTTTTAAGTCGTTCTGGGTCTCTATATTGAGTTATTTCAGATAACATATCTCTTAAATATATGTGAAAGCTGCTCATTTTGTTACCATATCTGATTTGTTCTTCTCTAATTTCATCTAATAAATCACGCAGTCTTTCTGTAGGGTTATTGGGTATATCGTATATTAAATTATATTTACTTTCAAACCTCTCAAAGCTCATTGGTTTAAATCCTTTACCGTCAATGTTTTCCTCTAAACGTATTTCATTAAGGTTTAAATCGTTTTTAACAGACCTCAAAATTAGGCTTTCACCAGGAGTTGATATTTCAAAGTTAAATTTAATCTTTTGATGATTTGAATTTATTAGTGAATTAATCTTATTTATCAGAGTTTGATTGATCTTTTTACTCTTATTGCCTAACAGACCCAATGCAATAATATTTAGTAATGTACTTTTTCCTGAAGAATTTGGGCCTTCAATATATACTAAGTTCGGCAATTCTTTTCCAATCTTACTAGGAACGAATTTTCGTAATTGACCATCGTTTCTTTCAATTAAATAATCATATTTTAACATCTATTTATCGCCCTCCACTATTTGTAATAGTTTATTCAGCATTTTTTCATTATCCATATTAGTAAATAGTAATTTGGTAATTTTCTTTTCTAATTCATCTTCAGCCAACGCGTCAAGGAAGGAGGCAATTGAGTATTCAGTCATCTTTTTTCCCTACTTTTTCAAAGACTCCTGAATAAGATAATGGAAATTTTAATAATTTTAACTGAGATAAGTCCTGAATATTAGCTACAGCAAAGCCCTTCTGTAGGCTTTGCATTTCTTCTGAGCTAACTTGGAGACCTGACTCTCTTGCTGATGAAGTGTCTGACTTGAAGAAAATCTTTGTATTAATTACACTTGATAACCCTCTTGGTATATCAGAAGGGTTCTGAGATGAAAAGATGACCCCAATTTCTTTACTTCTTCCAGTTCGACAGATTGTATCAAGCTCACCCAAGGCCTCGCGGGAACTAGTTGTATTGTAAAACTGATGTACTTCATCTATAATAATCAAAATTGGAACAGTAGATTGTCCTGTTCTTTTCATATCAACAATTTTCTTTAATAAATGTCGTAAGATGATTGATCCGAATTGAATTCCCCTACTGCCGGCGACATTGATAACAGACATTTTCCCTCTTACCAAAACGTCATTGGCATCTATGGTGTCGGCGTTTTCATTATCAAAAAATTCCATGGCATTATTTAAATTTCTTAAAATATTTTGAAAAGTACTCCAAGGTATTGTTACTAGTAGTTCATCTCCCCTAGAATTTATTGTATTATATGTATATCGATCATCTATTCCCCGTGCGAAAAATTGAACAAAATCGTTGAAAGTAAAGTCTCCCCCTCTTTTTCTCCTATCCTCTTGCCAGGCTCTGAATATATTAGGTAAATGTTGAGCCCCGATGTCTGTTATACCGATTAATAGCCCAGATAATGCTTCCGGTTCCAATCTCTGAACATCTAGTGTGATTCTCTTGCAAATGTCTAGATTGACTCCTTGGCCTGGATCTATTATAGTATTGGCAGGATAATATACAGTGAAATTATCAATGCCATGAGGTTCTTGCCCCAGAGCTCCCCATTCATTAACCACAGACTTGTTTACAGTAATCGTAGATTGATCCATTTTAAGAAAATCAACATCTTTTACGTTGATAGCCAATACGGCTCCATAACCCGATAACTCTTCGACAAAATACTGGGCCAAGTATTTTGATGCAACGGTTTTTCCAGACCCGGTTTTGCCACAGATTTGAATTTGATGATAGAACATATCGATTGGTAACTTTGCGTTGATCGGAATTCCTTGTTCATCGCAAAGCACTTGATTTTTTGCAGCATAAATAGTCGCAAGGAAAACTGGAGGACCTTCTGCATCTGAGCCTAAAGCTAAGTCAATTTCTTCTTGATTTGATCTCCGAGCTATGGATTGAGGTCTAATGAAATCGATAAGACCATCGGTTCGCTTAGTGATGTCTCTGACTCGATATGCGAATATTATATTCTGGCATTTTTGGTCTTGTCTTAAAGGGGTTAGATCCATGTCAGCGAGCATAGGAGCGGGAGAATAGGGTTCTGTTTGATGGCTATCATCGACTCTAATTATAAACTTTGTATCTTCTTCCTCTATTGTTAAGAAGGAGCCCTTAGGTAGAATTCCTGTTGTCTTACTTTTTGACACTAATTTTATTCTACCTTTTTCTTCACCTAGCACGATCCACATTTTTCATCACCACGTAAACCTTTCTTGATTCATGGTAGGAGTGATTCCTAAATATTTCATAGTCTCTATTAAATTTATTAATTTTAAGGTACTTCTAGCATATTTTTCTGCTATTGATATAGTTCTAACCTGAGGATTTTTTAAATTCCCTTGTGCCAATAATAAATAATATATCATATCAAATAAATTAATTATTATATCAGAGTATTTTTCAAATGTATTTATATCAACTTCTATTCTTTGTGGGCTTACATTAAATCCTTTTATATAACAAAATATTTTGGCATAATTATCGTTATATTGATCAACATATCTAAATAAACTGGTTCTTTCTCCACTGTTTAAAAATTTATATGACCAATGCATATCAGAATTATATATTTTATTTAATTCAATAATATTATCTGTTACTAGATTGCTATTACTATTTTTAACAAAAAATATTGGAATAACGCCTTTTTTCAGCAATAAGTTATTTAATTCAATAGTGTATGAACTCATTTGGCCTCCAATCAATGGACCATCGATAAATAGGATAGAATTTTTAGGTACATTATCAACTAAGAACTTTTTTCTATCTAAAATATAATCCTTTTTAGAATCTAATTCAGGATCTCTTGAAAATTTAATATAATGTGAGCGACCTGAAAATGCCTCTGATCTGGTATAAAAATAAAAGGTAAGTAAGTTTATTGGCACATAATCAAAATCATCGTGAATAAGTAAACAATGCGATGTTAAATATGCCGTCCCTTCTAGTCCAAGAAATTTATTTATTGATTCATCGTATCCGCAAATATTAATTCCATTTTCGTATATTTCTTGTCCACGAACTGGATCTAATTTTACTTTTTGAAATTTTTCAACTTCTGAAACTAGTTTTCCATTCATTGGATAACCATACAATGAAAAATTAATATCAAGATCTGAAGAATTGCTGGGTAAAGCTATTTTTAAATCTCTCAATTCATAAAGTGTTTTTCTGAAGTTTGGGTGAAAAATTAATTTGTTATAAGATTGTGATTTTGAAGATATTGCGTAGTTTTCCTCTTTTTCTACAGGCAAAAACTCACCTCGTGGACACCTTCCCAAATTCATTAAAGGCTTCTTCAATTTGTATTGATAGTTTTCTTTTGTATTCTTTAACAACTGCTGTGATTGTATCTATGTCCCGAATGCATCGGGTTTTCAGGCTATCAGCTGTACTGTTTATTTTCTCAAGAGAGTGGCTGAGTGTTTGTATTTCGGTAATAATGTCATTAACCTTGGCAATCGTTTTACTCAAATCCTGTGTTGGTTTATCTTGTATCTTGAGTGTTTCAAACTCAATGAGTTTCTTTACTATATAGAATGCGAAAAGATGACCTGAATGATTAAGCTCACTATCTACTACAAAGACAGCGGTTCTGTCTAGGTTATGTTTAAGGTTGATACAGCTTGAAATTTGTGCAATTTTAGTACGCAGTGATACGAAGATTCCATATTTTGTATCCCTTACTTCCATATCTCTCCAGAACTTGTCAACTTCTTTTGTTGGTACATCGCCAGTCCAATCCTTGACCTCAATCAATACTGGTGTGTTTGAATTGGAAACAGTGGCTAGAATGTCTGTATATTTGCTACTTGCCGACACATCCTCGAAAGAATCATCCATAAAATGATCTTCATAACTCTGATAAAGGGCTTCAACTGTAAATTCTCCTCGTTTCGCAGGAGTCATTACGGCTGGGACAATATATTTTAACTGTTCTCGTATCAAATTGATATCTTGCCTTAGCGGCGAAAAGAACGCTTCTACAGATTCTTTGCTTGTACTGATAGAGGCGTGTGTTACGACCATGTCACCGAGGATGATATATTTCTCAATGATGCTATCCCGTTGTTCTTCAGGCATAGCTTCAACTATTCTAATTGATCTTGGGTCAGATAACACGAGCTCAAGTTTTACTTCGTTTTGGGGTTGATTAAGAACCATTATGCTCTCTTCCTTATGGTTGGTTGGCCGTCTACTTCCGGGGGGATCCGGTAGGGTATGCCAAGGCAGGTGAGCTCTATGAACTCGGTGGCCCAGCCCTGCAGTTTGAAGGGCTTGTCGACGTCGTATTCCCAGACGATGCCCTGGGGGTAGTGGTCCTGGAGCCATCGTTTCCCGACGTCGGTCAGCTCGGCTTCCATCGTCGTCATTGGGTCTTATTCCCATTTAATGTTTATCTTAATTTAACGTTTATGAGCACTTAAGGGATACGAATGTGTAGCGGTGGCGTAAATCACCGCTTAAACTTCTATGGAAAAAGCCTCACTAGCCAGAGGGCCAGGGCAGTTCCAAATCAGATCCGCAGACCGATTGATGCTCTGTACTTCATACCTTTAAGTTTTCTCCCGGTCATCTCAACATTCTGACCTCGCGCGCCAGCGCGTTGCTATATTCCTGGAGTTAGCATTTACATGCAACAAATATCCGAGTATGGTTTAGACTCAGCTGAAGATGGAGAAACACGAGGATGTAGCATCCATCCTCTCAATGCTCGACCTGGACGACGTAGAGGAAACCGTATCACAGCCATACCATGAGACCGGGCCAGGAAGACCACCAAGAAGCCCACTAGGCATCTTCAAAGCGTTGATGGTAAAGCAGCTGAGAAGCATCCCCAGCGAGAATAGATAGATACACAAATATTGGGTAATCCCATTTTCGTGTCAATCCAATACCCATTAATCTAAACGTTTTTCTTTAAAAATAACCTCTATAGAATTATTACAATATTATATCTTACCTGGATAAATGCGTGCATTTAGACTGTATTCGACATATTTTTTAATTGAAAAGAATGTAAATAGTTGATCCGGTATGCCCCTTCAGCTCGACACAGGAAAAGAGAACCTAGACATGTTCTTCAAGGACTATCAGGTAGAGTCACTACGCTACCTCTGGCGGGTGCAGCCCGAGGGCGCCAACAGCAGATCCGTCTGGGTTAACGTGAACGAAAGCCTCCAGGGCAGCATCAGCAGGGCCAGCGTCATCAACTATCTCAACCACATGGTAGACGAAGCCCTACTCACCTACACCGAGATTACAGGCAAGGGAGGCCACCAGAGAGTATACTACATGAAGTACGATGAGACTGAGTTCAAACAACACATCGCGGGCCGCATAATCTCGAAACTCCTCAGAGAATACCCACAGGAAACAAGAAAAGCACTCCAAATATGATCGCAATAATTGTCTTTATTTAAATAAGGTCTCTAAATCAAGAAAAGTGTTTATAGGCTACTTTTAAAAACGAAGACGAAATTTTTATAATACAAGTCGGGTCGAATTAGTCAGGACCTCCGGTAAAAGGAAAAAAATAATATGAATAACTCTGATAAGAAGGCTTTAATAGAACAAATTTTGAGACATGATTTAACATTTGATGAATATATAGGCCCATCAATTCATAGGATACATGGTTTTGCAGCCAAGTTTCCACCTGAACTTCCGAGATATTTCGTAAACAAATTATCTGAGTCAAATGATGTAATTTTAGATCCAATGGTCGGATCTGGGACGACGCTTGTTGAAAGCCTGATCTTAAAGAGAAAGGCTATTGGTATTGATTTGGACCCGTTGGCATTATTACAATCTAGAGTAAAGACACAATACTATGACCCAAATAAGATCAAATCAATATCAAAGACTATTGCCTATGAAGTATCAGTTGAATTAATGGAGAAAGGATATCCTGAAGAGGAACGTGATGTTGATAAATATCTAATAGATTATGACGAAAAAACAAAAAATTTTTTTAAATATTGGTTTTTCCCAAAGACAATAGCAGAATTAAAACTTCTTAGCGAAAAAATCAAAGATATAAATAATCAGACATTAAAAAGCTGTTTAGAGTTAGCTTTCTCAGCAACAATAATCCAGAAACGTTCTGGAGTATCTCGTGCAATAGACCTTACTCACACAAGACCTCATCGTGACTTAGATAAGATTCCACAGCCTGCACCTCCGTTCTTCATAAAAAACGCAAATAAAATAGCCGATGCGTATAAAGAAATGGAGAAATATGCCATCAATTACGATGACGTCAAACTCTTATCAAGTGATGCAAGAAATATCCCATTAGACAACGAGTCAGTAGATTTGATAGTAACTTCTCCACCTTATGCTAATGCGTTAGATTATATGAGAGCCCATAAATTTTCACTATCCTGGTTAGGTTATGATATACCATCACTTAGCGATTTGAGAGGTAAATATATTGGATCTGAAAAATCGGCACAAGAAATAGATATTAACTTGGATACATTATATACATCATTAACTAAATTAGAAAAAATAGATCCAAAAAAAGCAAACATTTTTAGAAAATATTTCCATGAGATGAAATTATCAATAAAAGAAATGTACAGAGTATTAAGATCAAATAGATACGCTGTAATCATTGTTGGACCTTCAACATCAAGAAATATTCCCATTATGACCCATGGAGGACTTGCTGAAATTTCTCAACAAGAAGGTTTCACTCTAATTGGTCTTAAAAAACGAGAGATAGATAGAGACTCAAGACATCTACCCTTCAACAAAGAAACAGAGAATGAAGGAATTGAAGCTCGCATTCATACCGAATATGCTTTAATAGTAGAAAAATAATTAAGATATTTTTTCTATTATGATATCGTGAATTGATTTTCCCGTTTTTTCCGATATTATAGATAATTTTTCATATATTTTTTCAGGGATATTTAATAAGATATTGTTTTTCATTAGCTCTGGATGGGCTAAATAACATTCAACACAATCATCCTTTTTACAACGTTTACATATTCCTCTTTTCACAACATTACATTCTACACATGTAGTTTGAAGGTTATCATCTTCTAATGATCCCCCTTTATATAATGGAATTTTATGATCAATTTGAAGTTCACTTATATCATATTTATTACCGCATAACTCACACGTATAATTATCTCTCTTAAAAATTTCCTTTCGTTTTTTAGCACTAACATAGTGTCTTCTTTTACCTTTTCCTTTAATTGGTGATGTAAGTCTGTATCCATGTTCACCGTCTACAATTTCATGTTCTATTTTCCATCCTTCTTCGTCTCTTAATTCTCTTATTCTTCTATCATAATATGTTTGTCCCGTTAAATTATACAACTCGTCTTTGCTGTGCCATTTTTGATCGCTAAGAAGATCAAGTATTTTTTGGTGAACCGTGCCCCTGTTTGATTTAAGTGTCACGCTATAAAGATCAATAAAGTGGCTATTAAGATTTAATTAAGAATGTTTTAAAATGTTATAACTTGCTAATTATTCTTAAAAATTAATAACTATATACCTGATATGTACTTCCATATTCAGGATTGATTAGAAAATACATTGCAGTTTTATCAATCATGAACGTCACTATTACAAAATTAAAGATGGGCTATAGTTCCTTCTCGTTAGCCTCTAACGTTTCCTCGAACTTGTAGAGTTCTTGGTTTTCTCGCGTGAGGCTGCCGAGGGCCTCGGTGGCCCTCTTGGAATTCTCCCAGAAAGTGTCCAAGGCTTCCCTTACCTGAGCCTCGTCGCGGGCAGTACGGCATATCTTCTGGACGGTGGCCTCCCTGGGGCAGCCCTTGCCGCGGAGCATCTTGTTAAAGTCGGCGGCCGTCACCAGCTGGAGGTTTCTGCATGCGGCGTACTATGTAAGGGTGATAGTCGACCCGTCCTTGAGCTGGACGGTCTCGCTGGGCTTGAAGGCGCTTACAGCGAAGACGCCGACGACGCCCTTGACCAGGTGCAGGGTTATCCTCTTGGGGTCCATGACGCCGTTCCTGTGGCTCTGGGTCCAGATCGCTGAAGCCTTCACTCATTGCTTTCTTGTCCTATACAATATTTCAGAGAAAAAACGAGGATTTATCCTATTGTGTGTATAATCTCACTACATCAAAAAAAAGGGTTAATTGAATGAGTGTCGAATTATGCGGTATCCCGTTTCTCCAATTCGTCACTTAACTCCAGAGCCTTCATGACCCTCCTGAATGCTGGGTCCATCTCTTTAACCTTGTTTTCAAGCCCTTCGATTTTTTCCTCTAGCGTCTGGTTTTTATCGAATATCGCTGCGACCCTGTCGTTAGACCCTGCCAGCTTTTTCTCTAGATCGGTTATCTGCGCTGCCTGTTCCGCGAGGGTCTCTGATAGATCGGTGACCTCGTTCTTGTCCAGGGCGAACAGGGTCACGAAGGGTTCGACCCGTGTGTACTCTCTGAGGAATGAGCCCTCGCCCTTCTCCAGGTAGCCTGCGGACACTCCGCTTGAGTGCCCCATCATCGCCTGGGCGTAGCCTTCGTCGATGTGTGCCGCGCTGCACGCTTCCCTGAAGGCGTGTCTGAACCGCTTGGGCCTGAAGGGGTTTGCCTGCCCTGGCTTCACGTAGCCCATCCGTTCCGCAGCCAATCTAAAGTTATCGCTCAGTGAGCTGGAGTTCAGGGCCTCCCCGTCTTCCTTGACGAATATGGGGTCCTCGTCTCCCGCGTCGATTCGATCCTGCTCCACGTATCTCTTGAGGCAGATCGTCGCCTCCTTCGAGAAGTACGTCTTGAACTCTATGGCGTCCTTGAGCCTGTTGCCGTGCCAGGGGATGCGGGGCAGCTTCATGATCTGTCCCTTGCCGTCCTTCAGGAACCCTATATTGAGGCTTAGGAGGTCGGCGGCGTCTGCGCCTGTTGATAGGAGGCACACCGCTATTGTCTGGTCCCTGAAGCTCAGGTTGCTCACGAACTGGTTGAGCAGCCCATTCATCTGGGTAAGCCCATTCTCCTCGTCGAACTCGAACACCGGCGTCTTGGAGTCCCTCTTGGAGACCTCGCTCCTCTTCCTCTTCGGGACTTTAAACCGCTTGGGGAAGACCAGGTCGTTGTGGGTATAGAAGCCTCTGATCACCGATTGCAGGGTGCATGCGCTGTTCCAGCTCAGGGCTTCAGATCGTGTTTCAACTCCCTCGACCTCCCTGCCCGTCATCCAGAGGAAGTAATCCGTCAGCCGCTTCATCGTGGCGTCGACGTCCTCCGTTACAAGCTCGTCGGGGGTCATGCCCATCAGTTCAGAGTAAGTCTTCATGGTATTGATTCGCAGCCTCCACGTCTTCTTCGTGAGGGGCTTGCCCCGCGAGAGTGCGCTCTGCTCCAGGCTTGTCTTCCAGTTCCTTACGCTCTCGTATTCTTCTATTTCACCACGGGATGCAGTATTTTTACGGTAATTCATCGGTTTCATTTTCATCGGCGGTTCCACGCCGGAACTATTATATAAGGATTACCGAACTAATCGGGTCTAAACCCTATTATACTATGGTTAACTACAAGGGTAAAGACCAGATCGAGTTCGGGCACAATCCCTATGATGAGGCGAGCTACGGCGGCAGCCCAGGGGCCAGCCCCACAACGCTCTACCGGATAGGCTACGTGACCGA
>Ga0307378_10003235_pt1 | contig 24005 bp, 23 predicted proteins | sample UN1MG_FD_202238 | JGI IMG/M metagenome (GOLD analysis project Ga0307378, IMG submission 202238) | Soil microbial communities from Risofladan, Vaasa, Finland - UN-1 | ecosystem: Environmental > Terrestrial > Soil > Coastal area > Acid sulfate soil | place: Finland: Risofladan, Vaasa | collected...
TTTATCATCAGATGATGTTAGTGTAATTTTTATGCCTTCACCATTCTTTATATCTTATTAACTAATTTTTATATTTCTATATATTTTATATAAAGATTGAAAAATAAAAGCTTATTTTCTTAGTTCTTGTAAATTTAAACTACAAAAAAAATTTATGATTATAGTTTTATACGCTTTATACATTTTTCTTTTTTTGAAATAAACCGTGAGCTAACCTATTTTTTTAAAAAGTCAAAGCATAAATACTATTGCTTCTGTATTAGGTTTGTAAGATTGTTGAGCAAAAATTTCTATTTTATATTTATCTAAAACAGAAGTTTTCTAAGTGGGATTAGTTACCTAATAGGTGAATTAGGGATAAAAACAATTTTTATTGCTGAAGATGATAGAGATCTTCAAAGACTATATGAACTCTTATTAGGAATGGCGGGCTTTCAAGTTTTAGGCATTGCTAATAATGGCGAGGAGGCAATAAGAATGTTCAATTTTTTTACTATAAAACCCGATATAATAATTTTAGATTATAGAATGCCTATTAAAAATGGGATTGATGCTTTGAAAGAAATTCTAAAAATTGATCATAATTCAAAAGTCATTTTTGCGAGTGCTGACAAGACTATTAAAGAAGAAGTCTATGCTAATGGCGCAATGGGATTCTTGGATAAACCTTTTACGCATCAAAAATTAATATATACCCTTAATAAATGCTTGAATTCACAAAAGTTATATCATTAATGAATTAAAGAGATAACAAGAGTTTTCCTATATACCATTTTATTTTTTAATTAAGAGATATAATCATAACTCTCTTGATCAAAATTATAGATATATTCAATTTGTAGCTCAGGTTTAAGATCTGGAGGAGCATAAATTAAAGGTAAATTAGGAAAAAAGGTAGCAATCCCATTTTTTGCAAGAATTATTGCGGGGTGGTTGTTTTCCTTGAAAATTTTCTCACTAATCCTAAGAGTGATATTTCTGCATTGTTGTTCATCAAGGACACCCAAAGAATGGATATATTCATGTAATAGAATGTGATATATATAAGCCCAGACTATTTCATAAGGTTGTTCTTTTAGAATGATTTTTAGTGGAGTTTTATTCATTACAATGTCTGTCCCTGGAGGAAAATGCATTCCGCCTATAAAACCCCCCTTATATATACCCATTTCCACGAGTCCAAGACTTAACCCAGCTCGATGACGTTTATAAATTTTTCGTACGTCGCTTTTAACCCGTTTAAATATATTGGGCATTTGTTTTTTTAAGTCTTGTAGATCCATGATTCAGTATGTGAAATTAGATAATAATTTTAAAAAAAACTTTATTAAATATCGAAAAACCAATCATCCTTATCTTCACGAAAGACATCCATTAAATTGGACAAATCTCTGAGTAGATGCCTAATGGATACTTTATTTTGATCCCTTCTAATCGGTCCCATTTCTGAAAAGAACATATCATCGAGTAATTTATCAATGTTTATTCTTTTGAAATATTTTATTGGATTGTAAAAAAGTGTATAAAAAATCTCTTTCTCTAAATTGGGTTGCTCTTTTGTATTAAGATCATCTTCATACTGGTTTTTTATTATGTTTTTCAATTCTATAATAAAACATTCTTTATTATGTAATAATATAATTCTCTCCTGTTCCAAATTTCCTATGCTTTGTTCAATTTCCTTAATTTTTTCCCCTAAAAATCTGAGTTTTTTATCGGGGCTTCTTATTTTTTGATAATCGATATGACATCCAGTATTCTTAAGTTCTAAATTGTCTCGAGTGTTATCACTTTTGGCTACATTAAAATTTATATTAAAATAATCTGGAGTGATATCAATTCTTAAAGATAGATTACTATTAATACGATATTTAATATTTCTTGGATCTTCGCCGTAGTTTTTAATTATCTCATAATCAATAAGCATTTTAAGTTGGCTATGAATCGCTTGTCGTGAGATCTTTTTTCCAAATGAAGCTGCCAATTCCGAAGCTCCTAACGGAACCTTAGCTAACTTTGATAAAATCATTCTTCTAGTAGGATTTCCTAATATTTCAAACAAGTTATCAATACTAAGAAAAATATCTCCTCCATCGGTTTCCTCTAATTCCATTTCAATTACTCCTTATTTTTTAATTTGTTTTTTTGTTTATTATCGATATAATTCTTCTCTGGGTTCTTGTGAATAAGTATCATGGGATTTTTTAGCCTTATCTGCTGATTTTAAAACTTTTCCTATTGAATTATCAAATTCGGCTTTTGAAATTTTTACTACTTTAACAGATTCTTCATTCTTTGTGTCGATTTTTGTATCAATAATAGCCTTGCGAATAGTTAAGAGTGTTGCTTCTTCGCAGATTGCTTGAATATCAGCACCAGTATATCCTTCTAAAGCTTGTGCTAGTTGATCAATGCTTACTTCTTTAGATAATGGCTTGTTTTTAAGATGAATTTTAAATATCTCAACACGCGCATCCTTGTCTGGCATTGGTATATCAATATGTCTTCCAAATCTGCCCGAACGTAATAAAGCAGGATCAAGCATATCTGGTCGATTTGTAGCAGCAAGCAATATAACATCTTTTAATCCTTCTAATCCATCCATCTCTGTTAGTAACTGAGAAACTACTTGTTCTGTTACCTGTGAGCTAGCAAATCTACCCCTTATACCTGCTATTGCATCAACTTCATCGAAAAATATAATGCATGGAGCTGCTGATCTTGCCTTTCGAAATGTTTCTCTTACTGCTTTTTCACTTTCGCCAACCCATTTAGAAAGAAACTCTGGTCCTTTTACTGAAATAAAATTAACTTCACTTTCATGAGCTAATGCTTTTGCTAAAAGTGTTTTTCCAGTTCCAGGGGGTCCAAAGAGCAATATTCCATTAGGTGGTTTTGAATTTAAATGTCTGTATAATTCCGGATATTTTAATGGCCATTCAATTATTTCCATTAGTTGCTGTTTTGCTTCTTCTAAACCTCCAATATCATCCCAAGTTTCAGTAGGTTGGGTAATTAATACCTCCCTTAAAGCTGATGGTTCGATGCCATTTAAAGCTGTTTCAAAATTTTTCATCATAATTTGAAGTTCAGCTAAAATTTCAGGAGGAATTGGTTTATCTAAATCAATTTTTGGTAATAGCTCTCTAATTGCTAACATTGCAGCTTCTTTTGCTAATGCTTCTACATCCGCACCGACAAACCCATGAGTTTTTTCAGCCATAAGGCGCAGATTCACATCATCATACAAGGGCATTCCACGTGTATGGATTAATAATATTTCATATCTACCATCTGTATCTGGGACACCAATCTCGATTTCTCGGTCAAATCTTCCAGGACGCCTAAGTGCTGGATCTATATCATTCACTCTATTTGTTGCCCCTATAACAATAGTTTCACCCCTCCCTTCTAAACCATCTAATAATGAAAGTAATTGAGCAACAACTCTTCTTTCTACTTCACCAGTGACTTCACCCCTTTTAGGAGCTATTGAATCCAATTCATCAATGAAGATTATCGAGGGTGCCATCTCTTTGGCTTCTTCAAATACTTTACGAAGGTTTTCCTCACTCTGTCCATAGAATTTGCTCATAATTTCAGGCCCACTGATTGTTATAAAATGTGCCTCAGTTTCATACGCAACTGCTCTTGCAAGCAATGTCTTACCCGTACCCGGAGGCCCATGCAGTAAAACTCCTTTAGGAGGGTCAATACCTATCCTTTTAAATAGTTCGGGATGCCTTATTGGTAATTCAATCATTTCCCGGATCTTCTGGATTTCTTCTTCTAACCCTCCAATATCTTCATAAGTAACTCTCCTTGCCTCTAATTCTTCAAGTTCTTTATGTGTTTTTTCTGAGATCGTAATTTTAGTATCTAAATGAATCCTAACAGCTGCAGCCTTAGGATTAAAATCTATAACTATAAAATCAATCCTTCGCCCCATCGCATTAAAACTGAGAATATCTCCTTTAGTAATAACACGATTTTCTAACATTCTAACCAATTGATCAGATCTCCTCAGAATAACTGATTCTTCTAACCCAGCAAATGTAATCCTATCAGCTAAACTAGCGTCTATTTTTCGAATTTCTACTAAATCATCTAGGGACGCACCAATATTCCTTCTTAATGAAGAATCTATTCTGATTGTATTTGTATCCGTATCTTCTAGTTTTCCTGGATATAATAAAGCAGCAGTTTTCTTACCCGCCACATTATGGGAGATTTCAATAACATCACCCGTTCTAAGGTTAAGTTTATCAATTACTTCGGGATCTATTCTTATCCTTCCTCTACCAGCATCTCCTTTATAAGCATCTTTTATTCTTACTTTTAATTTATCTCCCTTATACTCACGAGTTATCCCACTCATTTTTTTATCACTTTAAATTCATTTTTGTTTGATTTTTCATTCTAAATTTTTCTATAAAATAATTATTAGTTCTTTGATTTCTTTATTAGAATAATAGCTAATCCATTTTTTACTTCAACTTTATAGTCTTTAGTTGAAGCAATGAAAGGTAAATAAACATTTTTTATATATTTTCTATTTTCATTTTCAGCTTTAAAGTTTAACTTATTTCCTTCTTTACTAATATCTATTATGACTTCTTCTTCACTTATTCCAGGAGTTTCAAGAACAATTTCAGTATAATCATTGTAATCATTTATTTCCGTATGTGGCTCTATTTTATTTAAATCCCCATCATATTCATTTGATTCTAAAGAAAGCTCACTGACATCAATTTCTTCAATAGTTTTTGATTCAAGCAACTTTTTTAGGCTAGGATATTTCGCGATATCTTTTCCCTCTAAATATTCTTGAATCTTCTTCTCATCGATATTTCCTTCAATTCGAATCTCAGGTTTTGCCATGCCTGTTTCAAAATGATATGATATCTTTATTCCTTTTATTTTCTTATCATCGGGTTTTAATCTCGATTTATTTTCTGATTCTGGAATAAATAAAAAATCCACATCAAATTTATCTGAATCTAATTTAAAATATTTTTTAATTTCATCAATAATATCATCAAATTCATCCTTAATCATTTATCACCGAAATTATAAATTCCGTCAATTCATGATTGACAACTTAGTTCTTACAAATAAAATATACTATAATAACTATAAAAACTTATCGATTCTGAAAAATAATGAAGAGAAGCTTGAGAGATAAGTTTAACTAAGGATCATAATATTCTTTTAATAATTTATTTATCATTTCTCCATCTAAATTAAAAAGTTGAAAAAACAGTTGATCTAATATGCCTTTTATATTATCCCTATCATGTTTTTTTAATGATCTAATCATCTTTTCTTTTAATTTGATATTTTGGGTATAGGTAAAGTAATTTGAAGTCTGTATTTTTTCGATAAGATTTTCAATATTTTTATGAGATTTATCGTGAGAATTTCTAATTAAGTAATAAGAAAATGTTTTAATTAGTTCTATTATAGCTTTACTCTCTTTATTAATGAAATTATTTAGATGAGGTATAGGTAATCCTTGTTCGAGCTTAGTTTTACTTCTTTTTATAGAAATATTTTTTGCATAAAAAATGAAAGTGACTAATCTGGAATTCATATAAGCAAGGATAAACGGATAATCAATCTCTTCATCATTGTATTTTTCCCATAGGAAGTATGTATCGGAGGTAGCATAGTAGGAGGCGTTTGTATATCCAAAATTATTTTCTTTTGAAATAAATCTAAAAAAGATCTTCTGCACGTTATCATATAACGGTTCAAGATCTGTTAATTTTTCTTTATTATTTCCTTCAAATAGGCGGATAAAAGAACCTCTTCTGGGAAAATAAAAATCGTCCGGGTTTTCTTTGGCATTAATTAAAATATCTTTTAATTCTTTTTCAAATTGTCTAATATATTTTGAGAGAAGAGGGTATTTCATTTTAAGTAGCCTATTTCGCTCAAGATTAGATTGTGATTTAAATTCAAATTTATTAAAATAAATCACATATCTTATATAGTCATCTTCCTCATACCCATATGCTTTAATTGATTTGCTTTTATATATTTTTTTTAATCTTGATTTCTCAGCCTTAGAGAGTTTTAAAAATTCTCCATGTATACGAATATAGAAATCATCATTCTTAATTTTTAAATTTGTATCTTCATTCAAAATGAAAATAGAATCTTTTATGAGAATTAACCCATTTCGTATTAAGAAATAATCTTTTAACAAGGAATTTTTTCTATTTACTTTGCAATAGCTTTCAATTTTGTCTACTACATATTTTACCTCATTAGGGTATATGAGATTCCAACTTTCATCTTTTCTTAAATCGTTATTTGTTATTGCTGAGTTGAATCTCTTTACATTGCTTAAAACATTTCCAGAACTTAAATGTTTGAAAATTACTTTGTTTAATGAATTAGAATTTTGATTGATTTCTTTATTTTCAAAAATTTGAATTATTTCAATATTTTTATTTTTTATTTGATTTTTCTCATCCTCAGTCTTTTTTTGTAGCATAAAAATACAATTTTGTTGACCTTTAGCACTTTCAAATAGCTTTAGATGTGATAAATCTATATACTGAAGTAAAAAACATTGTTCTAATACATGTGGTTTTATTTGTTTTATTCCAGTTTTCTTAGATTTTGTAATCCAATAATTAGTTGTGATAAACGATAGAAGTCCACCCGGTTTTAATTTTTCTATTCCCAAATGAATGAAAAAGTAAAACAAATCCATATTCCCTACAAAATACTTCTCACAAAAAGGGTAAGATTTTGTATATTCCTGAAAAATTTCAGCATTATAATTTTGTCCCAAATATGGAGGATTCCCAATTATTATATCAAATTTTTCATTTGGATTTGAGCCTAAAAAGTTATCAAATATAAAGTCTATATTAGGATAAGAATTCAAAAGGGTATCTTTCAAATTATCATCCATTTCATAAGCAGTTATATCGGAAAAGTTAAATTTTAAGAGATATTTCAGAAAAATCCCTTCTCCTACAGATGGCTCTAAAACTCTCAAATTAGAAGGATCTTTTCTTGATTTTGTGATGAATGATATTATGTTTCTAACCATAAATTCAGCAATATAACTTGGTGTAAAAATTTGTCCAATTATATTATCTCTATTAGAATTAATGTTTTTTATTACCATCTAATCTTAATATTGGATTAAGAATCTAAATATTTGATGGTAGAATTTATTAGTGTTAGTATAGATAAGAAAAATACAATAATTACTAAACAATTAGTTTAAACAATAATAGTGAATACTAAGAAAAAAAATCTAATGTATGATTTTAACTGTGATGATGCTCATGGTGTTCCATTTTGATATTAACTGGTTTCAAATTACCAATTGCCCAGCCGGTTACTTCATTAAGGGAAGGGTGAATTACCATTGAATGGTAAATGGGCATAAATGATCCCGCTTCCGGACAAGCTCTTTTTATTTTGGAGAAGTGTTTTTCATCTTTATATTCAGGTAATGTACAAGTAAATCCTGAATTCATTAAATAAACAAAAGGTTGTACTAAAAGAGCAGCATGAGGTCCTATTACATGTGCTCCCAATATTTTATAAGATTTATCAACAATTAGTTTTACAAATCCATCATCTTCTTGTCCAGTTTCGAAACCCATAGCAAATCCTTTTGCCACGGTTGAATAATTTTTCATAGCAACAAAAATCTCATAACCCTTTTCAATAGCTTCCGCTTGTGTCATTCCCACGTGCCCTATTTGAGGATATGTAAAAATCGCCCATGGAACTGCAGAATAATCAACAGATCTTTTTTGATCTTCTGGACCAAATATATTATTAGTACAAATTTCTGCCTCATAATTGGCCTTATGTCTAAATTGATAAAGACCGTTTGCATCTCCTATACACCAAATATTCTTCTTATTGGTTTCTAGGTATTGATTAGTTTTTATCCATCCTCTCTCATCTGTTTCCACACCAGTATTTTCTACCTTCAATAAGTCTGCATTCGAACGCCGTCCTGCGGCAATAAGAATTTCTTCTGCTATTATTTCCTTTTCTACTCCAGTCTCCATACTTTTAATTATAATTGCTTTTTGTTTTTTCTTCCGATATGTTTTTATTGCCTTTTCATTTAACATAACTTTCATATACTTACTGAAGCTTTTTTCTAATAATTGACTAATTTCAGGTTCTTCTGTTACAACCAAACGTGGAAGCATCTCTATAATTGTTACTTCAGTACCCATTGCTGAGAAGATATGGGCGAACTCTGCGGCTATAACTCCACCACCAATAATTATAAGGCTCTTCCATGGAGTTTTAGGAAATTTATCACCAAAAAAGTTTTCATTAGTTATATAATCCATATCTTCTACTCCCTGAATTGCTGGTATTAAAGATCTTGCCCCGGAAGCAATAACAAATCGTTCACCTTTAAAATGTCCTAGATCTTTACCCTTTTTAGTATCTTTTACTTTCATCTCGTATTCTCCAAAAAATTCTCCAACTCCCTTAAACACTGTCAGATTTGGTACTGTCGATAATCCTTGGTCAATTAATTTACTTTCATTGATTTGGGACCACATTCTTTCTGTTATTAGATCCCAATTGATATTCTCTATATTAAATATAATTCCAACTTTTTTAGCATGCTGAGATTCTCGGATTAAATCAGCGGGATGAACCAAAACTTTTGAAGGAATACAACCCCGCGTTAAGCATGTACCTCCCATTTTAGTGTCTTCGACAAGAGCACACTTCAAACCTAATTGAAGTCCAGTATTTAAAACATTTAATCCTACTCCACTGCCTATAACCACTAAGTCATATAATTCCATAATTTCATTTTCATCTATATTGCTTTTAAAGTTTATAGTAATAATTTAAAGGATAGAATAGAAAAAGTTGATAAAGATAAATTTCTAAAAGGTATGATGAAAGGATTTTATTTGAAAATTAAGAATTAGTGGGAATTAATACTACAAAATTACTTCCTTGTGTGTAGTCACCCTTAACTCTATCCTCAACCCAAATATCACCAAGATATATCTCTATAATTTTTTTCACAAGAGATAATCCAAGCCCCATTCCTTTACTTTTTTGTGATTTTCGTGCTCCTCTTTCAAAAATAATTTGTTTACGATAATCAGATATACCTACTCCATTATCTTTAAATTCCATTTTAATATAATTTTTATCTCCCTTTTCTTCTTTGTTAATATCAATGATAATCTCGATTTGGGATTTACTGTTATGCCTGACTGCATTGATTAAAAGGTTTTCAAATACATCTAATAAAAGGTTATTTGCATATACATAATTTGTTTTAGTGGGAGTATTGACTTGAATATTAATACTTCTTGTTTGAAAACTAGAACGTAAAAATTCAATTGCATAGTTCAATACTCTATTTACATCTATTTTTTCTAAAATAATTTCAGCTTCGTCGAGTTCAGTTATTTTTCTTACATTTGATATTAATTTCTTTGCTCTATTAACTTGTTCATCTACTATATCATATAACTCCTTTATTGTATGGAGTTTATCAGGATCAATCAAATACAGAGAGCTGAGTTCAACTGATGAGCTAATATTCTGAAGGATATTATTGATATCATGAGCAAAAATATCTCTATAGAGATTAGCTTGATAATAAGCCTTTCGATATTTTTCCTCAGATTGTTTTATCTTTTGCTCAGCAGTTTTTGTTTTTGTAATCTCTAATGTAGAATCAACAACTCCTACAATATTATTATCGTTATCTCTGACGGGATAACCTGCTACATGCCAAATTCTCCCATCTGGAGTAGTCATTTCATTAACTTCGGGTTTATTTGTTTTTAACGCTTTTTTTATCGGACACCCTTCACATGGTTCTTCTCGAGTATTCCATATCTGATAGCATTTTCGTCCAACTAATTGATCTAGCGTTAGATTTACAGAATTAGCAGCAGCTTTATTAGCATATATTATGGTATTATCAATAGTTTGATATACAATATGTTCTAAAAGGCTTTCTAAAATAGCAGATTTTTCACTTTCAGATTCTTGTAATTTTCTAGTTCTTTCCTCAACATTACTTTTTAGCTCTTTATTTAACTCTTCCAAATCTCGTTCTGTTGCTCTACGTTTTAAAGCATTTCCTATAATATGAGAAGTTATTTTTAAAAGGTTTATATCATCATTACTCCATTTCTCTGATGCTCTTACATTATCAAATCCAATAAAACCAGATATTTTTTCCCCTATTTTTAAAGGTAAAAGAAATAAAGATTTAATATTTTCTCTTAAGAATTCCTCTTTTTCAGCTGATGCTTCCTTAGGTAAATCTTCAACATTTTCAATACTTAAAATCTCTCCTTTCTTAAGTTTATTTGTTGACCAAGGAAATACTTCTATTGGGAGATCTTTGAGTTCGTCAATTTGTGAATCAACATTCTCAGCGCACCATTCATGAGTATTGCTCATTGTTATGTTGTCATCGTTAAATAAAAATATATAACTTCGACTTGCTTGACTTAAAATTCCAATATCTTTAAGAGATAAATTTATAGCTTCATCTATATCATCAGGATTAACAAATCGAGATGAAATCATAGCGATCGTCTTTTCAAACTCTACTTTCTTTTTGAAATTTTGTTGCACTTCAATCAGTTTCGTTTGTGTATTAAAAATAGCAACAACTTTCTCAGAAGGTAATTTATATATATACATCTCAGTCCACCAATAAACTCTATCATCTTGATATAATGCTGTTGGAGAACGTTCCGGTTTACCTGTCTTCCAAACCCTTCGTAGAGAATCAATAAAACCAAATTTGGCTATATTAGGGAATACATCAATAAGATTTTTACCGATTACATCTTCTCTAGACACTTGACAATTAGCTAAACCTACTTTATTCATTTCCCTTATTATGAAATTTTCACCGTTATCAGTTGTTTCATAAATTGCTACTCCACTACTAATATTTTCGAAAAGTTGCTTAAATATCTTCTCAGTCTGATAAAGTTCTGACTCAATCAATTTCATACACTTTTAAAGTTTTATATAATGAGGCTAAATACCCCTGTTTTTAAAAATGAACCCAAATGATTCCAATTTTCCTCCCATTTGAATGGTTAAAACACATATATAGTCTACTTATAATATTTAAATTTATGTGTTAAAATGTCGATGTTTAACATTCTACAAAAGTATTAGTAATGGTGCTGATTTTGTTGAAATTAAGTGAGCCACTCCCCAAAAAATCAGTAAAATAGACCCGATAATAATAATCTCGAATTTATCATAGAATTTTATCACTATTTTTAGTGATTTTGTAAATTTCTTTTTGTATAAATTTTTTAGACCAAATTTCAACCATCATGTATCTTTAGGAATTAGGATTTTTTATTTATATATTCGCAACTTTCAAAACTAACAATTTTATGTTTGAAATACCAAGTAATTGTTTGAGAATCGGTAAAGAAAAATTATTATTTTCTATGATTATTGAACTTTAATCCCCGAGATTGAATAAGAACTTACTTAATTAAAAAAAAGAAAGAAAAGAGATTTAGGAACCATGCAATTTTATGTAAATAAAGCTCCTTCGAAACCCAATATAAATGCAAGATAGAAGCAAATTAAGGCTGCGATTATAATCAATGTGATAAGAATTATCCTTCCATGTGTAGTTTGGAAAAATCCACCAGTTTCATCGATCATCTCAGAATTTTTCATATATTTCAAATTGGCTTCCAAGGGTTCTCGAACTTCTAATGTGCCGATTTCCATAAATTCACTCGCCTTAACTCTCACATTATTTACCCATCTTTCATGATAAACAGATAAATATACTAGCGTAACTAAAAATGGAATTGCAGAACACATTCCGAGAATAAGACCAAACCAGATAAAAGTTGTGGTATACACTTGAATCGCAAGTCCTGGAGATTTCATTAAATCCGAAACAGTAATTGCTTCACCTTCAGCTAAAAGAGCGGAAGCAAATTCTTGAGCCAAATTATATATAATAACTAATCCAAAGAATCCGAGAATTTTACTTAATATTCCAGTTCTCAAATAATAACCTAAGCGAACAGAGTCTTGATACTCATTAACTCGGTAAGCTTGAGTATCCTCAGCAACCCAAAATACGGGCATAACGAACATGAGGATCAGTAACGTAAACGGACCTAAATAAATCGTAAGATCAATGATCATTTCCTCGATATTAAAATACAAATCAGGATCCCAGGCAATAACCGGCTTATAAAGATAAGGTGCTACTATCTGAGAAATCACAACACTCATACCCATGGAAAGGAATAACACATTCAACACCCTCTTGATGAAAATCTTTATGCTAGTAAATCCACTCCCCAAATTTAAATCCATGGGATATGTTTCAAGATAATAAATATCTTTGGTTCTTAAAGGATATCCCAAAATAATTTCAACGGGTTTTGGCCTTTTTTTCGATACCGTCTTTCTTAAATATTTTATCATGCTTTTAGAGGCAAAACGTGCCCCAATCTGACCCCACGCTATAATAGGAATAATCGCAATTGCGATAAAAACTAATGGTGCCCACCAATAGAACTCCCCAGGATTATAAGGTTCATCTGGAAACATAAGCCTATAATAAAGTCCGCTGAAATAGTAGAATTGGATAAAGAAGAGTGCTATAAAAATTGCAATTAGAACGATAATATTTTTTTTTGGTACAACTACATCGAATTTATCATCTGAACTTTCTATATTCAAATGTACGGGTTTCCTACGATAAAGATAAGAACTTTTTTCGTTCTTTTCCGAATTATCATCTTTGGTTTCATTTTTATTTGATTTTATTTCACTCATTTTGACCATTTGAATTTGTGTTAAAAAGATAATATAATAAGAACAATAAGTTATATTTAAATAATAATAAATTCGAATACAAAAGCAAACTAATTTTATTGAGGATAATATGGTAATAAATGGAAGATCAGATGAAAAAAGGAAGAATAAATCTTATATAGAGGAAGACGAGATTTTTAAATCTTTAAGTCATCTGGTAAGGAGAGATATTGTTAAATATCTAGGAGAGAATGCTTTATCATTTACAGGAATTATGAATAATTTAGAATCTATTGATAGTCCAACTCTTTCCTATCATCTTAAAAGTTTGCAGTTATTATTGATACAAAAAGAAAGTAAATATGAACTTTCTGAAATCGGTGAAGCTGCTTTTAATCTATTAAGTAAGACAGATCAATCTCTTAGGATTTCGAGATATAAGAGAAAATTTCTCTACGCATATTATGTTACAGTGATCTGTTGGATAAGTGCCTCAACAATTATTCCTTTAATAATTGCTGCGGATCTTGGTTTTTTCACAACAATTTTTATAAATATTGTGATTACAATAATCTCTACCATAAATTATATAATAGTTTGGACTTTAAGAAAAAAGTATTGATAATTGTAATGTAGATTTGAGAATTTTTAGAGTCTAGATGAAAAATCTCCCTGAATTGAAAATTTGATTGAGATTATCAAAGTTATATTTTGTAAATAATTCTTTACTAAAACCTTTTCCACTCATGTTTTAAAATTTCAAGAATGATATTAATCAAATAAAGAGAATGTTATTTGGAATTCAAAATTTGGACTCCAGTTTTTTTAAAAATATTCTTTTTTGTCAATCAAGTAGATATAAAAATATGAAAAAAACTAATGTGAGTATGAAATTATGAGCTTAAGTAAAGATTCTATCGCAATTGATATAAAAGATCTTAAAAAGTATTTTAAAGAAGTTAAAGCTGTAGATGGTGTGTCATTAAAAATTAAAAAAGGGGAATTATTTAGCATTCTTGGACCTAATGGTGCTGGAAAAACCACATTAGTCCGAATGTTGACCACTGTTTTAACTCCTACTGCTGGTGATGCTAACGTTAATGGAAACAGCATTTTAACTGGCAAAAATGAAATTGTGAAGAAAATTGGTGTGTGTCCACAGGATATTACAATTTATGAAGTTTTAAGGGCCGAGGAAAATGTCGAGTTTATGGCTGTTATGCATGGTATGTCTCGTGAAGAAGCGAAAGAGAAATCTAGAAAATTGCTGGAAGAATTTGGTATAGCAGGAAGAAAAGATTGGTCTAAACATTTCTCAGGGGGTATGCAACGACGTTTAAATCTCGCAATGGCTTTGATATTTGAACCAGAAATTCTATTTCTTGATGAACCCACTGCCGGTCTCGATCCTCAAGCACGCCGTCTTGTATGGGACTTTATTCGAGATTTGAAAAATAAGGATATTACTATAATTCTTATGACACATGATATGGTCGAGGCTGATGTTTTAAGTGATCGAGTTGCAATAATAGACCATGGAAAGATAATAGCTGAAGGAACTCCTACTGAGTTAAAAGAGAAGTATGGGAGTGATAATGCATTGGAAATATCCTTCCTTAAACAAGTAGACCTTGAATTAGTAAATAGTAATATACAAAATATTCCGTTTGTTGCCAATTCGAGTGAAATCACCCATAAGGAAAGAAAAACATTAATTATTTCTTTCCAAGGTGGCTTAAAAAACCTTGTGAAACTTTTACAACAAGGGATTATTGACAACATTGATGAGGTTGAAAATATGAAGTTCCGACAAAACTCACTTGAAGATGTATTTTTAAATTTAACCGGAAGGAGGTTGAGAGATTAAAATGACCTTTTTAGAAAATAAAGCCATCCAAATAGCGATCAAAAATCTTAAAGATAAACTAAGACACTGGCAATATCTCTTTTTTTCACTTCTATTACCCATATTGTTTACCATTATGTTTTACTTTATGCTTGGTTCTGAAGTAGATCCTTCTGGTCGAAGTTATTTTGATTATGGTTTTCCGGGGATGATTATATATGCGGTCGGTATAGGAACTATGAATGCTGCTATTATGTTTGCTGGGGAGAAAAGATCAGGGATGCTAAATCGTTTAGATACAATGCCAACTGGTAGGAAAAATATATTTTTGGGAGCATTAATTTCTGAATCGTTTCTCTTAATGCTTCAAATTATAATTATGTTCATTTTTGGCTACGTTGTACTAGGTTTATATTTTGTAGGTCCTTTAGAATTATTTTTTGGATTTTTAGTATCTGTTTTATTTGGTATATCTGCGGTTGGTTTGGGAATAATGATAGCAAGTGTATCGAAAACTGTCGAAATTGCTAATGCTTTTTCATTATTAATATTCATGGTACTAATTTTTCTCTCAGGAAGTTTAATGCCGTTTGAGAGTCCTATTGTTTATTTTACGCCACCATTTTGGGCTAAACAAATATTTTTGCAACTTACAGTGCTTGGACAAGGATTAAATGACAATTTATATAGTAGTTCACTAATAGGATCAAGTGCCAAAGTAATTCCAATTACTATATTTGGTGGGCTTTTAATTGTAATAGCATTTTCAATCGGTTTCACATTATTAGGTATTTTAATTTTCCAGAAAAAGACTAAATTTTAACTTTTTTTTTCTTTTTTTTTCCAATGAAAGATTAAATCTCACTAACTCTAATCATTGACCAGCTAACGATATTTGTATTAGGAATAATAATTTCTTCAAGTTTCTCAAAACCAAAATACTCAAAAAATGGTAAATTTCTCTCTAACGTAGTTTCTAGGTAAATTGGTAAATTTTGATTCTCTATATAGTTTAGCATTGGCTTTACAAGATTACTTGCAAAACCTTGTCCTTGGAATTTTGGATCTACACCAATTAATCCAAAGTACCAATAAGGAACTCTCATATAGATATTACGCATGGAATCATTAACAGCTTTAATAAAGGTCATCCTTTTTGCAATTTTGATTCCAAATTTATATGGCAATTTGAATCCTCCTTTTGTTAAATATTTCAAATAAGGAAGATTTACATTTTTAGGAGGGCGCCAAATAGCTATACCTTCTAAATTTTCAGAGGTTCCATATACTTCACCGTATTTGATGCCAATGCGAAGCATTATTTCAAATATATAGTGGGCTTTTATTAATCTCTTATTTGCTTCAGGAATCTGCCAGCGAATTACTGGATCATTTTGAAAAGCCCTTGATAATACCAAACTGGCTGGTTTAATATGTTTTTCCGAGAGGTTAATTAAGCTTATTAATTCTGGCATTATTTTCTAAAACATTAAATCAAATTACTTAATTGGGTATTAAATTATTTAGGTTTAAAATTTATAATTTTTTATCAAATCATTTCTGAATATTAGTATCGGAAAGTACTAAAATTTTCAAAATTTTACCTAATAACATAAGAATATTAGATGAAAATTGACTTTGTCTAGTTCTAAATTTGAATTAACTAAAATTAATGGAGTACATCGAATAAAAATACCTGTTCCTTTCCCCGTCAAATACGTATGTGTTTATTTATTTAGACTTCAGGGAAAGAATATCCTTATAGATTCCGGGTTAAATATAGGTAATTGGAAAACAAAATTATTCTCTGCTTTTGAAGATATGAACATTTCAATTCAAGATATTGACTATTGTATCATTACACATATTCACACAGATCATATAGGTTTAGTTAAAGTACTTAAACAGAAAAATCCTGAGCTTAAAATCTTAATGCATGACATAACTCATGATCTATTGAAATGGGAAACTAATGATGAGCAAGTACCTGAATTAGAACAAGAAGCCAGGCTAACTGCCAATCAATTGATAAATTATGGGCTCAGTGAAGAACAAGGAAATAGAATTGTTCAGTTTTTTACATATTGGCCAAAATTTTTAGAGTATCAAAAACCTGATATTATAGTACACGATGGGGATATCTTGTTTGATAGATTAGAAATTATTTGGACTCCAGGACATAGTTTCGGTCATATTTGTATTTATGATAAAAAAAATAAGTATCTTTTCTCTGGGGATCATATTTTAAGTCGAATTACACCTCACATAGGTAATTTCATAATACCTAATGATATGGCTGAAAAATATAAAGATCACGATTTTAATAATATTTTAAAGCATTATTTAGCCTCATTAGATAAAATTGACATGTTGAATCCAAAAATAATTTTCCCCGCTCACCAAGATATAATTTACAATCCTCATGAACGGATTCAACAAATTAAAGAACACCATCAAAATAGATTAAATGAGATTTCAAGTTTAATTAAAGACAATCCCATGACAGCCTATAGAATTTCTCAAATTCACTTTGGAGAGGATCTAGACGAGATGAATTCATATATGGCATTAAGCGAAGTTTTAGGGCATCTCTTATACCTTGAAGCAGAAGAAAAAGTAAATAAAATTGAAAAAAATGGAAAAGTTTTATATTTTAGCTAGCTTTAAGTGAATACTATGATAGAATGGGTTAATTTTTCAATCCTTATTATCTCAACTATACTAATGGCATTTTTCTATATTAAAAGTGTAGGTCCAGCAAAATTAGAACAAAAAGTAGGTGAGAAAGCATATGCGAGATGTGGAAATTATCGAATTATTGCTAGCCTTTTTGAACTGATTACTGCTGTTAATTTTATTCTTTATTTCTTTTTTCCTCTACCAATTCCTATTCCTCAATTTTTTATTTGGGATTATTGGATCTCTGTTATCATTAGTTTTGTTATTTTAATTCCATGTTTATATATAATGCTTAAAGGAGTTAAAGATGCCGGAAGAGAAGCACTTTTTCCAAATAAAAAACATACTCTTTATGAGGGAATATATAAAAAAATTCGACATCCTCAAGCACTCGGAGAAGTGTTTATTTGGTGGGTAGTTGCGTTACTTTTAAATTCTCCATTTCTTTTTCTATATTCTATTGTATGGTTTCCTATATTTTATTGGTTTTGTAAAGCTGAAGAAACAGATTTAGAGATTAGATACGGGGATGCCTATTTAGAATATAAAAAACAGACGGGAATGTTTTTTCCCAAGAAAAAACTTCATCATTAATAAACATATATAAGTTAAATTAAACAATTACTGATTAAATGACCTATATGGAGCAAAAAATAACAGTTAAAGAAATAAAACGGCAAAAAGGTAAATTATTTACTAAATTAGCCATCGCAGCAAAACATGCAAAAGATAGTGGAGGTAAACCATTCATTTTTCATTTCCTAACAACGTTACGATGTAATTGTAGTTGTGAGTCTTGTTTTTGGAAAGATAATTCAGTAAAAAATGAATTAACATTGGAAGAAATAAAAAGAATTTTGAATTAAAATAGAAAAAAAACACTGGTTTTAAAATTGAGTTATATAGGATTAGAAGAAATCAAGAAATTGCTAAAAGAATATCCTTTAATAAAGGATCGTGAGATTATATCTAAAATTTTAAATGGGGAAAAGCTTTCTGAGTTGGAATTGACGAGAGCTTTTCAAATGTCGCTTCCTCTTTTCACTTTAATGGTATTGAACAAAAGGTTTGAAAAGAATAAACAAATTATAGAGAATGAATGGTCGAGTACTAAATTCAACAAATTAGATGATATGGGCACAGTTAAAAATTTAGAGATTATTCCACTTATCGATTATCATGCTGAAAATAATCTCTTCACTGAAAATGGAGTTTCCTATTATATTAAAGCTGATGATATTGGTATTTTATATGATACAGGTTTAAATCCTAATAGAAAGCATCCATCTCCCCTTCTAAAGAATATGGAGGCTTTAGGTATCACTATAGATGACTTTAAATATATTTTCATTTCACACTTACATGCAGATCATGTGGGAGGCTTTCAATGGTCTCAGAAGAATACTTTTTCACTTTCAGGAACCCAACACAACTTAAGTCATGTAAAAGTATTTACTCCTGTTCCCATGACTCATCCTACGGCTAATTTAAGCCAAGTGAAAGGTCCAGAGGTAATAGCAGAGGGTATAGCTTCTATCGGCCCTATACATAATCCTTTGTTTTTTTTTAGAGATGTATACGAACAAGCTATGGCTATAAATGTTGAAGGAAAAGGGATTATAATTATTGTCGGTTGTGGACATCAAGGAATTAAAAAGATAATAGATCGTGCTGAAGCGTTGTTTGATACACCCATTTATGGTTTTATTGGAGGACTACATTTACCTATCCCAGAATTCCCAGGTGATGAAGACAATTGGTCAGGATTGCCTGCACATAAATTTATCATGACAAAAAGACCACCATGGGAACCATGGCATAAGAAGGATCGAAATTTCGCATTAGATTACCTAAAGGCTAGAAACCCTAAGTTGGTTGCGCTTTCACCACACGATAGTAGTATGGAAAGTATTAATGTTTTTAAGGATACTTTTAAAGAGGTATATGAAGACTTAAAGGTCGGGAGAGTTATCAAAATACCCTAATGAAAAAAATTAAATAATTATTTTTTTAATCCTTTTTTCGATCTATTACTTTAATTTCCATAACAATATTACCCCAGCCGCCACATTTTAACCCTATATCAGAACAACCTACCCTATTAAATAACATTTCATTTGGGTTTTGATCGGCAAACATTAAAGCATCAGCGGCATAAATTAGCTTTTCAGCAGCACCCAAGGCAGAAATACAAATTCTTTTAGGACAAAGTTTAGTTATTAAATTGCCAAAACCATCAAAATAAAATTTCTCTCCAACTTTATGCTGACTATTACAGCCATGAGACGCAACCACTTCAATTACAATTGTTTTATTCATTAAAGTAGGAGCTCTCTTAAGTACTTCAATATTCTTCGGATTTTCCATAAACATTTTCATTTCGTCATCTGTATACCCTAAATGACTTTTCATAAAGTTTAGAATTTCTTTAGACATGATTTTTTCTTCCCTCTACTTGTTGTATTATTCGGTTTTATAGTTTATGTCTTATTTATTAATACAACACTTAAATTATTTTTCGATTAACTATATCAAGTTATCTGAAATTAGAATATAAATATATGAAAACTATTAAAAAAAAATTACTTAATTAATTTAAGCTTGAATTACTTCTATTAATTTAGGAAAAATTCGGGGATAATGAACTGCCATGCAATGTACGCCAGCTAACAAACCCTTTTTCTTTAGTTCGGAAATAAAGGGCTTGAAAAACTCATAGTTAGCTTGATCATACAATCTATTCTGTTCCTTTTTATCATCCTTAAACTCTGTTTTGATATTTTTCCATTTAGCTAAAATGTCTTTTGGAACATCTACGCCTGGTACGAATGTATCAAAACCCTTGGCCATACCATAACTTTTCATTGGAAAAATTCCAAGTAAAACTGGAACATTATACTTTTTGATCTCACTTAGAAATTCAATAGTTCTATCTAAATCATATACAACTTGAGTCTGTATAAACTCGCATCCAGCCTCGGCTTTCCTTCCAATTTTTAAAATTTCAGCCTCCATAGGATCAGAATTTGGATTTGCAGCCGCACCTACATGAAAAGTTGGAGCATGTTCAATTTCATGGCCATTTATGGAACCTTTATCAACCATCTCTCGTATTAATTTAATTAAAGTTGCAGAATCAAGATCAAATACAGGTTTAGATTCAGGCATATCTCCAAGGGCAGTATGATCGCCAGTAAGCGATAATACATTTCTCAAACCTAATGCATGACCACCCATAATCATTCCTGCGATACCTAATTTATTCACATCTCTTACTGTGAGTTGCCAAATCACTTCTAAACCTGCTTCTTTTTGGATAATGTGAGAAGCCGCCATACTATTAATTGTTACTATCCCTAGTGGACTGTCAGTGACATTAGCAGCAACTACATATGGAGCCATTTCTTTAGCTTCTTGAATTGTATGGGAGAGATCGCAGGTTTTTTCAGGTTCAAGCTCGCCAGTTAGTATAAAATCCCCATTTGCTAACTTTTCACCTAATCTAGAATAAACTTTTTTTTCTGCCATTTTGATTCTACCTCCATACTACTTCACGTTGGTGTCCAGATTCACTCCAATCTACGGGATCTCTCAATTTGGAAAATAAGTCTAATCTCCCTATCTGTTTCAATCGATTATAAATTAATACCCAGCCACAATCTTTCTCGTAATTACCAACCTCACATTTACCTTTAACCATTCCTCCACATGGCCCATTCATAAGCGATTTAGCACATGTGGTAATGGGACAAATACCACCTGTTTCATTTAAAAGACAATCACCACATCCTCGACATCGCATAAAAAATCTGCCGATTCTCTCCGTCATCCCCATAAATTCTGTATTATTTGTAACAAACACTTGCTTTTCAGGATGTTTCTTAGAAAGCACCTGAACTGTAGATTGAACTCCAAGTCCACAACTTAAAGTGACAATTGAATCAGCTTCTTGAACATCAACATCATTTTTACGTATAACTTTAGCCATTTCCCTATTATCACAGACATCATCTACAACCATTCCATTAATTATTTCGTATCCTTCTTTCTCTAAGATTTCTTTCCATTCCTCTAAGCCTTGTTCGCCGCCTGTTTGACATAATGCTGAACAAACCCCACAACTTACAAGAAACAATTTTTTAGCATTATTATCTTTCAGGACATTAAGAACTTCCTCTACTGGCTTTTTAGTTGTTATTACAACCATTTTTTTCACAATTTTTTTTTTTTTAAAAGGTATTTTTTAATCTTAAGTAGTGAAATTAATCAAGATATTTATTATTTTGAGTTATGAAATGTAACGTTTCGAAAAGAAAAATATTAAAAATAAAAATTTATATGATAAAAAAGAAACTATTATACCTAAAAGAGTTAAATTTTAGACCCCTTTCACGTTCACAGTCCAATTAATAAAGAGTATAATCAAAGGTCATGATATTCAATTCTTTACCACCAGAAGGATATCCCGAAGGATATCACTTAGGACCATCTCTAGTTCTTTGGTTAATATTAATAGCCCTACAAATGTTCTATGGCACATTTTTACTACTTCAAGCATACAAATCACATTTGATCAATGAAAAAGAAATTTATAGGGGAACTGGCTTTCTTTGTGTTGGAGGAGGATTCCTTTTTTTATTAATGCAGATTGGAGTTTTTATGCCTGAGGATTATTTCTTATACTATTTTGGCGGATGCATTGTTTTATTAGCTTTAGCCACATTTTATTTCTATTATTGGGAAAAAAATTTAGTCAATTTGAAGAAAATACCCACATTAATCATTTTAATTAATTTTTCAATATACATTATCACTTTTCTTATAATATTATTGTTTAGGGTCTCGCCAATTGTATTTATTTCTTTAATAGAGATGTTAACTATATTTTCAGGTTTATTAGCTAATTGTTTCATAATTATTTTTGTATTCTTATTTACGAGAAGGGTAAAAGGAACACTTAGAAAAAAAAGTATATTGTTAATCATTGGAAGTAGTAGCTTTTTCTTAGGTCAATTTATCGACCATCCACCAGGGATGTTCTTATTTCCCAGCTTATTTATTCTTTTAAGCCCACTGGTTTTTATGATTAGTTTTAGCTTTATTTTTTTTGGTATCAATGGGATCGCAGATAACGTGTCTTCGTACTATAACCAAGCACACATTTGCCTTGTTCACCGTGGAAAAATAACGGCGGAAAGATCCATCTATTATTGCCCTAAATGTTCCACGATTTACTGTCAAGATTGTTACGAGCAAGTTGTCAGGCATGATGGCTGCTGGAATTGCGGAGAACGTGGAAAGGACATGTCAAAAGTTAAATCAGAGGAACGATTAAAAGACGAAGAAATAATAGTGAAAGATGGAAGCAAAGAAACCCCTAAAAAGATTAATAATCACAAATTATAATGCATAAAGCTTAAAAAAATAAAATATTGAATTCATAATGGAAAGACTTCACTTGGAAATGAATAATAGTCTTGGCCATTCTTTTGAACTAACTGAATTTGCTGATCTGCAATCAATTCTGATAGAATCAATTCATATTTTTTCTTTATATACCTTTTAAAAGAAGAGGGATTTATTTTTTCATTTACATTCTTTAGTAGCGCATTAGCAGTATACGAATTCTTAGCATTTGTCTTTAAAAAATTAAAGATCTCTTTCTTAGAAGTTGTGTAATAATCTTCGGTTTTTTTCTTGAAAGAAATTTTTCCTTTAATAAAGAGATAAACTAACAAAGAAATCACAAATGTCAAAATGTATGATAAAATTTGATATAATAAATCATTATAAATTATCCCTATCATGATAAAAATGAAGTCTATTATACTAAGAGTAATAGAAAATAATGCAAACCCTAAATCCCACTCAGTATATTCTCTTCTAATTCGAGTCAACTCACCTGAAATTTATCATCACCTTTAATGATTAGAAATGTTAAATAATTTGAATTTATTGTTATAATCTTTCCTTTCATGGTAAAAGTAAAATTTTGAGTATATAAATATTTACATGGAATAAAGAAATTACTCAGATAATCGGGAGACTTTGAAAAATTATACGCAATCTCTAAGGAATAAAAATAATAGGAATCTAGAAGAATTTTTGTATGTTTGAAATATTTAATGACTTTTATGTCGAAATGTCCATATTGTAATAATGAATATTAATAGGGAAAATTAAGAATCTAATTCATAAAATAAGCTGAAATAAAATTTGAAAAATTTATAAAGGAAACACTTTCTCGGCTTCCTTCTCGTCAAACTTGCCGTTTTAAAGGGAGAGCTTGACCTTGGTTTAAAGTTAGCAGAGCGATCTTCGCTTATTTTTGAAGAAAGAAAAAAATAAATTTTTAAACATGCGTATCCTATTTTGCTTTATAAAATATTGGAAAAGCATATCATAAATTAAAAAATAAGGAGGGATAAAGAAATGGCAATTTGTGGTTTTTGTAAAAAAAATGTAACATTTGTAGGATTTGGATTGAAAGAAAAACAAGAATTAAAAAAGAAAAAAAAAGGAATATTTGAAGACAAGATTATAGCTGATGATAATACGATTGTAGCAGAGCATCATATAGGATATTCTATATATTCTTGTCCTCATTGTCAGAGTATATTAGGAGTCTCTCATTAGAATTAGCATATTTAAATCTAATAAGTTCTATGAGGAAAAA
>Ga0307378_10003236_pt1 | contig 24003 bp, 25 predicted proteins | sample UN1MG_FD_202238 | JGI IMG/M metagenome (GOLD analysis project Ga0307378, IMG submission 202238) | Soil microbial communities from Risofladan, Vaasa, Finland - UN-1 | ecosystem: Environmental > Terrestrial > Soil > Coastal area > Acid sulfate soil | place: Finland: Risofladan, Vaasa | collected...
GCAGTTATCGGTAAGATCTTAGGATCGGTTACCAATTTGGTATCGAAGGTCAAGAACTTTTTAGGTTTCCATCCAATAGTTAACTTTAAGTGTCACTGCTGATAATGGATTGGTAGACGGCCTCAAAAGGCATCAAAAAGAAAAATTTTTGAAACTACAACACTTGGAGGATGAGAACGAAGCGATGAAGCGATAAATTAAATGTTAACTTAAAAATTATCAGTCAACTGCTTAATAATCAAAATTCTCTTCGCCTATCCAAACCCGCTAAATCTAAGAAGCGAAGCGATAGGGAAGAAGCGGTGAGAGGATGAGTTGAAAACCCCATCTTCGAGTAAGTGGTTTTTCTTATCGGTTGATCTGAACCTCATTCCAATATCTATCGTATATATTTTTGAGGTCATCGAAAGCTAAGGCTGAGTAGTGAAGCAGATCAATATCACCGTTTATCGAGTGCCCCATCAATCGCTTTTTCACTTCGGAAGGTTTCAAGCGTGCAGGCGATATCTTTATCTTTGGATACACCTAATGTTAACATCATGAAAAAGACAGAATATACTCATATCAGAGTTTCTAAGGAGTTACATGCGATTTTGAAGCGGGAAGCGGAAGCGAGAGAGATGAGTATAGCTAACTACATAAATGAACTTCAATCGAGTATTCAATCAATTAGAGCCCTTTTTTCAAGTGATAGCGATGTTAACACCCCCGAAAAGCCCTCAGAAACGTTAACCCCCAAAAATCTTGATAGTCCCGAGAGGACTCGAACCTCTGTCACGGGCTCCAAAGGCCAGTATGCTTGACCACTACACCACGGGACTCCTTATTTATTTTATTAATTACATACTCAATTCTCTTTCAGCATTAAAAAACTTTTTAGCTGCTATCAAAACTCTCGGATCTGTCTGTCCTCAGCACGCTTATCTTACTCTTCGTTCTCGCGTTCCTCTTCCTGCATATACCGCAGCCCTAACGCCCTGAGCCGTTTCTTATCCACTTCCGCACCTGACGAGTACTGCTCCATAAAGTGCTCGAACTCCGTATGCAGCGACCGGAACGAGGGCTGTTCCGCTGTTAGAGCTTCATTATCACGCCGGAACTCGTACTTGATCTCGAAATGCACGGCAGCCCGTGTCAGCCGCTTCAAGTCGTCGAAATCCAGCACATGGTAGACCGCCAGCGGTATGTCCAGCACTTTTAACCGCACCACGTTATCCTGCGGATCGGATTCCTTGATACGATCCGTTATCGCACGCTTGATCTCATGCCCGTCCTGATTAGTGCATACCACCGGCTCTAAATCTACCATTGCACGCGTTTGTAATCTGTGAAATAGAACTTTTCTTTCGCCTTCTTCGTTTAATAGAACTTCCAGAAAGCCTTTTGCTTCGTTCACCTCGTTAAAGCTGAAGCGTTCGGTCGAGCCGGCGTAATACACGTCGTCACGTACCCGCGTGTAGCCGTGATAGTGCCCCAGTGCGATGTAATCGAAATTGCTCAGGTCGTGGATAGAAATCAACTGCTCGTTGAATTCGTCCATCAGAAACGTCTGCTTGCCCGCGCCGTAGACACTTGCGTGTAGCAGTGCTACGTTTAATCCAGTGTGATCGTCATTTGAGAGCAGTTTCTGCTTCTCGCCTTCAATATTGTCACAGTGTGGGATCGCGTGGATCTTCACACCATCATGTTCAACGACTTCGTAGCGATCTTTGTAAACCGCATGCACATTTAGGATATGCTCAAACAGGCTGAAGACACTGCCGGTCTCCTTCAGTCGCGGCGTTTCGTGATTGCCTGAGATCATGACGAACGGAATGCCCGCTTCGTTTAGTCTCAACAGTTGCTCCATTACGAAGGAAATAGCACGGTTCGTCGGTCGCACTGAATCAAACAGGTCGCCTGCGTGGAGGATCATATCCGGCTTTTCCGCAATGGCTCGATCAACGAATTGCTTAAATGCATCGTACGTATCCACTTCACGTTGGTTCAACCCGGTCGCTTCGTCTATCCTCCTATAGGCTGAGTACCCGATGTGCGTGTCCGCGACGTGGAATATCCTGGTCATCCAATCCTCTCATTCACGAGATTTGAAAATGTTCTGAAATTATTGCTCTTCCCTCAGATCCACGATCTCCGAGAGTTCAGGCCCCGTCGAGATCAACTTCACCGGTACATCGACGTCCTGCTCCACCTTCGCGACAAACTCTTTTACCTCTTTGCTCAACTCGTCGTACTCTCTCGCACCTTTGACCGACGGATCTAGTTTATCCACGCCGGTCAGCGCAATCATCGTTGCACCATTAACCATTGCTGAGTACCGTGCCATCGCGCCGTCCCACATCCCTATGCGTCTCTTCCGGTGGGTCACAGTTCCATACTCCTCGATATGCAACTCCGCCGCTTTCTCTTCGCTCACCTGCGTGGCAAATGGGCCTTCGCCCACGCGTGTTGGGAACGACTTGAAGACGACGACCACATCATCGACGCGTGTTGGCCCGATACCCACGTCAGAAGCCATCTGTGAAGCAGTCGTGTCTTTCGACGTGACGAACGGATACGTGCCGTAAAGCAACGAAATGCCAAACCCTTGCGTGCCCTCGATCAGTACAAAACTCCCCCGATCCAGAGCCTCGTTCACTTCCAATGGCACGTCACACAAAAACTCCTGTAACTCTGGCACATCCTTTGCCTGTCTGGCCTTTCGAGATACGCGTGCAACGTTTGCAGGCCCGCAGCCGGTGCCCGTGGACCCGATTGTGCCCTTTAAGTGTGCATCGCTCCGATCCGCATCGATATGTTCCTGTTCTATAATACTGCATCGACGATCCACGCCGATACGGTCTCGCAGCCCTAGCGACTCAATCTCTTCCATGAGCACTCGCGGGTCAACCAACACGCCCGCGCCGATACGAACCCGTGCAGATTCACAGACAAATCCAGAAGGCGTCATCCGCAATGCATATCTCTTTCCGCCCACAATAACCGTGTGACCTGCATTTGGTCCGACACCGCCTCGTGCCACGATCTCAGGCTTGTCATGCGTTGCAAGATACGCGATGATCTTCCCTTTACCCTCATCACCAAAAAATCCTCCGACTAAGATTGTTGCTGACATGGCTATCCTTTTAGTCTGTTGCAACAAAAAGTTTTTTACTGCGCGTGGTAAAGGGAATTCGTGAGCATAATGAGAAACGAGATAGTAAGTTACCAATTTGCAGAGCGGATAAAATCAGCACTGATCCTCAGCTCGAAGATGCTGCTGGTGCTCGAGGGTATGCAGGGGGATGAATTAGCGGGTGCGAAGCGAATAACTCTCACCTTCTTCGACGCGTTGTCTTCCGAGATCGTATTAGCCTCGAACGCGACGGGCAGGGAGGAGTTCAAGCTGGCGGAAGAGAAGCTAAAGCTGGTACGACGGATGATAGAAGCGGGCAATTTCAAGGAAGCTCATGGTACTCTCGGCAGTACCGTAGCGAGCGTTACCACTGTGTGTGCGAGCACCATGCAGGCCCTGACGGAAAAAGGACTGCTGTGATTCGTCATTAGTGCAGTGCAATTAGAAGTAGAAGGGAGTAGATTAGAAGTAAAACTCCCGTACGTACTCCGGCTTCCGTGTCAACAGATCACGAATACTAACGATCCCAATCGGCACGCCGTTCTCAACCACCGGCAGCCGCTTTATTCGCTTCCGTGCCGCGAGCTTGCACGCATCCTCCACCGAGTCTTCGGGATCGATAGTGACCAAAGGCGAGGTCATGATTTCTCGCGCTTTTACCTCGCTCGCTCTTCTATTCTTCAATAACGCCTTTAACGCGATATCTCGTTCAGTAATGATTCCCGTGGGTTCGCCGTCCTTCGTTATCACCACACTCCCTATCCCCAATTCCTCCATATCTTCCGCGATCTTCGTCACCAACGTCTCTTCATCCTCCGCGATGATAGGACGGCTCATTATATCCTTAACTTTCATCTTTTAGTTCACACCCCTATGCTCTATATCTAATCCAAACCTAAAATAAAAAGAGGAACTGCACACAGATTTCAACCCACTCACCCATTTTCGTATACGTGTCCACCTAGTTAGTTCCACGTGGATGGTGGTCTTCATTCCGCGGGATAGAATTTATGTACACACGTTGGATTTCTCGTCAAGATGTTTCTAACGCTTATAATGCCCACAAGCTTATCCTCTTCAACCACCGGCAGCCGCCTTATGCCCTTATCAGCCATAAGCTTGCATGCTTTCTCCAGCGATGCGTCAGGTTCGATGGTGAGCAGAGGTGAAGACATAATTTCCTTCGCCGTTACGTCGTCCGGGTTTCTCTTCATCGCACACACTTTTAGTGCTATGTCGCGATCGGTAACAATGCCGACCGGTTTCCCCTCCCTTGTTATTACGACGCTCCCGATTCCCGCCATCTCCATCTCCGTCGATAGCTTAGTAACCCGTGTCTTCTCATCCTCCGCAATAACCTCGGGCGTCATCACATCCCCGACCTCTAACATCTCGGTCGCCATTTTTCCACACCCATTACATTACACTATTGGGCTAAATCCTCATAACTCTTTCGCTTCTTCCTTTTAGCTAGTCTCTGTGGACGAGTCTAATACGCCGATAATATCGTCCTTAGCCAGATCGAGTATGCGATGCTTCAACTCCTCGACGCGCGTCTCTACAGCGCCCTTCAGCTCGATTTCATCACTGCCCTTAAAAATGTCCTCCTTCACCCTCTCGCCGATAAGGTCGTCCGTTTCAGGCTTCAAGCGAATAATAACCGAACCAGGCGGTAGGAATTTAGCGTATTCTTCCAACGCTCCGCTTTCTATACCGGCAATCAAGCCATCGGCATCGCCATCCGTAATACCGATCATGCGAATACCAAATCTTTTCAAGATGTCACCGGCAATGCTCGTCGTATCGTCTCCAATAGTCACCGCAACTTTAACCACACTATCCCGCCGCTCGAGCTTTGGGAAAAGCGTCTCAACGGTATAGAAGAAGCAAGCGAGCTTCTTATTTTTGGGATTATTCTGCAGTCCACCCTGTTCTATCCGTTTCGGCTTCGTACGTCTGATCACCGATGCGGTTTTTACCATCTCGCACTCCAGATCCAAAGGTGGCAGCTTCTCCAGGTTATGCTCTATCAACGTACCGCCCACGAGTTCTACGATGTTTCCGTCTTTCACAACCAGCGTAACACGGTTCGTCCCGCTCTCAGAGGAGGCTGTGCCGATGATGACGCCATCCACAACGATCTTCTCCCCCGGATGCACGCCTCGTATCTCCCTGTACACGAGACCGGATTCTTTCTTACAACGTGATTCGAGCTTGTTCGGCTCTCTCGCCTTGAACTCGCTAAAAACGCCCTGTATCTTCCCGTATACACGCTCATCGCCGGGCTTTACCAGCCAACGAATTAAAATCCTGCTGCTGTACTCCAATTGCACGAAAGATAGATTCCTCTCCTTTCCCCTACCTCGTTTCAAGAAATTCTTTAAAATGCCTTCGCCAAGCACAAAGCCGCTCTCTTCGGTCTTCGCATGGTTCACCAGCAGGATAAAGTCTATTCCGCGTTGTAAGAACTCGTCCACCACTTCGGAGGGTCGCATATCCTTGCTTATGTCGATCACGCGCTGCATACCCGCATCGATCACTGCGGTTTTTCCTGTTATACCACCCAAAGCCGCTTCTATCTCGAATCCGGCATCCTTCAGCGCTTCTATCGCTCCCTCTACTTCACCTTCATCTACGACTTCCGGTCCGTGAACGAGCAATCCCAAGGGGTTCATTATTAATTAGTTATCTAAGAGACTTACACAAAAACTTATTCGCGCACTATTTGTCTTACGCGCCCTTCGGGTATGGTAAAAAGCGGCTTAACGTGGCGTTATTGCGTATTCGGCAGTCTCTGCTTCGTTCAGCATTTGATAACGTCCCTTTATATTCCGGAGTGATAAACCTAAACGTATACCCATGTCTAACCGAACAGAAAGCGCAACGGAACCGCAAAAGCCGCTTTTAATGGTCAGTGAGAGCATGCGCAACGCGGATATGTATTACGCCACGCGCTTCCTCGCTGCAGACCCTTTTATTTATCTCTGCATTCCCGGTGAACAAAAAGAAATCCTAATTGTACCGCAAATGGAGTATGGACGTGCGATAAAGGAATCAATTGTAAAAGAGGTTCGTTCTTCGCTCGACTACGGGCAGAACCTTAAGCTGGAGGAGCTTATTGTTGAAATCCTTCGTGAAGAGCGTATAACCGCAATAGAAGTACCGAGGTATTTTCCCTTGTATACTGCCGAGGCCTTGAGAGAGAAAGGCATAGACGTAGTGCCCGTAGAGGACGTGGTAATGACGAAAGCGCGAGAGACCAAGAACGAGCAGGAGCTAACGTACATAAAGAAGGCGCAACGAGCATGCGAGAACGCAATGGCTCTCGCTATCAGACTGATAACGGATTCCACGGTAAATGAAACCGTTTTGATGGCTAACGGTGCGGCTTTAACCTCTGAACGCGTAAAAGCGTGCATAGAACACGCATTAATTGATGCGGGTTGTACCTGCGATGGTGGCGAGCCGATAGTCGCATGCGGTAAGCGGAGTGCCGATCCACATTTCTCGGGAACCGGGCCGCTCGTCGCGAATGAGCCCATAATCATCGATATTTTCCCGCGATTGAAAGTGGAGCGGTATTTCGCCGATATGACAAGAACCGTCGTTAAAGGTGCGCCGAGAAAGGAAATAAAAGAGATGTACGAAGCGGTCCTTGAAGCTCAAAATGCCGCATTAGCGCTTGTCAAGGAAGGCGTGACCTGTAAGGCGGTGCATGACCGTGTGTGCGATCTATTCGAAGGGAGCGGGTACGAGACGATAAGATCCGATGGTAAAACGGGGTTCATTCATTCTACGGGGCATGGCGTAGGGCTCAATGTGCATGAAGACCCCCGTGTTAGTGATAATGAGTACGTGTTGCAAACAGGGAACGTGATAACCCTGGAGCCTGGCCTGTACGACCCAGAAGTGGGCGGTGTCCGGCTGGAAGATATGGTACTCGTGTGGAAGAACGACTGTGAGAACCTGACGAAGTTTGAGAAGAAGCTGATGATATGATTGATTCCATTACAACCGAAATCCTGAAGGCACAAAATGAAGGCATACATAGCCCACGGGATTTGAAACCTGCTTGCCTACGAGCTATCATAGGCTCACAATGCTAAACGCCAAGCAGCGCACCGTGCGGATCGATCTCGCCCGCTTTTATCCGTGTGGACGATATCACCCTGCCATCTGCCGCTTTCACGTGCTCCACCTTAACGATCTTTATGGGCTTCTTGCCACGCGCTTCTCTGAGTTTGTTTATCTCCAACGCCACAGGATACGTCTCCGGCGATATAACAATATAATCAAAATCCTCATCCAAAGTACTGCCATAGCGGTCGTTTAATTCCACGATTCTCACTTCCACTCCGTATTCCTCGTGCATGTACCGTCTGATGCTCTCAGCCCGTACTTCGTAAGGACCGACTTCTCGGTCCCTGCTGGCACGCGCCATCGTATCAGAGGTTACGCCCACGATTATCTCGCCGCCACCTCTGCTCAGCTCGAACACTTTCTGCAACAGTTTCTTATGTCCGTCGTGCAGCAGGTCAAACGTGCCGCCGATTGCTACTTTCATCCACTTATAGTACATACCTATCTTGTTTGTTCAGTTATTTTTCTTCCAAAATCGTGTTTGGCCGAAAGTCTTATCATGGTGAACAGAGTTCTGGTAAGATTAACGGAGGCGAAAAAGTGAAAAGATTAAGAAGTTGGATGGGGATTGCCTTGGCAGTGGTGGTGACAATCTCGGTGCTTATGGCATTAACGGCGCCAACGACCGCGATTCATGATACGCCAGGAAGTCAATCAGGAGAAGCACAGTTTGCCTATGCGAAGCACCTCGAGCTGCAAACCAGACCAGTGGAATACCCACAGAGTTTTGAGGATATGAAGAAGTTGATGGGAGAGCGATTACAACTACTTTCAGAAAGGTTGGAAGACATAGGTGGTAGTAGCGCATCTAACACAGTGCCAATAGAAGAAAGTAAGAGGATGTTCGTATATCCTAATCTCTCTGAAAACTTCCTACGACTTTGGGATACTACCGCGATTCCAGACCTGAGTGAAAGTCAATCAAGAGGTGAACACCGTGCCAGTACGAAGAAACATGAATTGGAAAGCAGACCATCATTTGAAGATTTGATGGGCGTTGACGATATGGAGAAGCAGATAGAATATCGAAAGGTACTACAATCAGAAAGGATGGAAATGAGGGACAAATCTGAGGATCCTCAACCTATAGTAACTTTCGTACATTCATCAACGGGGAATGAAGTGACGAAATTCAGTAGCTCTTTCGACATATCGCCGATAGAAGAGCCGAGGATGATGCAAGGGTCTGGCTACCTCAATCTCTCCGGTAACTACTCAACACTGTGGCATCAGTCTCTTGAGGCGAATGATACGAGTGCGGAGATAATACCAGACATCGATGGTGACAATAATCCCGACGTTTTGGTTGGTGCCATAAAATATAATCCCGTGACGGATGTAGAGACGGTAACGGTAATAGCAAAGAAAGGAACCAATGGCACGCATTTGTGGGAGCAGTCAGTAAGTGCAAGTGGCCGTGAGAATTGCGGTATCGCTGTGTATCCATTAGACGATCTGGACGGGGATGGCTTGGATGATTTTTTGGCCTTTGAATGGACCTATAACGAGTCGACGGCTATAGCCACAATAACGGTAATAGCAAAGAAAGGAACCAATGGCACGCACTTGTGGGAAGAGTCGGTAAGTAGTGGTACTGAGTTCTATATTGCGGTATATTGGGGGGATGATCTGGACGGAGATGGTCTGGGTGATTTTATCTTTCTGGAGGGGATTTATGATTCGGTGACGTATACCGGGACGGAAGAGATAATCGCAAAGAGAGGATACGACGGCACACTCCTGTGGAAGCAGACCGTAAGTGGTGAGGCTTGCGAGATGAAGGTGGATAGGATAGTCGACCTGGACGGAGACGGCTTGGATGATGTTATTGTCAATGTCTGGAAGTATGATTATTGGGCAGGTGCAGAGGCAGCAAAGGTAACTGCAAAGAGAGGATACGACGGCATACTCCTGTGGGAGCAGACCACAAGTGGTTGGGCTTGCGATATGTATGTCGATTGGGTAGCGGAGTTGGACGGAGACGGCTTGGATGATGTTATTGTCAACGCCTGGAGATATGATATATGGACCAGTACAGAGGCAGCAAAGGTAACTGCGAAGAGAGGATACGACGGCACGCACCTCTGGGAACAGTCAATAAGTGCAATTGGCTATGAGAACTGCGATAAGTGGGTAGAAGGATTAGCCGATCTGGACGGAGATGGCTTGGATGACGTTATCGTTTATGAATGGTTATATGACGAATCGACAGGCACAGATACGGTGAAGTTAATAGCGAAGAAAGGAACCAATGGCACGCACCTCTGGGAACAGTCGGTAAATGCAAGTGGCTATGAGAATTGCGAGATGTGGCTGGATTGGTTTGTCGATCTGGACGGAGATGGCAGGGATGACGTTGTCGTTTATGAATGGGTATACAACGAAACTGCAGATACCGCAACCGGAATTTTAATAGCGAAGAACGGAAACAATGGCACTCACCTCTGGGAACAGTCCGTAAGCGCAAGCGGCGAGTGGAATTGTGATAAGTGGGTAGAAGAGTTAGTTGACCTAGACGGAGATAAGTTGTATGATGTTATTGTCAAAGAATGGATCTATAATGATTCGACAGGTACAAACACGACGAATTTAATAGCAAAGAAGGGAACCAACGGCACGCACCTCTGGGAACAGTCGGTAAATGCAAGTGGCTATTGGAATTGCGATATTAGGGTAGATGAGTTGATCGATCTGGACGGCGATAGCTTGGATGACGTTATCGTTTATGAATGGGTATATAACGAATCGACAGGTACAAACACGACGAAAATAATAGCGAAGAAAGGAACCAATGGCACGCATCTGTGGGAACAGTCAGTGAGTGGAACAGAGTGCTTTATTTGGGCATGGCCACTCCTCGACCTTGACGAAGACGGTAAGTTTGATGTTCTCGTTCATGAGTGGACATATAACGAATCGAACGATACAATGATGATGGAGGTAATAGCAAAGAGAGGATACGACGGTACACACTTGTGGAACCAGTCTCTAAGTGATACAGAGTGCTTTATTTTTGCCGAGCCGCTATTCTTGGACTTGGACGGCGATGGCGGGTATGACTTTATCGTTTATGAATATGTCTATAACGCATCGGCAGATACAGAGGAGATGTCAGTGATAGCAAAGAGAGGATACAACGGCACCCATTTGTGGGAACAGTCAGTAAATGCAAGTGGTTATGAGAATTGTGATATAGAGATAGGGGGAATAGTCGATCTGGACGGAGACGGCCGGTTTGAGGTCATCGTCTGCGAAGGGGAATATAACGAATCGGCAAATTTAACAACGGTGAAGGTGATAGCAAAGGAAGGGAATAATGGCACGCACCTCTGGGAAGAGTCAGTAACTGCAAGTGGCTATAGGACTTGTAATATTTTGGCAGGGGGGGTAGTCGATCTGGACGGAGATGGTCTGGGCGACGTTATAGGTATAGTAGACGTCTATAACGAATCGACCGATACCTGGACAGAAACGGTAATAGCAAAGAGAGGATACGATGGTACACACCTTTTCGAAGCGCAAGCCGAAGGGCCAATCAGGATTGCTACGTGGCGGGATGGATATGACCTGGACGGCGATGGACAGAACGATTTGTTGCTCTGGATACCCACCGAGGTGTATGCGGTAACACATAGCGGCATTTATCCGAACCTCTTTGATACCGGTGAACCGACTATTCCATATCCAAGCATCATGGGTACATTCAATGGAAGACTTACACTTTCGCATGACCTCGTTGTTCATCGGTTGTACACCTATCCCTGCTCGGGAACAGGAGGCCACAGCGAATCGGTAAGGATATGGGGAGATGGGATCGATACAAATGCGACCTGGGACGGCTACAAAGGGGACTGGCATAACATAACCTTTGACGAGCCATTTGTTACATTGGAAGCAGGGAAAATGTATAACATTACGATCGAACTGGGCTCGTATCCGCAGATTCATCATGCATACGCACTGCTAACAGTGAATGGCTGGATAAACTGCAAAAAGTTCGAAGATGTAAATGGAAATGTACACTACAATTGGATCCCTGCGATCAGAATTGAATGATAATTAAGCAGGGTTTCCTTTTTCCTTTTTTCCTCCTCATACCACCATGATTTAGGAAAACAGAACGACTTCGTTATATAAACATCAATCAGAGAAAGTTAACTTGCCAGAGAGCACCACTTACAAAAGCAATTAAGCCAATGCCAATCGCCAGCAACGTCTCTTTCCTCATTCTGTTATAGTCTCCAGTCTCGTCGCGCGTTTTTAGTAATTGAAAACAGGTATGGAGAAACAGCGCATCGGCCGCCATGACCGGAAATAGATACGCGAGATTGAAGTAATAAGCGGTATTGACCGAGAAGAGCGGAATCGCACTCAACACAACGGCGAGGGCATACGAAAAAAGCACGACCCGGCTCGCTTGCTTTACGCCGTATAGCCGTGCGATGCTCTTTATATCCCGCAGCGCGTCCCCTTTTATATCCGCTATATCCTTCATCACCTCTCTGCCGAAACCCGTGAGGAACGCTATAGCGGCAAGGACCAGGAGCACCAGGTCTATCCTGTCGGGTTCGACGATCAATCCGCCGAAGATAAAGGGTATCGCCATCGTCAACGCGATATAAATATTACTGACGGCGAGGAATTCCTTCATCTTCAGGTCGTATAGGATACCGAGCACCCCGGATATAAACGCCAGAATGAAGAGAACGGGATGGAGGAACGAGGCAATTATAATACCAATCGTAGTAGCGAGAATCGCAACGAGCAAGGCTTCCTCTTTCTTCAGTTCCCCTCTCACGAGTGGTCTATCCTGCCTCTGGTTCGCAATATCCGATTCCAGATCGCAATAATCATTTAACGCAAAGGTGCCTGCCTGGATGAAGAGTGCGGTAAAAAACCCGAACGTCGCGCCGAACGAAGGAAGCACCAACGAGAGCCCATAAATCGATGCAGGCTCGTAAATTCGACCTCCCGCGATGATTATTCCTATAAGCACGCCGAACCCGTACATCAAGCCGTGCTCCAATCTCGTTAATTCCCAGATCGCTCGTATTTTGCGCGTCATGTACTTTTTAAAATCTTTCTAAAGAAACAGCAGTGATTATTTCCCGGAAACACTTTTGCGACGCAAAAGGGTTTAAGCGGAGTCGCTGGGAATCGAACCCAGGTCGTCAGGTCCGGAACCTGACAGGATATCCTCTACCCTACGACCCCTCCTTTTAGGTATTACTAACTAACACAAGCCAACAGATAAACTTACTTTTTTCTCTTCAACACCTCTAGCCCGGGCAGTTGATTCCCTAAGAGATAACGCAGGAATGCGCCCCCGGCAAGGCTCACGTGTGCGTGTTTCAGCTCTCTTTTGTCAATGCCGACCTCGCTGATCGCCGCCGAGGTGTGCCCGCCACCAAGTAGCGAGAACGCTTTGGATTCTGCGATTGCCTTGAAGAGCGCTCGCGTGCCGTCTCCAAAGCCCTCCTTCTCGTAATATCCTGCGGGACCCTTCATAATTACCGTACGCGCGTTCTTGATGATCTCTGAATATTTCTCCATCGTTACATGCCCGATATCGTAGATCGGCTGATTTGGTTTGACCTCATCGACCGGAATTTCCTCGCGCTTCCCGTTGGATTCGATGGCGAGATCCCAGGGATACTTGATTTTATTTCCCGCTCGTTTCTGTATGTCCTTTGCCCTGCGCACGCTTTCTAAGAGTTGATCATCGACTTTCATCGGGATCATACCGTTCGCAACCATGAAGAGATTGCCAACCCCGCCTGTGGTGAGTATGTAATCCACTCTGCGGGAATCCAATGCGAACTCGATGATATCGAATACCTCTTCGGGCTTCATACCGCCGAGCACGTACACACTTGGGCGCTCCATGTGATGGATCGCGCGTTCCAATGCGCGCAGCTCGCTCTCCATCAAACGTCCCACGCCGGCATCCAGCACCATTGGAAAACCCACTACCGATGCATGCGCCCGATGCGCCACGGAGAACGCGTCATTTATGTACAGATCGGCGAGCGGTGCAAGCCTCTGCACAAAGATCGATCTCGAATGCTCCTCCGGCGTTTTATCAAGCGTCTCTTCAGCAAGCAGTCGCAAATTATCAAGCAGCAACACCTCACCGTCTTCAAGCGTATTTATCGCCGCACGCGCGGCAGGCCCGATTATGTCCTCGACATACGTCAAGCTCACGATTTTACTGAGCAAACGCGCGTGCTGCTCCAGCGAGAGGAACTCCTTACCGCCTGCACGGCCCTGATGCGCGAGGATGACCACTTTCGCGTTCCGCTCCGCAAGTTCCCGTATCGTCTTCGCGTTCTCCACTATCCGCTCCTTCATCTGGACTTTGCCATCGATAATGACGGAGTTCAAATCCGCTCTGAAGAGTACCGTCTTGCCCGCTACGTCGAAGTCATCCAGAGTCAAGAAATCTCCTAACTGGTTATTCATTCTTATTAATTTACTCTGCAATCCCGCTTACTTACGCACCACATCACAGTCCTAGCTTCGCTATCCGATCCATCATGTCGACCAAGCGGCACGAGTAGCCCCACTCGTTGTCATACCACGAGAGCACTTTCACGAAGTTGCCTTTGCCGCCGATCACATTTGTGTACTCCGCATCAACGACGGACGAATAGTTCGTGCCGATATAATCAATGGAGACAAGCGGCTCGTGAGAAACAGCGAGTATACCGCTCAAAGACGATTGCGCAGCTTGTTCGAGAGCACCGTTCACCTCTTCGCGCGTAACGTCTCGTCCTAACTCCGTCACGAGGTCAACTATGGAAACGTTGGCTGTAGGCACTCGTAACGCGATTCCATCCATTTTACCTGCTAAGGGTGGTAATACAACCCCTAATGCCGCTGCAGCACCGGTGGTCGTGGGTATTATCGACATAGCAGCCGCACGTGCTCTTCTCAAGTCTTTATGCCGACCATCAAGAAGCTTCTGGTCACTGGTGTACGCGTGCACCGTGGTCATAAAGCCCCGGTTGATGCCGAATTCATCGTTTAGCACCTTCGCCACGGGAGCCAAGCAATTGGTGGTACACGAGGCGAGCGAAATAATCTTGTGCGCTGCATGGTCGTACATTTCGTCGTTGACCCCCGGAACGATCGTTACATCCGGCTCCTTCCCCGGCGCGGATATCAGTACCTTCTTGCAGCCAGCGGTGAGATGTTTCGATGCGTTCTTCCGGTCTCGAAACGCCCCCGTAGATTCCACTACCAGATCAATGCCCAAATCGCCCCAGGGCAGCTTCTCAAGGGCGGTCTCCGCCAATATCTTTATCTCCTTCCCATTCACCACGAGCGTGTTCTTCTCCTTATTCGCCTGCACGTCAGCATCAAACACCCCATGCACGGAATCGTACTTCAAGAGATGTGCAACCCAGGAAGCCTCCGCCGCTCGGCTATTTATTGCCACGATATCGAGGTCTGATTTATCCCGTAGCGCTGCTCTAAACAGAATTCGGCCAATTCTACCCCATCCATTTATCGCTACCGTTATCATATACGGAGTTTCACCGTCTTTATATTTAACGTTTTCGCTCTATTCGCCTCGTCACACTAGAATTGCCACAGCATGATGATGATCGGCAAAAGCAGCACACCCATCGCGTTGCTCCGCTTTACGCCGAAGTGGATTGGAATAAGCCCGATGCAGGTACCTACAAGAAGAACCAGCAAGCCTAAGGCGCCTGTAAACATAAATACGAGCGCAACGAGGAATAGGGCTATGCCGCTCAGCAACGTTCGATACGGCAGTCTCGCGAATTGCAAAGCGAATTGCCTTCCGATATACTTGGTAATGAAGAACGAGAAAGGGGCTGCGATTAGCACTGCAATGAGCAGATAAACCAATGCGGATGGCGGAATGGTGCCTTCCCACGGCTGAACGTTCAGGATACGGCTTATCGCTATCGTCGCCCCGCTGCGCGCACGTGAAATAATAAAGAGCGTCTCGATGCAGAAAATGACGTTGGCCGTATTGACCCCGCTCAGGGTCACGATCACCTGTTCAGGCTCTCTGTTCCGCCGTGCGAGCATTGCCATTACGGTCGCGTGTGCAGAAGTGATCCCGGGCAGGACGCTGACCAAGGAGCCGAACGCCGAGCCGGATAGAACGGATTTTACGGTGTCGCCACCACTAATCACAGGCTCTGCTATCTCTTGCTCCGGTATCTCAGGCGTGTAAAGCAGCGAGAACAAAATGGTTGAGAGCCCGAACAATCCGGTAAGTGCCGGAAAGAGCATAGTAGAGCGAAAGAAGAATGGCGCGTGCACCGGCATGTCCAGTATCACATAGCCAAACAATCCAGAGAGGCAAAAGACGAAGGATGAGAGTAGAATAGCCTGGTATGCTTCCATCCGTTCGCTGAAGCTCTCCGTGAGAATGAGCAGCGCGGATAGCCCGATGAGGAGGTAGAGCATCAAACTTTGAAGGAGCTCGTAGAAGTGAAGCGCTGAGAAAATGTAATAGAACGGTATGATGAGGAGAAACGAGAATATAACCGCACCGAAACTGCCGATTGCCGAGAGTGCAGTCGCTTCGTAGGCACGACCTTCGAGCAGTAAGCGGTGTGCCGGTAGCAAGGCGAGTGCGGTATCCCCTTCGGGCGCGCCGATAAAGGCGGCAGGGATGAAACTCAAAAAGGTGTGCGCCACGGAAGCGGCGAGGATGGTGACCGCAACCAGAACGAGTAACAGATCGGAAGGGAGAAAAGCGGTCAAGAAATGCGGCTCCGCGATGAGCACCGGGGCGATGGAGAGAAGGATGAACGCGACATTATTGGGATGGAAGCCCGGGACGAGACCCGTTAGTGTGCCTAAAAGCACGCCGAGCATCGAAAATGCAAAGAGCCATACCAACGGAAGAAACGGGTCGATCATCTGTCAGGTTATCACATCTCGTATTCTTTGCAGAACAATTGAACATTGGTTCCTCTTAAGAAATAGGTTTGCGCTAAAAGGAAAACACAATGAATTATCTGTGTGAGCACAGAAAATCCTAGGTGAGGGCTGGAGGGAGTGCTTATAATTAGACTTGTTGCCAATTAAGGTGATCTTCGCTAAGAGGCTTTTAAATTGGCTATGCTCTGTGTTATCAACTATGATGAGCGTGAACAAAGCTTTAAGGAGCGATAGGTTGATAAGAGCCACGACAGGGCTATCCGCGCCTGAATTTAAGCCTCTGGTTGCTAGTTTCTATCGCGACGTGAACTTCAAATGTCGAAAGAATCGTTTCTTGTAACTCTTCATCCTGCTCACAAAGTAATTGCATCAAAGGTTCAACACACTCTTCGGTCCCATCTCCCCTAAGGCAGAAGCGGCTTTCTCTCGTAACTCACTGTTCCTGTCCTCGAGCGCCATGATTAAGCGATTGATATCGCCTTTACTTTTCAGCTTCTCAATGTTTGGTTTAAACAGCCGCCATCTCATCTAGCAGTCCTCTTCCGTGGGATCCACGCTCTTAACCACGTTGATTTTGTGTTTGTTTAAGCGAATTGAGAACGTTACGGGCAAATATTTTAATTCTTGCTTTAGCGTAAAGAGCCGTTCCACCCTTTTCCTTGAGTAACGAAAAAGCCTTACGGAGATCATCACGTGCTCTGTTATTCACATCCACAGTATCCAAGTCCAGTGCGGTTTGGAAATCCTCTATCGCCTCCGAAAATCGGTTGAGATGCAAATACGCGTTGCCGCGATTTACGTAGGCTTTGTAGCTTGACCTAAGTTTAAGTGCACTGTCATAATCCGCTATCGCTTCCGCATATCGCTCTAACCGACTATAGACATTACCACGGTTGATATAAGCATTGACATACGTCGGATCCACTCCTAATGCTGTAGTATAATCCTTGATCGCACGATCGTATTGCTGTAGGTTTCGATAAGCGTTTCCACGATTGTAATATGCTCTAGCATCTTCGGGATCTAGCTGAATAATCTTATCAAAGATCTCTACTGCCAACGGGTTATTCTTTTTGGCATATTCGATACCCACATCACGTAACACTCTACAATCCGCTTTTACAGCCAAGCTCAACGCCTTTTTAATTTCTTTTTCGCGGATGAGTTCCTGAAATCTGTCAACGATAAGTCTACTTCTCTGGTTCAAATACCGTTCTTGTACATACAAAGCTTCTAAGAGGCCGTCCAAGGACTCCACAGATTTTGTATCCAACTGCTCGATTCGGGAATCGAAAAGGGTTAGAGTTCGTTTAATTGCGTTGAGTTGATCAACAGCCATACCACTCTGTTCGATCGCCGATATCGTTCTCCTGATCTCGTTCATTTCACGTTCGCTCTGTCGACTGAACGCTTCAGAATCGTGTTGAAATTGATAACTGTTCAACTTAACGAAGAGTACCCCGTCTGAAGAGTCAATGTCAAGTTTCCCTTTATTCTCATTAATGAGCTCTTGATGAGCTCTAATTTCTGAATGAACCTCTTTAAAACGGGTTAGTCTACTTTGAACCGTTGAACTCTTCTTTCTAATTTTACCGATTACTGACCGTATCTCTTTTACGTTCCTTTCGTCAATGAGTGGTTTGACCAGCTTTAGAGCGTTGTGCGTCAAATTCGTAAGACTCTTCTCATCGGGAATGCCATAAAGAGCGTTTATTTTCACATACGCGTACGCCATATCAGCGGGAGACAAATAGCCCAACCTCAAGGTCTGTATACCCAACCGTTCTTCCATTCCGTTCAATACTACCTTACCCATACCTAACATGAGCGAAGCCAAGTCAGTGAGCCGCTCATTTTCTTCGGTCGTTTGAAGCCAGATATTCCGCGAATGCAAAAGATCATGCGAGATTTCGTGAGCTAGTATCCGCCCTAATTGTAGCGCCTTTTCTCTGAACTGTGACGATATTTGGATTTCCTCGCTCCGACCACCCATGTATATCTTCCCAGCAATATTACGCCCATTAATGGTATCCTCAAGGGGACGAAACTCTATTTTGGGAATATCGCGCCCCAAATGTTTTGCTATACTCTCAGTTGCTGCAGAAAATGTCACATACGGTGGTTTGTCCCTCTTAACATTATCAAGAACCACATGTAGTGATGGTATTAGATCTATCCTTTCCAAATTTTCGTAAAATTCTTTGTTTGACTCAAAAAGGAAATCCTTTTGAGGAACACGACCGATTTGTGAATGCAAATATTCGACCTTTTCATCAATCCACTTTTTCATGCGACCCCTCCCATTATTTTTATCGGTATTAGGCCTGAAACGATCTTAATCTCTTTCCAAGTTTTCATCAAATACGAACCTTTCTCTGGGCGGAAGGCAGTTGAAATACACTGCTTCTATCCAAGGTACGACACGCGTTTTCCTTCTTCTACTCCCACCTCCCCCTTCGTTCTACTTACCCGCCTTTAGGCATCATTAAATATAATAATCATTAGCCCTACATGACATAAAAACGCTTTTGCTATTTTAGTAACGAAGAGCAAAAAGGTAGTCAACTGGAATCGATTATATTGAAATAGCTTTTAAAAAAGATCTCACTCCAAAAACGTTATTTTTAACAATCGTAACTGCCACGAAACGGTTTCAAGAAAGGCGTTTCACCATGAACGGGCCTTCTCGTGTGTATCCGAATCGCGCATAATAGTCCCGCACGCCGAGCCCGCTCATCACCGCCATCTTCCTGTACCCATCGTCAGCCGCTATCTCCTCCGCGTTTTGTAACAGACGTGCACCGTAGCCGCGATGCTGCCAGCTCTGCTCTTTCCGTTTGCCCAGACCAACCAGTTCGCCGTAGACGTGCAAGTCGCGAACCAGCGCAGCGTGCTGCAACTCCGTCCGATGCGGCTCGTAGGGGAATCGCAACCTCAGCTGCGCTATTAAAATATCCGCCTCAACGTCTTCGTACGAGAGGAAATATTCCATTCCTTTGCACGCCTCGTAGCGTTCGGATAAAAGCTGTGCATCCCGTTCGTCAGCAATCCGTCCTGCCAGCCGGGAAAGACCTGCCTCTCTGCACCGTATGCACCTGCATCTGAACCCCTCTTCGCGCAGCCGCGCATGCACTAACTGCCGCAGGTTGCTCTTCTTCACACCCGCGTCTATGAACTGCGCGGGGATATCACGCTGTATCCGTTGTATCCGCACCCATTTCGGCATTATCCGTTTCGCATGCGTGATTATCTCAATCGCTTCGTCCTCACGAATCGGCTCGTAATCGCCCCGATGCCACATATCGTATAATTGCGTGCCTTTAACCACCAGTGTCGGATAGATCTTCAAATAATCCGGCTTGAAGTCAGGATCGCGAAAGATACGGTCGAACATAGCCTTATCGTCCTCGATAGTAGCGCCGGGCAGGCCGAGCATCACGTGGAAGCCCACCTTTAACCCGCTGTCCCGCACTCTTCGGTTCGCCGCTATCGAATCTTCGACCGAATGCCCCCGCTGTATCGTTTCCAGTATCCGGTTACTGACCTGCTGCACGCCCAACTCGACCTTGGTCGCACCCAGCTCCAGCATCCTGTCTATCTCCCCCACTTTCGCATAATCCGGTCTCGTCTCGAATGTTATGCCCGTGTTTCGTATTGCGCGCCCGCGCTCGGTGGCTCCAAAGTCTTCCAGCGCGTCCAGGCACCGGTTCACAAACCACTGCTGGTAATCCAGGGGTCGCGCCGTGAGCGTGCCGCCCATCAGGATCAATTCGACCTTATCGAAATCGTGTCCGATCTCCTCTATCTGGTGCAGTCGCGCTTTCACCTGCTCGTAGGGCTCGAAACCGTGTTGCGCCGCTCGACTTGCTGCCGGTTCCCGCCCGACATAACTCTGCGGCGACTCGAAATCAGACGCGGGACCGCCGGGGCACATCATGCACTTACCATGCGGACAGGCGAACGGCGAGGTCATCACCGCAACGGGCACGACACCAGAAGCCGTACGCATCTTCTTTCGCTTAAACCGCTCTTTAAATTCGTCCCGGCTCAGTTTCAGCACATCCGAGTTCCTCGGTATGCTGCTCAGTCCGTACTTACTGCTGATCTCTTTCTTCAGCCGATTTATACTCATCGGATCGCTTAAGTCTCGTTCCGCTACGAGTTCCGCGATCTCTTTACATGCGCGTGTGTATGCATCCGTATTTGACATTGTTGGCATCGCTCGTCATTCGGATTAGATTCACACGTATCCGCTCAGTTCCTCTCTCTCCCGTTCTCTTTGCTCTGCCCGTTCCTCTTCGCGTTCGCGCTCCATACCTGCCTCTAATTGTTCATCATCTTTCCGTCTTTTAGCCTCTAAATCGGTTGTATCAACTTCCAACTTCACTATCTCGCCTACCTTCTCCAATAACTCCTTTGCCGCACTGAAATCAGGATATTCAGGATCCGTTGAGCTCTGCACCGTGCTTGCAAATAAGCAGACTCCTTCTATACCCTTCTCACGCCCTACAGCAGTAACGAGCCCGGAAAAGCCTATAAATCGATCTACCTGGGTCGTCCCAATTCCGTAGCGGGACATCTCCTCTAACAGCCCTACATCGGTCACGCAGCATCGTATGCCTTCTTCTATTACCTGCGCACCGAGAGAAATCACCCGCGTTATATTAAGCTCGGTAAACAAGTCCGTGAGCTTGTCCGCGACCATATAATGATTATACGCATCATAAGCCTGATACCCTTTTATTATTACAATGTCCCGACCGTTGGCTTCTTCCTCAGGGCTTTCGTTTTTTAATACGTATATCGCCACATTTGGAAGCTTCGTTACATACCCTTTCTCGATTAGTGCACCCGCATGGCTGGGCGCCTCGAGATACGAAGGGCCGTAATAAATGCAGGGGAACCCGTATGAAAAGAGCTCGGCAAATAGCGTGGGCTGTAAACTCTCCACGAGCACATCAACGACAAGTTTACCCACGGACCTCAGTCCTGGTGATCCCACTATTGCTACGGGATCATTCAGCGCGATTTCACGTGTATCACGGTACTCTATCCATACTTTTCTCGTTACGCCCATAGTTAAAATTAAGAGGCCTTTCTTAAAAAGAAAGAATGCTGAGAGTTATAGCGCATCGTGGCGCACGGGCCGAGGAACCTGAGAACACGCTTAGAGCCGTGAAGCGTGCCGCAGAGTGCGGTGCCGATGCGGTGGAGGTTGACGTTCGATTCAGTAGCGATCAGGAACCGGTGGTCATTCACGATGAGACGCTGGACCGAACGACGAATGGTTCCGGGGCGGTCTCTGAGCAGACATTTGAACAATTGCGAACTCTTGATGCTGGCAATGGGGAAAAGATTCCAACGCTATCCAAAGTGCTTTCGCTCGTCAAGGCGCTTGGACGTGAGTTGGTGATCGAATTGAAAGAACCCGGGACGGAGGAACGAGTCGTGCGTGAGATAGTAAGAGCAGGGAGGGAGAGAAACGTGGTTATCGCATCGTTCTTCCATTCATTGCTGCTCAGGATGAAAGAGCTGGCTCCCGACTTGAAGACCAATGTTATTACTCTCGTCGCTGCCCGTTTTTCCGGTTACGTTGGCACTTGATGCAAAAGCGGCTGCCATTTTTCAGTGTTATCCCCGATTTGAGAGGGGATACGTGGAAGATGCAAGGAGGAACGGATTGGAGATTTACGTGTGGCTCATAAACACGGTGGAAGACCTTGAAAGAGTACGTGGACTCGGTGTGAACGGCATCGTTACTGACAATCCGTGCCTCTTCAAGTCACGGTGACTAGGAAGGTTAGCAATTTTGAGGTGCGATTGCCTCATTTCGTACTGACGATTTTTACTATGTCGTTGCCTTCCAATGCGTGCTTCTCGCCCAGTCGGAGCTTGGTTCTCGCATCCACGGCATAAAGGTAGCTCTCGCCGATATCCGTATGCACCGCGAAGGCCAGGTCTCTGGCGGTGCTCCCGCGTTTCAAAAGTAACGCATCGGGCAGGATTCGGCCGGTGGAATCGCTGAATTTGTGCTCGTCCTCGACGGGGTACGCAACCACGTAATCTAACAACTCGAAGACCGCACGATTGAGTATCTCCTGGATACCGGTGCCGCCATGGGCATGACTGAACTCCCGTATCTTCTCCAGCCCTTTTACCTGCTTCTCCGAGGGGTCGCCCGAAATGTCGAAATCCGCAGTACCGGGCAGATAGGAAATGATCTTGTTCTTCGCAGCGGTTCTCAACGCGAGTTCCGCAGCAGCAGAGCAGGGAATCACGGGCTCTTCGTTCTCTTCGCTTACCTCCTTCAGCCGCTTTATGTTCGCTTCCGGCGCCACATCGGCCTTGTTCGCCGCAATGAGCATCTTTTTACTCTTTCTTATCAGTGCCAAAGCCAGCTCTTTCAGGTCATCATCAGTCCAGGACTTGAATTTAGCCCGGTCTAAACTCTTGGATTCCAGGAGTGCCATCTGTACGTGCTCTTCCATCACGCCGACGCCTGCTAATTGCTCGGAAAGCAGCCGCTCGATCTTCAGGCCTTCTAATTCCGCCCTGCGCTCGATCTTACGCCAGTTCTTCTTTATTAGCCCATAGACCCACATGTTCAACTCCGCTTTGAAGAACTGGATATCTTCGAGCGGGTCGTGACTGCCGAGATCCACCACGTTGCCGTCCACGTCCGTGCCCCCGGAGGCGTCGACGACATGTATAATCGCTTCTGCCTGCCGGAGCTGGTCTAAGAATTTGTTTCCCAGGCCTCTTCCCTCGTGTGCGCCCCGGACCAGTCCTGCCACGTCCAGGAGCTCCACAGGCACGAATCGAAACCCGTCAATGCAGTTCCCGCACTCCTTACCGCCTGTCGCCTCCTGAATCGCGTCTTCCTGACACGGGCAGTTTACCTTCACGTATGCGATGCCGGTATTGGGTGCGATGGTGGTGAAGGGATAGGAAGCAATCTCAACATCCGCGAGCGTAGAAGCTTTGAAAATGGTGGATTTGCCGGAATTTGGCTTCCCCGCGAGTCCTATTGTTATCATTTCTGTTCTTTTTTACTCTATTCAGTCTTCAACCGAAATTGTTTCCAACTGGCTTACGATGCCCCACACCAGCGCCCTTGTATGAGACGGGATATTAGGATTGGCGGTTAGTTCATCCAGATCGGAGATCACCGCTGCCACGCGCACTGCCAGTGAAGCGTCACCGTTCAGTAGCTCATCCTTTAAATCGCCCGTCGAGCGCCTTAGGTTCCGCGGAACGGTTATATCGCTTATTATCTCTTCCAGCATCTCGACGCATCGCTGCACGACTTCTTCTTTTTCTGCCACTTCCATGCGCATCACTCATCACCCCCGCTATTCCCCGTGTGGAACAAGAAAGGTAGCCTCGTAAACGTGTAATCGAATCGCTCACTAAAATATTCCACGCTGCAATAAAAATACTTATGTAATGTCGAACGGCATGCATGTGTAGAGTCCCGAAATTATTTCGTCAGGAAGTTTCACCAAAACGCATGGTGAAGCTCACGGACAGAAAGATCAAATGGGCGGTTAATCAGGTAATCAACAAAGGAGAGAGCACAGCGGTGGTTGCCGCGATATATGGTGTCTCCGCAAGAAGAATACAGCAACTGGCGAAGGGCTATAAGGAAACAGGAGAATATCCGGTGCTTGATAGGAACAGAAGACCTCGGACTCCTCTGAGCGCTGAGGAGAAGCGGATAATTGAAGCAGCCTATAACGAGTCATTCTTAGGGGCCCGTTTGCTTCGTTACCACATACAGAGGTATTATAAGCGGAATATACCGCAAAATAAGATCCATC
>Ga0307378_10003237_pt1 | contig 24003 bp, 18 predicted proteins | sample UN1MG_FD_202238 | JGI IMG/M metagenome (GOLD analysis project Ga0307378, IMG submission 202238) | Soil microbial communities from Risofladan, Vaasa, Finland - UN-1 | ecosystem: Environmental > Terrestrial > Soil > Coastal area > Acid sulfate soil | place: Finland: Risofladan, Vaasa | collected...
TGCGCGAGAGACGCGCGAGAACTGCCGCTCACGGTGCCGATGCTCGCCGTCCGAGGATCGGCTCCAGCCGTTCGACCAGCAGCTCCGCGATCACGCGATGGCCGCGCGCGTCCGGGTGCAGGCCGTCGGGGAAGTAGTCGAGCCGTTCGGGCTTCTCCTCGAACGCGCGATACACGTCGACCAGCTCGACGCCCTTCTCGGCGGCCACGTCGCGCATCGCCTGGGCGTAGTCCTTGACCAGGAAGTTGATGCCGTGGTTTTGGTACGGCTCCAGGTGCATGCCCCAGTAGCGCTCGGTCATGGGCGGGCAGGTCATCAGCACGACCGTGATCTGCTGCGCCCGGACGCGGTCGACGATCTTCGCCACGGTCGCCGCGAACTGGTCGCGGCTCACGCGGGGCGTGTCGGCGAACCCGTTGGTCTTGGGCCGATAGAAGCCCGCCTCGTTGCCGCCGAACATGATCGTGACCAGGTCCGGCTTGCGGTCGAGCACGTCGTGCCGGAGCCGTCCCATGGCCAGCGTGACAATGTCCCCGTTGACCCCCGCGTTGACCACCTCGACCGTCGTCCCGAGCCGCTCGGCCAGTTGCCGCCGCACCACGTCTCGAAACGTATCCGCCTCGGTCATCCCGGCCGGGCTGGCGCCGTTGGTGATCGAATCGCCGAAGGCGACGATGCGTACCGATCCGTTCATTCGCTCGCTCCTTTGGGCAGAGGTCGCCGGAGTGCGACGGGCCGCTGGGCCCTCGCGATTGCGGCCGCTCGCCCGCTCCAGCCGGCCCCGGACCAGGCCGTGGCCCAAGTACGTCGCGCCCGGGCTCCGCGCGGCGCTGTAGTAGATATTGTACGTGCCGGGGCCCGTCCGATGGAGCACGTGGCCGGAGACCTTGCCTCCGTCCCAGGCACCGTTCGGGCCGGGGACGAAAATGGGATTGTCCGGCGACTTGGTCCAATGGATGCAGTCCTCGCTCCAGGCGTAGCCGGTACGATAGCCGGTGCCGTTCTTCTTGTTCGATCCCGTGTAGAGCATGTGGAAGTAGCCGTCCTGGCGGAAGACCCAGGGCTGGAACGCCGAGTAGTCGTCCCACTCCCCCGGCTTGCCCGGCGGGAGCACGGGGTTCTCTTCGTACTTGGTCCAATGGATGCCGTCGGTCGACGCGGCCATGCCGGTCACGCGGGGCTTGCGCCCGTAGGTGCTGTACCACATGGTCCACCGGTCGCCGATTTTGAGCACGCTCGGTTGCATCACGAAGTCTTCCCAATCCTGGGAGGGAGCGAGGATCGGATTGTGCTCGCAGTTCCGCCAGTGGACGCCGTCGGTGGAGCGGGCCAGGTCGATGTGGCGGTCGCCGTCGGAGTAGTACATCCAATGGCCCGGCTCGCCGTCGAACTGGTAGACGCGGACGTCGCGGAGGAAGTGTTCCCAGTTGCCCTGCTTCGACCAGATGGGATTGCCCTGGTATCGCTCCCAGCGGATTCCGTCGTCCGAGAGGGCGAGGCCCAACTGCGAGGCGGCGTTGCTCGTCGGGTCGGACGCCTCGTAGTAGAGGTGGAGCCGCCCGGCTATCGGGATCGCCGTGGAGACGACGAACCACTGCGTCTCCCACGTGCCTGGAATCGCACGCATCAGCGGATTGCCCGGGTGACGCTGCATCTCGACCCAGCGGAAGAGCGGCTCGTCCTTTGCGTTGGACGGAGCCTTTGCCTCTTGGGCCTGCCCCAACGAGCAACAGGCCGCTACGGCGAGGCAGCCGACCGCGAGTGATCGCAACCGACGGCCGCTGCTGATCGCAGACATGGGTGATGACTCCCGGCTTCTCGTGGGGATGCCGCGCCAAGGGGGCGTCCCTTGGCCGGGCGGCCCCGGGCGCGCTTGGTGCTAGTGTTCGGCGGCCAGGGCCAGCACGCCGTGGACGACGACCTCTTCGCCGAGCTTTGCGGGGACGACGTCGAACGTGCCGTCCAGGGGCGGGAAGATGTAGCGGCGCATGTGGTTCCGCAACGGGATGAACAACAGCTCTTCGCCGACCAGCGATACCCCGCCGCCGACCACCACGATGTTCGGCGCGATCAGCGTGGCCATCTGGGCGATCGCCCAGCCGAACGCCTGGGAGGCGTGGTCGAACACTTCCCGGGCGAGCCGGTTGCCGGCGGTGGCGGCCTGGGCGATGGTCTTGGCGGTGAGGCGGTCGACCTGTCCATCGCAGCGTTCGAGCAGGTCGGCGGTGTCCTTCTCGTCGGCCTCCTCGCGCTCGATGAGCCGCTGGCGGACCGCATCGGGCTCGGTGGGACGTTCGCCTCGAACGAGCGACTCCATGCGGTGGGAGCCCTCGCCGGCGAGTCGGGCCTGGACGGCGGCGGTGATGCCGAAGCCGCTGGCCATCGATTCGAGCGTCTGGTCGGGCCGGTCGCATTGAAGTCCGGGCCGGAGGTGCCCCATCTCGGAGGCGACGCCGGAGCCGCCGCGGTAGAGCTGGCCGTCGATGACCAGGGCCCCGCCGATGCCGCTCCCCACGTTGGTGTAGAAGACGACGCGGTGCCCCTTGCCCGCCCCGAATCGCGCCTCGGCCAGGCCGGCCGAGTCGGAGTCGTTCGACACGACGGTCGGAAGCCCGAACGTCTCGCGCGACCAATCGCCCAAGGGGAAATCCTGCCAGCCCTCCACCTGGTGGCTGGTGATCGTGCGACCGGTGGCCACGTCGACCGGCCCGCCGAAACCGATCCCGATGGCCGTGACCTCGTGGCGATCGATCAGCCGCTTGGCCGCCTGGGCGACTTGGGCGCGAATCGGCTCGGCCCCTCGGTCGGGCTCGACGTCGAGGCGCTCGATCTCCACCAGCGGAGGGCCGTCGCCGCGGCCCACGCCGAGCTGGAGCTTCGTTCCGCCGATTTCGATGCCGAGGAGCATGGGGGGATGAAGGATGAGGGATGAAGGATAAAGGATGAAGGACAAAGGAGAGAGATGAGTGGTCAGGGACGAAGGAGGAGCGCGTGCCCTTCGAGCGGGGTCTTCCTCACGAATCAGCATTCATCCCTCATCCCTCATCTCTCATCTCTCATCCCTATTCCAACTCCTTGATCCGGATATTGCGGAACTCGACCGGCGACCCGTGGCCGAGGAAGCCGATGTAGCCCTTCTTGTTGTGCAGGCCCGGGTGCTCGTGGCCGTCGACCGGCTCGGCCTTGTCCAGGTCGGCGTCGAGGATCACCACGCCGTTGAGCGTCACCTTGATGTGGCTCCCCTTGGCCATGATCTCTTCGCAGTTCCACTCGCCGATCGGCTTCTGGTGGCCCGGCTTGGCCGGCACCACGCCGTAGACCGAGCCGTGGTACTGGTAGGGCTGAAGCTGAGGGTACTTCTCCTTGTAGTTGTCGGCGAGGATCTGGATCTCCATGCCCCCGTAGGCCGGGTTACCGCCCGCGGGCGTGCGGATGCCGACGCCGTTGTTGCCCATCGGCGGCAGCTTGAACTCGAAGCGGAAGATGAAGTCGGCGTACTCCTTGGCCGTGAAGAGGTTCCCGCCGGGCTCGCAGATCATCACGCCGTCCCGGACCTTGTAACCCTCGGTGCTTCCCTGCCAGCCGTCGAGGGTCTTGCCGTCGAACAGGCTGGTGAAGCCCTGATCGCCCTCCTCCTGGCTGGGGCCGGCGGCCGCGCAGGGGCAGCCCTCGGCGGCACAAAGCAGGTGGGGAGCCAGGAACAAAGATGCGAGGACAACGCAGGTCAGACGCATGGGTGCTTTCTCCTATGCCTGAGGTTTGCGGGTTTGCCGATGTGGTGGTACCGTTCCGCCGATCGGCCGCATCGAGCGATTGGGAGCTTCAAGCTACTGTTGTGTTTCTTCCAATACCTGCCGGATCATCGGCAGCAAGGCGGGCACGTCTTCGGTGACCGTCTTCCACACCACCTCCAAGTTTACATTGACGTAATCGTGGATCAACTTGTCACGGATGCCGGCCATGGGCCGCCAGGGGACCTCCGGATGGCGCTCACGCACGTCTTGAGGGATCCTTTTCGTTGCCTCGCCGACGATCTCCAGCGCTCGCACCACGGCATAGACCGTCCTGTCATCTCCCCGAAAAGCCTCGTACTCCATCCCTTCCACAAAGGCCAGCGCCTTCTGAGCGGCCTCGCAAATGTCTTCGAGGTAATCGCGATAATCGCGGCGCTGGTTCATACCGGCTCGACCTCCGCGAACACTCGTTGCGCGACGTTGGGCTTGAGGGCTTCCGCCATGACCAAATCGACGCGGATGCCGAGCAAGTCGCTGAGGTAGTTCTCCAGCTCGATGAATCGGATCAATCCCGGCGTACGGTTGAAACGAACCAGGACGTCAAGATCGCTGGTCGGGCTGGCCTCGCGGCGGACGTACGACCCGAAGAGCCCCAACGAGGCGACGCCATACCGCTCCTCGAGCAGCGGCAGTTGCTGCCGGAGGATCTCTCGAAGTCGGCCCAAATCGTGTTGTTTCGCCATCACGTTGACCCCCCCGCTATTGTACGGCACGCTCAGCCCAGACACAATCACCGTCGTGCTGAAGAAGAGGGGCTTTGGTCGAATTACGGCGGTCGATCGCTCCGACGCCCCGCGCGGGTGTGCCCGGGGACTGTGCCCGGGATGCACCCCGGCGGTCAGCGATCCGCTGGAGCGTTTGGCTACGAGGCAACTCATGGCGGGAGCTGAAAACGCCCCGCAACGACCCCCGGGACCGTGATATCCTCATCGAGCTCTTCCCGCCGCAGCGCGTAACCGTCCAACTCGACGCTGACTTTCCGGAGCATTTCATCCGATGCGCCCTTGAGCCGTTTGAAGCGGCCGGCAGGAAACCCTACGATCCGTCCGTCGCTCAACTCCAGGAAGACCATGCGCCCCTCGACCCAGGCGCGAATCGCGGCGGGTTCGGTCGCCACCACACGATCATCGGTGGTGGTATTCATGATACCTCCCGACGAGAAGCTCTTGGTGTTCAAAAACGAGCCGCTCGATCTCCCGAAGATCCTGGGCGGCAATCCCACGATTACCAGCGAGACCTATCGGCTCAAGCCAAAACTTGCACTCCCCGTCCGGCGAGCGAACGTGGATGTGTGCCGGCTCGTTCGATTCAATCTGGAATAGGCACTACTCGAGCTGCCAGACAATGACCGACCAACTCCGATTTCATTCTTCTTGGCCTGCGTAGGGCTGGAACGCTTGTCGATGGTCTCACCCGTTCCTTTTGGGCCATCGACAAGCGTTCCAGACCGGAGCAGGAAGGGACGCAGTCAATACTTCGGCCCACACTGTCCGACAGGTCATCTAGTGGCTACTACAATTCAGAAGACTTGCTCCAACAGCTTCTAGCCGAATACCCCAAGCTACTTGCTGGCGTAAGGTGTATTATGTGGCTGACGCCCGACGTGTCTCTAAATAGAATCATCTCGGAAGGTCAGACGGGTCAACCTTCTTGAACCCAAAAGTGCGCCCAGGGGAGTTCAAAGAAGACTCCAGTCGCCACTCGCCATTTTGTCTCACAATTGTGATGTCAGCAGGATCATCCCGCCAATCCGAAGACATAAGTTGCTTCGGTCGCCATTCAGACCAAGTAGTGTCTTCGTCCACAATTTCGTACTCTTCATGCCCCACCGACGAAAGCCCCCAATTAGGCCCCAACCTGAGCTTGGTTTCCTTGGGAATATATGATCGCACCGCATCACAGTCGAGCCAGACCGTCCCTCGCCATTCCCAGCCGTTGAGCCTATCTGCATCAGTCAAAGTGTGAGAGTCAATGACAACGCTGAGCCCTTTCAGCTCAAACACTGCGTTCAGCGCAATTTCATGTTCGTTTCTAATTTGGCAAACAAAATACGAGTCGCCATTGCCAGTTCGTGTTGGTTTCCACTCGGCTATCGCCAGTCGTGCCGCTTCCTTGTCCAGCGAGGTCAGAGGTAGGGGAGGCGGAGGCGAAGAGCCGGGCATGCGCAGTTCCTTATCAACCAAACGGACGGGCAATCCCGACACAGTGGAACCGCTGCAACCGACCGACACGACCAGCAATAGGAGCAAAAGGATGCGAACGAGGATTCTCATAGCTTCCCTCCTATTTTGATTGAGGATCGTTTCATACACATCGCCCAACAGCGTAGGGGGTGCAGAACCGCTTGTCAAGAGGGTGTCGCAACAGATGAATGTGGAATAGGCACTACTCGACCTGCCAGACAATGACCGACCAACTCCGATTTCATTCTTCTTGGCCTGCGTAGGGCTGGAACGCTTGTCGATGGTCTCACCCGTTCCTTTTGGGCCATCGACAAGCGTTCCAGACCGGAGCAGGAAGGGACGCAGTCAATACTTCGGCCCACACTGTCCGACAGGTCATCTAGTGGCTACTACAATTCATCCGAGTAGAAGTGGAAACGGTACGGGCCTACGCGCAACACCGTGGGCATAAGCTCCTCCTGCTTCCATCCAAGGGGCCGCGTCCCTCGCCCCCTTCGATTATACACGCTTCACCGACGCATCGCCGCCCATCCGCCGCACCTCGTCGCTGGTCTTCATCGAGCAGAACTTCGGACCGCACATGCTACAGTAGCGGTGGCCGGCGGCGTCGGGCTCGGGGAGCGATTCTTGGTGCATGCGCCGGGCCGTCTCGGGGTCGAGGGCCAGCCGGAACTGCTCCTCCCAGTCGAACGCAAAACGGGCCTTGGAGAGCGCGTCGTCGCGGTCCCGGGCGCCGGGTCGGTGCCGGGCCAGATCGGCCGCGTGGGCCGCGATTTTGTAGGCGATCACGCCCTGGCGCACGTCGTCCAGGTTCGGCAGCCCCAGGTGCTCCTTGGGCGTCACGTAGCAGAGCATCGCCGCCCCGTGCCAGGCGGCCATCGCCGCCCCGATCGCGCTGGTGATGTGGTCGTAGCCGGGGGCGACGTCGGTCACCACCGGGCCCAGCACGTAGAAGGGCGCTTCGCCGCAGATCTCCATCTCCCGCTTCACGTTCATCTCGATCTGGTCCATGGGGATGTGCCCCGGCCCCTCGATCATCACCTGGCAGCCCTGCTCCTGCGCCCGCCGGGCGAGCCGGCCCATCACCTCCAGCTCGGCGAACTGGGCCCGGTCGCTGGCGTCGGCGATCGAGCCGGGCCGGAGCCCGTCGCCCAGGCTCCAGGTGACGTCGTAGCGGCGCATGATCCGGCAGAGGTCGTCGAAGTGGGTGAAAAACGGGTTCTCCTCGCCGTGCGCCGTCATCCACTTGGCCACCAGCGAACCGCCGCGACTGACGATCCCGGTCAGCCGCTTTTCCGCCAGCGGCAGATGCTCCCGCAACACCGCGCAGTGCACGGTCATGTAGTCGACGCCCTGCCGGGCCTGGTGCTCGACCACGTCGAGGAAGTCCTGCGGCTTCATCTCCACGATGTCGTCGAGCTGTTGGGCCAACTGGTAGATGGGCACCGTTCCGACCGGGACGGAGACCGCGTCGATGATCCGCTGGCGGATCGTGTCGATCGCCTCGCCGGTGGAAAGGTCCATCACCGTGTCGGCCCCGTAGCGGATCGCGCAGTGCACCTTTTCCAGCTCGCACTCGCTGTCGCTCAGCAAGGGCGAGTTGCCCAGGTTGGCGTTGATCTTCGTGCGCGCGGCAATGCCGATGCCGATCGGCCGGAGCCCCTTCTCGACGTGGACCTTGTTGGCCGGGATGACCATCCGGCCCCGGGCGACCTCGGCGCGGACCGTCTCCGCATCGAGCCGTTCGCTCTGGGCAACGGCCTTCATCTGCGGCGTCACGACGCCGGCCCGGGCATGTTCCAGTTGGGTCATCCTGGGGGGTAACTCCGTGCTAGCACGCGGCTTGGGTGGGCAGGCCTGGGAGTCCGCAAACGTCGACGGCCAACAATCGGCTCCAGACCCGCAAACGTCATCCTAGCACCCCGTAGCAGGTTGTCAATTGGCCCGAGATTGCGGCGGGTTTCTCGGGCATGGCGCGGCCAACTGGCAGCCCAGGCATCCTGCCTGTGTCGCGCATTATCGGGAATCTTGCCACGGACACAGGCTGGAAGCCTGTGCTACAAGGCCGCCTCCGACGGTTGACGATACGCCCGGCGACCGCTCATAATCCACCCGTCTATCGCTTGCGATTTCACTCTGGTCTCCGGGTTCCAGCTTGCGAACGAGGCGGTGACGAGGCGGATGGACGTTGTCGTGAGTCTCGCAACTGGCGATCCGTAGTGGAGGAACCCTGTGATGAAGAAGGCTTGCGTTGCTCTCATGCTCTGCCTTGCGATTCCGGCCGGGCTTGCCGCGGCGGATGACGCCGGCGCGAAGCCGGCCGCCTACTTCGTTTCTACCGACGGCAACGACGCCTGGTCGGGCACCCTGCCCGAGCCGAACGCCGAGAAGACCGACGGGCCGCTGGCCACGCTCGCCCGGGCGAGAGACGAGATCCGCAAGCAGAAGGCCGCCGGCGCAGGGAAGCATGGATTCACGGTCTCCGTGCGCGGCGGCGTCTACTGCCTGGATGAGACGTTCACGCTCACGGCCGAAGACGCCGGCACGGCCGAAGCGCCGATTTGCTACCGGGCCTACCCGGGCGAGACGCCGGTGCTGGTGGGCGGCCGCCGCATCACCGGCTTCGTCCGGCATGAGGGCGAGATCCTCAAGGCCGACGTGGGCAGGCAAGGGTTCCAGGGCGTCTACTTCCGGCAGCTCCTGTTCGACGACCGGCGGCAGCACCTGGCACGCTTCCCCAACTACGACCCCAAAAACCCCTACGCCGGAGGATGGTCGTACGTCGACGGACAAGAGGTTTCGCCCTGGGCGACCATACCCGGCGAAGACAAGCGGACCCTCAGACTGAGGCCGGACGACCTGCACGATTGGGCCCGTGTCGAAGAGGGCGAGGTGCTCGTCTTCCCCCGCTACAACTGGTGGAACAACGTGCTGCGGATCGGCTCCCTGGACCGCGACGCCCGCGTGATGAAGCTGGCCGGCGACGCCTCGTACTTCATCCGGCCCGGCGACCGCTACTTCGTCCGCAACCTGTTCGAGGAGCTCGACGCGCCCGGCGAGTGGTACCTCGATCGGGACACCTGGACCCTCTACTTCTGGCCGCCGTCGCCGATCGACGAGGGCGCCGTCTACGCCCCCACGCTCCAAACCGTGGTCAAGATGACCGGCGCTTCGCACGTCACGCTGCGAGGGTTCGCCATCGAGTGCTGCGAAGGGACGGCCGTCGAGATCGTCGACTCGTCGGACTGCCGCATCGTCGGCTCTACGATCCGCAACGTCGGCGGCCGGTGCACCAGCGGGATCGCCGCGGTGAGCGTGTCGGGCGGGGAGCGCGTCGGCGTGGTCGGCTGCGACATTCACCAGGTCGGCAGTCACGCCGTCAGCCTCAGCGGGGGCGAGCGCGAGACCCTCACGCCCGGCAGTCACTACGCCGAGAACAACTACATCCACCACACGGGCGTCTTCTACAAGCAGGGCGTGGGCGTGCAGCTTTCCGGGGTGGGGAACCGGGCGTCGCACAACCTGATCCACGACTGCCCGCGGTTCGGCGTCCTCTACGGCGGCAACGACCAGGTGATCGAGTGGAACCACGTCCGCCACGTCGACCTGGAGACGGCCGACACCGGTGCCACGTACAGCGGCGGGCGAGACTGGCTCTCGCCCCGCGGCACGGTGATCCGCTACAACTACATCCACGACGTGTTCGGCTTCGGCCAGCACGAGGGCCGATGGACCACGCCGCACTACTGCTGGGGTATCTACCTTGACGACAACTCCGCCGAGGTCCATGTGTACGGCAACATCGTGGTCCGCGCCCTCCGGGGGCTCCTGCACTTCCACTGCGCCCGCGACAACCTCGTCGAGAACAACATCTTCGTCGACGGGCAGTTGCAGCAGATCGAGATGAACGGCTGGAACGACTACTCCCAGTTCCTCGACCAGATGGGGCCGGCGTACGAAGCCCACGTGAACTTGCCCGCCTGGAAGAAGTACGCCGGCTTGCAGCAAGGCGGGCATCCCAAGGAGGCGGTGCCCATGGGCGGAAACCGCATCCGGCGGAACATCGTCTACTACCACGCCCCGGAAGCGATGCTCTACAAGCACCGCCGCTTGCGGTTCGACCATTTCGAGTGCGACCAGAACCTCGTCTATCACTTCGGCCACCCGCTCCTGGTGGGCCTCCCGGACGTGCCGCCGGAGAAGCAGTGGGCCGAGTGGCAGAAGCTCGGCTTCGACCGCCAATCGCTCGTGGCCGATCCGCTCTTCGTCGATGCGGAGAACGACGACTACCGCCTCCAGCCCGACTCGCCGGCGCTCAAGCTCGGCTTCGAGCCGATCCCGGTGGAGAAGATCGGGCCGTACGAGTCGCCCGATCGGGCAAGCTGGCCGATCGTCGAGACGCCCGGCGCCCGGGAAGCGGGCTTCGTTCGGGCGACGCTGGAGCACCGGTCGCCGTAGCATATGGCTTCCGAATGACTCGGGTCGGGCATTTCACCTCGGGAGGGAGAGCCATGCGACGCTTATCGTGCTGCTGGGCCGTCGGGGCGATCTGTGGTGCATCGATCGTTGGATCGAGTGGTGGCCTTCACGGAGCGGAGCAGGAGGAGGGGACGCGTGCCGAAACCCCCGTGCGGCCCCGGGCGCGCGAGCTGGGCATCTGCGTCGGCGTCTTGACGCCGGGGGTGAATAATGCCATGACCGACGTGCCGGGCGTGCTCGTGGGCCATTGCACCGTGTGGGAGGGCGAGGACGTGCGGACCGGCGTGACGGCCATCCTCCCGCACGGCGGAAACGTGTTCCAAGAGAAGGTGCCCGCGGCGATCGTGGTGGGGAACGGGTTCGGTAAGCTCGTAGGGATCTCGCAGGTCGAAGAGCTGGGGAACCTGGAGACGCCGGTCGTGCTCACCACCACGCTCTCCGTGTTCACGGCGGCCGACGCGGTGATCGACCACACGCTCCAGCAGGAGGGGAACGAAGACGTGGTGTCGATCAACCCGGTGGTGGGCGAAACGAACGACGGCTTCCTGAACGACATCCGGGGCCGCCACGTGCACCGCGAGCACGTGCTGGCGGCGATCGGCGCGGCCCGGTCGGGTGCGGTTGAGGAGGGGGTTGTGGGGGCGGGGACGGGCACGCGATGTTTCGGCTTCAAGGGCGGGATCGGCACGGCGTCGCGCAAGCTACCCGAGGCGGCCGGGGCGTTCACCGTCGGCGTGCTCGTGCAGACCAACTTCGGCGGCGTGCTCACCGTCGACGGGGCCCCGGTGGGCGAGGAGCTGGGGCAATACTACCTGCGGGAACTGGTCGAGACACGAGAGCCCGAGCACGGCTCCTGCATGATCGTGGTGGCCACCGATGCCCCGCTCGACGCCCGTTCGCTCAAGCGGCTCGCCCGGCGTGCGCTGTTCGGGCTGGCCGCCACCGGCTCGTCCATGTCGCACGGCAGCGGCGACTACGCGATCGCCTTTTCCACGGCGGAAGGGCTTCGCGTTCCCTACTCGGGCGGGCCGCGCGAGCGACAAGAGACCGTGCTCGACGACCGGGCCCTGTCGCCGCTCTTTCAGGCGGTGCGGGAGGCGACCGAGGAGGCGATTCTCAACAGCCTGTTCCGGGCCAAGAGCGTGACCGGCTTCCGCGGTCGCTCGGTCGAGGCCGTCCCGATCGATCGCGTGGTGGAGATCTGCCGCCGCTATGGCGTGATCCGCAAGCGGGGGGATTGAGCGGGCGCGGTCCGTGGGGAGGCTGGCAGGTTGCGGCTGGGTCACCCGGTAGATTGTCGGGCGAAAACCTGCTACGCTTGTTGGCCACCGATCGGGCGGGAGCGTTCCGCCTGGGTCGAGTCACGTCACCTTGGGCGTTAAGCGGGACGGATTATAGACTGCACGGTGCAGTAGGGTGCCACGGGCATCTTGCCCGTGCACTGGCGAGACGCCAGTGCCACCCGACCGTGCAGGCTTCTCCTTATCCCGCTTAGTGAACTGGTCACCATCAGCGAGTTGGGGAGTACTACGGGATGAGTGCGATGCTGAGACTGGGGATCGTCGTTGTCGCTCTTCTTCCTCTGGCCGCCTGCACGAACGAGCCGGCGCGCGGCCCTAAGACACCTTCCGCGTCGGCGGGCACGCCTTCGGCGGACGTGGCCTTGACGGGGGAGGACACGCGGGCGTCGAGTGGTGACACGCCTGCGACGTCCGACGACGCGCCATCGGCCGGCGCGGAGACGGCCTCGGCTGCCCCGAAGGGCCCGTTCTGGCCGAGGTTTCACGGGCCGAAAGGCGACAACCTCTCCACCGAGACCGGGCTACTCAAGCAGTGGCCCGATGGGGGGCCTGAGCTTGTCTGGTCGACCACGGGGATCGGCCATGGATTTTCCAGCGTGGCGATTGCCAATCGTGTGATCTACACGGACGGCAACGTCGACGAGAAGACGGTGATCACCGCCATGGACATGGACGGCAAGGTCCTTTGGCAGAAGGAGAACGGCGCGGCGTGGGCCAAGGATCACCCGGGCACGCGAGGGACGCCCACCATCGACGGCGACCGGCTCTACCACGAGAGCCCGCTGGGGGAGGTCGTCTGCCTCGACGCCAAGAGCGGCGAGCGGATCTGGGCCCGGAACATCCTGAAGGAGTTCGGGGCGGAGAACATCCAGTGGGCGCTGGCCGAGTCGGTCGTGATCGACGGCAACCACGCGATCTGTTGCCCCGGCGGGCCGCAAGCGAGCGTCGTCGCCCTGGACAAGGGGACGGGCCAAACGGTTTGGGTCGCCAAGGGGACGGGCGACAAGGCGGGCTACGCCACGCCCACGGTGGCCGAGTGCCAGGGTCTCCGGATGGTCCTCACGATGAACGCCAAGGCGCTCGTGGGCGTGAACGCCGCGGGTGGCGACTTCCTCTTCCGGCACCCGCACGAGACCAGCTACGACGTCAACGCCACCAGCCCGATCTACCACGAGGGGCACATTTTCATCACGTCCGGCTACGGGTCGGGTTCGGAGATGTTGAAGCTGAGCGTCGACGGCCGGAAGGCGAGCGTCGAGCCGGTTTGGGCATCGAAGGAGCTGGATAACCATCACGGCGGCGTCCTTCTCCTGGACGGCTACGTCTACGGCTCCAACGCCAAGGGGGGTAAAAACAACAAGTGGGTCTGCCTGAATTGGGAGACCGGCGACGTGGCGTATTCCGAGCCCGGCGTGGGCAAAGGGTCGTTGACTTACGCCGACGGGATGCTCTACACGTTCAGTGAGAACCGGCAGATGGGCTTGGCCGAAGCGACGCCGAGCGGGCACACGGTGATCAGCCGGTTCGAGCTCCCTTCCGGCGGACCCGGCAGCAGTTGGGCCCACCCGGTCGTCTGCGGCGGCCGCCTCTATCTTCGCCACAGCGACCGGCTCTCGGCCTACGACGTGCGGGCGGAACCGTAGGGGGGCGGGAAAGCGGTCAAGAAACGAGAAGGGAGCCGTTGGGGTCGAGCCACGCCTGCGGCTCCCGCACCCGTCGTCGGAGGTTTCCCCGACGGAACCGGTTGCCGATGGTCAGGCGAGCCTCGAACCCCAGCGTGCTCCCAAGCTCCACTTATCTCAGAAGTTCCGACCGCCCTGGCCCGGCATCGCGTGTCAAACTTTTCGTCTCGTCACGCAATGTGCCCGGGTATGGCGGGTTGACGCATCATGCCGGGCAGGGCGACAAGCATCAAGCAGCAGCGCGGTCTGTGCGTCGACCGCGGGTTAACGGTTACGGGAGGAGGGCGCGGGTGTCCACGTCCAACGCGAACGTCCCGTTGTTGGCAACCGGCAATAGCGGCGCCCACCGGTTCGGCCCGGAGCAGGTCTGGGCGCAACGGCCCGGGAAGAACATCAACCCAACGCTGACGTTCCAGATCTCTTCGGTGTAGTTGGGACTGCCGGCGTCGACGCTCGGTTTGATGTAGTTGGCCCCGCAGAACAGCGACAACCGCTGGCTCAGCGGCACCTGGGCATCGAGCCCGAGCACGAATTCGCCGGGGTCTTCCACGGCCCCCATGTAGAGCATCGTCTCGCCACCGCACTCCCAATAGCGGCGCCAGAAGAAGTTGTACTGCTGGACGGGCTCGGACCAGTGGCTGACTCCGATCAGCCCGATTCCCGCGGTCGTGGCGGGCAGCGGATCGTCGTCGCCGTTGGTCTGGGTCATCCAGAAGCCGATCTCGTCGCAGGGATTGAGGGCATAGCCGATCAGGCCGCGGTACTGTCCCAGGCTGAGGCTGTCGCCGCCGCTCACCCCGTAGGCGTCGTTGAACCGATGGTCGTAGGCGATCGCCCAGCTAAACCGCTCGCCCGCACAGTAGTCGCTCCGCTTGAACGCCCCCACGGTGAAGATGGTCTGATTCTCGACCGTGGTTGTCGCACCAGTCACTCGCCCTGAAAGCTCGTAGAGGCCGACGCTGGCGCCGATCTGCGCGCCGATCCCGCGGCTTCTCAAGAGCGGGATACCGGCATTCACTCCGGTTCGGAATCCGAAGTTGTTTCCGCCGAGATAGTCCGCCTGGTCCTTCCAGCCGTCAAAGGCAAAGAACCCGTACATGCTGTTCCGCAGGCACCAGGGATCGCAGCACCCGCCGCAGTTGTCCAAGCAGCCGAGGTCGCAGCCGCAATCGCCGACGTCCGCCTCCGATACCTCGGCCTTCGGGCCGAAACTGCTGATAAACTCCAGGCCCTCCGCCGAGGCGGTGGACGTCGATAGCGCCAGCACCGCCAGGGCAGCCAGCGCGCCCCTCAAACTAAGCCACATTTTTTCTCCCTCCGTGCTTCCTGAAGGATCGTTGGATATTCGACCGCCATATCCTGATCATCGGCGACCACGGTGAGGACAAATACGTTTTGCCGGAGCGCCGTCACAACGGATAGATTCCATCCAGCTTCAAGCGAGGCACTGGGGGCGCCGCACGGCTTGCCTAACCGTCACGTCTTGCCGGGATGGCACGATTGGGGGCTCCGACGTCCGCCGTTTGAATCACTCCCCGCAGCCCGAAGCCTCAAGGGGACGTGCCCGCAGCGGCGAACGTGATCCGCTCGAAGTCCCGAGCGGCCTCGCCGTAGCGGCAGAGATAGACGTTCCGCGTGGCCGGCGGATAGACGGAGTCTCCGTAGCTCCAGAGCACCCGGAACTCGCTTTCGCCCTGGTTGAAGACGACCTTCACCTGATTGTGCGAGTACCGGGAGCCGGCGGTGAGGTGTTTCGTGTTCGTCCAGGTTTGGCCCCGGTCGGACGACGTCCACTCCTCGATCTCGCCCCCGTCCTCGTGCGGCTGCGAGCTGGTAGTGGGGGCGTAGATTCGGAAATCGTCTTCCCCCAGGATCACCAGCCCGCCGGCGTCGTACATGTGGTCGCTTTGGGCCACGTCGGAAATCCGCCATCCGCCGGCGGTGCGCCGGGCGAGCTTCCACGCGCTCTGGTAGGTGGCCACGTCGGCGTCGATGAACAGGATGCAGGGGTTCCCCTGCGGGTCGAGCTGGATGTCTTTGAGCCACACGCCGTGCTCGCCCGACTCATAGAGCTTCTCCGCCGTCTCCTCCGTGATGGGAAGGGAGTATTCGCTTCCGTCGCTCCGCTTCCACGTGGTCCCGCCGTCGTCGGACCGGGCGTAGTAGACGTCGTATCTTCTCGCCCAGAGGTGCTTGGTGCGGATCTCCTCCGGCGTGCCTCCTCCCAGCATGGACCAGGCGATGTGGACGGTCCGCGGGAAGGCGCCGGTCCGGGCGATGGTGATCGCGTAGATGCGGGCGTCGGCGAACCGGATCAGATGGACGGTCGGCTCCCAGGACGAAGCCCCGTCGGTCGACCTCCGGTAGCACCAGCCGGGCGACTGCCGGTAGGAGACGAAGATCTCGCCCTCCCGGAGCTGCCACGGTTGAGGATAGGACGTCCCGGGATCGTCGATCACGGCCGCGTCGGACCATTGCGAGACATCGTACGGCGCCAGCGATTTGACCACCCGCGTCGGATGCCCGTGCGCTCCGTAGAACACGTAGATCGAGCCCGCTTCGTCGATCAGCAGGGTGGGGTTTCGGTGGGCGTCCATGTCGGGGTTGGTCCCCAGCACAACCGGCGCGGCGTAGCGCTGGGAGCGATGGTCGTAGTGGCTGATCGTCGGGGAATTGTCAGAATTGCCGAACACGAAGAACGTCTTCCGCACCGCCGGGGCATACACGGCAATCGGACGGTGCCACACGCAATAGGTGGCCATCGGCCCCGAGTAGACGTACTTCTTGCCGGGATAGGCGTTGGCCGTCCCGCAGGCGTACCAGACTCCCTGCGACGGGCCCGTGAAGCGATCTTCGGTCGAGCCGGCGGTCGAGTCTGCGGTCTTCTCCTGACAATGCGCCACCGAACAGGCGCAGGCCACGGCGAGGCACGTGGCAACAACGCATGCGCCAACGGCGGCGAAGCGATCTCTCGGTAGCCCGGTCATTTTCTGCCTCCCAGGAGCTGTCATTGTAGCGTCTGAAGCACGCGTTTGGGTCTCAATCCTGTGGAAACACGAGCACTCTCCCGTCGGCTGTGCCGATTGCCGGCGGCGCATCGGCGCGATGATCGCCGGGGCGCACCAGCGCGGTGATCGCGGTCTCCAGGTCGTCACGCCCGCTGGGTCGGCCCTCTCGGCCGATGACGAAAATCGCACCCGAACGGCACGCCGCGATGACGCCTCCGTGACCGTCGGGCCAGAGGTGATCGGGAGCGGGGCCGTCCAGGGCGGCAAGCAGCAGCGCCTGACCCATTATTCAGATCCCCAACTTGTTTTGCGACAACGACTTACAGAGCATTCCCCTGGGCGCCTTCCCGCTCGGAAGTGATTTGTCTAACATGACGCTAACCGTCTTCTCGCGTGGTTGCTCCCATGGGGCCCGCGTCTGCCGGGGGGCTCCTTTTGGGGGCGAAGTGCGAAAGGACTGCGTCGGGTGAGACCAAGGCACACGTGGCCGGCGCGGTACGGTAGCGTCGCGGCATCCCGCGGTTCCCGGGCGCGCCGATGGACCGCCAGCGCCGGGGCAAGGCGTCGATCCCGGGAAGCGTCGTGATGCCTGACGAGAACGACCCTAACAGCAGGCCTCGGCCGGAGCAAGACCGGGGCTAGCAGGACTTCGCACCACGATACGCCATCCTCGCCGGACATGGGAGCCCCTTGATGGAGATGTTCATCCCCGTTGCCGCGTTGCTCGGCCTGGCCATGCTGCTGTGGGACTGCGTCGAGGTCGGCCGCAACGACGCCGCCAACATCGTCAACGCGGTGTTCGGCTCCCGCATCCTGCGGAGAAGGACGGCGGTGTTCGTCGCCGGCGTGGCCGTCGTTCTGGGAGCAACGTTTGCCACTCCCGTGATGGAGACCGCGCGCAAGGGGATCTTCGAGCCCGGCCAGCTCACGTTGAAGATGGCCTTGGCCGTCTACGTCAGCGTCTATCTGGTCGACACGGTGCTGTTGTACTCGTACTCCGCCTTCGGCATGCCGGTGAGCACGACCGCCTGCCTGGTCTTCGAGCTGATGGGCGCTTCGCTGGGCATGTACGGGCTATCGATGGTCCATGGAGGCACGGTGGGCGCGGACATCGTCCACTGGGAAAAGGTGGGGACGGTGGTTTCGGCGATCTTCGTCTCCATCCTGATGAGCGGGATCGGGGGATTCCTGATCCAGCGCGTCTTTCGCGGCGCCATCCGCGACCAGTACCAGGACCGGGAGACGATCTTGCTGCACGGGCCGTGGATCGCCGGGCTGATGTTGACCTGGCTGGCCTATTTCATGCTGCTCAAAGGGCTCCAAGGCGTTGGCTTTGTCCAGCATCTCCGCGAGGCCACGGTCGACGTCTACGGGGCCTCGGCGGCCCTGCTGGCCATGTGGGCGTGTTTCACGCTGGCCGTTCACCTGCTGTTGACCCTTTCCGGGCCCCGCGGCACGCGGCATCTCTTCCACGTCACGGCGCTACTGGGCATGCTCTGCATGGCGTTTGCGTTCGGGCAGAACGACCTGGCCAACTGCGCTTCCCCGGGACTGTCGGCAATTTGGTTGTGGCGGCATGCCGATGAGTCGGTCGCGATTGCCACCCGGGTCGACATCCCTATTTGGGCCTTGTTCGGGTGTGGGCTGTTGATCGTCTTGGGGATGTCGACGCGCCACGCCCAGCGCGTTACCCGCGCGGAGGTCAACACGGGCAGCCAGTTCGACCACGTGGCCCTCTATGCCCCCAAGTGGTGCCAGGCCGTGGCCCGAGGGCTGCTGCGGCTTCGACCCAAGGGCGAAGCGCTGGCCCCTCCGCCCGCCTTGAGCGAGCAGGGCAAAAAGATCCACTACGATGCGATGCGTGCCTCGGTGATCATGTCCGTCAGCGCCAGCGTGATCGCCCTGGCCTCCAGCCGCGGGCTGCCCGTCTCGACCACCTACGTGGCGTTCGCGGCGGTCGTGGCCACGGGCCTGGCCGACCGCGTGATGGCCCGCGGCGACGCCGACCTGAAGATCGGCCGCGCGATCTGGGTGATCACCAGTTGGTTCCTCGCCGCGCTCGTGGCCATGGGCGCCGCCGCGGTGGTCGCGCGTACGGTCTATCATCTGGAAATCGCGGGCCTGGTGATTGTCCTGGCTCTGAACCTCGCCGTCCGTTACTTCGCCAAGCGGCGGTCCGATGCCCAGGAAGAGCGGATCCACGGCCGGCTCGCGGCCGCCAACGCGGAGGGGATCTACGAGGGCGAAGCCGCTGAGCAAGGAGGAATCGCCTGATGGTCGGCCCGAGCGACCGTGGATTGGCCGAAAGACAACTTGCGGACCGTACCGGTTTTCGCGCAGCGAACATGGGACGGTCCCCTTCCGAGACTTCCCCTGGCTGCTGATCTGCGACGACCGGCACCACGATTGGATCGGCTGAGAGCATGGCAAGCCTGATGGATACGCGGCGTATCGGGTGGCTGGCGCGGCTGATTCTCTTGGTGCTGATGGTCTACGCGTTCCTGGCGGCCATCGAGCTGTTCAAGAACGCGATCGGGATGATCGGGCAGGGCGCGGCCGATCGGCTCTTCGGCGGGCTGGAAAACCCGTTCGCCGGCCTGGCCGTCGGCATCCTCGTGACCGCGTTGATGCAGAGCTCCTCGGTGACCACCAGCATGGTCGTCGCCCTGGTGGGCTCCGGCGAATTGGAGTTGCAGCACGCCGTTCCCATCGTGATGGGAGCCAACGTCGGCACCTCGATCACCTGTGCGCTCGTCTCACTGGGCCATATCACTCGCAGGGCCGAGTTCCGTCGGGCCTTTGCCGGCGCCACGGCGCACGACGTGTTCAACCTCCTCAGCGTGGCGGTCCTGTTCCCGCTCGAACTGGCCACCGGCTACTTGCGGCACGGCGCCCAATGGCTGGTGCGGGCGCTGCCCCTCCAGGCCGTGGGCGGGGAGTTCCACAGCCCCGTCAAGACCGCCGTCGTGTGGCTGGCCCGCTCCATCCAGGCGTGGGTTCAACGCGGTCTTGGCTTGCAGGAAGGGGTGGCGCTGGCCGGCGTGCTTGCCGTGCTCGCCGCGGCGATGATCGTTGCCGCGCTGGTGGTGATCACCAAGAACATGCGGGTGCTGATGGCCGATCGGATCGAGCAGTGGCTCAACCGCGTGCTCAGCCGCAGCGGGCTGTTGGGGCTGGCGATCGGTGCGGTGATCACCGCCGCCGTCCAGTCCTCGAGCATCACCACCTCCCTGTTGGTGCCGATGTTCGGGTCCGGCGTGCTGACGTTGGAGGCCGGCTTTCCCATCATGCTGGGGGCCAACATCGGAACCACGATTACCGCCCTGTTGGCCTCCACGGTCACCGGGCCCGCCGGACTGACGATCGCCCTGGTCCACTTGCTGTTCAACGTCTCGGGAACGCTGATCTTCTTCCCGCTCAAGCCCGTCCGGCGTATCCCCATCCGCCTCTCCGAGAAGCTGGCCGACCTGGCGGTGCGGAACTGGATTTGGATCGTGGTTTACGTCGTCGGGGTGTTTATCGTCGTGCCCCTGGCGGGTATCCTGATCTGGAGGTAGTCGATCGAAGGAGCGTTGTCATGTTCGACTGGTTCACCGGCAAAGGCGAGACCGGAGGCACCGGCCTCGAAAAGATGTGGGCGGAGTTCGGCCAGATGCTCGACGCCGGACGCCACGCGTTCGACACCGCCGCCAACGCCTTCCTCGGCGGGACCGACGTGGAGGTGATCCGCGCGGACCTCTTCAAAACCGACAAGCGAATCAACCGCGCCGAGCGACAGATCCGCCGCCAGATCGTCGTCCACGCTTCCGTCCACGGGGCCGCGGAGTTCCCCGCCTGCCTCGTGCTGATGAGCATCGTCAAGGACGCCGAACGCGTGGGGGACTACGGCAAGAACCTCTTCGATCTGACGGAGCTCGCTCCCCATGCCCCCGAGGGCGAGCATCGCGAGTCGCTCGTCCGGCTCAAGGATCGCATCTCCGAGATGATGGCCGCCTGCCGCGAAGTCTTCGATTCCAACGACAAAGAAGTGGCCACCGAGCTGATCGTGGAAGCCAAGAAGATCGAGGACCTCTGCGACGAGAAGGTCCGTACGCTCGTTCGGGGGACCACGCCCGACGCGATGGCCCCCACTTACGTGCTGGCCTACCGCTACTTCAAGCGGGTCACCTCCCACGTCCGCAACGTGGCCTCCAGCGTTGTCCAGCCGCTGCACAAGCTCGACTTCACCTCCAAGATCACCGCCGAGGCGGCCACTCAGAGAGAGGCCACCCAGGAAGAGACCACGCACAAAGATGCGAAACAAGAAGAATGACCTTCCCGATTCCTCGCCGAAACTCCGCCGCCGCCGGTTCCTGCAACTGACCGGCGGGGCCTGCGCCTCGACGCTCGTCGCTTGGCAACCGCCCCACGCCCGAAGCGCCGGCGGCCCCCCGACCGATGGCCCCCCCTCGCTCGACCCCGACAAGCTCCGCGCCCGGAATCAGAACCGCTCGACCGTCGTCGCCCCGCACGGCATGGTCGCCACCAGCCAGCCCTTGGCCACCGTGGCCGGCCTCGACGTGCTCAAGGCCGGCGGAACGGCCGTCGACGCGGCCGTCGCGGCCAACGCCATGCTCAGCCTCGTCGAACCGATGAGCTGCGGGCCCGGCGGCGACCTGTTCGCCATCGTCTGGAGCGAGAAGGACCAGAAGCTCCTTGGGCTCAACGCCAGCGGGCGCTCGCCCTACGACTGGTCGCTCGAAGACGCCCGGGCCCTGGGCATGAAGGAGATCCCGGCGCACAGCCCGTTGTCGTGGAGCGTGCCCGGGTGCGTGAGCGGGTGGGGCGCCCTCTTGGAGCGATTCGGCAAGCTCGATCCGGCCAAGGTGCTCGAAGCGCCGATCGCCTACGCCCGGCAGGGGTTCCCGGTCTCTCCGATCATCGCCCGGTCCTGGGGCATAAACCCCGAGAAGGACCGCGGCCTGGCCGCCACGTTCCTTCGCGACGGCAAGCCCATCCGTTTCGGCAGCGTCTTCACCAACCCGGACCTCGCCCGTTTCTTCGACGTGATCGCCCGGGGCGGGGCCGACGCCTTCTACCAGGGCGAGATCGCCGAGCGGATCGTGCGGTTCTCGCAGGCCAACGGCGGCCGCTTCTCGATGCGCGACTTTCGCGACCATCGGGCCGACTGGGTCGAGCCGGTCACCACCAGCTACCGCGGCTACGACGTCTGGGAGCTGCCGCCCAACGGGCAGGGCATCGCCGCCCTCCAGATCCTCAACGTCCTGGAGAACTTCGACGTCGGCTCGCTGGAGCCCAACTCCGCCGAGCACCTGCACCTGTTCGTCGAGGCCAAGAAGCTCGCCTTCGAGGACCGCGCCGTCTACTACGCCGACATGGACTTCGCCGACGTGCCGCTTCAGGAGCTGATCTCCAAAGAGTACGCCAAAAAGCGGGCCGCGCGGATCGACCCGAACCGGGCCGCCCAGGAGGTCCCCGCCGGGCGGCTCCGCGGCTCGTCCGACACCATCTATCTCACCGCCGCCGACCGCCACGGCAACATGATCTCGCTCATCCAGAGCATCTACTATGGCTGGGGCTCCCGCTACGTCCCCGACGGGCTCGGCTTCGCGCTTCAGAATCGCGGGCAGCTCTTCTCGCTCAATCCCGACCACCTGAACAAGCTCGAACCGCACAAGCGGCCGTTCCACACGATCATCCCCGCGTTCGTCACCCAGGGCGGCAAGCCCGTCTTCTCCTTCGGCGTGATGGGCGGCGACTTCCAGCCGCAGGGCCACGCCCAGGTGCTCTTGAACCTGCTGGACTTCGGCATGTCGGTCCAACAAGCCGGCGAGCAGCCCCGGGCGGCCCACTTTGAAAGCTCCACGCCCACGGGCAGCCGGATGCAAGCCGGCGGAAGCGTCGGCCTGGAGCAGGGCATCCCGGACGCGGTCCGCGACCAGCTCGCCCAGATGGGCCACAAGCTCCGCCCCGGCCACGGCGCCTGGGGCGGCTACCAAGGCATCTGGCGCGAAGACGACCCCCTGCGCTACTTCGGCGGCTCCGACCCGCGCAAGGACGGGTGTGCGATAGGGTATTAGGGTAGGGTTCAGGGGCTAGGGTTCAGGGGTCGGGATTCAGGATTCGAGCGATCGTCCCCAGGTTTCTCAACCATCGTTCCCGAGCTCCGCCCGGGAACGCGCTGGTCGCATTCTTCGCGTCCAGCCGACGCAACCGCTTGTGGGGCCAGTGCTTCCGGCGACGTCCGGAGGCGAAGCTCCGGAAGGTGCGTTAGTCCGTTTGTGAGGAATGCACGGCCGTCCGGTCGGGCGGTCCTTATCACGAGCGGCCCGCGTTGACCCCAGTGAGCTACACTTGTGTTGAAACACGAGTTTCTTATAAGGGGCGCACGGTCTCATGCCGATCGGCAAAGAATCGCCCTCAAGCGCAAACACGCGAGCAGTGGCACGCCATCCCGTTCGAGGCGCTTCCTCGTTGGGCTGATCGGCGTGTCGGGCAGTTCTTCCAGACAACCGGCAACACTCTGCTGGCCCGTCTACCGACCGTTGGGAATAGGAATAGCCGCTCAAATCATGCGAACATCGCTGCCCATCGCGCTGGCTCTCGTCGCCTCCACACAATGCTGGGGTGCAACCGTTGAAGAGGTTGCCGAGCGCGCCATGCCCGGCGTTGTGGAGATCGTCACGTACGACGCCAGCGGCGCGAAAGTCGGTCAAGGCAGCGGATTCTTCATTACCCCCCGCAAAATCGTTACCAACGAGCACGTCGTGGATGGGGCCTATTCTGCGCGGGTCTACACGGATCACAACGACTACACCCAGGTCACCATCCTCAACGCGGACTGCTGCATGGACCTCGCGATCCTCAAGGTGGACGCTGACGACGAGGTCCCTCTGACGATCAACCGGCATGCGGAACTGAAGCCCGGCCAGCGGGTGATAACCATCGGGCATCCCCTCGGACTCGACAAGACGGTCGCCGACGGCGTGATCAGCGGCGTGCAAACCACCTATAAAGGGCAGGAGGTCCAGATCACCGCGCCCATCTCCCATGGAAGTAGCGGCAGCCCCGTGCTCGACGAGGAAGGCGAGGTCATCGGCGTCGTGTACGTGAACATGCCCGCGGGGCAGAACCTGAACTTCGCCATCGGCATTGAAACGCTCACCGAGTTCCTCGCTTTGGAGGAAAGCCCGCGCCGGCTGGAGGTCGCCGGCGCCTACGTCCCGTGGCGGCTCGTCCTCAGTTGGCTCCTGAACGTCGTCGCCGGAATCGTCGCGCTGACGACCGCCGGGTGCCTGATCGTGCTGGTCATCATGGGCAACGTACGGCTGTGGCGCGTCGTGTGTTGGCTCTCCAAATTCGCCTACCGCCTTGCGACGCGGCTCTTCAGGCGTCGCCACGCGGCCCGTCCCGCACTCCGCGAGGCATGGCGATTCGTTCGTCGGCATCGCGACTACTCGGCGCTCGCCCGCTGGGTGGTTATCGCCACGGTCCTCCTCATCGCCGGCAGTTGGCTCCGCTCCGCCAGCGTCCGCTCCGCCACCAACCCCACCGAC
>Ga0307378_10003238_pt1 | contig 24002 bp, 14 predicted proteins | sample UN1MG_FD_202238 | JGI IMG/M metagenome (GOLD analysis project Ga0307378, IMG submission 202238) | Soil microbial communities from Risofladan, Vaasa, Finland - UN-1 | ecosystem: Environmental > Terrestrial > Soil > Coastal area > Acid sulfate soil | place: Finland: Risofladan, Vaasa | collected...
GGAGTAGGCTGTTTCATTTTTGTAGGTGTCACGTGCCTTTACACGGAAACGGTGGCTCTGTCCCGTTCTGCCGACAAGTACTTTGTAGTACGGCGAGGCATCCCAATCCCTGCTGAAGCCGGACTCTGTAGTGCATTCGAAGTAATACTCCACGCCGCCGCTTGTGTCTGTGGTTTCTGCCGCAGTCATCTCGGCATAGTAATCCCACGTTCCGCCTCCGCCATAGACTTCGCGAGGTTCGCCGCCGGGAGCCCACTGCATGGGATCCGGGATTGGAGGCTGAAGGTCGACGGTGGCCCGGACCGAATCGCCCGTAGTATTTCGATTGGGCGATTTGTCCCGAACTCTTACAACGAAGCTGTATGTGCCCTTCGGCAGAGAAGTTGCGCGGTACACGGGATCATCCTGCCAGTTGCCGTTATATGCCGGATTTGAGGTACAGGCGAAAAAGTATTCTACGCCGCTTTCATCTGATGCAGTTGTAGCTACCATACGGACTGATGAAGGCAGGATCGGATAAGGCTCTGTTTGCCATGTTGCCGGATTAGGGCTCGGAGGTGTAGTATCCTCAGGAAAAGTGGTTGTAAAACGCAGGTCTGAGGAAGCGGTTTCGACGAGATCGGCTTTGTTGCGAGCGCTTACTCTGTAAGAGTATTCGGTGCCGGCAGTCAAGCCTGTGTCCGTGTAATTCGGTTCATCCTGCCAGCCGCTATCGTGCCCGCCGAGAGAAATACATTGAAAATAGTACTCCACACCGCTGTCGTCCGATGAAGTGGCGATTGTCGCAGCCATTTCAATTGCAGTTCTTGAGGTTGCGTAAGGTTCGGTCTGCCATGTCATAGGATTGGGATCCGGCGGCTGCGGGGGGAATATCTTCGGCTGGAAGTTGTATACAAGAATCGCATAATCTGCGAAATCTACTATTCCATTCCTGTCCAGGTCTTCGGCTAACGTGACTTCATTGGATAACCACTTGTCCGTCAACAGTAGCATATCGTTGTAATCCACCCAGTCGTTGGCATCGTTCACATCAGGATTCAGGTCGGCAATATTACCGGCATCCGACAGTGACATACTTGCCTGGACCGTTCCGCCGTAAGCGCCGATATTAATGCGTCTGCCGTGCGGCCATAATTCCGCCGTCCAGTCCGAATTGGGATCGCCGGCATCTATGCAGGGGCTGGTGAGACTGTCGTTAATCCAGCTCTGGTCAACGGGGCTCCATCTGCCGGCTTGAGATGTGACGTGGAAGTCTCCATCGACCCAGAAGTCGTCACTTTCATCGGGTGTTTCGTTGTTGTCCCAGTAACCGTTACTGACAAAAAGCGGTTCGGCAATGATATCGCCCGGGCCCATTGTTACGCCGCCGCCGAAGTTTCCACCTTCATTCGACCAGAACGCATTGTAAGAACTCGTACCTGCTCCATAAATCCCGCCGACGAAGCTTGCACTGTTAAATGCGATTATATTGTTGCTGATGTAACCCGGGCATTGGCTCATAGCTCCGCCGTTCTCTTCGGCAATGTTGCCCACAATGGTATTGTTGTATATTTGGTAACAACTGAATAAGCCGCCGCCGTTTTTGGACCTGTTGCCGGCAATAATGTTATTGGTGATTCTGCCGCGGCAGTTACTCAGCGCACCGCCCGCTATCCGGCTCGTGTTTCCAATGATCCTGTTGCCGGCAATGTTACCTGTACATTCGTAGCATGCACCCCCTTTGTTCCTTGCATAATTTTCGGCAATTAAGTTGCCGGTAATCAAACCCTTGCAGAAAAACAGAGCGCCGCCGCTGTCGGCCGAACTCATGTCGAAGTTATTCGTAATAATGTTTCCGGTTATTGGCCCGTTAGAATAAGCTATACCGCCTTTGTTTTGCGATATAGTATTGTTTTCTATCGGCCCGTCAGAATAGTATATCCCATAGCCGGTATTGGAACTTATCGTATTGCCCGAAATAACAGGTGCGGCGTTGTCTTCTCCGTGAATGCCGTGACCGCTGCAATCTCTGATGATGTTCTTTGAGATTGTCGGCGAAGAACCGTAACAGTGAATGCCCTGGCCGGTGATAGTAAAGCCTGTAAGGACCGAATTATGACCCTCACCGAAATCGAAATTCACGGTGTAGCCCGAATCGATAGTAAGAATCGTTGATTGGACAATGTCCGGATCATCAGGATCTTCGCTCGTAAGCGTAACAGACTTGTTGTTGAAAAAAATCCTCCGGTTGTAAGTGCCGGGCTTGACAACAATCGTATCACCGAGTCCGGAAGAGTTGATCGCATTCTGGATGTTATCGAAGTCCGCAGGTCCATTATCGTCGACAGTGATTACAGTCGCCTGAGAGGTGAAAACCGGCAACAAGCATATGAGGGTAAAAACCAGTTTTTTCATCCTAATATCCATCCTCCAGTAGAGTATAAATTTATAAGTATTTATTCTACTATAAAAACAACATTAATTCAAGTAAAAAGCTTTGTTTTCTTATTTCATACAGCTTTTAAGCTATTGTGTGGATTGCCTTTTTCAGGCTCCCGAGACCCTGGCTGGAATCTTCTATAAGTAAAGCCGGCAAAGTCTTACTTTTTCGGACCAATTTTTTTGCTGTAGAGCCACGGAGCATCCGACAGCTCGTAATCGACTATTTCACCGGGTTCGAAGAACAGCTTGATTTCGTCCCGGGCCGATTCCGGGCTGTCCGATCCGTGAATGAGGTTATATCTTTGGGAGCAGCCGAAGTCTCCGCGGATAGTACCCGGCTGGGCTTCGTAGCCGAAGGTGCTGCCGATTAATTTGCGAACCATATCTACGCAGCCGTCAGCTTCCCATATCATTAAAAGCGACGGCGCAGAACTCATGAACTTCACTGCCGGGGCAAAAAACGGCTGATCCTGATGGGCGGCATAGTGCCGACGGGCGAGATCCGCAGGGATTTGCATAAATTTTGCCGCGGCGAGCTTCAGGCCTTTTCTTTCAAGTCGTGAAACGATCTGGCCAGCCAAATGCCGCTGTATACCATCCGGCTTGATAATGATTAAAGTGCGCTCTGTCATTCAAGAGAAGTTTGCGATTTGCGATTTGCGATTTACGATTTGCGATATGAAATCGGCAAGTGGCAATCGCAAATTCAATATTACACTCCCTCAGCTACAATATAAATTTCCACCCGTCTGTTCTGCGGATTGCCTTTTTTGCCGGGCAGGTTTTCCGCGATCGGCCTGAATTCACCGAAACCTCGTGCGCTCAGTCGCTTCGAGTCGATATTGTTGCTCTCCATTACGTTCAGCACAGCGATCGCCCTGTGAACTGATAAGTGCCAATTGGTCGGATGCTTCGCGCGGGTCGCAGATGTAGCAATACGAATATCGTCTGTATGCCCGGCAATGATTATATCGAATTTCTTGCCCTGTTCGGAATTCAGGATTCCGCAGAGCGATTTGACGGACTCGACGGCCGAGGCGGCCACCGTGTCACTGGCCAGTTCAAAAAGCAAATCGCTCTTGAATTTTACTATGCCCCGGCTTGCATCGTAATCGACCATATCGTGTTGCTTGGCAAAGTCTTCCAGTAAAGTGCTGAGTTCCACAGGCAGGGCAGCTCCGCCCATAAGCAGCATCTGCTGCATCGAAGCGATAAGCTCTTTCTTTTTGGCAAGGTCTTCCTCGAGGGCGGCAATTTGCTGCTGCAGCGATTCGACTTCGATACTATCGGTTTGCTGAGCAGCGGCGAGTTGTTTCTTCATCTGCTCAAGTCGCAACGTATTAGCCGCCAGCTCGGCCTGAAGCTGGTCTATGAGCTTTTGCTGTGTATTGTTTTGGATTCGCAGGTCCTGCAGCTCCGAGTTGCAGCCATTTAAAAGCAAGACACAGACACATAAACTAAAAATAGCTGAAAGTTTGACAGTTCGCATCATTTAATCCTTTCCAAGATGATTAAGATATTTTTACCATCCCTAAAATACACAAGCCATTTAATAACAGGCCTTTACAACCTAACAAACTTTATTTTCTCGACCCTCACCTACAAATTAAACCGATTCGCGTATAACCGTCAAGAATAATCTTTACAAAATATCAGCAGCTTTTTGACAGCCTGTCCTTAGACAAGAAAGTTTTGGTGGATTGTATTGGAACTTTAGTATAGAATTTCACCCTCAAATAACTTTACCCGGAGTAATTTTGGGAAGGGTAAAGTATAATTACGAACAATCTTTAAGGAAAACTCATTAGTCTGCAGGTTGTATTGTTTCTTGTTGCTGCCGAAGAAGCAACCACAGTCAATATATGTAAGCAAGAGTCATTAAGCAGTCTTAAGCTTTGGTTTGATATTCGAATAAGATTTTATGAAAGTCTCAGTAGCGGAAAAGTGCGGATTTTGTCACGGCGTTAGAAACGCTATCAGTGTAGCCGAAAAAATTCTTGCAGAAGAAAATGACGTCTATAGTTTCGGTCCCATCATTCATAATAAAGATGCAGTGGAGCGGCTGGCAAAAAGCGGCCTGAAAACTGTAGGGAAGGTTGAAGATATTCACTCGGGGACGGTTCTTATCCGTTCTCATGGAGCTGCTCCCGTACAGATAGCGAAGCTCAAGGAAAAAGGACTCAATATCGTCGATGCCACTTGTATATTGGTTAAGAGAGTGCAGCATATAGCCGGCGAGCTCGAAAAAGAAGGTTATAAAGTTGTAATTATAGGCGAGGAAAATCATCCCGAGGTCCGGGCGGTCGTAGGCTGTGCCAGGGACGTTATCGTGATTGCCGACAAATCCGATTTGCATAAACTACCACAAAATGCCAAACTGGGGATTGTATGTCAAACCACCCAAAGCCCCAATCACTTCGGCAGGATGCTTGGTGCTATGGGAAGTGGAAGCTTCAGCGAGTTGAAAGTGATTAATACTTTATGCAGGGAGGCGATAAAGAGACAGGAATCAGCGGTGCAGTTGTGTAAACAAGTCGACATAATGTTTGTTCTCGGGGGTCTGGAAAGCGCCAACACGAGCAGGCTGGCGGAGCTGTGCAAAAAAGTCAATAAGCACACATTTCACCTTCAAAACTGGGATGAGCTCGATAAAAGTGTGCTTTCCGGCAAAAACTCGGTAGGTGTTACGGCGGGAGCATCAACTCCTGACTGGATAATCAATGAGTTCGTAAAGAATTTGGAAGTTTTTAATGACGGTAGCCCGTGAGGCTGCGGTTTTAACAAAAAAAACAAAGAGGTCCTTGAAAAAATGAGCACAATATGGTAATACTACCGCGTTGGTAAAATGTTGCTGTGATGAGAATTACATTTGCTGCGTGGGCAAATGGTTTTATGCATGATTAATTGAATAACTAAAATGTGTGCAGTGTTGCACATAAGCTTGTCGGCGTAAATGTGGGGCGCCGATAAGTCGGGAACACAAGCTCCACAGAGGGATTTAGTTTAATGGTAGATAGAAATATAGTCAATAAATTAGGTTTAACACAAGAGAAGCTCGAGCAGCAGGTTAATGAAATGTTCGGCGAGCAGGAAAATGAATTCCTGGAACAAGCTCTGAAGACTAAGGTGGATTTGCGCCTGCCCGGTACTATTCTTAAAGGAACAATCGTATCGCGGATAGGAAATGATGTTATTGTTGAGGTAGGCCTGAAAAGCGAAGGGATTGTCGATGCGATTGAATTTGACAGTTCCGACGAGATAGAGCCGGGTAAAGAGATCGAAGTTCTGCTTGAAGATACTGACTCTGAAAGCGGTCTTATTTTATTGAACAAACGCAAAGCCGACCTCATGAGAGGCTGGAAAACAATTCTCGATACGAAAACTGAGGGCGATGTTGTTAAGGGCAAGGTCATAAGGCGAATCAAGGGAGGCCTGCTGGTCGATATCGGAGTGCCCGTGTTCTTGCCGGCTTCTCAGGTGGATATCAGAAAGCCGGGCGATATCAGCAGGTTCATCGGCAAAGAAGTGGACTGCACGATTCTGAAGATCGACATAGAAGGCAGAAACATTGTCATATCCAGGCGCAAACTCATAGAAGAGGAACGCCGGAGCAGCAAGGAAAAAATCCTGGCGGAAATCGAGGTCGGCCAATTGAGAAAGGGTATTGTGAAAAACATCGCCGACTTCGGTGTGTTCGTGGATTTGGGTGGCCTGGATGGTCTGCTGCATATTTCTGATTTGAGCTGGGGCAGAATTTCGCATCCTTCGGAAATTGTCGAGATCGATCAGGAGATAGAATGCGTTGTAGTCGGCATTGACAAGGAGCGCGAGAAAATTTCACTGGGCTTCAAGCAGAAGACTTCCAGCCCCTGGGAGGATGTCGAACATTGTTATCCTATCGGGGCAAAGGTAAAGGGCAAAGTCGTCAATGTGATGAGCTACGGTGTTTTCGTACGGCTCGAAGATGGCATCGAGGGGCTGGTTCATATCAGCGAGATGAGCTGGACCAAGCGCCTTGCGCATCCGGGCGAGCTGGTCAATCTCGGAGACGAAATAGAGGTCGTCGTGCTGAGTGTCAACAAGGAAAAGCAGGAAATCTCGCTGGGGCTCAAGCAGACTCAGACCAATCCATGGGCGATAGCTTCTCAGAAATATCCGGCCGGTGCGATTGTTAGCGCCAAAGTACGCAGTTTGACCAATTTCGGTGCCTTCGTGGAGGTGGAGCCGGGTATCGATGGTATGATACACATTTCGGATTTGAGCTGGACAAGAAAGCACAGCCATCCCGGCGAGGCCCTGCACAAGGGTCAGGAAATAAAATGTATTGTTCTTGAAGTTAATGAAGAAAAGCGGCGGGTGTCCATGGGCATAAAACAGATGACCGAAGATCCCTGGATACGTGCCATCCCCGATAAATACATTCCGGGACATATTATCAAGGGCAAGGTGGCAAAGCTTACTAATTTCGGCGCATTCGTCGAGCTCGAAGAGGATTTGGAGGGGCTGTTGCATATTTCTGAACTCGCCGACCACAAGATTGATAAGCCTCAGGATATTGTTAAGATGGGCGACGAAGTTGAAGTAAAGATTCTAAAGGTTGATACTGATGCACGTAAAATCGGTTTGAGTTTGCGAAGGGTTAAGTGGGCTGCTGAGGAGCAGGAAGCCGAGACAGGCCGGCAGCGGGCCCCATCAGGTCCTGAGAGAGTTCTTTCCGATGCAGATGTGGCCCAGCTTAGAAAACAGAAAGAGACTCCTGACGAAAGCAAAACCACTGATGCCGAACCGGATAAGTCAGATGACCGGCAAGACCAACAGCCTGAGGCCGTAGTCACAGATGAACCACAGGAAAAAACGACTGAGGATTCTTCGCAACCAGAGCTTAAAACACCGGAAGAGGCCGAGCAGATCCAACCTGAACAGACTCCGGAAAATTCAGATACTGACCGTCAAACCACCGATGACGATAACGCCGAAAGCAGCGCAGAATTGAATAAAACCGAGTAACCATAAGCTATTGATACTTTGGTTGAGGTTAAAAAGCTTCCCTTGTGAAGACAAAAAAACTTCGCCGTAAACCGAATTTTGGATAAATATTTCTCTGTAGAGTATTTTTAAGAGCCTGTAATCGCTGAATTTGCGTATTTTTGCAGAATTTAATCTAAAATTTGGCATATTTTGCGACATTTCTCTTGACGGATATATGAATAGTTTGGTACAAATAGTTAAGTGAAGTCAGGTAGCTCTTAGGGATTTTGGCTTACTGGTGTGTGAAAATATCCATAGTTCCTGGGCAACCACCTAAGGTGTATTAGGTGGAGGGACGTGAGTTGGAGTGAGGTTTGTGCTTTGTATTTAGTGTATTTGCACGTCGAATTGCAACTCAAACACGGCTTCCGCACGGAAGAGGAAGAAAGTCAGGTCCTATAACAGAGTTTTTTTCTGACAAGTACAGGGTTTGGTGAAGATTCTTTGTCGCTTGTTTGAAAGTCGTTTTAAGTTGTTTGAGGCAGGCACAAACAGGCGCGGAAGGTTTATGCCTGTCACAAGCTATGAATGTTTTGGCTCGTAGCCAAAGCAAATATTCATGCTTCTTAAATAAAGTTAAGAAGGAAGGAGAATCATTATGTGTAAGAGATTGTTTCTATTAACACTCCTCATTTCACTGCTCATTGGGGTATCGAGTTCCGCAGATCCCGTCGGCATCTTTGAGGATGCCGTGGATGTCGGCGATGACCCTGGCATTGGAAGCACGTTGTATGAGGGCTATGTTTGGAAAGGTGACGTACTGAGCGAGCAGTATCTTATTACGGCCAGCGGCCACGACGTCTGGGATAACGCGGACGATTTCCACTATGCCTACAGCACGGTCAGTGGCGATGTCCGTGTCTCGGCCGAATTTGAGTGGATCTGTAAAACCAACGACTGGGCCAAGTATGGCGTGATGCTCAGAAACTCGCTCGACGCCGGTTCTGTTCATCGCTTTATGTCTGAACGCGGATTGTCGGATTACGCCGCAATGCAGGGCCGCACCGAAACAGACGGTGGTTCTGGTGAATGGGGCACGGCCTGGACAACCGGAGCAACGGCTCTGGCTATCCAGAGAGTCACTGTCCAAGGCCTGACCATTCTTGAAGGTCTCGCAGAATTTAATAATTCCGGTGTTTGGGAATCGAGATGTCTCCAACTGATCCTTGATGGCAGCATTAACGACGAAATTTTGGCCGGCGTTGCTGTTACATCGCACGACAACACACACATGGCCCAGGCCCGGTGCTGGAATGTTGCATATGAGGCGAATCCCAGCTTGGTTGGTGAGCTTGTGGTCCCGACCGTCCCGGCCAGTGCAGACCTTGGCGTTTGCCCAACGGATGTTCCCGGCTTCAAGATCCGTTCGCTCAAGCCGCTCGTAACCGATGGTTGGGGTTATGACGCCATGAACGAGCTGCTCGACACCGGTACGTGGATGGGCCTTCCCGCTCAGCCGGGTACCGAAGGGACTCGCGTCGACGAGTTCGTCAACCTGCGCGATGTAGGTAACGGCGTCTTCAGCGAAGACAACGGCTATCCGGATGCGTCCTTCCCGGGTATCGATCCGCTGGAGGTTCCGGCACAGGATCCGGCCGCCGGCGATGACGATGACAACTTCGCGACCGAGATTCTCGGCTGCATTCAGTTGACTGCGGGCCTGCATATGATCGGCGCCTGCAGCGATGACGGCACGATTATCGAGATTGGCGGCGTCGAAATCGGCAGGACCATTGAGTGGAAAGGTACCTCTAACGAGGACTTCATCTTCGAAGTTGAAGCTGACGGCTGCTATGACCTGAGAGCCCGCATGATAGAAGGCGGCAGCGGAGCATCGATCGAGCTGCACGAAGTGCTGATGGACGGTACCCGACTGCTGTTGAACGACGTGGCGAACGGAGGTTCCGCGGTTTTCGCTCCTGCTCTGTAATGAGCGTGTAGCAACAGCTCGACCGGATTATAGTTGAGCTGAATGAATCTGAACATGTTCAGGGGTCTATGCCGGTCAATTCAGCATAGACTCCGATTGAGTTCGTTTCGGCAGTTAAAACCGGAGGTGTTCTCGTTGGTCTATTGTAAGACGTTATTTTTACTGCGTGCGTCTTTACAGGTGCCTTTGAGAGTAGGTTAACAAATAATGATGAAAAGAGTAGTCACATTTGTTTTGGTACTTGTGTTTTGCCTGACGAGTTCGGTCTATGCCGGCTACGACATCATACTTATCAGTGACAGCAATCCTCCGGGCGCCCCTGATGGGGACCATGAGGATGATACACTGGTCTCGTGGCTTCAGAGCCTCGGCTATACAGTAGACATAAGCGGAATGGGACAGGCGTATCGAGAGGGTGAGAATCCCTTCGATGACCCGATGAAAGTGGCGGCGCTGGAAAGCGCCGGCATGGTTCTTGTCAGCCGCAGAACAGACAGCGGCAGCTATGACAACGACCGTAAGAGTTGGAATGAGCTGGACAATCCCTTGCTGCTTTGCAGCGGGTATCTTACCCGAGGCGAAACAGGCAGTTCAAAATGGGGTTGGACTTCCGGCGGCTCCGGCGATGCGGATTTGACTACAACCGGTATCAACATCGTGAATCTGCATCCATTCGTCCCGGCCTCCACCGGACTTTTCGACTGGTCCGAAGCACCGATTCCCGGTCAGGCCCCCAAAGGCGTATACTTGCCCGATTCAACGGAAGAAGTCGTGGACGAGGGTATTGTTGTCGCCACTTTTGACAATCGCCCAATACTGATTGATATCCAGGCAGGAGCAAACTTTGACGCCGTCAATAACACCACGGATATATACGGTATTGCCGGTGATCGACGGGCCTTCCTTGGAAGCTGGGGATATGACATAGACTTGGATTACGGACAGGCCGATCCGCGGAACAGACGCGCAAACTTCGGCGACTTCATCACCGATGATTATAAGGCTTTGATGGAGCAAACCATTGCCGAGATGATTCCTGAACCTGCGACGGTCGTTCTGCTGGGTTTCGGTGGCTTGTTTTTGATTCGTAAGAGGCGTTAAAAGAATTTGAATGAAAAAATTTGATAAATAGTAGTTAGGAGAATGTAAAATGACAAAAAAAATATTAATTTTAATGTTGGCACTCGCGTTTTGCCTGACCATACCGGCCAAGGCCGCCAATATCATCGTGGTGACCGGAGCAATGGACCATGATGTAGATGGTGTTCAAGATGACCAGGGGCTGATTGACTGGCTTGTGGCCGAGGGGCACAATGTGGATGCCCAGCTTGGCAACTGGATGGAACTCGATGCCGACAAAATAGCAGCACTTGATGCTGCCGATTTGATTATTGTAAGCCGCGCTTCCAGCAGCGGTGATTATGATGACGGCAATGAGCCGACACAGTGGAACTCGATTGATACGCCGTTAATACAAATGAATGCGTATCTCCTCAGGAGCAGCCGCTGGTTGTGGGTAAATTCCACCACGATTTTGAGTCTGGATTCTCCCATAATGCAGGCTGTTTTGCCGGACCATCCTATATTCGACGGCGTGGCGATTGATGCCGACAATATAGTGCTGGCAATAGACGGCACCGTAGGTACGGGTCAAACATCATTCGTCACCCCCGACGATTTGGGCAACGGGACATTGATCGCCCAATCTATCGATGGTTTGCCCTGGATTGTCGAATTCGACGCTGGAGTTGAGTTCTACGCCGGCGCCGGTCAGGCTCCTGCTGCCAAGAGCGTTATATTTAACACCGGCACACAGGAAGTCTCAGCCGATCCCACCACTCCTCAGGGAGCGCATAACCTGACAGCCGACGGCGAACAGATTTTACGCAACATGATCGCTTATCTGGTCCCGGTCATTACCAGCGTTGTTCGATCGAACGGCGTTGACGGCGACAGAGACCCGATCGGTGCGTATGACGGCAGCACGACTCCTTTGGCAACAGAGGCAGGCGGCCTGAAGGACGGCAATATGGTCTATTCCGACCGCACCTATCCATGGTTCGGTATACCCGCCGAGTATGAGGGTACTGAGTACATCCGTACGTTCAACTCCGACAAGAACGGCGGCACAGTCGATGTCACATACACGGTTACCACATCCCAGTACGCAATTGTGTGGCTCACTGTCGACGACCGTATCCCGGCCGAATGGGACGGCGGCGGCACTATCGCTTCGATGCAGGATGCGGCAGACCAAACCACAGCGGCCATTGCTCCGGCTGGAACGTTTGCAGACACAGGCATAGATATCTATATCCACGAGAATGATACCACGGATCGTCAGATGAGCGTTTTTGCGGCGGAACTGCCCGCTGGAGCGTATGTCTTTAGTTCGATGGATTCGGGCAAGAACTACTACTCCATCGGTGCCATTGCGGCAGAAGCTCCCCCCGAAGGCCCAGCTATTGCTGATGTTACCGGCCCGGCTGATGTCGTCCTGGGCGTTCCGAACGATGGGCTAATGGATGGCGATAATTGGGGCTGGCCTGGTGCAGAAACACCTCCGTTGTCAGTCGATAACAACAGCGGGACGAAATTCCTGCACTTCAAAGGTGAACTCGAGCCCACCGGTATCCAGGTTACACCCGCTGCCGGCGCAAGTATTGTTACCGGACTGACTTTCACCACAGCGAATGACTCACCAGAGCGTGATCCGATTTCATTCGAACTGTCCGGTTCTAATGAGAGCATTGATGGGCCGTACGAGCTGATTGCCGCCGGCGATATCGTCGATTTCGCCCAGGTTGATGCTTGGCCGCGTTTCACAATGAACGAAACGGAGATTGCGTTTGATAATGCTGCCGTATACAAGCACTATCAAGTCATGTTCCCGACAATCCGGGATGCTGCCAGTGCCAATAGTATGCAGATCGCCGAAATCGAGATGTTAGGCATTACGCTGGAAGCAGGCAATTTCTCGCCGGCTGACGGCGCAGTAGCAGTAGGTCCGGATGCTGATCTTAGCTGGTCGGCTGGAAGCCTTGCCGTCTCTCACGATGTGTACTTCGGTACCGAGATTCCGCCGGCATTGGTCGGCAACCAGGAAGGAACCAGCTTTGACCCCGGTACTCTCGAGTACGGCACGACTTACTTCTGGCAGGTCGATGAGATCGAGGAAGACGGAACCGTACGCGCAGGATCTGTCCTGAGCTTTACGACCACAACTCCTGTTGGCATCTTCGAGTACACCCATGATATCGGTGGACCGGCAGGTATCGGCAGGACAACGTACGAAGGCTATGTCTGGAAAAATGACACGCTGTCCGAGCAGTACCTTATCATGGGCGGTGGAGCCGACATCTGGGGCACTTGGGACCAGTTCCACTATGCCTATAACATGGTTAGCGGCGATGTCCGCGTCTCGGGCGATTTCGAGTGGGTCGTTAAGAGTTCCGATTGGGCCAAGTATGGCGTTATGTTAAGAGACCCGGCGAACGACGGCGCATCCGTGCATTATTTGATGATGGACCGCGGATTGGCCGACTACGTCGGAATGCAGCACCGCGAAGCAACCGGTGCAGGCAGTGGTGAAACTGGCGCTCTGTGGCAATCGGGCGTCAAGTCCATGGGTATCCAGAAAATCACTATCGAAGGCCTGACCTGGATCGAAGGTCTTGCAGACTTCGGTGACGGCTGGCAATCGGTTTGCATCAAGCTCGCCAAGAATCTGCCGGATGAGGTTATGGCCGGTGTGATTATTGGCCCGGGCAACAACAACCAACTGGTCCAGGCACGCGTCACGAACGTCAACTACCAGTTGAATCCTTCACTGGTCGCAGATGATCTCGGTCTTACAACCGTTCCGGCCAGCGCAGACCTTGGAGCGGCGACAAGCGATGTCTCCGGGTTCAGTATCCGTTCGCTCAAGCCGCTCGTAACCGATGGTTGGGGTTATGATGCCATGAACTCGCTGCTCGACACCGGTACGTGGATGGGCCTTCCCGCTCAGCCGGGTACCGAAGGTACTCGCATTGACGAGTTCGTCAACCTGCGTGATACGGGTAACGGCGTCTTCAGTGTAGACAACGGCTATCCGGATAAATCGTATCCGGGGATCGACCCGCTTGAGGACCCGGCACAAGACCCGGCCGCCGGCGATGACGATGACAACTTCGCAACCGAGATTCTCGGGTGCATCCAGTTGACCGCTGGCCTGCACTACATCGGCGCCAGCAGTGACGACGGCACCATTATCGAGATCGGCGGAGTCGAAATCGGCAGGACCGGTGAGTGGAAGGGTACCTCGAACGAGGACTTCCTCTATCAGGTCGAAGCAGATGGTTACTATAACTTCAGAGCCCGCCATCTGGAAGGCGGCGGCGGAGCATCTATCGAACTGCACGAAATCTTTATGGATGGTACACGTATTCTGTTGAACGACGTGGCCAACGGCGGTTCGGCTGTATTTGCTCCCGCTCCGTAATGAGCATGCTGCGATAGCTCTTAATTGAGCTACAATGAATTTGCACCAGTCCGGGGCCTGTACTGATTGATTCGGTACAGGCCCCGGTTGTTTTTAAATCGCACATTATGCTGCTGTTATTTCAGTTGCATCCGGAGATGGCGGATAGTATAATGAGCAATAATGAAATAAACGTATCAAAGGAGGCTGAGGCCGAAATTTGTGGAGGCGTGAATATGCTCTTCGGAAAATCAAAATCCGTTTCACCGGTTTCGCAAAACACACGAAACGGCGGGCATTCCGCTCGAATGCCCCGAACATGCCCAAAGACGGGCAGACCTCTCAAAAGCAACAGGAAATACCGCTGGTTAATGTGGGTGTTTCCCATACTGGGGCTTTTCTCGCTGATCTGGTTCTTAATCCGCGTGATACCGAAGCCCTCAAGGGCGACGTATCCCTGCCAGCGTTTTGCGGCACCGTTCGCCGGCGGCTTCGTGATTTGGATTGCGGGACTGATTGCTTCGGCTCTGGCATTTCGCAAGGCAAAGAGTTTCCTTAACCAATCCCGGTATATAGTTGCCGGGATATTTATCATCGTTAGCGTTTCGGCAATATGGTTTTCAGTAAGCATTACCGGCCGGGCACCTGCCGAAGCGGCGTTCACGCCAACCGAGCCGGCGAACAGCCCTATGGGCGTGGCAAAAGGAATCCATCCCGGACGCGTCGTATGGGTCCACGAGCCGGCCGCTACAAGCTGGGACGGCCAGACCGGAAGTTGGTGGGACGATGATAACACAAATCAGGAGGCGGTTGATTACATGGTCTCCAAAACCATCCGGACGCTCACGGCAGAGTCAAGCGACGAAAAGGCATGGAATGCGCTTTTCAGGCACTTTAACCAAACCAGGGGCCTCGGAGACGCCGGCTATCAGGCGCCAGAGAAAATTGCCATCAAAATCAATATGAACCAGGAGAACAGCAGCGGGGGAAACTGGTCGTCGACTATGGGAACTCCGAGCCCTCACGTGATTTACTCGCTCCTAAAGCAGCTCGTAGATGTGGCGGGCGTGCCCGGCTCGGCGATTACGATTTATGACGCCTCAAGATACATCGGCAATCCGATTTACAACAAGATCCGAAGCGATCCCGATTTCCAGAATATAAGCTTCGTGGTCAAAAGCAGTCTTGCCCGCAACGGGCGCATCGCAGTAAGCCACGACACCGCCAACCCGCTTTATACGAGGGCAGGAACCGCTTATCTGCCCCGATGCGTTACCGGCGCCGACTACCTGATCAATATGGCCCTGCTCAGACCTCATACACTTTACGGCATCACATTATCGGCCAAGAACCATTTCGGATCGGTCTATTTCCCGTCCGGAGGCGGCTGGACGCCATCGCCGCTGCACAACCACGGCGGCCGAAGCAATAGTATGAACACCTACAACTGCCTGGTCAACCTGAACGGCCATCGGCATCTGTCCGGCAAAACCCTGCTGTACTTAATCGACGGGCTTTATCCCGCTTTGCATCAGAGCGGCAGTGTGATTAAGTGGGAATCTTTCGGCGACGACTGGTGCTCCAGCATGTTCGCCTCGCAGGACCCGGTGGCCATCGATTCGGTCGGACTCGATTTTATGCGGAACGAGCCTCGCTGCACCGAGGTGACCGGAAACCCTGAGAATTATCTGCACGAGGCATCAAGGGCGGATAATCCGCCTTCCGGGACGGTATACGATCCGGAAGGAGATGGAACGCCGCTGGCGAGCCTGGGCGTCCATGAGCACTGGAACAATCCCGTCGATAAGAAGTACTCCCGCAATCTGGGAACCGGTGACGGTATCGAGCTGGTGGTTCCATCTTTCGCTACGGAGGACGGGCCAATCGAGAACACAACGAGCGGCACTAAATACGAGCATATAAGACACGCCATCAGCGAAGCAAACCCCGGCGACAAAATCGTAATCAGCGAAGGGATTTATCACGAAAACATCAATTTCAGCGGCAGGAACCTAACGCTCAGCTCGATTGATCCCGGCAACCCGGCGGTAGTGGCCGGCACCGTACTGGCAGGCAGCGCAGGCCCAGTCGTCACTTTCGCAACCGGCGAAGATGAAAGCTGCGTGCTTGCCGGCTTTACTATTTCCGGCCCGGAAGCGGCTATCTACTGCTCGGGCACATCGCCTGCAATCTCCGGCTGCCGTATCGAAAATAACGGGGGCAACGGAATCGAGCTGCGCGAAGGCAGTAATCCGGCAATCACATACTGCGAAATTAACTCCAACGCCGGCGCCGGCATAGAAATGCAGGCCAAACAGAGCGGGCGTATGACCATCTACAACTATCCAATAATCACCAATTGCATCATCGCCGGCAATCTCCAGTCCGGCGTCTCAGGCGGCATCCCCACAATCACCAACTGCACGATTGTCGCCAACACAGGGTGCGGCATTTCCAACTCCCGCCCTACGGTTCTGAATTCCATCATTTATTACAACAACGCTTCCACCGATACTGTCCAGATAGAAAACGATGCCGACGCAATCACTTACACTGACGTCCAGAGCGGCTGGCCGGGCCAGGGCAATATTGACGCAGCTCCCTGTTTCGCCGAGCCCGGATTCTGGAGCCTCAACGGAACGCTTGAAGATGTGAGCGATGATTACTGGGTCACGGGCGATTACCACCTGCGCTCGCAGGCGGGCCGATGGCATGCCGGCAGCCGGACCTGGCTGCTGGATGTGCTTACCAGCCCGTGTATTGATACTGGAAATCCCGATTCGGACTTCTGGGCCGAATTACCGCCAAACGGAGATCGCATCAACATGGGCGCCTACGGCGGCACGCCCCAGGCAAGTATGTCCTTCAGCCGTTAGGCGGCAGGTTCTTCTCAGGACTTGTCGCCCAGAAGTTTTTTGCTCCGCAGGATGTGATAGTAGTGCTGGGCGAAGCGGTGGGCCTCATCGCGAACGTACTGCAGCAGCTTGCGGGCGGGCGAGTTTGAAGGCAGCTTCAACGGCCTGCTTCTGTCCTGCAGGTAAATCTCTTCTTCACGCTTCGCGATCGAGGCGATTTTTACGGCGGGCGCGTTCATTTCCGCGAACGCTTTTTCTGCGGCTCGCAAATGGCCTAAGCCGCCGTCGATCAGAACAAGGTCGGGCCAGAGTTCTTCGCCGCGAAGGGCGTATTTGTATCTGCGTTTTACCACTTCGGCGATCATCGCATAATCGTCGATGCCCTTAACGGTCTTTATTTTGAATCGCCGGTAGCCGCTCTTGAAGGGTTTGCCGTCGATGAACTTAACTAACGAGCCGACCGCCTCGGCGCCGCCGATATTGGCAACGTCAATGCCCTCGATAATCCGCACAGGCTCGGCTGTTTGCAGCAGTTCCCGCAGCTTCACGAGCGCCTCGGCGGGATCGGCGGCAAAAACTTCAGGCTGGACATGTTCATCCGGCGTCCCCCGCTGGTCGAGCCGTTCAATCAAACGAATACGGTCGCGAAACATAGCGGCTTTCTCGTATTCGAGCGCCTCAGAGGCTTGTGCCATTTGCGTTCTTAACCGGCGAAGAATTATCGAACGCTTCGAGCGAAGAAATTTCACCAGGTCGGTAACGATCTTTTTGTATTCATGCTTATCGATCTTTGCCGAACACGGGGCGGTGCATTGCTTAATGCTGTACAGAAGACATGGCCGGAAGAATCTACGTTTGCGGTCATCTTCATCCAGGCTCAGTTTGCACGTACGAAATTTGAATATCTTCTGCAGCACAACCAGAACCGCCCGGAGGTCCTTTGCGCTGGTAAAAGGCCCGAACAATCTGATGCCGCGATGCTTGGGTTTCCTGGTGATATAGACGCCGGGGAAATCTTCGCCGGTTGTGATTTGCAGATAAGGAAACGTTTTATCGTCGACAAGCTCTGTATTATAGGGCGGACGAATATCTTTAATCAGGCGGGCTTCCTGTAAAACGGCGTCGACTTCGTTCGGGCTCTCTAAAAAATCAACGCTTTCGACCTTCGCAATCATCTCGGCGATTTTCGGCCCGCGCGAAGCGATTAAATCGCTGCTCGGCTGGAAATAGCTGGCAGCACGCGAACGCAGATTCTTGGCCTTGCCGATGTACAGGACCTTATCAGCCGGCCCTTTCATAAAATACAAACCCGGCCCGGCGGGAAAATCCTGTATCCGTTTTCGAATCTGCTTTAGTTTTTCTTCTTTTTTGCCCATAGACCAGTTTATTTTAATGCCTTTGTCATTTCCGTGAAAGCGGAAATCCAGGAATTCCTGTTCAAGCTACCTTCGTATCAAGCCGATAGAACCTTTGTGTAAAGCACTTATTTTGGGTTGGCGAAAAAACCTATCAGCACCCGATCCTCATCACTTCGCCAAAAAAATTCGGAAGTCATAAGACCATCTAAAATATGCAGATATATAAAAGGAGGACAGATAAAATGGAATATATTGATTTCAAAAAAGATTTCCCGGAAAGAACCATCGACATTCTTAACAGATACTCTTCAAAAGAAAAATATGACGTTACATTGCTTATCAATTGCCTTACAGCTCTTCTCATTTTACCAAAAGAGAGGTTCTACAATCAGATACCCAATGTGGATATTAAAAATCTTAATGGCTGGGGGCTTAAGGAAGAACATGTGCGAAATATACCCTGTACTGCTTGCGGATATAATCTAAAAGACATAGTGCGGCGTATGCGAAATGCTATAGCTCATATGAGAATTGACACTGCCGATGAAAACGGAAATATTATAATGATTCGGTTCAAAGACCTTGGCGGATTTGAAGTAGAAATCCCCGTCGAAGATCTCAAGGCATTCGTTAAAAAACTTGCCGAACATGTTATAGGTTGTGTAAAAAGTACAAATCAAAAACCTTTGCCGCTTTCCATGGCAAAATGACAACTGTGTTAATCAGTATTTTTAATCTCTGGTGTGAAAATCGCTAAGTTGACTTTGACGCCTGTGTACGGTATATATTCTGAAGGATTAACGGTATAGTCAGGGTATAGATAAAGCAATAGTTATGAAATTTCACAACATCGATTTTTCGGAGGACAAGATTGCGGATTTCTGCCGACGATGGAAAGTAGTAGAGCTGGCCTTGTTCGGCTCCGTTCTGCGGGATGATTTTGGCCCCAACAGCGATATAGATGTCCTGATAACCTTCCAGGCCGATGCTCCCTGGAGTTTATGGGACCTTTTCGATGTGCGGGAAGAATTGCATCAGATGCTTGGCAGGGAGATAGACCTGGTGGAAAAGGATGCTCTGCGAAATCCTTTCCGAAGGCACGAGATTCTGCGAAATTATAAGGTGGTATATGCGGCCTGATACAAGCGATACATCGTATCTGTGGGATATGCTGGATGCCGCGTTGGCAATACGTCAGTTTGTTGCAGGAAAAACCTTAAAAGATTACACGTCAGACCGCCTGCTCCGCGGTGCGGTTGAACGCCACATCGAGATAATAGGCGAAGCTGCCAGAAATATCTCTGCCGGTTTTCGAGAAAAACACCCTGAGATTCCATGGCCTAAAATAATCTCTCAGCGCCATGTATTGGCTCACGAATATGGGGAAGTCAAGCACGAACGCATTTGGGCAGTAGCAACGGTCCATCTAATAGAACTGATAAATAAATTACAGCCGTTGATCCCTAAACCCCCGGAATGAATCCATTTATGCAACTTCTACGCCCTTTGCTTGCTTAGTGCGGGCTTTTTACGAAAGCACATTGTGAATGCCCGACAGAATCGAACTAAAGCCTGACCAGACAATACTATTCATCGGGGACAGCATCACGGACGCCGGCAGGCTTGAGGCGGCTTATAGACCTTTCGGATATGGCTATGTGCATTTTGTTGCATACAAGCTGTTAGCCAGATATCCCGAATACAATCTCAGCATTATCAATACTGGTATCAGCGGTGATACGATTCGCGACTTGAACAATCGATGGGAAAAAGACTGCCTCAATCATAAGCCGGACGTCCTGAGCGTACTTATCGGAATTAACGATGTCTTTCGTCAATATACCGGCAGGCTGGATGAGGCCGTGCTGCTCGACGAATATCAACTAACATACAAACGGTTACTTTCGCTCGCTAAAGAAAAATATAGTTGCCGGTTGATACTGATAGAGCCTTTCATGTTCTGCGATGATAAAGCAAATCCGGCGTACAAGGCTTTACAGCAATATATTCACGCCGTTCAGACATTAGCAGAAGAATTTGATGCCGTCTTAGTTCCTTTGCAGGAGTTGATAGATAATAAAATTAAGAAAGTGCCGCCGGAAAAGTTCTCCGATGACATGGTTCATCCTTACGTGTGGGTGCATGCATGGATCGCACAGCGCTGGCTCGAAGCAACAAAATTATAATCTTCGTTCCAGGGCCCGGCCATTTCGTTAAGATGAAAATTTTTTTTTCTTCATAGATTCAGTAACTGCAAGGACTAAGAACGAAGCGGAAGAAATTGCGACAAAAAATTCAAATTTTCATCTTTACACATTATCAAATTGTCATTAATCTGCCGATACTTGTTTAACGGGTTTTACCACTACATCTGGCGTAGCTCCCGGTTATTATTCTATATATTGTGGCCCTATTTTTTCGCACGGAGGCGTATAAATGTCGAACCAATTTGACCCTGAAAATCCTTTCAGAGCTAAGCAGACACAACCGGAAACGACCATAGGAGCCTCCGAAACTATGGGATTGAAGGTAGAACAATTCTTTTCGACGCCGGGCGTTCATCCGTTCGACCAGCTTGAATGGGAAAGACGTTCGGCCAAAATCACAGGCGATAACGGACAAACAATCTTCGAGCAGGACAACATCGAAGTGCCGACATGCTGGAGTCAATTAGCGACAAAAGTTGTTTCCAGCAAATACTTTTACGGCGACGTTGAATCCGGCCGGCGGGAAAATTCCGTCAAGCAGCTTGTCCATCGCGTTTGCAAAGCTATCGCCGACAGAGGCAGAAAAGACGGTTACTTCAGCACTGACGAAGATGCTGATATCTTCTACAACGAATTGACATGGCTCTGCGTGAATCAATACGGGGCATTTAATTCTCCCGTGTGGTTCAACGTCGGTCTTTTAGACGTCTATAATGTTAAAGGGGGCAAGCACAATTTCCATTGGGACCCGGAGCGTAAAGAGGCCGTTGCATGTGAAAACAGCTACGAATATCCGCAGGCCTCTGCTTGTTTTATCCAGTCGGTCAAGGACTCAATGGAAGATATCATGCGCCTTGCGACCAGCGAAGCGATGCTGTTCAAGCACGGCTCAGGAACCGGAACCGACTTATCAACACTGAGAAGCAGCAAAGAGAAGCTCTCCGGCGGAGGCAAACCATCGGGACCCTTGAGTTTTATGAGGGTTTACGACCAGATCGCAGCGGTAATTAAATCGGGCGGGAAAACCCGCCGGGCTGCAAAAATGCAATCTCTCAAGGTTGACCATCCCGATATTAAGGAATTCATTACCTGCAAGACCGAGGAAGAGAAAAAGGCCTGGGCGCTTATCGAGGCGGGCTACGACGGGGACTACAACAACCAGGCGTACAGCAGCGTAATGTTTCAGAATTCCAACCTTTCCGTCCGCGTGACCGACGAATTCATGCAGGCGGTGGAAAAAGATGCCACCTGGACAACCCATGCCGTAACGACCGGCGAGAAAATGGACGAGCATTCGGCACGCGAGCTGATGGATTTGATTGCCGAGGGCACAAGGATTTGCGGCGATCCGGGTCTTCAGTACCACAGTACGGTCAACCGCTGGCATACGTGTCCGAACTCCGGGCCGATTAATGCTTCGAATCCATGCAGCGAATATATGTTCGTGGACGATTCGGCCTGTAATCTGGCTTCATTGAACCTTATGAAGTTCCGTAAAGAAGACGGCTCTTTCGATATCGAGGGCTTCAAAAAAGCGATTCGGCTGTTCATCATTGCCCAGGAGATTCTGGTTGATAACGCAAGCTATCCGGACAAGGCAATTGCCGTAAACAGTCATTTGTTTCGAGCGCTCGGGCTTGGCTATGCCAATCTCGGCTCTCTCATGATGAGTCTGGCGCTTCGGTATGATTCCGACCAGGCACGGGCGATCGCCGGTGCTATCAGCGCCATTATGACGGGCACCGCTTATTCGGCAAGTGCCGAAATAGCCTCGATAAAAGAACCTTTTGAACAGTTCGAGAAAAACAAAGATTCGATGCTGAAGGTTATAAACATGCACCGCCAGCATGCCTGTGATCTTCCGGAATCTCATTGCCCGGAATATCTGCGTAATGCCGCTAAGGACGCCTGGGACCAGGCCCTTGATGCCGGCACTAAGGTAGGCCTGCGTAACGCCCAGGTAACCGTTCTGGCGCCGACCGGAACAATCGGTTTTCTGATGGACTGTGATACGACGGGAATTGAGCCGGACATTGCGCTGGTTAAGTACAAACTCCTGGCCGGCGGCGGAATGCTAAAGCTCGTTACCAAAACCGTGCCGATGGCTCTTGAAAAGCTCGGCTATAGTATCGATGAGATCAAATCCATTTGCGACTACATCGATAAGAATGAGACGATTGAGGGCGCGAAAGAACTCAATCCCGATCATTTGCCCGTTTTTGACTGTGCTTTTAAGCCGCGCAGCGGCAAAAGGTGCATTCATTATATCGCGCATCTGAAAATGATGGCTGCGGTCCAGCCGTTCATATCCGGCGCTATAAGCAAGACCATAAATATGCCTAAGGAAAGCACGAGGGAAGATATTGCCGCTGCTTATACTGAAGGCTGGAAGCTCGGATTAAAGGCAGTCGCAATCTATCGCGACGGCTCGAAGAAGCTCCAGCCGGTTTCGACCAAAAAACATCAGGACGGCAAAGCCAAGGCTTCTGCCGAGGCGACTCCTCCGGCCAGGCCCTTCAGACGCCGGCTGCCGGATACTCGCCAAAGCATAACACATAAATTTTCTGTCGCAGGACATGAGGGTTACCTGACGGTGGGGCTATACGAGGATGGTCAGCCTGGTGAGTTGTTCATCACTATGGCCAAGGAAGGCAGCACCGTCGGGGGCCTCATGGATGTTATAGGCACATGCACTTCAATGGCGTTGCAGTACGGCGTGCCCCTCATCACGTTAGTGGACAAATTCCGGCACGCCCGATTCGAGCCGTCAGGCATGACATCGAACAGGGATATCCCCTTCGCAAAAAGCCTGATCGATTATATTTTCTGCTGGTTAGGCTGCCAGTTCATCCCCGGCTATGCCGACAAGAACACTCCCAATAGAGGGGCATCAGCCGACACGGCAGAGAATAAAAACGCAACGACCGCCAAGAAACTGGTTGAAAAAACCAAGGACCTCACACAGAAAATTGCCGAGGCGAAAATATTGAAGCGAGAGGTCAGGAAATCCACGTCTCCGGAACTGGCGATTAAACAGGTGTCCGCCGAGTCGAAAAACAGATTTGCCGGCCTGGCCAATCGAATCGGCGTTCTGGTGGGTTCGACTGCGAATGACGAATCCGGCGCATTACAATCTGAGGCGAAGGCCTTGGCGCAGTTTAACGCTCAGTTTGCGCACTTCCTCGATGATTCACCTGCCTGCGACATTTGCGGCTCAATCACCGTCCGCAACGGCACCTGCTACAAATGCTACAACTGCGGAAACTCTATGGGATGCTCCTGATAATTGACTATTGATTAATTACTATTGATTATTAAGGGGGCCAAAACGTTTATTTTGGTTGCGGGGGGTTCTGACATAATTCCGTGGCCGCCATACTTAATGCAAGCCGATCTCTAAAAATATTTAGCCCGCCGATTCACTCGGCGGGTTTTCTTTCAAATCAACACGTTAGAGCATTTTATCCCGCAGCATGAGCAAGTTCTGACCATTCTCCAGGCTATCAAAACCTGTCATTATCAATCACAACTCATCGAAAAATGTACCGCACACCTTTAATTATCCCCATCGAAAAATGCACCGGACACGAATGGCACTGACATAAGCGCAACACCTTTTGATGAAAGTGGTTACGAGAACTGCCATTCTTAGGTATTCTTTCGATTTCTTTGTGCCAATTTCGTAAGATCGTCAGTCTGTCGAGTCGAAGGTATCTCCGGAAAATCCAAATCGGAAAGGGC
>Ga0307378_10003239_pt1 | contig 24002 bp, 23 predicted proteins | sample UN1MG_FD_202238 | JGI IMG/M metagenome (GOLD analysis project Ga0307378, IMG submission 202238) | Soil microbial communities from Risofladan, Vaasa, Finland - UN-1 | ecosystem: Environmental > Terrestrial > Soil > Coastal area > Acid sulfate soil | place: Finland: Risofladan, Vaasa | collected...
CGTTGAAGCGCCGCTATGGCGTTTTCTGTGGTTGCATGTGCGAATTCGCCGATCGAGAGAATCTTTCGCGAGGCATCGTCCTCGAACGCGATCATCTGGAGCCCGTCATAGTCCAGCCAATCGGCGTGCACCAGAGAAAGGCTGTACTCTCGTTCGTATCTGCATCGTTTGCGCTTCTTTTGCTTCTTTGGGTTCGGTCTCGCCAGCCCCACCGCAAACAGATGCTGATGGATCTTATTTTGCGGTATATTCCGCTTATAATGCTTCTGTATGTGGTATCGAAGTAAACGGGCACCTAGGAAAGACTCATTATAGGCTGCTTCAATTATCCGCTTCTCCTCAGCGCTCAGTGGCGTTCTGGGTCTTCTTTTCTTATCAAGCACCGGATATTCTCCCGTTTCCTTATAGCTCTTCACCAGTTGCTGTATCATCCGTCTGGAGATGCCGTAGATCGCGGCAACCACCGCTGTGCTTTCTCCTTTCTTAATTACCTGTTTAACCGCCCATTTGATCTTTCTGTCCGTGAGCTTCACCATGCGTTTTGGTGAAACTTTCTGACGAAATAATTTCGGGACTCTACACTCGCTCGCTCTTACCTCCCTCCTTTTAACTTTACATTTGGTATATATATCTATCACCTTACCACAATTAGTTATCGGGTGATCGTTTAACCATGAATGAAACTCCTGATCAGTGTTCTGGGTTGAACGGAGGAATGATAAAATGCAAAAAGCAACCTTTAGTGCAGGCTGTTTCTGGGGCGTTGAATCCCCGTATCTTGGAAAAGCGCGTAAAATCATTCCTCCCGTAGGAGCATCACGAACGTGTAAATAAAAATAACCCCTGCACGTCATCGGCTGTCGTTAGTTCTTTAACTGTGCCCTCTCGGATATCCTGTTCACTTTCACGTAGTTGCGTCATCAAATTCTGATCACTCAAGATCTCTACCGTCTCAATTAGCGATTCTACTTCGCTCAGAAGACTCTCAAAATCATCCTTACTCATCACGACCTCCCCGTTTGCCTCCTTCAGCTTGATAATATCTATCATATCTCCTTGCTCGCTCTTCCCTCCCTATTTTTAACTTTACATTTGGTTATACTTATATCTGTCCCGTACCACAATTAGTTATTGGGTGATCGTTTAACCATAAACGAAACTCCTGATCTGTGTTCTGGATTGAACGGAGGAATGGTCTAATGCACAAAGCAACCTTTGGCACAGGCTGTTTCTGGGGCGTTGAAGCGGTGTATCTTTAAAAGCGCGCCAAATCATTCCTCTCGCAGGAGCATCATGAACGTGTAAATAAAAATAACCTCCGCACATCATCGGCTGTCGTTAGTTCTTTAACTGCATCGCACTCGCTTTGATATCCTTTTCACGTTCACGTGCTGCTTCATTCGGTTCGAGCTCTTTTTCCTGCTCCAGTAAAATTGACTTACTTACATACACAGCGACTCAAGAGGAGCAGAACGTAGAGCGTAGCTGGCAGTACTCGCAGGGGTTCGTACTTCATCCAGCAATCAATCAAAGGCTTCCTTGTCTTCTTTTCGCCGTGCTCTTCCGAACACGTGCCAATGCCTCATTACGTTTAGAGTTCAGTCCTATGAAGGAACAGTTACCCGATTTTAGCACTTCTGCACGATTAGTTAGTGATTGATTGATTAATTAAGCAGTCTCGGAACCTTTTGAGGTCAGGCTATCTATAACCCCAAAAGCCGGCTGAGTACGATAACAATCAACACAATGAGCCCTAAGCCGATAGCAATTTTGATCAATTTCAGTGATATTTTCAATACCAGAACCAGGATTGAGAACGCAATAAAAAGAATGAGTAAGCCTGTAAGCCAACCTATGCCCATGGTGATCCCACTTTTATAATGATGCTCCTCACATAAATATCTACCTAAATTAAGGCTGCACCCTTTTTTTCAAACAACCTTTTCAAATTCTCACCCCTTTCTTCTTTCACGCGCCATTGAGCCGCTTCAAGCTGCTTCTGCACCCGTTCTGAGAATTTTGAAATGATACCTGAGCCTGAAAATTCTGAGTGGAAATCCGCCAGAGAGATAACCTTATTTTGCAGCAGACCCAAAGAAAGAACGGGGGGAGATTGATCATGCTTGACCTCTTGCGAAAGCGACGCAGTGTCCGTACGTATCAGAATAAGCCAATCGAGCCTAAACTCATCGAACTCCTGAAGGAAGCGGCCGTCCGATCGCCCACGTCGCGTAATTTTCGACCCTGGCGCTTTCTCTTCGTGACTGACAAAACGAAGCTGGCAGCGCTCTCACGAGCAAAGCCCAGCGGTTCGAGCTTCTTGAAAGGTGCAGCTTTGGGCGTGGTGGTCTGCGCTGACGACACCGAATCGGACGTCTGGATCGAGGACTGCGCCATCGCGTCCATTCTCCTGCAGCTTACTGGCCAGAGCCTGGGGCTGGGCTCCTGCTGGATCCAGATACGAAAACGGATGCATGACGACACTAAAACCTCCGCAGAGGATTACGTCAAAGACCTGCTCGGGTTACCGGAACATATGAAGGTGGAATCGATCATCGCATTCGGCTACCCTGACGAAGCGAAGCCGCCTATTCCTAAGGAGCAGCTCGAGTACAGCAAGATCCTTTCAGAGCAGTAATCGCGCATTGGGGTGTTTTTCTCGCAACGAAAAAGATTCGTTAAAAAGATGTGGAAGAAGATAGGTATAAGTCTTGTCGTTGTCATCTTTATTATAACACTTGCCGTAAGTTCAGGCGACTACATGCTCACCAAACAGGTCTCAAAGGAAATTGAAGCACTCTTTGCGAATTCCGACGACATTTCCGATACCGTGTTTACGTACGAGCAGATCAGCAATTTGCCGGAACCCGTGCAGCGATATTTCAAGTACTCGTTAAAGGAAGGACAGCCGTACATCAGCTATGCACGACTGAAGCACGATGGTTTCTTCAGAACGGCTGAAAACCAGAAGTGGCTGCCCATTACCGGCGAGGAATATTTCACCACGCAACCACCGGGCTTTGTCTGGGTTGGAACGGTCAAGCCGTTTCCCGTAGTCTGGATAACGGCGCGAGACACGTACTTTCAGGGCACGGGAAACAATCTCATTAAACTCTTCTCTATCATCACGATTGGTGATGCACGGGGCAAAGAAATAGATCAGGGCACGTTAGCGCGCTGGCTTGCAGAAGCGGCATGGTATCCGACCGCGCTGTTGCCCGGCGAGCGGTTACAGTGGGAAGCGATCGATTCGAACTCAGCACGCTTAGTATTTTCAGATGCAGGCATCACGATTTCCGCAACGGTGGATTTCAATGAAAACGGCGAAATCGTTCGACTTGACACTGATAGATACCGGGATTCCTCACTGGAGAAGTGGAGCGGGTATTACCGTGAATACAAGGAAATTGATGGCGTAACAATACCGACCGAGGCTGAAGTGGTGTGGCACCTCGAATCGGGCGATTTCCGCTATGCACGGTTCCGGGTGACGGAGATCGAATTTAATCAGCCGTCACGGTACGAATGAATAGTCCACCGTTCTTTGACATTAACACCCGATCCACCGTACAAATCCTTAACTTAATCGGCAAACAACCAACTTATTAGGAGGTAGGTGTTAGAAATGGAAGAAATAACTGTTGTTGAGGTAAAGCCGCAGCTGGTGCTCGGCATGCGGAAAAGAGGGCCGTATGGAACAATCGCAACGATGATTCAACAGCTCTGTGAGTTCGCCTTTGCACAAGGGGTTCAAATGATAGGCCCGCCCATTTTCATCTGTCATGAGATGACGCCCGAGCAAGCCATGGAGGCAGATGACGCGGGAACTGCGGATGTTGAAGTCGCAATTCCGATCGCAGAAAAGATGGAGGGGGCTGCGGAAATCAAGTGCTACGAACTGCCCGGCGGTAAAATGGCAAAGACCAGTCATAAAGGGCCTTATGAAGAGTGCGGCCCGACCTACGAGAAACTCTTCGCTTGGCTCGCAGCGAACGGAAAGAAGATTGTTGGGCCGACCAGAGAAATGTATTTGAACGATCCGCATGAGGTCACGCCCGAAGAGATTCTGACCGAAATATTCGCGCCTGTAGCGTAGAGTAAAGTAAAGTAAAGTAAAGTATAAAAAGCTCCTAGAAAGAACGCTCTCATGTTCAGTCTCGTCAACAAAAGTATGAACTCAGTAGCTGAGAGGAATAAAAGCGGTAAACGCTCAGAATGGATAATGACGGATATATGTACAGGAATTACTTATCCCTCCAACAGCTTGATGGTGGGAGTTCGCTTAGCTGGCTAACTAACTGACTCCCTAATTACTGTGAAGAGCGGAAAATGGCGACAGAACCTAGACCCGACAGCAGATGGATGTATATCTCGATCGTGCTGATAGTGATCCTCATCGCCCAACTAGGCGTGTTTTCTTACGTAATGATAGATCTTCAGCGGACAATTTCAGAACTCCAAAGTGAACAAGGTGCAATCCCCTCAGAGCCTGCAAGCCCGTCGAATATAAGTCCGTCTTCAACTGGCTTGACCCCGGTTCAGATTTACGATCTATCAAAGGATTCAGTCGTGCTGATTACGGTAAAGTGGCAGACCACCGCGGGTTTGGAGCCCGTCTCGAGCGGCTCTGGATTCGTTTACGATAACGTGGGCCATATTGTCTCTAACAATCACGTGGTTGAGGATGCTGATGCTATAGATGTTACGTTCAGCGACGGAACGATAGTGCCAGCGGAACTCGTAGGGGCTGATCCGTACAGTGACCTGGCGGTTATTCGCGTGGACAGCAACTCGCCCGAGCTGCTTCATCCTCTTCCCTTAGGGAACTCATCCGAGCTTCTCGTAGGCGAAGAGGTTATGGCTATCGGGAATCCGTTCGGCTTGAGCAATTCGATGAGTCTCGGGATCGTAAGCCAACTAGGCCGGGAGCTTGACGCTCCTCGCAATTACAAAATTGTAGATGTTGTTCAAGTAGATGCAGCGATAAATCCGGGCAATTCCGGAGGGCCGCTGATGAATATGCGCGGTGAAGTGGTTGGTGTGAACACGGCCATAATTGAAGGTTCGGTTGGCGTTGGATTCGCTATTCCGTCCGATACCGTGAGCCGAGAAGCCCCAGAGCTAATTCAAACGGGTCAATACATACATCCCTGGCTTGGCATTTCCTCGGTGGATCTTGACCCTGATATAGCCGAGACCATCGGTCTGGACATTACGAAGGGCACCATAGTTGTCGGTGTCGTTCCAGACAGCCCCGCTGAGGCTGCGGGCGTTAAAGCGGCCAATCAAACAACCACTGTTGACGGAAGAACGCTTACGCACGGCGGCGACGTTATCGTCGGTATTGATAATGTAACGGTGCGAAAACTCATTGATATGGTGGTATATATCGAGCGGAACAAGAAACCAGGCGATACCGTAACGCTGGAAATCATCCGAAACGGCAAACTCATCGATCTCAAACTCGTCCTTGGCGAAAGACCGTCACTGTAGGCCCGTAACGAGCGGTTTTGACCTGAAACACTCATCAAATAAAAACCGCTAACGCTGCACTGCAACGCGAAACGGATGGAGAGGCGAGCTAGAAAGGGAGGTCGAGTCCGCCTATGCTTAAATAGCATACTACTAAGTTATATATGTAAGCAAATACTAATAATTAATAGGAGGTGATAAAATGGACACTGGAAAAATATTCTTAGGAGCGATATTCTTGCTTGTGGCAGTCTATATCATCGTCTTTGTGCCAAGTCCTGCAGCTAAGTTGTTCGGTGGCGGTGTTATGGTCATACTGGGATTATTAACGCTCATACCAGGGTTAAAAGAAAAACCGAAATCTAAAGAAACGTAAAACGACTTTACAAGAAGCTTATCAACTCCTTCTCCAAAAAAACTGCGTATACAGGAATTTTGCCCCTTTATTATAGTTCAGACGTTTATTCCGCTTGCTGCTCCTGTAATCACTAAAAATAGTGTTTTTGGTTAAACCTTTTCTATCTTATTTCTTTGATCAAACTTTCTTACACTTTCTTTTCAAAAAGAACCTGTACTAAGAAAAGTAGTTCTTTCAACATTATTCTTTTGATAAACCTTCTCTATCTTATTTCTTTGATCAAACGTTCTTTTTAAAAGAAAGTTTGAATGATCATCGGAATAGACGATACCGATTCGAGAGCAGGAATGTGCACCACGTATCTCTGTGCCGTCTTAGTTGAGGAGCTGAAGGCATACGGAGACATTTCAACGCCGCGACTAGTACGACTGAATCCGTGCATTCCGTTTAAAACGCGAGGCAACGGTGCGGTATCCTTTGAGGTTGTAGTAAATGCAGAAAAAGAGGAAACCGTGAAGGAGCTCGTCAAGTCTCGTGTACGTGAGCTTTCGGAGGTCCAGGATGAGGGGACAAACCCTGGCGTGGTCTTTATTGATAATGCCGCTTTATACGCGCTGCGTGACAGCGACGGTAAGAAGGAGCGCAAGCTGCTGAAGGACTTTTACGAAACGGCGGTGCGAGACGTCGTGAAGCTGGAGCACGCTTATGACATTATCGCGGAATTGCAGCTCGATTGTTTCGGCTTAAAGAATAAGAGAGGAATCATAGGCGCTTTGGCTGCGGCTGCGTTTTTAACGGTGCAAACGCGCGAACCGGCATATTACGATTTTACGTACGAACTGATCGCCTATCGTGAAAAGAACCGCTGGGGCACCTCGCGGATTATCGAGAAGGCGAGTGTGTGGAAAGCTGATGAAGCTACGTATCCTTTAACTTGGGATACGGTAGACCGCACGAATAGGAAAGTGGTTTGTGCGCCGCATTCACCATGCCCCGTCCTCTTCGGGATACGCGGGGATAGCGTAGACGCGCTCTACAACGCTCGCGAACTCATACGGGCAGAACCTGCGGAGCGCGAAATGCTGTTCGTAACGAACCAAGGCACGGATTCACATTTGATTACGGCGTGTGAAGAAGCAAACGGTGTGCTAGCCGACTATCACTCGTACATTTTAGACGGTGTGGTGGAGTCCAATCCCAGAACGATCGTGGGAGGGCATGTGGTCTTTGTGCTTGCGCTTACACTTTCGCATCCAAGAGAACAGAAGGCTCGTATCGATTGCATCGCGTACGAGCCGACGAAGAACTTCCGTGATATTATCCGGAAGTTGTGGATTGGCGACGAAGTCACGGTCTACGGGTCGTTCAAGGACCGGACAATCAATCTCGAGAAGATAGAGCTGCGGAAATTGAACGTAAAAGTAGAAGTGAATCCGCGATGCGCTCACTGTGGCAAGCGCATGGAATCCGCGGGGAAATCGCAGGGTTACCGGTGCAAGCGGTGTAAAACATATAGCACCGAGAAGGAAGTTCAAATAGTGGAACGGGAAATAGAAGAGGGCTTATATGAAGTTCCTCCTGTTGCACGGCGACATATCTCGAAACCGTTGATCCGTCTGCGTACGAAAGGTGAGATTGATACTACTCACCCAAGCAGATGAGCTTTTCACCTGTAAGCAAAAGCTCATAAAGTCACTACGCTCGGAATAAATTCTGAGGCATCTCAATCGTCTCATATTAGACCCCTCCTACACCGCCTTTTTAAGTTTCAATTCCAATTCTATTTTTTCCATTAAATTCCCCGCCCTAGCAGGAGCCTCTTCATACATTAAAGCAGCAATTCCCAACATTGTTGGCTCTTTTATCATGGAATAATCATCTAATATCTCATTAATTAAATATATCTGACGTATCCCTGCAATAATATCCATAAAAAATTCATCAGTAAGGAATTGAGTAAGTCTATCTGAGTTTTGTAAATTTTTCCAGTTATTGAAAGGAAGTTTTTGCAAATATCCCTTGGGCACCCCGAATTTTTTAAAACCTTTCAATATAGCATCAGTATGCTCATTAACATCCCTAAGATCTTGATATAATAGTTTAAGCACGGTGACACGTTCCTTTCTTCTTTTCTGCCGTTCTAAAAGATGATTTTTAGCTATATCTGCTACAAAACCGATCAATACTGCAAAAAATGCACCAAAAAAAGCTCCAATAACCTCAGGTATTTTCAATATTTCAAATAAGCCCATATAATTACCTCTTTTTTTCTTAAGTCACTATACCCTGTACTTAAGTACAGGGCCTGCCCTTAAGCACGAGCGCCTATGACATAAACTACTTTTTTATCACAGGATTATAAAAACTTTTCGATTTCCCACCATTACTTTCACGTCTAAGCGGAAGCGGCACCGCCAACCAATATCTTCTTTACCCGGACATGCGGCGCGTATTCCGAAACCGGAACATCCTGACCATCTTTACCGCAGAACCCTATCGTACCACGCTTTTTGTCGTTTCCCACGGCGTCTATGCTCTTCAATACGTCCAGGGTCCGTCCGGAGAGCGAAACATTCTTCAATCGTTTTGTAAGCGTACCGTTTTCTATAAGGAACGCCTCCTCCGCGCTGAACTGGAATTCGCCCTTTACCGTATCTACCTGCCCGCCGCGCATGCCCTTCGCGTAGATACCGAACTTTATGCCTGCACGCATCTCGTCAAACTGCCAGTCGCCCTCCTCGATTACCGTGTTGCTCATCCTCACTATCGGGAGATCGGAATAATCAGCGGCTCGCGCGTTCGCCGTCGGCTCTGCGTCCAGCCGGCCTGCAGTCTCCCTGCTATGCAGGTACGAGACCAGCACGCCGTCTTTTATTATCTCCGTTCGGCTCGACCTCATGCCCTCGTCGTCGTACCGGTAATAGCCATGAGACGCCTCGATGGTCGGATCGTCGGCAACGGTCAGCCCTTCGTACGCGATCTCCGCGTCCAATTTGCCTTTTAATATCGATTCGCCGTACAGCACGTGATCCGCTTCGGCAGCATGCCCTAGCGCCTCATGCATGAAGACGCCCGTGAGCCGGTGGTCCATAATCACTGGCAGCTCGCCTCCCGGCGGCAGTTCCGCATCGAGGAGCCGAACAGCTTTATCCGCAGCTTTTACGGCCAAGGTCGTCGGATCTTCGCCTTTTATGAATTCGAAACCCGCTACCGCGCCTATGCTCTCGCGGCCTTCCTGTAAAACGTTCCCCTTCTTCGCCACCACGCCGGCACGCATGAAAACGGCAGGCGTTTCCGTTACGATATAACTCCCATCGGAATTCGCATAGATTTGCTCCTCGTAACCGTCGAGGTAGACAACAGAAATGCTCTTGATGAGGTCCGAATATTCCTTCGCCGCGTCGTACGCATCCTTAACCATGCGCTTCTTCTCCTCGATGCTGACGTCCTCGGGATTGATCTTCGGCTTGAGCTTGAAATGGTCGTTTCGCGAGGCTGCATCGGCCACGGTTACGGATGCTGCATTTTTAGCCGATTCCGATAACGAGAGCGCTCTCCCGATCTTCAACGCGTCTTCAAACGTGGTCCGTATCGCAGATCGCGCGATATCGTTGGAGGAAGAGAATCCCCACGAATCCTTATACAAAACGCGCACACCCATGCCCTGATCGATGCCGTAACTCATCTCTCTGAGAACGTCATCTCTCAGATCTATCACCGTTGCGTAACCCCGTTCCAGCCGGATATCAGCGTATTTCGCGTGGTTCGAAAGCACAAAATCGATCGCTCTTTCAATCTCTTCTTCCATCGTAAAGGAATATAAAGAGGTAAATATTTATAACTTGTTACGTTACAGAGAAAGTAGAAAGAAAGAGGGTATCTAATCAACGGGACCGTAGCTCAGACTGGGAGAGCGCTCGGCTGAAGACCGAGTTGTCCCGCGTTCAAATCGCGGCGGTCCCACTGACGTTCGATCGGAAAAGCGACCCGTTTATCCAGACGCGAGTCGCAGAGGTAAGTATACGGACTTAGAAGTGAACGATCGGAAAAAGCCGCTTTGTGTAGAAATTTAAATAAGATACGACTTGTTATTTATTTAATCATTATTGAGGTCGGAACGGGGTAATGAAGAAAGAGCTAAAAGTCGTGCCAATCAAGAACGGAACGGTGATTGACCATATTGCAGCAGGGCAGGCGCTGAATGTGCTGAAGATACTGGGTATAGACGCGGGGACAGATGTAGCGCTGAGCGTGGCGATGAACGTACGAAGCAAGCATATGGGCCGTAAGGACATCGTAAAGGTGGAGAATCGAGAGCTAAAGCCAGAAGAAGTCGATAAAATCGCACTAATCGCGCCACAAGCAACGATAAATATCATACGCGATCTGGAGGTGGTAGAGAAGCATAAGGTTTACCTTCCAAGGTTCATAGAGGGTATTATACGCTGTGCGAACCCCAATTGCATATCAAACGTAGTGAGAGAGCAGGTTCTATCCAAGTTCGTCACGGTGAGCGAAGATCCACTGCGGTTCCGGTGCTTCTACTGTGAACGAATGATCGAGGATGTCTCTGGGTATCTGTGAACAAACCGTTCTTTAAAAGGACGCTTTACTAAAGAAAGAATAGACTAGACGAGAGAGGTGAGGGCCGGTAGATCAGATGGTAGATCACTCGCTTGGCATGCGAGAGGCCTCGGGTTCAAATCCCGACCGGTCCATCTACGTACGATGGCAGAAAGAGAACGAAGACCACATCCAACTCTGCGGGTAAAAGGGACGAAGAGCCGTTCTTTATGGGGCAAGAAGATCGTTTTAGGCGTTACGGGCTCCGTCGCGGCCGTGAGAGCGTTTGAACTCGCACGCGAATTGATACGGCATGGTGCGGACGTCTACAGCGTGATGAGCAGAGCGGCGACCGAGATAATACATCCGTATACGCTCCATTACGCCACGGGGCACGAAGCGATAACGAAATTAATGGGTGACATCGAGCATGTGGAGTTCCTCGGTATGGAGGGTTCGGCAGACCTCTTTCTCATCGCGCCGTGTACGGCAAATACGCTCAATAAAATCGCGACTGGCGTTTCTGACACACCCGTAACGATCTTTGCCACTACTGCGTTCGGCTCGGGCATTCCCATCATCATCGTACCCACAATGCACGAATCCATGTACAACAGTCCGGTACTCATAGAGAATCGTGAGAAGTTGCAACGGCTTGGTGTTACGGTCCTGGGGCCGAAGATACAAGAAGGACTCGCGAAGATCGTTTCCACCGATGAAATCGTGCTTACGACCGAGCATGTACTGTCGCCCAAGAAGCTTGCGGGAAAGCGCGTTCTCGTCACGGGCGGGCCCACTGCCGAGCCGATAGATCCCATACGGATTTTAACCAACCGAAGCTCAGGTCTAACGGGAATCGAACTGGCGAAGGAGGCGTATAAGCAGGGTGCGGAGGTCACGCTCGTGCACAGCAAAACGCTGAACATGATGGGCATAAATGAGTTGCAGGTGGAGACCGCGGATGAAATGATCGATACCAGCATGAACGAGCTTCGAAAGGGCTATGACGTGCTGATTTCATCTGCTGCGATCGCGGACTTCACGGTTGACCCTGCAGACGTGAAAATATCCTCCGGGGGCGATTTACTTCTGCATTTCACGCCCACGCGGAAATTGATAGAAGAGGCACGGAACGAATTACCAGAGCTCGTTATCGTGGGCTTCAAAGCGGAAACGAACGTTTCCAATGAGGAACTGATAAGACGGGCGCGGGCGAATATGGAGCAGAACAACCTTGAGCTGGTCGTTGCCAACGACATTGGGAAAGGGGGAATCGGCACAGCAGAGAACGACGTTTACCTATTGCGAAACGGTACAGAAGAGATAAAGCACGTAAACGGTAAGAAGCGGATCATTGCCGAGGAGATCGTGAACGAATTGGCGGACTTGTTTTAGTCTGTGTGTGCTGTTATCAGTGTACCTGCCGAGCCATCGGAAGACATGCATCAACGATAAAACGTATTACCGGATAGTCAAATGTCCATTTTTTATTTTCCACTTTGTTCCGATAGCTTCGCTTCTTAGGTTCGGCGGGTTTGGATAGAAGAAGTTAATTTGAATTAACTGCTTGTTGACTGGTGGTTTAGTTATCTACTTGATCAATCTGCGCATCAAAGATCCTTATTTGCCGTTCGTACAGCTATTTATCGCTCATTATATTGCTTTTTAAACGTTTCAAGAGCAGATTTTAGGTTGGGATGGTCCACTATACAACCTTCCTCATACTTCATCAACAATTTCCTACCAATCTCATTTTCTATCTCCTTTAGTCTTTGAATCACTCGATCACACTGTTCAGGCAAGTATTCCATCACAAATGCACCTAAACACCATACTCCGTTCACGGCAATGCTTTCTTCGCGTTCATTTTCTACTCTATTATCTTTTATCATATGTAACGCTGTAAAAATATCTTTAACTCCTTCTACAGCGCGAATTGTTATATCCCATTTTTTCAATCCCTTCTCCGCGGCTTTAGTCCCAATATCTATTAGCTCATTAACAGCTAATTCAGATGGCTCTAACAACGCAATCGAGAATCGATTTTTGGCTGCGTCAACTCCAATATCTGATAATCCCTGAGCTGCGAAAAATGACGCCTCTTCCAATTTCCTCCCAACGCATTCAAGTCCAATAACACTTAATTCCATTATAACCTTATAAGTTTCCTCTTGGAATCCATTCTCTATAGCACATCTTTCGCCGATTTCTGATAAGAGGCGTATTATACTCACTACCGTATTTTCAGGAGCTTCCGTAACCGCTCTTTCACCAATCTCCGTTAGCTCTCCGAGAGCAACACTTTCTTTGTTTTCCGACCTGATTGCTGCCATACTCTCTTTAAATAGTGCAAAAACACCAACCTCATACTTCAACACCCAATTAATGCCTTTTAAAAATGGCATTAGTGAAAAGACGCAGAAAATTGCAACTACAATTGATAAATTTACACCAAGCCTACAAAGACCAAACTTAAGAACTAAAAGTGGTGCAACAACCCCAATTCCAAAAATAATCATTAAAATGATGGTTCCTCGTCTAAATATAAACTTATCCATCGCAGTATATCTTCTCGTCATCTGAGCTACTACCAACGTAATCGTAAACACCAAAGCAAGTATAGCAGCCAAGCCTTGAGAGATTGCACTTAATATGTATCTTGCATTATCTTGATCCGTGCTTGGATGGAGATAATATAAGAACAATCCGAACGCGATGGTTCCAAATACACAATACAGCCACCAATTATATCTTTTCCATTTATATCTCATTTCACTCTTCTTCCACAATTCCAATCTCCTCACCGCTTCATCTCCTTCTTACCCCCAGACAAATGGCAGGTTCACAGCCTCTGTAATGTTTTACGCTGAGAGGGTTATGGTTCAACACCTTCATTAATTAACTTGTGACAGCGTGGACAAATCATTATAACATTTTCTTTCTTATTCGTACAATGATGTTCCTCTAATTCCACGCCTTCTTCTCTGCATAAGATACAAATACCTCTTTTTGTCATCTCTTAACCCCTAATAGCTTTAGTATCGTAGCCACAGCCTATATAAACTTTCCCTTCAGGCGGGTTTTTGCCTTGAAGCTTATGGAGCGTAGTTAAAATAACCTCACGTTCAAAAACCTGCCGACCATGCCGTAGAGGGAGAGAGATGAGACACCCTAAATTTCAATCAATCAAAATAAAGCAAGACTATGCAAAATCGTACAAAATCGCAGGATTTTACGCGATCAGTAAAAATCTAAAAAACGTATTCTTGTACTCCTCGCTCGCCACTCAACACTACACTGTACGAGGCTGGGGTGGGGTGGGCTGAACTGAGCCGCGCCGCGCCGAGTCAAGTCGAGTCACGGCAAAACTATAAGTTGCAGCAGTATCTACTTGAAGAGGTGAAGTGGCTCGACAGATTCTTTAGCAAGGAGGGAATACCGGCCACAGTCGCCTTTGATGAGCTCGATACGTGGCTGGAGCAGGTATCGGATTCGCTCTTCCGCGGTCTGAGCACCAATGCCGACCGATTATATAACGAGATAGGGGAGATAATCGAGACGCTTAAGCAGGATACCGCCGCGCTTCAGACCGCCGAATCAACGGAGGAGGTGCCGGATCGTATCGCGAAGATCGGAGCGCTCAGCCGCGACAAGATGATAAAGCATCTCTTTGCGGTGACTGAAAAGATCGAGATTCCGTCCAAAACCGATTATCAAACCGTTTCGTCCTTTTATAAAGGCACGACGGCTGCCCTCGAATTCCCGTTTGGCAAATCGGAGACGAACATCTACTGTGTGCGGTCTCTCTTTCCCGATGAGATTAAGACCGCTATCGCGGATCTCAAGCGATTGCGAACCAGTCTTGACCAACTGATCGCACCGTTAAAAGGTAAAGAGAGTCAGATTCGTCAGTTAGAGCACGTGCCGGCGTTGGTACAGGCTATTAACGACGTGAGGTCTGGGATAGCGGAGGAAAAGGAGCACGTGAATGATCAAGAAGAGGCGTGCTCGGCACTCGAACGAAACATCGAAACGGAAAGCAGCCGGTTGGAGCGTATAGAAGATTCAGAAGATTGGAAAAAGTTCAAAGCGCTCGAAGGCGAGGTATCATCAGTAAAAGAGGAATTAAACACGCTCGAAGCGAACGTGCTCAGATTGTTCGCGCCGCTTACCAAACCACTCAAGCTCCTGAAGAAGCAGGATGAAACGGGGCGGCACACCCTTACGCCGGAGGAGCGAACTGCGATCGGGTCAATTCTGTCATCGCCCCTGCGAGCTCTCGGTGGGGATATCAACGGCCGTCTTCGCGCTATACAGAAGGTTATAGAAGGCGATCCAGCCGTTCTCAAGGATCGGAAACGCGAGACGGCACTGAACTGGATAGAGCAGCTGCTACAAGCCGACCTGGCTTCGATCACGGGAAAACGTGAGCGGTTACAATTACAAATTACAGAGACCACGAGCACGCTTTCTGATTTGGCGATACTCCAGGAGAAAGAAGAGCTCGAGCACTCCCTTGAGGCCGCTCAGGGGCAGCGCGCGCACTTACGAGAGGAAATAGCCCGATCAAAGAAGCATATCGTTTCGCTGGACGAGGAACTGCGGGAGCAGAAGCAGCGTTTGGTAAAGGCTCTGGAAGAACTCGCCGGTAACGAGATAGAGGTTACGTTTGAGTTCTGAACGACGCGTTGAACGATTTCTGTAGCTGTTCTCGACTCTTTAATAAACAATTCATCCTGAAACGCGAGATGCTGGGACTTAATGCAACTTTTATTGTTGGTCGAATCAGTATATCGCTTACCGTTCACTTCCAGCAAAAAGGAAAAAGAGTGAAAGAGGTTGTTATCGCCTCTTTATTTTGGTTATGGCTATTGCAACGATTACGGAAAGCATGTTGATTAATACAAAGGATTATATTGTTAAAGAAAAATATACGGAAACATGAAAAGCGACTGTGAAAAGGAAGGTCGAGAGGGCGTATCGCCGGTCATTGGTGTGATCATGATGATTGCCATCGTGGTGATCATCGCCGCGGTCGTGGCAGCATTCGCATACGGGATCATCGGAGGGGTATATAAATCCGAACCCTCTTTTTATATCAAAATTGAACAAACCGCTAATAAAGATTGCCTTGGAATAATGGCATTTAATGCTTCTGATTTTCAACCTTTACCAAATGTGATTGTGGCAGTTGTTGAACATGGGGTAGAAAGGGTGATTTCAGGTCCTCAAATGACTAATAAAACTGGTTTTTGTATTATTGAAATCCCAGAAGGTTACAGCGAATGTTTTGACATAGTTGCCGTACATGAAAACGAAACAAGAACTACAACCGTTGATAAAAGAGCTAGGTTAGTAAAAATAGGCGATAAATTAGGACCTCTAGGAATTCAACTATTGAGTATTGGTTTTGGGGCATTATTAGGTTGGATTGGAAGACTCAGTTTCGAAAGATTAAAAAGTAAGGAGAAATCTTAAACCACAAATAAGACCAATAAAACTTTTAAAAAAGGAGGCCAGCATATCCACACCCATAAAGCATGAATTTGTAATTATAGGTACAGCAGCCTCACAACGCCGCCAACATCATGCAGAAGACGATAACGGTAATATCAAAGAGCAGCACGAACGTCTTCTGAACGGGTGCTTGGTACCGGTGCGCTTTCTTCATCTCTTTTCGGTACAGAGCGGTTGTTACGATAACGACCGAGATGTACACCAAAAAACACCAGAAATAAATGCTCAAAAGTGCGTTTTGGAGTTCCAGATTCGCAATAAAGAGCGCCACCGATAAACCCGTGAAAGCGGAGAATAGCGATAAGAAATGCAGTTTCCTTGACTTCTCGTACGGGAACAGGATCATCAGTATAAACGAAACACACCCGACGATCCCTGCTACTTGGATTACTGCTACGTTTAACGTCAAATACGAGCCGATATTGAACCACAGGGGCAACATCAACACGGCAAAGGAGACCAGTCCCGCTTTGTAAAGTAGCGTTGAGGTACGATTCTCTGGAATCGCATAGCCCAGATCGCAGTAGTAATGCCACAAGTAATCATACTTCTTATAGTACGTCAGCATCGCGAGATGACTCAGTAGAAAAAATACGACCGCGCCCGAAATCCCCAAAGTTAGTTCGCTCATTCGTCTTCCTTCGTTATTACTGTATTTTTTCTCCTTGTTATTCTTTTTCTCTATTCCTTATAATAAAAGATTTGTGGTTTTAAACGTGGCTGGCCGCTTCGTGCGGTTGTTGGTGAGACGCCTATTTCAGTACGTCCAAGAGCGCTACTCGCTCTAATACCAGCTGTTGCAACTTCTGCTCGCCAACCGCGTTCAGTTCATCGTCCGTTATCGCGAAAAACCGCTTCAAGTTCGCTTTCTTCTGGTCATCCCGGGGGTCTACTTCTAATTCCTGCAACGGCACTTCCGCTATCCCTGTCTTTCGCGTTACGGCCTCTGCAACCGCGTCTAAATCCTTATCGCCCGCTACGTCGATGATGACAACGGCAACCTTATTTTCGCCCTCGGTCACGCCCATCGCTAAAGCTCGCTCTATCTGCCGCTTGCCCGTGGCGTATACAAGTATCTCCAGCCCCAAATCGCTCGTTATGCCCTGCTTATGCTCCAAAGCCCGTATCGCTTTCTGCACTGCCGAATTGATATGTTCCACGCCCGCAATCAGCGTGGCGTCTAGGGCCTGGATCGTCACGGCGTAGTCCTGCGCGATCCCGTTCAATACGGCGAGGAAATCGCTTACCGCCGCTATGCTCACGTTACCTGCAAGTATCGTGCAATTCGATCTGGGACTGTTCATCAGCGCTCGTTGTGATACGTTAGTTAGCTAGATATAGCCGCGCTCCACCAGCACTTCCGCGTTCAGTATGGACGCACCAGCCGCGCCTCGTACCGTATTGTGGCCCTGTACGATGTATTTGATCTCGTTATCCACGTTCCCCGCTCGTATCCGGCCTACCGATACGCTCATGCCGTTTCCCGCATCGCGATCCAACCTTGGCTGCGGTCGATCCGGCTCCTCACGTACGATTATCGGCTTCTCAGGAGCGAACGGCGTTTTTATATCGCTGGTGAAGTTCTTGAACGTATCCGTTACCTCATCGGCACTCACACGCTCCTCGAAGTCCACCCACAGCGCTTCTGTATGGCCGTCCATCACCGGCACACGATGGCAGGACGCGCAGATCGTGAACGGTGCGTCTTTTATCTCACCATTATCAAGCGTACCGAGGATCTTCAGGGGCTCGCTCTCCATCTTGCCCTCTTCATTCCCTATATACGGTATCACGTTATCCAATATCGCCATCGACGATAAACCGGCATATCCGGCACCCGATATCGCCTGCATCGTTGCGACACGCACCGAGGTTATGCCAAAACGCATCAACGGCTTCAGACTCAGGGTCATCACGATCGTCGAGCAGTTCGGATTGGTGATGATAAAGCCATCCCAGCCCCGCTTCGACTTCTGCGTCTCGATTAATGCCAGATGATCCGCGTTTATCTCCGGAATAACCAGCGGCACATCGTCATCCATCCGGTGCACGGCGACGTTCGTGGCAACTGCAAATCCCTGCTGCGCACAGCGCTTCTCCACCACACTAGCGATCTCGCCGGGCAATGCGGAGAACATGATCGCGATGTCCTCGTTTCCGGACGCGCCAACGTCGTTCATCGCTTGTACCTCCATATCCGCCGCTTCCTCTGGCATATCAGAGGGGAGAAACCATTTCGCGACCTCCCGGTACTGCTTACCCGCGCTTCGCTCAGAGGCAAAGAGCGCTCCAAGTTCAAACCACGGATGCCCGTCCAGGAGCTGTATGAACCGCTGCCCCACGCTTCCGGTTGCACCCAATATCCCCACTTTTCGTTTTCTCATAGGCCCCATCCATAATTCCTTCGCGTGAAAAAGATTTAAATGTTTCAGCGATGAGTAATAGTAAGGATGAACATAACTATGAGGGGTGATAGACAGTAATGGCACGATTTCCAGAAGCCGAGGCACGGCTCTTCCACGTGAAGATCTGCATGGATTGTAATGCACGGAACGCGATGAGAGCGAAGCGGTGCAGGAAATGCAACTCGGATAACTTGCGGCTGAAATCCACGCATCGGGGCAAATAAACAAATAAACGCTTGTTTTACGTGGCTTTGCTTGCACTTTAGCTGTATTATTTTAATCTATGAGAAAGGGTAAGGTAATCGCGGTAGCGGGAAAGGGCGGAACGGGAAAGACAGCTATCGCCGCGCTCTTGATTCGGGAGCTATTGAACGCGCACGCGGACGACGAAGACGTTTGCATACTGGCTGTGGACGCGGACGCTGATTCTAACCTGCCCGACGCGCTCGGCGTATCGTACGATAAGTCCCTGGGTGACATACGGGAAGGCCTGCTGGAGGAGAAGCAGCGGGACTTTACCTTAGACCTGCGCTCGAACTTCGAGGGTAAAATCGCGGAGATCCTCGTGGAAGAGGCGCGCTATGACTTGCTGGTTATGGGCCGCCCTGAGGGCCCGGGTTGCTATTGCGCCGTAAATCACCTTATACGGATGGTTATCGACACCCTGACGAAGAACTACGATTACACGGTAATGGACTGCGAGGCGGGTTTGGAGCATCTCAGCCGGCGAACGACACGGGACGTCGACGTCATGCTCGTGGTGGTGGATAGGACGTTGAAGAGCCTGAAAACCGCGGTACGGCTGAAGCAGATCGCAGAGGAGATAGACGTGGACGTGAAGGATCTGATAATCGTAGCGAATAAGATACCCGAGGACGCGGACGGGCTTATAAGAGCAGAGGCGAAGAACCAAGGCCTGGCGATCGAGGAGGTTATTCCCTTCGACCCGTTAATCACCGAATACGACGCTAAAGGAACCCCGATTGCAGATTTGCCTGAGGACTCACCAGCAGTCACCGCAGTGAGGCGACTCGTGGCGAAGCTATTGTTGTGATTCGTCTCGTGAGAGGATAGGTCAAAACAGGATAAAAATGAAGATATTCATCAGTGGCACGGTACAAGGCGTTGGTTTTCGCCCGACGGTGTATAGAGTGGCGAAATCGCTGGGCTTAAAGGGCTATGTGCTTAACAAAGGCTCGAACGTCGAGATAGGCATTGCTGCAGGAGCCGACGCACCGGATGAATTCCTGGATGCGTTACAGAGAAAGTTGCCGCCTCTTGCCGCGATTGACACTATCGAGGTGGTTGGCGACTCTATAGAGGGCTATGACGATTTTAGGATAATAACCAGTTCCGAGGGTAAGAAGACTTCGGTCACGCCGGTGGATACGGCGATCTGCGAGGACTGCGTGCGAGAACTATTTGAGACGGACAATCGCCGGTATCTCTATCCGTTTATCAATTGCACCTCGTGCGGCGCACGGTTCTCGGTCATTGAGAACGTCCCGTACGACCGGGTCAGCACGTCGATGCACGATTTCGAGATGTGCGAGGCGTGCCGCGAGGAATACACGAACCCCATGGACCGTCGATTCCACGCACAAACGACTTCATGCCCTCGCTGCGGCCCGAAATACACGCTTTACGATCGAGAAGGGACTGTAATAGACGACAAGGATCCGATAGCGACCTTTGCGCGGTTGGTGAATGAAGGCGCGCTGGGCATAGCAAAGAGCTGGGGTGGCATGCACCTTATCGGCACGTTTGACCAGGCTGCGAGGGTGCGGGAGCTCTACGGCAGACCCGCGAAGCCCTTTGCCGTAATGTTCCGTGATCTGGACGCGATAGCGCAGTATGCGGAAATAACAGAAGCCGAAAAAGCGTTGCTGACCTCCACACAGCGACCGATTGTACTATTAAACAAAAAATCGGACGAGTTGTCGGCTATCTCGCCTGTATTGGATACCGTTGGCGTTTATATACCGTATTCCGGGCTTCATTACGTCTTGTTCCTTTATCTGCACGCGGACGGCGTTATAATGACCTCTGCAAATCGTTCGGGCGAGCCGATGACCGTCCTGAACGAGGACGCACTTAAGCTAAAAGCCGAGTACTTCCTCTTGCACAACCGGCGGATAGTGAACCGGTTGGACGATTCGGTCGTTCGGTGCTACGACGGAGGCAAGAATTTCTTCTTACGTAAATCGCGGGGGTTCACACCCACAACCGTGAAAATCCCGTATACCGAGCGAATTCTGTCCGTGGGCGCAATGGAGAACGTCTCGTCCAGCATTTCGAAAGAGGGGCGTATTTATACCAGCCAGTACATCGGCAGTACGTTCCATTATCCCACGGTGCAATTCCTGGCGGCGGGAACGGAGCATATGCTGAAGCTTCTGGGGCTATCGGCGGCGGATGTCGATGCAATCGGCGTTGACCTGCATCCGCGATACCCGACGCGGAGGTACGGCAAGAGCCTGGCGGAAGAACATCAAATAGACCTGGTGGAGGTGCAGCATCACTGGGCGCACGCAGCTTCTTTGATGCTCGATACTGGTGTGGACGAGGTCGTTGCGTTGGCCGTAGATGGCACGGGCTATGGCACGGATAGGAAGGCCTGGGGCGGCGAAATCCTCTGCTCGCGTTACGACTCCTTTGACCGCGTGGGCTCATTGGAGGAAATACCGCTCATTGGCGGCGAAATGGCGATAAAAGACATCAGAAGGTTGGCGTTCGCGTTTCTTGCGCTCTCGGGCCAAGATGCCGATGCAGCGCGGTTCGCAACTGAAAAGGAAGCGGCAATAATGGCAAAGCTCATGAAGCAAGCGCCGAAGACCACCAGCTTCGGCAGGGTGCTGGATGCGTTGTCGTGCTATCTGGGCATCTGCCAGAGGATGACGTACGACGGCGAGCCGGCGATGAAGCTCGAACGCTATCTGGCGCAGGGCGAGCCAGCATATGAATTTGAAACGGCTGTCGAACGGCATAACGATCGTAAAGTCGTTCGGACACTGCCGCTGTTCGAGCAGCTGGCAGGCTACCGGATACAGACGGAACGGGAGAAAGCGGACGTCGCATATTCCTTTGTTTTCGCGTTGATGAAAAAAATGGTGGAAATTGCCGCGGAGGCGTGCGATAAAACGGGCATTTCTGCGATTGGAATAACCGGCGGAGTCTCTTACGACGTGCCGATAGTCAGGATGGCTGAGACGCGGGTAAAAGAGAAGGGTTTAACGTTTTTAACGCATGATAAGATACCGAATGGTGACGGCGGCATCTCGATAGGGCAGAATGCCATCGTTGGTCATTTAAGGAACGGGGATAAAGGAAAGGATACGTAACATGTGTTTGGGGATACCGGCGAAAGTGGTGGAGATCCGCAGCAGCGGGGAAGAAGGCGTGCGCAGAAAGGCAAAGGCAGATTTCGGTGGTGTCGCGCGCGAAATTGATATCTCCCTCGTCGATGTCAACATCGGCGATTACGTCATTGTTCATGCGGGCTTTGCCATCGAGACGATCGATGAGGTAGAGGCGCTCGAGGCGATCAAATTGTGGTCGGAACTGATCGAGAAGTACGAGGATTTGGGTTAGCTCTGGGATAATGGTGTAACCAAGAAAGGAGAGGGCCGTGGCAATGTTCAGATACCAAAACGAGAAGTTAGCGCAGGAGATCGTGGCGAAGTTGAAGGCTCTGAACCTCACGTTACGCTTGATGCACGTCTGCGGCACGCATCAGGATACTTTGATGCGGTACGGCTTGAATTCGATGTTACGGGAGGTCGGAGTAGATGTCCGGGCTGGCCCCGGCTGTCCGGTTTGCGTAACGACGGCGAAGGAGATAGAAGAGGCCATTGCGTTAGCGCAGAGCGGCAAAGTGGTTGCCACGTTTGGCGATATGTTCAGAGTGCCGGGCGAAACGCAGTCGTTAGCGGAAGTGAAAGCCGAGGGTTACGACGTGCGAATGGTCTACAGCATCACTGACTGCATCGCTTTAGCGGAAAAGACGGATAAGGACGTCATCTTCTTCTCCATCGGGTTCGAAACAACCGCACCGACGCCCGCATCGGTCATTCTGAGTAAGCCACCGGAGAATTTCTCCATCCTCTCGACGCACCGGCTCATCCCGCCCGCGATGGCAGCACTGCTCAATATGGGCGAGTTAAAGATAGACGGGTTCATCGATCCCGGTCACGTTTCCGCGATCATCGGCGCCGGGCCGTACGAATTCCTATCGAGGGATTATAAGATTCCTCAGGTGATTGCGGGCTTCGAGCCGCTGGATCTGCTCGTTGCCGTTTATATGCTTGCCATGCAGATACGCAGGGGCGAGGCGAAGGTTGAGAACGAATACACCCGCGTGGTCAAGCTTGAGGGTAACGAGAAGGCGAAGAAAATAATGGAAACGGTCTTTGAACCCTGTGACGTTGGCTGGCGTGGTTTTCCCGTTATACCTGGCAGCGGCCTCACGTTAAAAGACGAGTTCGCAGCGTACGACGCGCGAAAACGGTACGAAGACGATTTGAGCGCGTTGCCCGGCGATTATAAAGAGCCGGAAGGCTGTCGCTGTGGCGAAATCCTGCGCGGGATAGTGGATCCAGACGAATGCCCGCTCTTCGGTACGGGTTGCACGCCGCAGCATCCTATAGGGCCCTGCATGGTCTCACGCGAAGGGTGCTGCAATATTATGCTCCGATACGGGACGATATAGGTTTAAGTGTAAAGTAAAAATCACGAATCATCGTCATTCGGTCATCTAAACTTTTTATCTCACAGCACTAGAATGCCGCCATCAGGTAGAATCTTCACTCGCTTCAAAAACTCCTTGTGGTATTCTACTTATTTCTTCATCTCCACGCCTGCCTGTGAGGGGACCTCTATGAGCGTCCAGTCCAGTACGGAAGTTTATTTCACCCGGGAAAAGTAACAGAAAAATTTTTATCCCTCTAAACTACTGATAAATAAGGTGAGGGTGGTGGAAGTGATAAGGGTAAAATGGCAAAGGAGAAAAGCAAGCCGCGACTGAATAAAGTGAGATCGGCGTGCGAACGGGTAAATGAAGCGTTCTCTAAAATATCTAACTTCGAGGGGACTGTCCATGATGGATTCAAAAAAATATATAAAAATAGGCCTGTTCTCACGCTCATTCTCGCAATACTCTTTTTTGTCGGCGTTGCTTTCTTTCACGGTTATGTCCATGTCTTGGTAGCAGACTGGCTCCATGGAGATCCCGGGCAACAAGAGGAACTAGGAGCGGATATAATAGAACCGACAAAAACCCTCTACAGCGTGACAACCGGGGAAACTGCGTATATACAGATCTGGGAACCGTGCACGAGTCGTAGAGCCCCGGATAAGGGGTGGTTAATCGTCGAAAACCCCTTTTACAAGCTCAGCATCAATCTTGACCACAGTTATTACCTGATCTTTGACAAGGTGCGAGACAAGGATATTTTAGTCTATGACGATTCGGTCACGAGTGAGATCGACATGCTCACCGGCTGTGACCTTGGTTTTGGCGATCATAATGGAGATAACCCTCTTCATTATGCAACCACAGCGCTGTAGAGTCCCGAAATTATTTCGTCAAGAAGTTTCACCAAAATCCATGGTGAAGCTCACGGACAAAAAGATCAAATGGGCGGTTAAACAGGTAATCAATCGAGGTGAAAGCACTGCGATGGTTGCCG
>Ga0307378_10003240_pt1 | contig 24001 bp, 24 predicted proteins | sample UN1MG_FD_202238 | JGI IMG/M metagenome (GOLD analysis project Ga0307378, IMG submission 202238) | Soil microbial communities from Risofladan, Vaasa, Finland - UN-1 | ecosystem: Environmental > Terrestrial > Soil > Coastal area > Acid sulfate soil | place: Finland: Risofladan, Vaasa | collected...
AGATTATGTATTTTAAAATTCGAGGAATTAGTATGACAAATATAATTCTTAGAATCCTCTGGGTAATATTTATCGGTTCTTGGTTAATGCCTATCTTCTATTTCTTTGGTTTTCTCTTCATGGCTTTGTTTATAACTGCACCACTCGGAGTTTGGTTCTTTAATAAAATCGGTTATGTCTTTTCACTTTATGAAGATCCGGAAGAAAAGAAAGTAACTTTCTCACGTACAGTTGGTGGCTTACTTTGGTTCTACTTTATTGGTTGGTGGGCTGGATTTCTTGTGGTAGCTCTAGCAGATGTATGTATAGGAACTATAATTGGTATCCCATTAGGTTGGTGGCTTATTAATAGGTTAGATAGAGTAGTAATTCTTAGCTAATTTTTCCTCTACATTTCTTTTTTCTTTTTCTTAATCATTTATTTTTATTCTGTATTTTATTTCATCATTCCTTAAGCTCGTGTAGGAATATCTTTGCTTCTTATCTTTCTTTCCAACCTAAACGTGTTTTTTCTGAATGGACTTCTAAACCTTGCTGAAGAAGTAGGTGCAGAGATTCTACAGTAGTTTTTTTCCACATTTTAGTTATTTTTTCATTGTTGGTAAAAAATGCAGTAATCGTCTAGTTTTTATAAAAAAATTCACTTTTTAGTATGAAGTCTAACTTTAAAGAAGAATTTAAATCAATGATTAAAATATCCAATTTATCCAAGAATTATAAATTAGGAGATGTGTCCATTTGTGCTTTGGATAAAGTTTCCTTTGCAGTTGATTTTGGAGAAATAGTTTTTATTATGGGTCCTTCTGGATCGTGAAAAACAACTTTAATTAATCTCATTGGTGGGATCGATCATCCTACTAATGGATCTATTGAAATTATGGGTGAAGATATTGCAAAATACTCTGATAGAGAGTTAACTCTCTTTCGCAAGAAAAGATTAGCGTTCGTTTTTCAGTTTTATTCTTTAATTCCTACACTTACAGCTCGTGAAAATGTTGAACTTACCTTAGAATTAACTCTCCGTAAACGAAAAGATATTAGTAAAATTGCTGAAGAACATCTTACTCTCGTTGGATTGGAAAACCGGATGGATAATTTTCCATTTCAACTTTCTGGAGGCGAACGTCAACGTGTAGCTATTGCCCGTGCTTTAGCTAAGAGTCCAGATATTTTATTGGTTGATGAACCCACTGGACAATTAGATCAGAAAACAGGGGATAGTGTAGTTAGTTTAATTCGTAAAATTGCTAAAGAAAAAAAGAAAACTGTTCTATTAGTTACCCATGATCAAGAACTAGAATGTTATGCTGATCGTGTGATCACTTTACGTTCTGGTCAAATTGTATCTGATGTATCCAAATCTCTAATAACTAATATCGAAGATGGGAGAATATTAAATGCAGCAGATATATAAAACCATTTTTCGAGAATTCCGTTTTCAAAAGAAGCGTACATTTTTATTATTTCTTGTTTTCTTTGTCATTGTCTCAATACCCTTAGCCATGTTCTCAATTGATCCCAGTATAAATGCCTCAATAATAGAAAGTAATCAATTATATCAATTGGCTTACTTAGATATGGGATTCCAAGGAAATTCAGATGAAATTTGTTCAAGTGTAGAGAATTTAATCAATAGCTATCCAGAATATAGTGATATCTCATTCGATATTCGTCCCTCCTGTAGTTATCAACTATATCACGAATCAAATTGGTATTATACGAGCATCATTGGAATTAATGCAACAACCTCCCCTAAAGTTAATCAAATCGTTTCTGATAGTGAACTATCCAAATTACAAGATAATACAGCTTTTATTTTAGAATCATTTGCCAATGAATTAGATATTGGAATCGGTAGTAAGATTACTCTTTATACCTTAGTAGGTGAGAAGGAAATAGAAATAGTTGGTTTAGTAAAATCAATTGAATTCCTAAGTTATGATTTATCCTTAGAAGGAGCTATCTATATTAACTACAATACCTTCCAAGAATTTAATGATTGGGGAGAAATTCATTTCAATAATGTAGCATTTTATTTCCCAAGCGATCCTGACCTTAACTTCGTAGAAACTTTTGCTGAAAAATTGCGTGAAGAAGTTAATCCTATGGAAGCGCAAGTTCTTTATTTTTGGTATGTTCGAGAATTTAGTATTAGTTCACTTTTCCAAGATGTACTCAAACTAACCTCTCAAGTACTTTTCGTTATGGCTTGTGCAATAATTTTAGGTGCAGGAATTGTTATTTATTTAATCACTAAAAGATATGCAGTTGAGCAGAGAAAGCAGACTGGTATGTTGTATGCTTTTGGATTTACTCCTAAAATTATCTTAAGGGTCTTTATGCTCCGCACCTTAATTATCTCAATATTTTCTATTATTTTAGGGATACTAGGTTCCTATGGTTTTTTGCAGATTATGGTTCGAATTCTAGTCTCACGATGGGGATTCCTCTGATATTAACTCGTTTCTCAACCGTAGCATTATGTTTCGTTCCTGTTCTTGTAATTCTTACTTCCCAAATCTTCACTTACTTCGCTTGTCGCAGTAATGTAAAAATGACTCCATATGAAGCAATTCGAGGGAAAAATGAGTATAAAATTAAGAGAAAAGTGAAAAAATCAATTGGTTTGGAAAAATCACAAAAACCAAAATCGAAGACTAATCTATCATCTTTATTTTCGATATCAATCAAGTATCCACTCCGGAATATTTCCCGAAATCGTGCAAGAGGAGTTTTAATTACCTTCGCATTTATTAGTGCTATTGCGATTTCCTTTGCTTTAATCCAAACTCAAACATCTATTAACTGGACATTTGATAACTACTTTGATGATCAAATCCATTGGGATATACAAACTCGATTCGATTCTTATAAATCAGAAATTGAGATTGAAAGTATATTAGATAATCATTCCTATATTAAGAATTACGAACCCTACTTACATGGAAATGCAGAATTACCAGAACAACCTGAATATAGTCTAGAAATTAGAGGATTGCAACCCGATTCAGCTTTATATTCCATCAATCTTAAGGAAGGCAAGACCTTTTCAAATGATACAGCTCAAGAAGGAATAATCAAGTTATTCTGCAAAACCACTTGGGCTTAAAGTTGGGGATTACTTTGACTTTTCTTTACTTGGTGTTGAATTTCAAATAAGAATTGTTGGTGTTGCTCGAGATTTAGATATACCAAATTCTTGCTTCATGTTAATACCTGCTATTGAAAAAACATTAGGGTTTTCTGCAATAAATAACGCTTTTATTCAATTAGATAATGTAGATATCTCTAATAATTCCGTTACCATTGATTCAATAATTTTTGAGTTAAATGAAGATCCTCAAATTCAATATGCAATAACAAAAGACACCTATGAAAATCGTATGGTACACATGGTAAACACTCAGCTATTCATCGTAAAAGTAACAATTATTTTAGCATTGATGATTTCATTTTTGATTATCTTTGTAACAGCGTTTGTATCAATAATTGAAAGGACTCGAGAGATAGCCTTACAACGAACATTCGGATTTCAAAAAATACAAATTTTCTTACAAATCATCTTGGAGATTGGTGCTTTAATCACTTTAGCAGTGCTAGTTGGAATAGGTCTTGGTGGTGAAGGTTTGGGTCGAATGGTTCAATATTTCATCAGTAAGTTATTCTTCGAGTTGGATTCTGCCTATTTCTGGGGCGATTATCTAATGATTGTCGGTTTTGCGTTAGGTTGTGTGTTCCTATCAACTCTTCCAAGTATTAATTTACTTCGAAAACAACAATTAGCAACTGCGATTATAGAATAAGCAAAATCTATAATTTTCATTTTTTATTTTTCCTAATATCTCTCTCAATTCCACTTTTTTCATTAAATCTACGCTCTTTTTTCCTAAAATTATTTTTTGATCTAAAATAAATTTGTGCTATATTCAACTTGCAATTACTTTCTACTTAGGTGTGTTATTACAAAATTAGTTTACTAGACCTTCAGGAAGATATTAAGGACGAGTATTCAAGGGAGTTGTTTTTTATTATTATATTTTGTTAGAGCGAAAATAAGTAATTAATATATAAAAAATTGCGATTAATTACAAAAATATCTAAGAAACTCGATTATTTTTAAAATTCATTACTAGTTTACAAACAGGTAATATCTAGGAAATTAGTAAAAATATAACGAATTTCTATGGATGTTTAATTACAGGTTTCAACTGGGGTTATGAAAAATGGACGAAAACGATTTAAAGAAACTAATAAAGAGTGCTCAAAGTGAAATTATTTCTTTACCATAATTCTAATTGTAAATAATTCATAATTTCATTAAATAGCTTTACAAACTCAGGATTAATTTGATTAATTAAAGTGAAAAATCTTTGAATATCATTTGGATCAATATTGGTTTCATAAATTTGATCTTGGAATTCAGCAATTTTTCTTTGTATTTTTTCTAAGCTCACTTTATTTATCTCGTTAAATTTATCATAAAATTCCATGAATAATGTTGAATCTAAATCAGGATTACGACTGGATATTAATTTCAACATCGAAGTAAAAGCAATCTCAATTTTTTCATCCTCAGTAAAAACCTCTTTGAATAGAACAACTTTAGCTGAACGAGCATAATATGCAACATTATGTCTGCCTTCCTTTAAAATGGCAATAGTCTTAATGAATCCAACTTCTTCCAATTTTTGTAAATGAAAATAAAGACTATGTAAACTTAAATCAAATTTTTCCCTTTCTTCTTTTACTTTGAATTTTTTATCAAGTAATTCGTTAATTTCTTGTAAAATCTCTTGGACATTTAATGCCTTCCTTGTCACAACTTCACCATTAGGAAGCTTTTCCCTGATACCTTCTCCTAATAATCTAAAAGTAATTTTTCTTGCAAAATGTTTGAAAAAATCTTCATCATAATCTACAACAATTTTCTTCTCAGGTAATGTATCCCAAAAAGTGTAGAGAATTTTTCTATCTTTGGGATTATATGTTTGTGTAGATTTGCTCATTTTAATTCACATTTGTATTTTTTCTTTATACTAGATTATCTTTTATTTAACTAAAAATCCTCTCTTTTTATATTTATAAATGATTTTAATTATTAAATTAATTTCGAACGATTAAAAAACTTTTTAATGGTAACTGTTTATTTTTCAAATATGTCGAGTCAAATTAGTGATATAGGAAAGAGTGTTGTTATGTGTGAAGGGCAACACAATACAAATATAATTTGTATTGAGCTTGCTGAGGGACTTGTTTTTGTAGATTCAGGAAGACAAGATGATATTGCTTTAGAATTCAGAGAAAAAATGGAAAAGAGATTCAACAAAAAAGCTACACATTTACTGTTAACACATTATCATCATGATCATATATGTGGCATGTCTGCATTCAAGGATATTGAGATAATTGGCAGCAAAACAGGGCATGAGAAATATCTTGAGGATCTTAAAGGATCTCTTTCCAAAGAAAAACGTGTTGAACAAGTCGAACGTTGGAAAGTAATGGCTGTAGAAAGAAATTGGGAACCAAGTCTAAGTAGAGATCTTTTATGGAAGTATTATCCTAAGGTTGATCTCTTTCCACCAACAAAAGCAGTAGACGATATTGAAATTGGCACAGGAAAACTCAAAGTAATTTTCAAAAGAGTAGGAGGACATACAGAATGTTCAGCTTATGTCTACATTCCACATGAAGAAATAGTAATACTTGGAGATAACATAGTTGCTGATCCTAATCGTGTTGGTGGTTGTTTCTTCGGAGGATTAAAAGAAAATATAATTGATGTGTATAATGAAATTGTTAAGTTAACACCAAAAATAATCATACCAGGACATGGACCAAAAACAGACTTAGCTTATTTAGAAAAAGCTAGAGATTACTATAAGAAATTGTTCAAAATACTAAATGAAATATTTGACAAAGGAATAAAACTATCAGAGATATATACTTACAAAGGAATACCAGAGTTTTATGATGAGAAACCAGATTATTGGGATAATATTGTTTTAAAACGATTGTATCTTGAAATTGGTGCTGAGAAGACAATTAAAGAAATAGATGAATTGCTTAATAAATTGAATGACGCTTCATTTGAAAACAATGTTGATAAATTAATAGAATTCTATTCAAAAGATTTCGTTATAACTGTTTCAGATGGTTTCTATGTTCAAGGTGAAGAAGATTTTAGAAGACGTTTTCAACCATCAAATATTGTTGATATAAGTTTTGAAAGAAATGATCATTATTTCATAGGAGATAAATTCATCGAAAAAATATCTTTTAAAACCAAAACTAAAACAGATGGAAAAGAAAAAACAACTGAAAGTCAAGCTATCCATGTTTGGATTAAAGAAAATGGTCTTTGGAAGCTTAATACAGAAATAAGGCTTGATTAAGATCAAATTTCATAGAAATAGGTGATATGTAACAACTCGAACTATTTCTATCTTTCTTATTTTTTTTTATCAAAACTATATTAATTTTTAATTGCCTGTATGAGAATAATATAATTAAAAATCATTGGAAGAAAAGGTAATGAATTCTGAATTTGGAACTGATTTAAGAGTGAAACTTCATAAAGAGGAATTTTTAAGTTTGATTAAAATATCTCACCGAGAAATTGTATATAGAGTGAAAAAAACACATTTCTTTGCTTATGACGGTTTTGTCTTTTTTTGTAATGAATGTAATGATAATGATTTCGATACAGTCATTGTTGGTTTTGAATTATCAACTATTAGCTTTTTCTATGAAAAAGATAGAAAGAGGAATTAATTTTTTTATTTCACCAACTAATAGGATGCTTTGTTAGTGTGTACTTATATCTTAGGTCTGTGTATTCTGGATAGGTCTTCTAGTACAAATTTCAATTAATAGCTCTTATTCTTTTTTCGATCATTATTCTAGTTTAATACAACTAAATCATTAGGTGTTGAAGAAACTCTTGAAAATAAACTCAATAGCTTTTTTATTGAAATCAAGATAATTACTTTTTTTCTCTAATCCATGACCTTCATCCTTATAAACAAGATATTCCACTTTTTTACCCATATTCTTTAATTTCTCTACAATTTGGTCAGATTCAGTTTGAACTACTCGAGGATCATTTGCTCCTTGTGCTATCAAAATATTTTCACAATTAATTTGATCTACAAAGTTAATGGGACTTATCTCCTCCAGCATTTCTTTATCTTCTAGGGGATCTCCTATCCAAGCTTTCATTAATGGTTTCCAGTACTTTGGAACATTAGTTGTAAAAGTGATTAAATTTGATGGCCCACATAAATCCACCGCCACTTTCCAATTTAGATTAGCCAATTTTGTGATAGCAAAGAGTGTTGCATATCCTCCAAAGGATCCTCCAACTATACCAATACGATTTGCATCAACAAAATCAAGTGAATGTAAATAATTCACACATCCTTCAATATCGTCTTTAATATCACCAAATTTTCTATGTATTAGTTTTTGAAAAGATTGACCATAACCTGTAGAACCTCGGATATTTGGCGCTAACACACCAATACCTAATGATAACAAAATCTGCTTCAGACTATCATAATCTGGTCGTTCTTGTAAATCAGGTCCACCATGGATTAAGAGTATAAAAGGTACTTTTTGCTTGGCGTTTGTTTTCGGTTTATACAAAAAGCCAGAAAATTCCAAACCAGTTGTTCCCATTATTTTTACTAATTCAGGTTCAACCATATCTTGTGGATTTATACCTCCAAGCATATTATTAGTAATTCTATAATCTTTCATGTTATTAAGATTCAAAATGTGAATATCTGCTACTTTAGTACTATCTCCATGACTAAAAGCTAAATTCTGTGAATTAGCAGAAAATTCATGAATATCTATTTTTCCACCAGACATTAGAACTTTAGGATTATCAGAACTGGCATTTAAATCTTTAAGATAGAGTATATCGTATCCATTCTCATTTACCGACCAAGTAAGCCAATTGCCATCTGGAGATGTACAAACCTTTCTAATATCCCAATCCGGAGTAATTTTTAGTTCAGATGATCTATTTGTTATATCGTAAAAGTATGTAGCCATGAATTCTCTGTTAGTGTTAGAGTTAAAATAAAATCCTTTTGAATCAACAGACCAACAAGCAAAGAAATGATGCCCATCATTTTTAGTTGGAGTTATTAGCTTGAGAGTTCTGTCCTCAATAGTCATAAGATATAAATTACTCTTTGAATGCCTCTCAAATTCACTAATTATGACATATTTACCATTAGGTGAAATTGCTTCTGCTTGTAGATTTTTGTCAGAAGCTGTTAGAAAATCTAATTCACTTGTCTGAATGTCTAGAATTGCTACATCTTGTGTTGAACCCATTTGATTAGTGGTGACTAAAAAGTGATTTTCATCAATTTGACAATCTTCAGAAAGTAAAAAGTGTTTATCAAGATTTTTGGTTATTCTTTTAGGCTCTCCTCCAGATGTGGGGAGTGAGAAAATTTGCATCTTTTCATTTCCTTGGAAATGGGCATTAAAGAGAATTGTTTGACCATCAGCTCCCAATATGAAATTATCAAAAATCCAATCATCGGAAGAAGTTAATTGTGTTGGATAGCTTCCTGGTAACTTCTGTTTCCAGAGGTCATATTGCCCACAAGTATTGTCTATATAGTAAACATCTTTTGAATTGATTGGTGAGAATTTACAATTTCTATGTACTGCTCTTTTCTTTCCTAACGACCTATACATTTGATACTGATTAAAACTGTATTTTGCTTTCTTTTGTGAACTCAAACTATTATCTTCTGAATTTATAAATTGAACATCCATTTTTATCACTCTTAATCATTAATTCCATACTTTAAATTAGGATTCCTAATCTTCATATTATATTAGGAAACCTAATAAATATAAAGTTTAGCATATTATAGTAAATAAAATAAAAGAAAAAGAAACAAGAAAAGTGAACTGTTATGAAAGGAAAAAATAAGACCTCTGAGATTTCTGAAATATTATCTAGTGAAACAAAGTTAGGAATATTATTTTCACTGCAATTTTTTAATTCACTCAATTTGAAACAAATAGCTGAAATAGCAGGAATGAAGGAACCATCGGCATTTGAGCATATAAAAGGTCGGGGGAAAAAAAGCAGTGAAAAAGGTTTATTGGAACTTGGTCTAATTGAAGAGGATACTTCACAAAAAGGTAGAGGAAAGTACTATAAATTAACTGAATTAGCTAATGAATTTTTTAGAAATATACATGCTGGAATTAAAGGTAAAGAAAATATTGAAGAAGATAACAATGAAATTGCAGGATATTTCAATTTAAATGAGGAAGAGAATCTCAAGATTATGTCAGAATTTTTTAGAAATATTTCAATTATTGCTAAAAATTTTGCTACTTACACAGCGAATATTGTTGAAGATCAAATATCAAAAAGCGATGTATCAATAAAAGAAAAAATTGAGGATCAAATTTATATTAATTTTTCATACCTAAATATTAAAACCATTAAACAGAAAAAAACACTAAATGATATTTTCACACAATTTGGAGAGGCTATTCATAAAATATCAGAGGAAAGTAAAGAATTAGTGGAAACTGAAATTAATGAAAAATACTTTGTCTATACTTTTTCAACATCTCTAAATTTCATAGATCCCCGTAACCGTTAATTTGAAAAGTGATTTTAAATATCAAATTTTAATTTGTTTTTCCAACTGATACAAGAATATAATATAGAAAAACTTAGAATTTATCTGCATTAACACTCCTTTATATTGAGTTGATTATAGATGAACTATGATGAGAATATTCAACAAATCTTTCAAAGATTAGGAAAATCCATTATTCAATATTCAATTCTTGGGAAAGGAGAAGCATCAATAGTATATAAAGTAGAGACCAGCGAAGGAATATTTGCTTTAAAAACAGCTCTCTATCCAGAACGGAAGAAAAAAATACTACGAGAAGCTGAAATACGAAATTTCTTCATTGAAAAGGGTATTAACTGTATCCCTACACCTGTATATTCAGATGAAGCATTATTTCCTAATGGAGCTGTTATTTACGAATTTGTCCCAGGTATTAAACCAGATTTCAATGACATCAAACTTATCAAACAATTTGCTCAAATAACAAGTAGGGTTCATCAAATCGATTATAAATTAATTGAAGATGGTTATAGTAACCTGTTGAAATTATATAATTTTCTTGAAAAAACCGTTGAAAAAATAATTGGTAAATTCCCTCATTTGATGAACCAATCAATTATCTCTGCTTATGAAATCGGAGTAAAAGAGTTCAAAGAATTAATGTCTAAAGAAAAGGACCAAGAAATGATTGGAATAAATGCTCATTTGCATGGAGATCTTAGTGACAATTTTGTAGTTGATTCCCAAAAGAAGATATGGTTGCTTGATTGGGAAAATTCTGAATATGGAGACATAGTTGATGAGGTTTGCTGGTTCCTATCAGTAAATGATTTCTCTTTTGAAAAAAGAGCAATATTCTTTCAAGAATACCAACAATCATTTTCACTAGCACAAAAAATTAATTTTGAAGATCTTTTTTCCTTATACGCTGCATCTAATGCGATTTTAAATATCTGTTGGGGAGTGGATCAATTAGATATGAATATAAAACAGAAATTAGAACCGGAACGAAAATTAAGAGATCTTGCAATTACTGCTAAAGAATGGGAACAATATTTTTCAAAAGAAGCATCATCTCTCATTATTAAAGGTATAAATTACCTCACAAATGAAATTTCTTAATTTTTCAAAAATTCTTTTCATAATTTTTATCATAAATCACTCTCATTTTCTTTTATTGAAAAAAATGCATAAATCACCTAGTTTTTATATTTCTAAAATAAGAAAACACTGTAAGTAAGATGCCTAACTTTAAAGAAGAACTTAATCTTGTTATTAAAATAACTAATTTAACCAAGAATTACAAATTAGGGAATGTATCTATTTGTGCTTTAGATAATGTTTCCTTTACAGTTGATTCTGGAGAAATTGTTTTCATCATGGGACCATCTGGTTCTGGAAAAACAACTTTAGTTAACCTTATCGGTGGTATTGATCATCCTACAAGTGGTACTATTGAAATTATGGGGGAAAATATCGCTCAATATTCAGATAAAGAATTAACCCTCTATCGTAAGAAGAGATTAGCATTTGTTTTTCAATTTTATTCATTAATTCCCACACTTACTGCACGAGAAAATGTAGAACTAACCTTGGAATTAACTCTTCGTAAAAGGAAAGATATTAGTAAAATTGCAGAAGAACATCTTACTTTAGTTGGTTTGGATGGTCGTATGGACAATTTTCCCTTCCAATTATCAGGCGGTGAACGACAACGTGTAGCTATTGCTCGTGCTTTAGCTAAAAGCCCTGATATTTTACTAGTTGATGAACCAACCGGACAATTAGATCAAAAAACAGGGGATAGTGTTGTAAGTTTAATCCGCAAAATAGCTAAAGAAAAGAAGAAAACTGTTTTGCTGGTAACTCATGACCAAGAATTAGAATATTATGCTGATCGAGTGATTCATCTTCGTTCAAGTCAAATATACAGTGATGAGACAAAAACTGTTTTAATTAATTCCAATGAGGGAACAGTATCACATGCGTCAGATATATAAAACAATTTTTCGTGAATTTCGTTTTCAAAAGAAACGAACATTACTATTGTTCTTAGTGTTCTTTATAATTGTTTCAATCCCATTAGCTATGTTCTCAATTGATCCTAGTATTAAAGCATCAGTAACTGAAAGTAATCAATTATATCAATTAGCCTACCTTGATATGGGAATCCAAGGAAGTTCAGAGGAAATTCGCTCGAGTATAGAAGATTTAATTGAGACAAATTCAGAATATAATGATGTTTCTTTCGATATTCGACCATCTTGTAGTTTTCAACTATATCATCAATCAAATTGGTATTATACAAGCATTATTGGAATTAATACTACAGCTACTCCTACTGTTAATCAGATTGTTTTTGATAATGAATTATCCCAATTGCAAAACAATACTGCCTTTATTTTGGAATCTTTTGCTAAAGAATTGGATGTTGAAATAGGAAGCACAATAACCCTTTATTCTCTAGTTGGTGAAAAAGAAATAGAAATTATCGGTTTTGTAAAATCAATCGAATTCTTAAGTTATGATCTATCTTTGGAAGGAGCCATCTACATCAATTACAATACTTTCCAAGAATTTAATGGATGGAGTGAAATCCAGTATAATAGTGTAGTTTTTTACTTCCCAAACGATCCTGACTTATCTTTTGTAGAAACATTTGCTGAAAATTTACGTGAAGAAGTAAATCCCCTAGAAGCACAAGTACTTTATTTCTGGTATGTACGAGAATTTAGTATAAGTTCTCTTTTTCAAGATGTACTTAACCTGACATCTCAAGTGCTTTTCGTTATGGCTTGTGCCATAATTTTGGGTGCTGGGATTGTGATTTATTTAATTACTAAACGTTATGCAGTTGAACAAAGAAAACAAACTGGTATGTTGTATGCTTTTGGTTTTTCTCCGAAAATAATTTTACGAGTTTTTATGCTTCGCACATTAATTATCTCAATCTTCTCTATAATTTTAGGTATTGCTGGTTCGTATGGTTTTCTCCAAATTATGGTTCGAATATTAATTTCGCGTTGGGGTATACCTTTGATATTAACTCGACTATCAACTGTAGCATTATGTATAGTTCCAGCATTGGTTATTATTACTTCCCAAATCTTTACTTATTTTGCTTGTAGGAGTAATGTAAAAATGACTCCTTACGAAGCAATTCGAGGAAAAACTGAATATAATATAAGAAGAAAAACAAAGAAAACAAATAGTATCAAAAAAGAGCGAAAAATAAAATCTAAGACTAACTTAAACTCACTCTTTTCAATATCAATAAAGTATCCTCTTCGAAATATTTCTCGAAATAGAGCAAGAGGTGTTTTGATAACGTTTGCATTTATTAGTGCTATAGCTATTTCCTTTGCATTAATCCAAACACAAACATCTATTAATTGGACCTTTGATCACTACTTTGCTGATCAAATCCATTGGGATATACAGACTCGATTTGATACTTACAAAAATGAAACTCAAATTGAAAGTATTTTAGATAATCATTCATTTATAAAGAATTATGAACAATATTTACATGGAAATGCAGAGCTACCGGATCAACCAGAATTTGGCTTGGAAATTCGAGGAATACAACCAAATTCATCACTATATTCTATTAATGTTAAAGAAGGAACACTCTTTTCAAATGAAACAGCTCAAGAAGGGATAATCTCGAGTTATTCTGCAAAACCTCTAGGTCTTGAAATTGGTGATTATCTAGATTTTTCAATGCTTGGTGCTGATTTTCGAATTAGAATAATTGGTATTGCTCGAGATTTAGATATACCAAATTCATGTTTTATGTTAATACCTGCTATTGAAGAAACAATTGGTTTTACTGCTATAAATAATGCTTTCATACAAGTTAATGATACAATGGCTTTAGAAAAATCTACTCTCGATTCAATAATTTTTGAACTGAATGAAGATCCTCAGATTCAATATGCAATTACCAAGGATACTTATGAAAATAGAATGGTACATATGGTAAATACCCAACTGTTCATCGTAAAGTTAACTATTATTTTAGCATTGATTATTTCATTCTTAATTATCTTTGTAACAGCGTTTATATCATTAATTGAAAGAACGCGTGAGATAGCTTTACAACGAACTTTTGGTTTTAGAAAAGTACAGATCTTCTTTCAAATTATTTTAGAAATAGGAACTTTGATCACTTTTGCAGTACTTTTTGGAATTGCCCTTGGTGGTGAAGGTTTAGGTCGAGTGGTACAATACTTTATCAGTAAATTGTTCTTCGAACTAGATTCTGCTTATTTCTGGGGTGATTATTTGATGATAGTCGGTTTTGCATTAGGTTGTGTATTCCTATCGACCCTACCTAGTATAAATCTACTACGAAAACAACAATTAGCAACTGCTATCATAGAATAAGCTAAATCTATAATTTTCATTTTTTCTTTTATTAACAATTTAATGAGTAGCTAGACTAGTAGTCCTTGAAGAAGGAATGATTGCTACAATTATCATAAATTTGTTTTTTAATATAACTTTAATAATTCAACTAATAATCAGAAAAATTGAAATTATACACTACCTAAAAGTAATTGCAAGTAGGTACGGCGCAGAAGCATCAGTTCCGCGATCTGTAAAAGTTATTGTTTTAATATATTTGTAAAAATCAATTGAGAATTTTGTAGTATGAGTATGAATGTGGGAATGTGGTGTATCAGTTTGTAATCCTAAATCAATTTCCGTGACTTTACCAGAAGGTGCAGAAATACAAACATTTCCAGGATTTGCTCCATACCAAAAATCATCAATATATTCCTCTCCGAAATTCCAGATTGTAGATGAATCATCAATGTAAGTAACATTGAGAATTAGAGTTGCACTTTCAGAAGGAAATTCATCTCTCCAAGATCCCGCTAATCCTAATAGAAACAATTTTTTTAAAAATAACTTTCCTCTTGAATATGGCTTTCCCAAACTGGACTGCTGGATCTCAAGAAAAAGTGAATGATGAGTATTCTGCGATATTATTTTATTTTCGCTCTAGTCGAGATTCAGCTTCTTCTTCAGTAATAGTTATTGGTAATTCTTTATTCTCTACTAAATGTTTATTTTCAACTTTTTTTGACTCGATTATAAACAAATATATTACAAATCCGATTGAAATGAATCCTACACTAAAAAACAACCACCCAAGAGTGTATAAAACAATTCGAGAGGAAATTCTTGTAAGAATTATATTATAAGTATCAGAAAAGTAAAGTCTTTGAGAATAATTATACCCACCTAAAACGTATACTATATAATAATCATCCAAAGTGGTAGCTGTATAGTTAATTTTTTGATCTATTGTTGTACTAGATATTCTAACTTTAGTTAATGCTTTATCAACTAATGAATTTACTTCAATAAAATAGTTGTTCAATAAAGCAGATGAATAAGTATTTTGAGAATCATAGTTATAAAAAACTTGTTCATAATAATCAAGCCATAGTTCTTGTGTTTTATTGAAAAATAATTCAAAATCAATTTTTGTTAATACTAGTCCCCAGTAACTCGTATTATACGTTAAGATATTAATAGGTTCAAAATTTATAACTAAAGAATCACTTTTTTTTAGTGAATAGCTAAAATAATTACCATAGCCCATATCTTCTATAGATGGTCTAAAGTTTTCATTGCCATAAAAATATCTTCTACTTATATCAATCTGAACCTCTCGAGTATAGTTGCTTGTTTCTTTTATACCTTTACTTGGTCCGATGACAAGCCCAACAGAAATGATTATAATTCCAAAAGTTAACAAAACACTTCTAATATCTTTTAAGTGATGTTTCCAATCACCAAGTCCTTTACCAATTTGAAAAGGTAATCTGATTTTGTATGCTTGGAGCTTAAACCAAGTTAAAGTTAGAGAGACTATAACCACTAGTGACAACACTAAACCAACATTCAGAAATGATGCTCCTCCACCATACAATGAGTAGAACTCGTAAGCTTGATTTTGTCCTATAATGATTGGTGATGAATTTCCTTTAACCAGTAAAGACTTAATATAGTAAGCAATAGTAAAATTATTTACAGTTGCTGAAAAACTAACAATAACAAATTCCCATATTAAACTAAAAAAAAGACCAAACCAGAGTGGATTTTTAAAGAGAACACCAATATAGAGATAAAAGGCACCATAAACTATTGTGCTAATGACTGTTCCTAAAAGAAACATTAAAGCAGCTTTGTAGTATATAAATCCACCAAAGATTGCAAAAGGAAGATAGAATAAAACCCCACTAATAGCAGTAAAGAGCGGAATAATAGTTAAAAAACTCAAATATTTTGTAATTACAAGTTCAATCTTATGGATAGGACGAGTTGTTATATAACCAATTGTTCCATCATTAATTTCATCATGAGAAAGCATTGAAGCAAAATACAAAGTAAATAATGGTATGAAGATACCAATATAACCTAAAAACATAATGTCAGAATAGAGTCCAAAATAATTTACTTGATCAAGTGAGTTTGTAAGAAGCGCAACAATTGGTCCAACAATGATTGGTAGAATTATTAGACTGTTAAAAATCCAAGATATCTTTTTTTTGAATAAAATTATTAATAACTTCTCGAGATAAAATCGATAGATTACTCCAAATCTTTTTTTCCAAGAGATTTTCTTTTCATATCGAGTAAGAATCTCATATGAATCTAACATTTCTCATCATCTGATTTACCCATTTTAGTGTTAAATATAAGCTGACTGTTCCATGATGGATATCTAAAATTTATAACTGATATATCTTGTATTTTTATTATATCCTTTATTTGCATCCAAAAAATAACTCATTTTTTGGCATCAGATTTTATCATCTTTTTGCATTATTTACATATTATTTTATGATAAAATGAATGATAATCATTGATAAATACAATTACTAATATTAAAAAAAACATATCAAAAAAAAGAAAAAATTCAAAGAACATTATATTTTATAGGAATATTGATAGAATATTAGAATTATTTTTTTTACTATTTCATTGCTTTTCAGTGCCCATTTTTTTATATCTGTTTCATGACCAATTCTGCAAAATTCTAGCTAGGAGGAATAAAAGTTTCATCAAAACCAATTGTGGTTCAATTTGAAAGCCAAATTTAACTGGCAGTTATATCAATCCTCGAGTAAATATATTCTAAAAGAACATAAATAATTCCTTTTCTCCTAAAAATTATTTAAGAATACTTCATACAGCTACTTTATGAAAGAAAATAAAAGAAAGCGATTTCGTGATTTGGGATTTACTATAGGTGATTTAGAAACTGGCAAACGGAATTCTATTTCAGATGTTCCAGGTGTAAAAGTTGGGTATTGTACAATTATAAAGGGAAATGGTAAACTAATACCAGGTGAAGGACCAATAAGAACTGGCGTAACTGTAATCATGCCTCATGAAGGGAATATTTATCGGGAAAAAGTGCAAGCGAGTTCATTTATCTTAAATGGTTATGGAAAAACCACTGGTTTAGTACAAGTAAAAGAGTTAGGAAACATTGAATCATATATTGGACTTACAAATACATTGAACGTTCCTTTAGTTACGGATGCTTTAATTGATTATCACATAAAGGAAAATCCTAATATTTGGAGCTGGTTTTGACTCTAGAGGAATTCGTTTACTTCCTCCAAATAGTAAGACCATTGTATTTAAATTAGAAACCCCAATAACTCAAAAAGCTAAGCTTGATCAATAAAAAAACGAAAGAAAATCATTCCTGATAATCTGGTCTCTATTTCAATTGATTTTAATAAAGAGTCTATTGATATAAAACTAGAAGAAGCTGGTTTTGTAAAAGGAAAAAAGAGTCTATTCATTCTTGAAGGTCTTCTCATGTATTTAGATGAATCTGCTATTGATAGTACATTTCAGCTGATCAAAGAAATTGCAGGCAAAGAGAGTATATTGGTTTTTGATGCCATTTATGCTTCGGTTCTTCGGGAAGAAAATCTATTCTATGGTGAAAGCGAAATCTTTAATGTTGTAAAAAAAGCAAATGAGAAGTGGACTTTTGGTATTGAAGCAAATGAAATTGATATTTTTCTTAAAAAATGGGATTTTATGTTACAAGAGCAGTATGATTCACTATCTTTAGAACAAAAATACTTTACAGATAAAAATAGACAATTAGTAGGTAAAATTAATAGCACTCATTGTTTGTTTTTAGCTATAATAAAATAATAAAACCATTATATTGCCTGACTCGGTTTTACAGGATTTTATAGTAATTTGAATGATTTCATGGGTGTTCTTTTAATCTAATAATTATAACTATGTGCTTTTCTGAAACGTGTAACAAGGTTTACACCACTTCGCAATTTGTGCAAAATTTAAATCCTTAGCGAACCACGGAATCCCCTAACGCCATAGTAAGATGGCGCACTGTTGTGATACACGAAGACTTTACCGTAACGGCGATCAGCAAAGAGGGCACCACCGAGTTTTCTAATATCAGAGGGTGTTTTCACCCAGCTCGATGTTTTCATATCGAATTTACCAAGTTTCTGCAACTCTCGATATTGTTCTTCCGTTAAAAGCTCAATGCCCATGGCAGCTGCCATATCAATAGCATTATTTTCTGGTTTAAATGATTTCCTTGCCTCCAGCGCTTCACGATCGTAACAAACATTTCTGCGACCTTTAGGACTTTCCGCTGAACAATCGTAAAAAATGTATTCGCCTGTTTTTTTATCAAAACCAACAACATCTGGTTCACCACCAGTTCTTTCCATTTCATTGAGTGACCACAGTTTTTCAGTATTAGCTTCCAACTTTGCTTGTACTTTAACCCATTCAAGATCTATATGACGGTTCATGTTTTTCTCAAATCGTGCTTTCAACACACTGAGTAGTTCTTTAGTTTGTTCTGGTGACAACTCCTTTTTATTGCTATTAATGTTGTTCATACTTTTTTACTATCTCCATTGGATAGGTATGTTAAGGTCTTAGGATTAATTCTATTTATTCATTATTGTTTAAAAAATATTGATGTTTTAAATTTATTTTTGGTCTATAATTTTCATCATATAAATTCTATGAAACCTAACTCAGTTTTACGGGAATTAAGTAGAAGTTAGTGAAGTGATACTACTCTTTCTACTCATTTTTTGTTCATTTACGAAATTTATAAATGGATTAGAAATAATTTATTTCATATGCCCAAAGAAAAAAATTATCACGTTAGAAAATTTTCACCTACAAGGCGAATTCTTGCAGATTACAATGATGTTGCTGCTTCTTTAAACAGAGTTTGTGGATTAACAGAAATTGATGTTACTAAAGCTCTTACTAAGATAGAAGAAATTAAACAGTATGAAAACTATAAGGTTTCTATGACTGGATGGATAGCAAAATGTCTCAGTCAAGCTGTTATGGAAAATAAACACTTGAACTCATATCGAAGAGGAAGAAAAATCATTGTTTTTGATGATGTTGACATAAGTATTATTATAGAGCTTACTACAAAAGCAGGTAAAAAGGTACCATACAATTATGTTATTCGAAAAGTTAACACAAAAAGTGTTAGAATGATTACAGATGAAATACGAATAGCTCAAAATAAAGAGATCAAAGATAAGGATCAACTGACAAGAGATTCTTCTACTTATATGTCATTTTACTCCCTCCTACCAAGATTTTTCAGAAGATTTGTAATAAAAACAATGATTACGAATCCATTTAGATTGAAGAAACTGATCGGTACAGTTGGAATTACTTCATTGGGAATGTTCATAAAAGGTCAAGGAGGTTGGGCAATACCTTTTCCAGATAAAACTTTGAATATTGCTATTGGAGGAATTAAAGAAAATGCTGTTTTGAGAAATGGTAATGTAGAAGAAAGGAAACTTCTTTGTGTTACTTTTCTCATTGATCATAATCTTGTAGATGGAGCTCCTGCAGCAAGATTTATTACCAGATTAACAGAATTGATGGGAGATATATCCTATCTAAAGGATTTAGAAAAAATTTAGAGAAAATAAAAAAGCCATTTGAAAAAATAATCAATATAAATTATAAAATTATTATCTAATTTTTAGAAGTCATTACAGAAAAGGGCTTCTAAAACTTGGGAAGAAGTGGATTCTGAGATTTGCTACATTCTTATTTTTTAAAGAATTCATAATAGTTTACTTAATCTATATCTTATCTTAGTGTACCAAAGAATGTAAAATTTAGTTAACTATAATATCCATTTTTCAATCTTGATGAACTATAGAATACATAATAAATGAAAATTATTTTAATAAAACGCTTAAATTTCTTTTAATAACAGGAAGATAATATTCTTCATTGGAAGTAATTGGGATATGAAGTTTCTTACTAATAGATTCAAGTAAAGTTGTATTTTTTTCTCCAGTAAGTAGTATTTTTGTTTCTTCTTCAGTAATATCATCAAATCTTATTGGATTTTTCATAACAAGTTTATTTGCAGGACAGTACATTTGACATTTCATACAACCAAATAATGCATTGTGGATTCTAGGATCGATCCATTCAGGAAATTCCCCATCTACTTCATTATATAAGGTTACACATCTATCAACATTGATTACGAAATTATCTTTTGTAATACAATTATTAGGACAAGCTTTCGTGCAAACATTACAATTCTCACATTCATCCAACATTTTCTTCTCATATAAAACTTCATTTTTAAAATTAAAATCTGTATAATAAGTACTTAAAGCGAGAAAACTACCTAGTTCATCTACATAGCTAATGTTATTTCTACCATATCTAGCAAGTCCACTTCTAACTGCAAGTAATTTTTGATGAAATCCTTGAGCATTTTCAACTCTAAATCCTTCTTCTTTTATTATTTCAGTTTGGACGAGATTTATCAAATCTTCATTTTTTAATCCAGTTCCGTAATATCCGGGTGGAATCATGATTTCATGCTGTTTACCATTGAAATTAAAATTAGCTAATGCTAGTTGATTTTCTCTTGCTAAAATAATGACATACTTTGCAGTTGGAAAATTGTCCGGGACTTTAAATTTCATTTCTTTAATATATCCTCTAAATTGCTTGTTATTACTAATTTTTCCATCTTTATCTAATTGCCTTATATCTTGCTCTAGTTCAGGAAAATGTTTTGTAGAAATAACTCCATATCTAAATTTTAAACCTTTTAATGTTAGATTTTTTTGGTTATTTGTAGAAATCGTAAAAACACCTTACTAAATTGCTTTATCAACAAAATAGGTTATGTATATTTATATATTTGTTAATTTCTTGAAAATATTACAATTAATTCTCATTGATATGAGAAGTAAAAGATTTCATATTTAATAAAATAGATTAAAACGGTGATAGTAATGGCTTTCTCATTTTAAACAATAGAAATATAATCATAAATTATAGATTATAAATTATGAAAGATAGAAGAAATTTTTTACGATTTTACGATAGAGAAGATTATGAGATAGAAGTCCCTGAGTCTGATGAACAGAAAAAAATACCTCCACCTTCTTTTCAAAGGGAATATTCAGAAGATGCAGAATTAATTGATTTAGTCCCTCCTGAAGATTTGAAAATAGGCAACACTCCTTTCTTGAAAATCGTCAATAACAGGAAAAGTAGAAGAAAGTATACAGCAGATCCACTTAGTTTGGAAGAACTCTCATTTTTACTTTGGTGTACACAGGGAATAAAGAAAGTACTACGTTCCGGAATTGGTGTAAGAAGAACTGTTCCTTCTTCTGGAGCTAAGAGCCCTTTTGAAACATATCTGGTTATTAATCGTGTTACTGATCTTCAACCTGGATTATACCGCTATATATCTTTCAACCACAAATTGCTCTTCATTAAATCCATTGAGGATGCTGAAAAGATTATTGGAGAATTATCTTATAATCAAAATTTTGTTGCTAAAGCTCCAGTCATCTTTTATTGGACTGCTGTACCTTATCGAACTGAATGGCGCTACACAATCCTCTCTCACAAATTTATCGCTATTGATCTTGGTTTAATTTGTCAAAATCTTTACATGGCTTGTGAAGCGATTAACTTAGGGACATGTGCGATTGGTTATTATGAACAAAATAAAATTGACAAGCTGTTTGAATTAGATACAGATGAGGAATTCGTTGTGCTTCTTGCTCCTGTTGGTAAATATCCAGTAGAGAAGAAAGTATCAGAATTTTTCAAACTACCTAAAGCTGAAGTTAATCCCTCTGCACTTCAAAGACTATTGGGATTCTATGCAAATGAAAAAACCAAAATAGAAATCTTTGCTAAAGAAAATCAATTGTTTGTAAGAATGGGTTCCTATGAAGAACCAATTAAATCTTTTAATGAAACAGAATTCCAAGGAGAATATTTGAAAGCAGTTAGATTCATTCTCACAGATAAAAACAAACCAGAGAAACTTATTGCTCTCACTACTAATGATGATATTGTTGAGTTAATGTACCAGAATCCTGATTCATAATATTATTATGTTGTTTCAATTTGTTTAAGTTCAAAAGCTTTAATTTTATAGCAATTTTATAAGTTGGAAATTAATTCAATTTTCAAATTTTTAAAATCTAAGAGGACATTAGGAAATTATCATTAGATTTTTCAAATTCATTTTTATAGAGCAATTGAAGCAAATGACCTGCATTTTCAAAAATCTTTATTTTGGGATTTGGAAATTGAGCTACAAGTGTATCAAAATATTTATAGCTAGAATCTTTAGTATCAGTTATCAGTAATATTTCACCTTTCCAATCCTCAAAATTTTCTGAATTCATTTGGTACTCTAAATCAAATTCCACTACTAATGAAAGTGATTCTAAAATATGTCGTTTTCTAATCTTAGCCATTCTTTCTTTAACTTGCATTTTCAGGAAATAAATTTCGTTTTGTTGATCCTCTGTCAATTCTGTTTCATCATTACCAGTCAGTTTATTTAGATCTCTGAGTATAATTCTTTTAGCTAATTTTTCAGGAATTATTTTAAGTAAAAACTTGAATAACCTTACAAAACGCATGTCTTTTTTAGTATATTCTCCTTTTGAGGGAATACCATTTACAAGTATCATTTTCTTGATTTTTTTGTAATGTTCTTTAAAAAAACTCTGTGCAATATATGCTCCAAAACTTCCTCCACGAACAAATACTTGCTCAACATTTTCTTTTTGTAGTATCTCATTAATTACTTTGGATGTGAATTTTAATGTGTTGAAATCTCGTATTGTAGGAACTATTATTCGAAATCGATCTTTTAACCTAAGAATCTCACTCCAAGGTGTATCTGCTGAACCTAACGCTCCATGGAACATTAACAGTGTTTGACTTCCTTTTTCCGTTGCTATATATTCCACAGTTTTTCCTTCATAAATAAAATACTTGATTTTGAACTCCTTTCTAAAATTCATTAATTTTTCATATAGTTCTGGTGGAGCATTATCATAACACTTTGAATGAGTAATAATTTCCCTCTCAAGCATTATTAACACCGCTTTGTGATTGTTAGGTTAACCTAATAAATTCATATATACTGTTGATAATTTATTCCAAGAATACTATTAAACCAATGCCATTACATTATACGGTTAAATTTGCGAAGTTTAATCATATGAGTTTTTAACTCACAGCAAAATAATTTTGTGTTGTTAAGAGATTTAGATAAAAAAATTATTATCAATTAACAAGATTAATACTATCATTAGGTAATTAGAATGAATTTTTTAGTGGTTTATCTTTCAAAGACTGGTAACACCAAATCCATTGCTGAGGAAATTGCTAGACTACTTAATGCAAAATTATTACCATTAAATCTCATTGAAAAGAAAGGTCGAGGTACACCAGAGGAAAGAGAAAAAGAAGTCGAGTTGTTTGAAAAAGCATTAGAAGAAAGTAAGAAGGTTGATTTACTTATTGTAGGCACTCCAACTGGATTTCAAACAGCTCATTCAAAAGTTATTAGATTTATCAAAAGAGTTGAAGGACCTAAAATAGCTTTATTCTGCACTCATTTTAATAAAATTGGAACAACTTTGACTGATTTAGAAATTATTTTAAAGGAAAGAAAAATTGACTTAATAGCTACTTGTGTTTTTAATAATCTGAAAAGCGGTCAATTTGCTTTACTCAATGATGAGGTTAAGAAAACTTATTTTCATAAAGTAGTGGAATTTTCAAAAGAAATTAGTACTACTTTTACCAAAAGGACTAAATGATATCACAAAGAGAGGCCAAATGCGTGGGTGATAAACATATGAATTTATCCAGTGAAAATATGTTTGAAAAAATCTTCATCATAATCTACAACAATTTTCTTCTCAGGTAATGTATCCCAAAAAGTGTAGAGAATTTTTCTATCTTTGGGATTATATGTTTGTGTAGATTTGCTCATTTTAATTCAC